>Ga0210400_10003921_pt1 | contig 13035 bp, 11 predicted proteins | sample IncBWH26MmetaG_FD_155456 | JGI IMG/M metagenome (GOLD analysis project Ga0210400, IMG submission 155456) | Forest soil microbial communities from Barre Woods Harvard Forest LTER site, Petersham, Massachusetts, United States - Inc-BW-H-26-M | ecosystem: Environmental > Terrestrial > Soil >...
ATCATCATGGAGTACTCTATTTTATAGAGTACTCCATGTCAACAGAATTCGGGGGTTCCTGTAAGTGGTTCTGGTGGCAGCTACTTGCCGAGCTGCTTCAGGAAGAAGTCGGCCATGATGTGGTTGGCCTCAATAGCTTCAGGCAGGCGCGGATCGTACCAGAAGGCGTGCGGCAGCGCGTCGTAGACCACGAGCCGCGCATCGACGCCGGCGAGCAGGTAGGCGCGATGGAGGTTGACGGTGCCGCTCAGCAGCAGATCGCGGCCGCTGGTGATGAAGAGCGTGGGTGGTAGGCCGTGGAGGTCTCCATAGACAGGCGAGAGGATGGGGTCTTTGGGATCGGTTTCAGCCACGTACGACGGATCATGCCTTCCGGGTTGGGGCGGATCGAGATGTCCGGCGAGGCCGCGCAATGCGTACATTGCCTGCGAATCACCGGTACGAGCAAAGTCACCCATTCCACTGAAGATGCCGAGAGCGGCAGGCATGGGCAGGCCGAGTTGCTTGATTTTGGCGGCGACCTCGGCGGTGAGGATTGCTCCGGCTGACGTTCCATAGATCACGATGTGACGGGGCTTGTAGGTCTTAAGCAATTCCCTGTAGACGGCGATCGAGTCGTCGACGGCGGCGGGGAATTTGACTTCAGGCGAGAGGCGGTAGAGAACCGCGACGACCTTGATGCCGGTATAGCTGGCGATGGGGATGGATTCGGTGTAAGAGCCGGAGTCAGAGTTGAAGCCGCCACCGTGGAGGTTCAACAAGACTTTGTCTTTGTTTTTGTCGGGCGCGCCTTCCGGGGTGACGATGCGGACCGGAACACCGGCGATCTTGTCTTCAACAATGCTGTTTGGGCAGATCTTTGTCCATTCTGCGCGCGCGCGGGCGGTGTAAGCGTCGGTTCCTTTGCGACGCTCTGCGAGAGGCTGCGGCGGACCCTGGTCGGGCTCGGCGTGGCTGATGGACTTTTGCGCTTCGGGGCTGATGGTCTGCGGCACGGGAACGACGCGGGTGACGTGCGCTGTCCCGTTAGCATCGATGTAGCTGGTATCGCGTTGAGGCGCCTCGGCGGCGGTGGTAGCAGGCACAGATGATTGCTGGGCGATTAGAAACGAGGACGAAACCATCAGGGCAATTCCAACGTAACGCAAGATCAGCATTTGTTTTTGGCTCCGAAATTCGGGGTTGAGCAACGCGAACGCAGTCGAACTGTCCACGATAGCAGACGGGCTGACACGAGCTGGCGTATTCTTGAGCGTCGTACACCCTGTTCTGGACTACCCACCTGCGGTGAACCGCTGCGAGAGAAAGGAATGTCGATGATTGCGAGAATCTGGCACGGATATACCAGGCCCGAAGACGCCGACGCCTACGAGGCCACGCTGAAACCGCAACTGCTGCCGGGACTCGACAAGGTCCCCGGATACAAAGGTGGAATCGTGCTGCGGAGGGCGCTGGGAGACGAGGTTGAATTCATTACCATCATGGTGTGGGAATCGATCGAAGCTCTGCAGGCCGTCGCAGGGCCGAACTACGCGGCTGCCATCATCCCTGAAGACCGCCTGAAACACCTGTCACGCTACGACAAGCAGTCCGCACACTATGAGATTCGATCGCTGCAGGGGCTGGCCGGGATTGCGGGTTGAAGAGTTTTCGGAAGAGACTTCGATAGCGCTGCAACATCCCTGAAGGGCTGAAGCCGCAATCAATTCAGGCTGGTTACGGCACGACCGAGGTCGTGCCCTTCAAACTGCAAGTTTTGAACGGCAAACCCTGAGGGCGGCCCCTTTCAAAGGCGGCAGTTTCTTTCGCAGCCTGAGATCTTCATGCAGATTCATGCTGCCGTCTTTATGCCCAGTAGGTTAAATTGAATTGCCATGACGGCTATTGCTTCCCCCTCCATTCACAATTTAGTCGGCGGCAAGTGGATCACTTCCACGAGTCCAGCCGGAATTGAACTTCTGAATCCTGCAACGGGCGAGACGCTGGGCAATTCGCCGACCGGCTCGGCTGCGGAGGTCGATGCCGCGGTGCAGACAGCGCATACTGCGTTCGCAACGTGGCGCCGCGTGCCTGCAGCGGACCGGGTGCAATACCTGTTCAAGTTGAAGGCGCTGCTCGAGGAGCACATCGATGAGCTTGCCAGCCTTATCACCATCGAAAACGGCAAGACCCTGGCGGAATCGAAAGCAGAGCTGCGGCGCGGTATCGAGAACGTGGAAGTCGCGTGCGGCATTCCCGTGCTTATGCAGGGCTACTCGCTTGAGGATGTGGCGCCGGGCATCGACGAAATCATGGTGCGGCAGCCGCTGGGTGTTTGCGCGGTGATTACGCCATTCAATTTTCCGCTGATGATTCCGCTGTGGTTTTTGCCCTATGCGATAGCGACCGGAAATACGGTAGTGCTGAAGCCGAGCGATCGAGTTCCCTTCTCTGCCGCGCGCCTTCTGGAACTGATTCAGGAAACCGGACTACCCGATGGCGTGGTCAATCTTGTTAACGGCGGCAAGACTGCGGTCGATGCGTTACTGGATCATCCGCTGGTGCGCGCCGTGAGCTTTGTAGGCTCGACGCCGGTAGCGAAGCATGTGTACGCACGCGGCTCGGCAAGCGGTAAGCGGGTGCAGTGCCAGGGCGGAGCAAAGAATCATGTCGTGGTGCTTCCCGATGCGGACCAGGAGACAACAACGAAGATTATTGCGGATTCGGCGTTTGGCTGCGCGGGACAGCGCTGCCTCGCCGTCAGCGTGACGGTTACGGTAGGTGAAGCGAAAAACTGGTTCCGCGAATCGATTGCGGCGGCAGCCAGTTCACTAAAGGTCGGCAACGGGCTCGATCCCGCGACGCAGATGGGTCCGGTGATTACGCAGGCCAGCCGCGAGCGCGTCGTGGGGCTTATCGCACAAGGCGCAGAACAGGGCGCACAGACCATCGTTGACGGTAGACGCACCAACGGAAATGGCGCCGGGTCATTTGTGGGCCCGACGGTGCTGGATGGACTCCCTGCACAAAGTCCGTTGATGGAGACGGAGATCTTCGGGCCAGTGCTATCGGTTATCCACGCAGATACGGTGGACGAGGCTATCGCGATAATCGAACGCTCGGCGTATGGCAATGCCAGCTCGATCTTCACGACGTCAGGCGCCGCTGCCCGCAAATTCCGCACCATGGTTTCAACCGGCAACGTGGGCATCAATATCGGCGTGCCCGCGCCCATGGCTTACTTTCCCTTCTCGGGATGGAAGGGCAGCTTTTTCGGCGTGATGCACGCCCAGGGGCGCGACGCCATTGAGTTCTTCACCGACAAGAAAGTGATTGTGGAGCGCTGGCCGAAGGAGTGGTCGCGCAAGTTCTGAAGAGGCAGCGATTGTTGTCAGCATGAATCAGAGAACTTGACTCCGTCAGGCAAAGCAGAGATTTGCTAAGCCTGATCATTGACCAACCAGTAACTGCCGAGTAGGCGGTGATACACCAATCGAAACCTTTTGGAATTCGATAAATACCTCGCGCCCTCGCCGCATCAAACCCGCTAGTTTTCCGAGGGCTTTTCGATGTGATCGATGACCAGCAGCTTCACCAGTCCCTTCGCCGGCTCAACCTTCAACCCAAGCTCGTCTTGGAGTGCTCGATCCATCGGCGGCGTCGGGTCAAGATCGTTGGCGTTTCGGTCTCGGTCCCAGCGACCCTTGTATTTCAGCACAAAGTCGTACTTGCCCGTCAGGCCCGTCTTATCGATCACAGGTCTTCCAAACTGCGCCGTCAGCACTCGTACCCACTGGTCCATAGAGCAGGCATGCGCAATAAAGTCGTACCCCTCGCCATCGTTTTTCTGAAAGAACGGCGGCGCCGGATGGTTCCCAAACATCTTCAACTCGTCCGCCGACCGCGGCATCGAGCCCTCTGTGGCCAGCTTCGGCCCCCCTTTGGCCACAACAAGGTTGTAGATATCGCCTTCCTTCGTCTCCCAGTGCGTCCTCAGCTTAAAACGGTCTTCCAGCAGCGCCTGCAACATATGCTGCTGCTCCGCCCACTGCTGCTCGCCGGTCAGCGCCGCTAACTTCGCATCGGCTTCGCCATCACCCTTGGCCTCGATCACAAACACCGTCGGCCACGGCCACTTCGGAACACCCACAATCTGATGTTGATCCGCGCCATACGCGAGGCCGATCAAGTTTTCGATCGTCCAGTTGATCGCCCGCAACGCAGTCGTATGCGGCACAAACGAACCACTCATCGTGAAGCCGGCGATCCCATCAACGTTCTTGTTCTCCCGCACCGACGCCACATCAAACGTCATCGTCGCAATGTAGGGAGTGTCTGCAGGCAAGGAGGATGTCGGCGTTGTCGCAGCGGCCGATTGCCCTAAGCAATTGCGCACTGCGAGAGCCATCAATCCAGCAACGATGACATGTTTCATATCCGAATCGAGTGTACATCCCGGTTTGTGGGCTACTCTTAAGTTACTTCTTGGCTAACAGTGCGGGCCTTCCTCAGATATTTCGCTCACGCCAAAAGGGGGAACACCAATCGGCGTTCCCCCTTGTTAGCGGTTGCGGAGCTTCGAGCATTTATGAAGGCGGAAGGATCAGTAGCTCCGATCGCAGCAGCAAGACCGTGAGGCTGTCGAGCGCCTGCTTGTATTTGTAAGAGATGGCGCGCACGCTCACGCCGAGAATGTCGGCCGTTTCTGCGTGCGTGTACTCTTGCAGGACGATGCGGCTGAGAATCGCTTGATCGACCGGCTTCAACTTCTTCAGGCAACGCTCGATATCAAGCACGAAGATCACTGCATCTTCAAACGTCTTGACCTTGCGACTCGAAACCCACCCTCTCCCGATCGGTTCGCCGAGAATGGAAGGCGCTCGGCCCACCAGCATGGACGCATACAAATAGCGCCGAAGCGTCTTCTCGGTGTGTTTGCGATAGAAGGCCACGCTGATGCCGGGAGTCGAATCTGCGGCCTCGTGTTCCGGATGCAATTCGGCTTCATAGTGCGCGAGCGGTACGACGCCGCGAACCGTTCGCCATTGCTGTATGAGGGTTCCGGCAGCGCACACGTATGGCAGTTGGAGGGCTGCACTCACTCGGCACCTCCGGCTTCCGCAGCCGCGGCCCAGATGTTCAAGAATCGTGCTGTGATTGGACGTCCGCGGCGTCTTCGCGTCTCCGGGCGTGGAAACTTCTCTAGTTTTGTTTCACATCGATTGCAATAAACAGTCCCCTGCGCAAGGGCGCGGAACCAAAGACATCCGCAGCCTTCGCAAATTTTCAATTGCACGCACACTTCCATGACCGATTCCCCAAATAGTCGCTTTCTCCCGCTGGTTCAGTTTTCTGGTCTCTGTTAGGCGGGTTGAAAGGAGCCAGGCGGCTGCGCCCAGGGTTCTTCTGCCCTGGTGTGCGATCGCCGTCTGTACTCGAGCTGTGTATGTCATCAGGATGAGCGCGCAGAATCTGGAATGGCTCGACGGGCTGGTTCGAGGCGCGCTGCTTCATGCGTCTGCGTGGATGCGCGAGAACAGGCCTTCCCCATATTTGGCCGTTCGGCTCAACCGTTACCGGACAAGGTAGCTACAACCCTCGTTCGATTGCGCGAATGAACCGCATCCTCGAGAATTCCCCACAACCTGTGCGAGCTGGAGTAAACCCAATGTAGTGAGACGTGTCTCCTGCGTCAACGCTGCCAGGCACAATTCTTCAATCGTTCTGTTGGAATTGCACGAGAACCCGGAGAATAAAGCCCGAAAGACGCAAATCGGTTTGCTGAAAGAAAACTGCGACCGATTCGTCTCATGGCTGCTGGCGGACTTTCCACAGATGAATTTTACCCAGATGCAAGATCGTCTTCGTGTGGAGTTGCTGCGCAGGATACAGCGCGGTACTCTGAGCGTCTCACTCCTGGCCCGCCAAACCGGCTTTGGCAAGTCGCACCTGTCCAATTTTCTTCATGCGCGAAGGCAGCTCTCCCTGGAAGGCATTGACCGGATGCTGGCTGCTCAGCACATGGCGGCTGAGGATCTGCTGCAACTCGGCGCGCACGGGTTATCTCCTGAACGACCTGAGGAACCCGGCAACGTTCCGGTCGTGTCGCACAACGCTGCGTTATTTGAACCTTACATCCGGCCCAGTGCCGTGCAAATGATGCTGCAACTGCCAGCCGGGGCTCTGCATTTGATGAAGGCGCGGCCCGCGGCGTCGCGCCGCTCCTGGCAGCGCTTCGTAGCCATCCGCATTGCGCATGCTGATGCGCTTCCGATGGACCCACTGCTTTTCCCCGATGCTCTCGCGGTAATCGACCGGCACTACAACTCGCTGGCTTCGTACCGCGCCGGCCGGCTTAATCTCTATGCCATTCGCAACGGTGCGCACTTGACCCTGCGCTATGCCGACTATGTGGCGGCACGACTGGTGCTGCGGCCGTTGAATTTGGGCTTCCCAGTCGATCTGATCGACATCGGCCCCGAAGCGTCACCGGACGAATTCATTGCGGGGCGCGTGGTGCTGACGATCAATGAGCTGTGAACCCGGCCCGAAGCCATCGGGGATCAATTGAATGCTCTGTGATTACGATAGGGTTTAAGCATGGCCGGTATCCCCTGCACAGCCCGACGTCCGCTCGCGTAGACTTAAGCGAGCACCACCGCGAAGCTCTGGCTGCCGCATCATTCGACCATCCATTCATCTGCAAGATCTTTTGAAATCGGTGAGGCTGATCATGCGTTGTTCTTGGTTATGGAGTTCGTTGCCAACAGGCTTATGCCTCCTTCTGGCCCCGGCATCTTTGTTGCTGGCGCAGTATGGCGCTCAGATGCCGCCACTGCCATCTGAACAGTTCCCACAGCGAAAGACACCTGATCGAAAAACCGTCGATCAATATCCCCTGAGTCCAAGCCTGCCCCCCGCTTTCACGATTTCTGTCGGCCCCCTGGGCTTTTCCGTGCCAGGCGAAAATTACCTCCTCCGCCGCCAAAGTCTGGTTAGCATCGATTTCATCGACGAAGACCGGATTCTATTTACCTTTCATGTGTCGGGACTCATGGAACGCGATGCCGACGACAAGAGAGAAGGCCAGAAGCAACAGATTAGGGCCCTGGTAGTGACGCTTCCGAGCGGCGAGATCGAGTCCCAGGGCGCGTGGATTGTGCCCGACCGTTCGCGTTATGTCTGGATGCTCAACGATGGACATTTTCTGCTGCGCGTGCCCGATGGACTTGATGAAGGTGATGCTCAACTGAAGATGACGTCTTACCTGCGTCTCCCGGGCCAGTTGCTCTGGATACAGATGGATCCCGGGCAGCAGTTCATGATCACCAACTCCCTTGAATCCGCAGCTGCGGCGCAGAAGGCGGGCGAGTCCGGCCCTTCCGCCACGGACCCGCCTGCTGCGGCGGCGGACGGTCAGCAGCACGGCGAGCAAAGCGTTCTAGTGGCTCGCACGATGAAGCTTGCGTCGCGCGACGTGATGCGTGTGAGCCGAGTGCCGTGGACTTCTCAGACTTTCGATTGGCCCATGAATTCCGAAGGCTATCTTGAGAGGTCGCACGATAGCGGCAATCAGTGGCTCCTGAAGTTGAATTCCTTTGCCGGTGGAGACCGTGTGCTGGCCCGCATACGGTCGGGGTGCCCGCCAGAATATAACTACGTGTCCGACTCAGAATTGCTGGTGACAACGTGCGATCCAAACACCGGGTGGAAACTGGCGGCGATGTCCACCGGCGGCGATTCGCTTTGGGAGGCCAAAACCGGGACGAATACGATGTGGCCATTGCTGGTGATGACGCCCAGCGGTTCGCGCATCGCTCGAGAAACGCTGCTCCTCAAGCGATCAGCCGGCCGCTATAAGCACCTGCTGGGCGCGACCGATATCCAAGGCCAGATGGTCAGGGTATTCGATGCGGCCAACGGCAAAATTGTGCTGGAGGCGCCGCTCACTCCAATTCTCGATGGCGGAGGCAATGTAGCAATCTCGCCGTCGGGGCAGCGCGTTGCCATCCTCAACGCAGGCGCCATCCAGATCTTTCAACTGCCCCCACCGCCCCCGGCCCGACGCTTGTTGAATAAGAAGAATTGATCCTGGCTCCACCGGTGCGCAAGCTCACCCGGCAACTCCTGGAATTCCGCTCGATGCATGACGTCTTGTGTGGGAATTGCCTGTTACGACGGCTTAGACATCGTCGTGGGTAGTTTCAGGATTCTCAAAGCGCGTGAAGCGCGAGATGAAATTGAGGTGCACGGTGCCGGTTGGGCCGTTACGCTGCTTGGCAAGGATGATCTCGGATTTCGCGCGATCGGACTCCGACATTTCTTCGTCCCGGTTGTAATACGCCTCGCGATGGATGAAGGCGACCACGTCGGCGTCCTGCTCAATGGAGCCAGACTCGCGAAGATCGCTGAGCATAGGTCGCTTGTCATCGCCGCGTCGTTCGCTGGCGCGGGAGAGCTGCGAAAGCGCGACAACCGGCACATGGAGTTCCTTGGCCAGGGCCTTCAAACCGCGTGAGATTGCCGACACTTCCTGGGTACGATTCTCATAGCGCTTGCCGCCCGCGGAGGGCAGCGTGGCGCTCATCAGCTGCAGGTAGTCGACCACGACCAGGTCAAGACCGCCCACATTCTGCTTCAGCCGCCGTGCCTTGGCGCGCATTTCAGCGAGCGAGATACCCGCGGTGTCGTCAATGAAGAGTCGAGACTCAACCAGCTGCTCAAGTCCGCGCACCAGCCGGTCATGGTCTTCGCGCCGGATGAAGCCGGTCTGCAGCGCGCGCTGGTCGACCCAGGCCTGCGAGGCGAGCATGCGGCGCAGCAGCGATTCCTTGCTCATTTCAAGGCTGAAGACGGCGACGGTTGCGTTGTGGTTCACGGCGGCATTCTGCGCCATGTTGATGGCGAAAGCAGTCTTGCCCATCGAGGGACGCGCGGCGACGATGATGAGCTCGCCCTTCTGCAGCCCGCTGGTCATCTCATCGAGCTTGGAAAAGTCAGTCTCAAGGCCGGTGACGGTGCGGCTGTTGCGGTAGAGATTGTCGATGTTGCCGAATGAGGCCGATACGATGTGATCGAGCGCTTCCAGACCCCCGGTCACACCCTTTTCGCTTACTTCAAGCAACGCCGTCTCAGCCGCTCCGATGACCTCAAGCGCCGTCTCGCTCTGGTCGGCTGCACGGGCGATGGCGGCCGAGCAGATGAGCATGAGCTTGCGCAGCAGGCTCTTGTCCTTGACGATGCGGATATAGTCTTCGATGACCGGACGGATCGGCAGCCCCTCGGTCAGGGACGCAAGGTAGGCCACTCCGCCGACAGCTTCGATCTCTTTGGCGCGCGCCAGCTCGTTTGACAGCGTAACGATGTCGACGGCGCGCTGCTCGTTCATCAGCTCGGACATGCGCACAAAGATGCGCTTGTGCGAGTCGAGCGAAAAGTCATCCGGCTCAAGCCGCTCCGCGGCCTCGGAGTGCGCCGCGTTGTCGAGCAGGATGGCGCCGAGAATGGTCTTCTCGGCGTCGATATTTGCAGGCAGACCGGCGTCCAGCGAAGTGATGTCAGGCAGGGTGGCCATACCTAAGAGTGTAGGGCGAGAAGAGGGCGCTTACCGCATGTGAATTGCCGCGCCGGAATGTGGAGAATCAAGCCGGCAAGGAAAAGTCCGCGCCAAAATGGATGCACGAGCCGATTTCCAGAGGTGTCGGAGTTGTTGCAAAGCGATATATTCCACGCCGGAGCCTGGCACTTCACTCAGCGGCCACGATCCGACATCGATCTCCGATGGCGGGGCGATAGTGCGCCTTCAATATTGGTCTTTTGAGACCATCTATTCGTTGATCATCATCTCGGATGTGCTGCTGACGGCCAGATTCCTCTTTATCGAAAATGGAATCGACAATGGATACGAGTACGTGACAACCACTTTCACTTGGTTTCCCGTGGCGTTACAGGGATTCCCATTCGCGTCCGTAGCGCCCGTGCACTGGGTTGTCCAACTTGTGCTTCCACTGCCATTCTGACTCGCAACCCACCACGTCACGCTCGCGGAAAGATTACTCGCGTTCAAATTCGGATAATTGAGCGCGTAAATGTAATTCAGAACCGGATTAGCAGCCGCGTTCGTCGTGGATGTAACATTTGTCGGCAAGAGATTGCAGTTTGGGAACGTCGAAGCGACGATGCAGGAGTTCGCACCGCGAACCACAGCCCAGCGAGTTGCCTCCCGCGCAGCATCGGAAACGTAGTTATAGGTATAGACTCCAAGGCACAATTCAATCATGCCGATAAACAAGGCCACATACACCGACATGGCGAGCGCCATCTCAACCAAGCTACTACCTTGTTCAGAGAGTATTCCTGTGCCCCGCCCCGCTCTCGCTGTTTGTCCAGTGCCCTGCACAAGCCGCATCGCTTTGAAAGCGCGCAGCATCTTACCTCTCGGCGAATCCATCCTACGGTTTTTCATTTTCAGCTTCATCACTGCAGAACTTGCTCCTGGGCAGTTCCGTAGACACTAAAGGTGTGGCCAAGTCCCGGTACAAAGACCAGCGGATTGAAAGTTGCCGTTGTTTGGACCTGAATGGTGACAATCAGGTGGGAAGTGGCGCAGCCCGAAGGCGTAGCGGGCGGGACGCAACTTGCCGTTCCTCCGCCGGAGCATGAGCATGTATACGTCGGATAGCCAGAAGAGAATTGGACAAGGGTGCCGACATTGCCGGCATCTGACTGCGCAGCAATCAGCATTCCAGCTGAGTCTAATCCAGTTGAGTCTGTGGGCAAGAACGCGCCGCCATTCATCGCGCCATATTGAGCCGCGGCTCTTGCTGCATTCGATACTTCAATAGCGGTATAGGAGACCCTTCCCAGGCAGGCGGCTCCCAAAAGGAACACCACCAGAAGCGAGGCAGAAAGAGCCGTTTCGACGAGCGCCTGCCCGCACTCCTTTCTTCCACCGAGGCTTGCGTCACTCAAATGCTTCAACCAGCCTGTGATCATCTCAGCCTTCCTCATTCCACGAGTGATACTTTCGTAAGCGGAGTTGTGCTAGGGTTTGCGGCATTGTAGCTATTGGTGATATCCATCGTCGAAGCTTTCAAGTAGATTTGATATGCGACGACCCCCGCCACTACCGTGCCTCCGCCATTGTCCTGCTGGTACACCTGCGAGGTCGGCGCATAGACGATCCCATTCAGGACCCCGGAGCCGCTGCCGAATTGAAGCTGAAGACATGGTTCGCCAAGCCCGTCCTTACACGTCCCGGCAGTCGTGTTTGACGAAGGTTGCATGACCGCTATCCCGTTGTAGGTGTATGTCGTGTTCGTGGGCGCATTCACTGTCAATGCCGAGTTGCCCTGACTAAACGTACCTTGATAAATATCGATGGTCCCGTTTACAGTGACTGTCCCACCGATAGTCACTCCGTTCTTGAAGACAAATATCTGGTTCCCGCCTGGTGTTCCAAGCGTTACGCCGCTTTGTATTGTCGGGTTCGTCGCGCAGAAGTACGTCACCGACGCGGTCGTTGAACCAGTGGTGACGGGTGTTGACGGAATTGTCGTGGACGAGGTTATCGTCGACGCTGCAACCGTGCCCGCACCCGAGCAGGGGGTAGGCGGAATTGGTCCGGTCATATTGTTAAACGGGTCACCTGTGGGCGTAACGCCGGTCGTTACCGGCGTAGTTCCCGGCGCCTTCGCACACTTCCCTTTGCCGCTCTGGCCGCCCACGATGTGCAGGAAATTGGCTTCGATGGTCGCAGAACCCTGATCGCAAAACGCATCCGGGCTGTTCGAGTTCACCTGGATACCGCAATTCGGAGTTGAGATATCGGCGGACCCTTGAATGTAGAGCGCGGAAGCGTCTGTAGGATCCAGAACATAAATGCATGCAACGCTCGGGGTCGTACCTGCAATCGCCCTTGAGGTTACGGTGAAGGGAGTTGCTGCCCGATAGAATGTGCTTATGAAAAGCGTCGGATTGGGCATGTTAACAACCGCCTGAACATAGCCGGAGCTATTGTGGTAAGGGGACGTGATGTTCGGGCTAAAGTTGACCGTAAGGTAGCTCGCGGCGATGCCATTTCTTGCAGCCGCCGTCTGGGCTGCCGTGGTTGCCGAGGTCGTGGAGCCGTTGTACTGATAATCCAGTGCAGCAGCAATCGCAGCTGCGTCGGCCGCAGTTTGCGTTATTCGCTGGGCACGAAACAATAGTCCCACGTCGATAGCCACACCCATCATTCCCATTAACACGGTCATACCGAGGACCGTGATGACAAGTGTCTGCCCCTTCTCGTCTCTCAAGAATCTCAGTGTCGATATCCACTTCATCGAAAACCTCCATGCGGCGTTCCGGAGGACAGAAGACTCCCGGGGAACTTGCACGCGCCTTTTTCCATTGCGGAGAGTTTCGCCGATGCGATTTGAAGACGCCGCCTAAATCCGGAAACGTATTCGCACCGCGAGATTGCGATATGTCCGCATGCCGGTGCACGCCTGCACCCGGCTCTGAGTACGCACCTTGGGAAACTCAATTATCTGGTTTTTGTGATTCGAAAAGCAACCGGAATGTGATACATATGGGCCCGCCAGACAGATATTCAGTAACCCAAAAAGAACGGGTAAGTCACGTGCCTAAAGTCACCTCTCGACGGTTCAAAACGCGACGACTCCCGCTACTCCCGCGAAAGATATCGACTTAGCCCATTTCGATGGCTACTGCTAGCTGGCCGCGGGCCGCCACCGCAGGATCGGCTTCCGCGCGGCGGTCACTTCATCGAGCCGTGAAACGCGCGTGGAGTGTGGAGCGGATTTGACCACTTCCGGATTCTCGTCGACTTCCTTCGCGATCGAGCGCATGGCATTGATGAAGAGATCAAGTTCCTCGAGCGACTCGCTTTCGGTGGGCTCGATCATCAGTGCGCCATGTACGATGAGCGGGAAGCTGACCGTGTACGGGTGAAAACCGTAGTCGATGAGCCGCTTCGCAATGTCGCCGGTTTTCACTCCTTTGGCCGCCTGCTTCTTGTCACTGAAGACAACCTCGTGCATCGACGGCGTC
>Ga0210400_10003923_pt1 | contig 13034 bp, 11 predicted proteins | sample IncBWH26MmetaG_FD_155456 | JGI IMG/M metagenome (GOLD analysis project Ga0210400, IMG submission 155456) | Forest soil microbial communities from Barre Woods Harvard Forest LTER site, Petersham, Massachusetts, United States - Inc-BW-H-26-M | ecosystem: Environmental > Terrestrial > Soil >...
GAGATTCCCGGCAGCGCGGGTTCGCCGGCACCGATGATGTCAAGACCCGGCGCGCTCAAGGCGACAATGTAGCGCAGCGACGGGGCGCCGAGCTGGCGGTGGGGGTCGTTGGCGAGAATCGGCCTGCCCGTCTCGGTACGCGACGGCGCAATCGCCCAGTTGTTGGAACCCTCCACGGACTGCGCATCGATTGCCGAGGCCAGCTGGGACTGCGCATCGATTGCCGCGAACTGTGCATCGATTGCCCCGACCAGCTGCCGCCCGGCAGATATATCGGCGCGCTGCACCGTGCCCGCCAGCGCGCTGAAATCCACTTGCTTGGTCGCCAACAAGTAATCCTTGAGCACATCGGCCGGCACATCACAGGGATTGAGACCGGGAGGCACCGTCATTTTGTGTCCCTGCGGTTCAATCTTGCGGCGCAACGCGTCTGCCTTGAGTCCGGCTGCGCACACGACGCGGGCACGCGCGACTTCGGAAGTGACATTCGACACCAGCGCATGGCTGCGGATGCGCAGCACATCATCGACTTGCCAGCTCTCCGGCCGGCTGTCGGTCAGTCTGAATTCGATCGGCAACGGCCGATCTCCAGCGCGGACCTGAGCAACATAGGCGTTCACACCGTCGACAAAAGCAGCGACCCATTGCCGCGAATCGGGTGCGTAGGAAGCCCACTCTTTATCCATGTCGCCGCGATAGAGGAACAGGCGCGCCGCGCGGTCTTGGTCGACGTAGGCTGAGCCTAAGGACTTCGCGAGCAATCCCAGGCCGCGCTTGCGCCACAAATCGATCTGCCAGAGCCGGTCGCGCGCGGCGTTGTAGCCCTGCAGGAAAAAGGCGTCATGGATGTTCGCGGCGAATATATGCGCGATGCCCCAGTGGTCGATCACGATATCGGCCGGTGCGTTCAAGCCCGATGCGGTCCAGCTTTGCTCGCCTACGGCGCTCGAGATTGTCGCTGCGGTCTGCGCTCGAGCCGGTGCGGCCTGAGCTTGAGCGGGAAGATTCGCAGCCAACATGAGCAATGCGCAACCCATCAAGCTCCAATATTTCATCCCGGTCTCCAGCCTGTTTTCTCGTCGGCCAAGGTAGGTTGGCCTGCGATGATTCGCTTGTCAAAGGAGCGCAATGCGGCCGGCGGTACGCTATCCGATACGCGGCTTTAACCGGCCAGGCGCCAGACGATCAGATCTGCGAGTAGTGCTAAGCTATCGCTGAGAATTAAAGGAGGGGATAGACATGCGTACGCTTTTAACTGCGGCGATTGCGATGGCTTTTTTGATGGCCGTCGGCTGCGATAGCGCCAAGTCTCCGGACACGGTCGAAAAAAAGGTAGCGGCTGCGGAGCAAAAGGCCGCGACTGAAGTGGCGAACAGTGAAAAGGCGGCTGAAAAAGATTTGAACAAAGCCGCGGAAAATGTCGACGACAAGCTGCTCGCCTTCAACAATGCCGCGGCCCAGGATGCGTACAATCTTGCCGTTGCAAAAGCCGATGGCGATCGAAAAATCGCCGTGGCAAATTGTCTATCGGTGGGCGGCAACGCTCAAAAAGCCTGCAAAGACCAGGCTGAGGCCGACTTCGGCGCGGCCAAGGCAAATGCGAAGGCCGCCGCGCAGTCCGTGAAGGCCGTCAAGGAATAATTGGTCAGGCTTCGAGGGCGAGCCGGCAACAGCCGGCCCGCCGCTCGCGGCTGTACGGCCTTACAGAGTCCTAAGCTTGCAAGTGCGCGAGCGGAATTCGCGCCGTGCGCTTGATCGTCTGGAGCACGACGCTCGATTGCAGGTCGCGAACATTGGGTACGCGAACGAGTTTTTTGAGCACGACGTTGCTCAGCGCCTCGAGATCCTTGCCGTACACTTCTAGAATGAAGTCATAGCTGCCGGTCATGGCGAGACATTTCGTGACTTCGTCCATGAGCTGAATTTCCCGCTCGAACCTCGCCACCGTCTCGTCGGTGTGCTCGGTCAATTTGACTTGAACGATCGCCAGCACGGCCAGTCCGACGCGTGCCGGATTGAGCACGGCCGCGTAGCCCTCGATCGCGCCACCCGATTCCAGCGCCTTGATTCGGCGCGCGCAGGGGGTTGGTGAGAGGCCGATGGATTCGGCGAGGTCCACCACGGACAGGCGTCCGTCGCGTTGCAGTGCGTCGAGGATTTTGGCGTCGAAACGATCTAGCTTCATGTTTCATCCATTGAGTCCATGCTAATTGGCGATTATCACTAATATTACGTCATTCATGTGGTCTTTTTAGCGATTTTTGTCTTATCGACTGGATTAGTCTTGCCGCTATGGTTGCAAATCCATCGCAAGTGCAGCGGGCGCCGCGGCCCGGCGTCATCGACTGGCGGGCCGTATTGCATCATGTCGCGGTCTCACGCGCGCTGGACGATCTGGAAGAATCCACGCTTCTCAAGGACCGCAAAGTCCTCTATCAATTTTCTGCGCGTGGGCACGAGGTCACCCAGGTGCTGCTGAGCACGCAGCTCACCGGATCGCAGGACGGCGTCGGCGCTTACTATCGGTCGCGACCGTTGTTGCTCGGCCTGGGACTGCCGGTCGAAGAGGCGCTGGCATCGACCATGATGCGGGCCGGCGGCATGAGCGACGGACGCGATATCGGCGTCGTTTTCAACATGCCGCGCAAAGTGGGGCCCTGCGTGCTGCCGGTCTGCGGCGGCGTCGGAGCGCAATACACGCCGGCGGTCGGATGGGCCCAGTCCCTGCGCTATCGCCTGGGGCAGCTCGGCGAGCAAGCGTGCCGGGGCAGCATTGCCGTCGCACACGGCGGAGAGGCGTCGACGGCTACGAATGGATTTTGGGCGGCGCTCAATATCGTAACCACCGAGCGCTTGCCGTTCCTGTTCTTCATTGAAGACAATGGCTATGGAATTTCAGTCAGCTCGCGACAGCAAACCCCCGGCGGCAACATCGCGCGCAACCTCGAAAGCTTTCGAGGACTGCGCGTGCTCGACGGCGATGGATCCGATCCGCTGGCGGCCGCGGCATTGATTGAAAATGCGGTTGCCGGCGTCAGGTCCGGCGATGGTCCGGCGCTGATCAGGCTCGTGGTCCCGAGGCTGTCGGGACACTCCGGACAGGATACGCAGACCTACAAGTCCGCCGGGGAAATCGCCGCGGAAAAGGCCCGCGATCCTTTGACGAAGCTGCGCGAGCAGCTTGTACCCCACACCCTCTCCCAGTCCGACTGGGACTCGAAAGTCTCTGCAGCTCGCGCGCTGGTCGCGCAGACGCTGGTCGATGTCGAGCGGCGTGCCGCTCCCGACCTTACGCGCATTCAACGCTACGTGTTTTCCGAGACGCGCGCGGACGGCTCGATCGATCTGCAGCAGCAGGGCGGGTTGCGCTGCGCAGGCGTCGTGCCGTCGCCGGGCACCGAGAGCGCCGAGCCGCAGGGTCCGCGCATCAACTTGGTGACCGCGGTACGGCGCACGCTGGAGCACGAGCTTACGATCAATCCTCGCATGCTGGTTTTCGGCGAGGACGTCGGCCGCAAGGGTGGCGTGCACGCGGCGACCTTGGGGTTACAGGAAAGATTTGGCGTCGACCGGGTGTTCGATACCAGCCTCTCCGAGGAAGGCATCATCGGCCGCGCGGTCGGCATGGCGGCCGCCGGACTCATGCCGGTGCCGGAAATTCAATTCCGTAAATACGCAGATCCGGCCGCCGAGCAGCTGAATGACTGCGGCACGATGCGCTGGAGAACCGTGAATCGATTCGCGGCTCCGATGGTGGTGCGCATTCCCGGTGGATTCTTCAAGTGCGGCGATCCCTGGCACAGTCAATCGAACGAGGTGCAATGGCTGCACGGTGTCGGCTGGCGTTTGGCCATGCCGTCAAACGCCCAGGACGCAGTGGGCTTGCTCCGCAGCGCCTTGCGCGGCAACGACCCCACGATTTTCTTCGAGCACCGCTCGCTGCTCGACGGCAGTTGGGCCCGCCGCCCCTACCCCGGCGACGACTTTGTGGTGCCGTTCGGCAAGGCCAGTCTCTTGCGCGAAGGTACGGACCTGACCGTTGTGACCTGGGGCGCCATGGTAGAGCGCTGCGAGCAGGCGATCGGCGCCAGCGGCAAATCGGCCGACCTCCTCGATTTGCGTACGCTGTCGCCCTGGGATCGCGAGGCAACACTGGCATCCGTGCGCAAGACGCGCCGCTGCCTCATCGTTCACGAGGACACGATGACCGCCGGGTTCGGCGCTGAAATCGCCGCAGTGCTCGCCAAGGAAACCTTCTTCGATCTCGATGCGCCCGTCGAGCGTCTCGCCATGCCGGACGTGCCGAGTCCGCACAATCCGCTGTTGCTGGATGCCGTGCTGCCGAGCGTCGAGACGATTACGCGATCGATCGTCAATCTCGCCGAGATCTAGCGTGAGCGGCATCAAGGATGTGCTGGCCCCGCCGAACGAGGAAGGAACCCGGGCGACCATACTGAAATGGTGCAAAGCCGTCGGCGACACCGTCGTCAAGGACGAGCCGCTGGTGGAGCTGGAGACCGACAAGGTCACCGTCGAGATTCCGGCGCCCGTCAGCGGCACGCTGATCGAAGTGCTGAAACCGGAAAGCGCCGAAGTCAGCCCGGATGAGGTGCTGGCGCGACTGCGATTGCCGGGCGATGCAACGGCGGCGCAAGAATCCAAGGCGCCCACGGCGGCGCCGAAAATCGAGAGTACGCAGGCAGTTCTGACCGCGCGCGCGCGCACTGACTTGTTGAGCCCCTCGGTGCGGCGGCTGCTGCACGAGCACGCGATTGCGCCCGGCGATGTCAACGGCACCGGCCGCAACGGCAGGGTTACCGCGCAAGATGTGGCGCGGCATGTTTCGCATGCCACGCAGGTTTCGCAGGCCGCGCAGGTTTCTCAAGCGGCGCATGTTTCTCAGGCAGCGCCCGCCTCTCAAGCCGGGCATGCCGCTCACGCCGCGCATTCCGCTAAAGGCAGCGCGAGCACGCTCATTCCGCACACCGCTATCCGGCGCCGGGTTGCCGAGCACATGGTGCGCAGTATCGCGGATGCGCCGCACGTGACCACGCTATTCGAAGCGGACTTGACCCGCGTGCTGAAGCATCGCGCCTTGCACGCCAAGAGTTACGAGTCGCGCGGCGCCCGTTTGACCTTGACGGTTTATTTCATCGGCGCCTGCGTCCGAGCATTGCGCGCGCACCCGGAAGTGAACGCCACGTTTCGCCCCGACGGCATGGAACTGCATGCCGATGTGAACATCGGCGTCGGCACGGCGCTCGGCGACAAGGGGTTGATCGTCCCGGTCATTCACCGCGCGCAAGATTTGACACTGTTCGACATCGCGCAGCGTCTCCATCAAGTAGTGGAGGCGGCGCGCGCCGGCAAGCTCTCGCCGCAGGATGTGCGCGGCGGCACGTTCACGATCTCGAATCATGGCGTCGGCGGCAGCCTGCTCGCGGCGCCCATTGTCATCAACCAGCCGCAAGTGGCCATCCTCGGGGTCGGCAAGGTCCAACGCCGCGTGTGCGTCATCGACGCGCAGGGCAGCGAATCGATCGCGGTGCGCTCCATGTGCTATCTCACGCTGACCATCGACCACCGCGCGCTGGACGCCTTCCAGGCAAACGCCTTTTTAAGCCTGGTCGTCAGCACCCTGGAGCAGTGGCCCGATACCGCCGAAGCGCTGCATGACTGAGGCGTCCGCCGCGGGCAACGACCCCGTCAGCCGGGCGGCGACGCGCGACAGATGGAGTTCCGACGAGACGAAGATGCGCGCATAGATGTCCCGGCACAGCACGGCTGCCTGGGCTCCTGCCCAATTGGCCTCGAGCAGCTGCGCCGGCAACAGGGGATCGCGCAAATGCAGGCGGCGATACTCGTGGATGAGCAGCGTGCGCACCAGAAAACAGTCTTGAGGCAGGGTGTTGCGATGGCGTTTCAGTTCAGCCTGCACCATCGTAAAGCGATTGACGAAGCGCCGATACCGTTCGCCCAAGTCCTCCAAGTCCCATCCCAAGCCGACCAGGCGTTGGGGGGCGTCGTCCTCTCCCAGCGAAGCGTCGAATGCCACGACTCTGGAGAGCAATCCGCCCGAGCTGCGCTGCGCGCCCAATGCGCGCGAATCGAACTCCGGGTGCGCAAACACGTTGGCGGAGATCTCGCCGAAGCCGCGCCACACCAATTCCTCGCGAATTTCATTGCGTTCGGCAGCCCGCATCGGCGGCACGACGATCAGCGTCCAGCGGCCGGACCACTCCTTATCCGGTTCGCCGTAGATGCGCTTCGTCGCCTCCGCGAACCGGGCGCGTCCGTTCTTCGACAGGTGATATTCGCTGAGCTTGCCCGCTCGGCGTCCCTCGAGCCAGCCGTCGTGCGCGAGCCGGGCGGTCGCCGTGCGCACCAAGCGTTCGTTCAGTCCAAAAGGCGCGGCCAGCTCGATCAGGCTTCCCAACGCGATGGCGCCGCCCCGGGGCATGATCGAATCGCCGAACAAGGTCACGATGAGCGAGCCGCCGCGCAGCGGACGTTGCCGGCGAAAGCGGGCCACCAGAGCGGCGGCGGCGCTGACGGCGATGGCAGAGGATGGGGTGGACGCTTTGTTTGGCATGTTGCGCGGTTTTCGAAGATTCAGTCTTTATGACACAAAATTCTTTGCATTTCTATATTTTTTGTATCACAATGAGCTCACTGACTTTCGGGGGCCGGCATGTACACGCAAGCTTTGGATGCTCAAACCGCGGAGGCCGCCGCGCAACTCGATGAAAGCGCGCTCGAGCAGCGCTTCCTGGCGCGCGTGGATGCAGAGGAAAAGATCGAGCCCAAGGATTGGATGCCCGCGCGCTACCGCAACACCTTGATCAGGCAGATTTCTCAACATGCGCATTCCGAAATCGTCGGCATGCTGCCGGAAGGAAATTGGATCACGCGCGCGCCCACGCTGAAGCGCAAGTCGATATTGATCGCCAAGGTGCAGGATGAGGGCGGCCACGGCGCCTATCTCTACAGTGCGGCGGAGACCCTCGGCGTTACCCGCGATCAACTGGTCGAGCAACTGCTGTCGGGAAAGGCCAAGTATTCGAGCATTTTCAACTATCCGACCCCCACTTGGGCCGACGTGGGCGCGATCGGCTGGCTGGTGGACGGCGCCGCCATCATGAACCAGATTCCGCTGTGCCGTTGCTCATACGGACCTTACGCGCGCGCCATGGTGCGGGTGTGCCGCGAGGAAAGTTTCCACCAGCGCCAGGGCTACGACCTGATGCTGCACTTGGCGCAGGGCACGGCAGAGCAAAAGCTGATGGCGCAGGAGGCGCTGAATCGATGGTGGTGGCCGGCGCTGATGATGTTCGGCCCCTCGGACGCGAACTCCACGCATACCGGCGACTCGCAGCGCTGGAAAATCAAACGTTTTTCGAATGACGAGCTGCGGCAAAAGTTCGTCGATTTCACCGTGCCGCAGGCGAAGTTCTTGGGGCTCACGGTGCCTGACCCGCTGCTGCGCTGGAATGATGCCAAGCAACAGCACGAGTTTGGACCCATCGACTGGAGCGAGTTCGATCAAGTGTTGAAAGGCAACGGCCCGTGCAACGCGGAGCGCATTGCGGCGCGCCGCAATGCCCACGCGGCGGGAGCCTGGGTGCGCGAAGCGGCGAGCGCCTACGCAGCAAAGCACAGCCGATCCGTCGCGGAGCATGCGGATGGAAGATAAACACCAGTGGCCTCTTTACGAAGTGTTCGTCCGCGCCCGCGGCGGCCTTGATCACAAACATGTGGGCAGTCTGCACGCTTCCGATGCACGCATGGCCATCGATCACGCCCGCGATCTCTATACGCGCCGCCAAGAGGGCGTGAGCATTTGGGTGGTGCCGTCCAAAGCCATCGTCGCATCGGATCCGGCGGAAACCGATTCGCTGTTCGAACCGGCCCGCGACAAGATCTACCGCCACCCGACTTTCTATGACATTCCCGACGAGGTGAAGACCTTATGAGTGCGGTTGCATGAGTGCGGTTGCGGCGCAAGCCGGCGCGGAGGCATTGTTTCGCTACGTACTGCGCCTCGGTGACCTGAGCCTGGTGTTAGGCCAACGTCTGGGTGAATGGGTGGGCCACGCTCCCGCGCTCGAAGAGGATTTGGGGCTCGCCAATATTGCGCTCGACTTGATCGGTCAAGCACGGATGCTCTTGAGCTACGCCGGGGAGATCGAAGGCCGCGGCCGCGACGAAGACAAGCTCGCTTACCTGCGCGAGCAAGGCGCCTATTTCAATGCGATTTTAGCGGAACAACCGAACGGCGATTTTGGCAAAACCATCGTTCGGCAGGTTTTGATCGACGCGTTTCAGCTCGAGCTCTACGAGCGGTTGGCGGCCTCGCACGACGAACGCCTGGCTGCAATCGCCGCCAAGTCCGTGAAGGAAGTCCGCTACCACTTGCGCTACAGCAGCGACTGGCTGGTGCGCCTCGGCGACGGAACGGCGGAAAGCCATGCCCGCGTGCAGTCTGCCCTCGAACTGCTCTGGCCCTACACCGTTGAGCTGTTCGCCGCGGACGAGCTGGACTTGAAGATGGCCGAGAGCGGCATCGGGCCGCATTTGCCCGAGGTTCAAGCGGCCTGGTCGGCGCGCATCGATGCGATATTGACCGAGGCGACGCTCCGGCGGCCGGCGGATCGCCCGCATGCGTGGCATGGCAAGCGCGGCCAGCACAGCGAGCATCTGGGCTACATCCTCGCCGAGATGCAGTATCTGCAACGCACCTATCCGGACGCCCGCTGGTGAGTAGCGTGATCCCACTGATGAGTAGCGTGATGTCGAGCGGGCAAGAGCCGGTTACGGCAGCGCATGAAGCTGCGGCAGCGAATGTAGCTGCGGCAGCGAATGTAGCTGCGGCAACGAATGTATCTACGGCAGCGCGTGTGGCGGCGGCATGGCGGATTCTCGCGTCGGTGGAGGATCCGGAAATTCCGGCGCTGAGCATCGTGGACTTAGGATTGATTCGATTCGCCAAGGTGGGACCGGACGGCATTCTTGACGTGGGGCTTTCCCCGACCTACGTGGGATGTCCGGCAACCGAAGTGATCCGGCGCTCCGTTGCCGATGCATTGCGGCACGGGTCTGTGGGTGACTTCAAGGTGACCAGCGTGTTGTCGCCGGCCTGGACCAGCGATTGGATCACGGCCGAAGGCCGGCGCAAGCTGCTCGAGTACGGCATCGTTCCCCCGGACCGCACCGTCTCGACCATGCGCGACGTGCGGCGCGGCAGCCGGCCGGTGGCCTGCCCCCGCTGCCAGTCCGTGGATACGGAAACCTTGAGCGAATTTGGTTCCACGCCCTGCAAGGCGCTGCACCGCTGCCGCGCTTGCCTCGAGCCATTCGAATACTTCAAGTGCATTTGACATGGCCGGCTATAGCTTCCATCCGTTGAAAGTCACCGCGGTTGAACGCGCCGCGGAGGATGCAACCTGCGTGAGCGTGGAAATCCCCAAGGCGCTGCGCGAGACCTTCGCGCATCACGCCGGCCAATACGTCACGGTGCGCCGGACCATCAACGATCGCGACGAACGCCGCACGTATTCCATCGTTACGGCGCCGGGCGGCGGCACGCTCAAGCTCGGAATCCGCCAGCAAAGCGGCGGCCTCATGTCGGGCGATCTGGCCGCGAATCTGCGTCCGGGCGACATGCTCGATGTGGGCACGCCCTTGGGCAGGTTTCGTACCGCCGTGGATCCTGAGCGCCGGTTTTGCTACGTGGCTTTTGCGGCCGGCAGCGGCATCACGCCTATTCTGTCGCTGGCAACCGATATCTTGGTCCGGGAACCGCACAGCTGCTTCACACTGATCTACGGCAATCGCAGCATTTCACGCACCATGTTTCTCGAGGAAACGCTGGCGCTGAAGAATCGTTACGTGGATCGCCTGTCATTGCACTTCGTCATGAGCCGCGAGCCGCAGCAGACCGAATTGCTGAACGGGCGCATCGACGCCAAAAAGGTCGCTGAGCTGGCGCGGCAGCTGGTCGAGATAGGCAGCGCGGATGAATACCTGATTTGCGGGCCTGGCGACATGGTCGACGAGGTGCGAGATGCCATCAAGGCGTTGAACGGCAACGCGCCGGTGCGCTTCGAGCGCTTTACCACTGCAAACTCGCGGCCGCTGGAAATACTGACCAAAAAGCCCGAGGCGCCCGCGCCTCAGGAAGTCCTGGCGACCATTACCGTGACCATGGACGGCCGCCGGCGCAGCTTCCCGATGTCGCCGAACGATCCGTCGGTGCTCGCCGCCGCGGAACGGGCCGGACTCGAACTGCCCTTCTCTTGCCGTTCAGGAATTTGCGCGACTTGCCGTGCGAGAATCACCGCCGGCGCCGCGGTCATGACGCACAACATTGCGTTGGAGCGTTGGGAGACCGACGCAGGCTTCGTGCTTTGCTGCCAGGCGCGGCCCACCACCGCCACGCTTGAAATCAGCTACGACCAGAAGTAATTGTCGCCTAGGGGGAAAAGCAAAACATGTCATACGAGACCATTATTTTCGAGGTGGACAGCGGCATTGCGCGTCTGACATTGAACCGGCCCGACAAGCTCAACAGCTTCAACATTCAAATGCACGGTGAAGTCCGCCAAGCACTGTCGAGCATCCCATCGAGCGGTGCGCGGGTCCTGGTGTTGACCGGCGCCGGCCGCGGCTTTTGCGCAGGACAAGACTTGGGCGACCGCGCGGTGGCGCCCGGCTCACAGGGCGTCGACCTCGGCGAATCGATCGAAAACCGCTACAACCCGCTGGTGCTGGCGCTGCGCAATTTAGCGATGCCCGTGATCGCCGCGGTCAATGGCGTCGCCGCCGGCGCGGGCGCCAACATCGCGCTGGCCTGCGATATCGTCATCGCGGCGCGCAGTGCGAATTTCGTACAGGCTTTTTCCAAGCTCGGACTGATTCCCGATTCGGGCGGCACCTGGTTCCTGCCGCGACTCGTCGGCGATGCGCGCGCCATGGGCTTGACCCTGCTGGGCAACAAGCTGCCGGCCGAACAGGCCGCCGCCTGGGGATTGATCTGGCAATGCGTCGAGGACGCCGAGCTTGCCGGCGCGGTCGATGCGATGGCGCGGCAATTTGCCGTGGCGCCCACGCGCGGGCTCGCCGCGACGAAGAACGCCTTGCGGCGCAGCTGGCAAAACACCTTCGAGGAGCAGCTCGACGTCGAGCGCGACGTGCAGCGCGAGCTCGGCCGCTCGAGCGACTATGCGGAAGGCGTTGCGGCCTTTACCGAGAAGCGCACGCCGCGCTTCACCGGCCGATAACGTCATGAATCTACAAAGTTATGTTTGCGGACACTGGCACAGCGGCGGCGGACAAGGCGTCGCGATGCGCGACGCCACCACCGGAGAGCTGATCGCCACGGCCTCTTCGAGCGGGGTGGATTTCGCCGCGGTCCTCGATCACGCGCGCGCCAAGGGCGGCCCGGCGCTCCGCGCATTGACCTTCCATCAGCGCGCCACGATGCTCAGAGCTCTCGCCAAGAAACTGTCGGATCTCAAAGAAGAGTTTTACGCGCTCTCCTTTCGCACCGGGGCGACCCAGAGCGATGCGCTGATCGACATCGACGGCGGAATCGGCACCGTTTTCGCCTTTGCCAGCAAGGGCTCGCGCGATCTGCCGAACTCCCATGTGTATGTGGACGGAGATGTCGAAGGCTTGTCCAAGGGCGGCACGTTCGTCGGCCAGCACCTGTACGTGTCGCGCGAGGGCGCGGCAATTCACATCAATGCCTTCAATTTTCCGGCGTGGGGAATGCTCGAGAAACTGGCACCGACGCTGCTGGCCGGGATGCCGGCCATCGTGAAGCCGGCAACCGCCACCGCGTACCTGACCGAGCTCGTCGTCCGCCGCGTCATCGACTCGAAGCTACTGCCGGAGGGCGCGCTGCAGCTGGTGTGCGGCGGCCTTGGGGACCTGCTCGACCATTTGAACTGCCAGGACACCGTCTCCTTTACCGGATCCGCGCACACCGCGGCGCGCCTGCGCACGCACCCTGCCATCGTTCGCCACGCGGTTCCCTTCATCGCCGAAACCGATTCGCTCAATTCCAGCATATTGGGTGTGGATGCGAGGCCAGGCACACCCGAATTCGACCTGTTCATCAATGAAGTCGCGCGTGAAATGACTGTCAAGGCCGGGCAGAAGTGCACTGCCATCCGCAAAGCGTTGGTGCCGGTCGCGGCGACCGGCGATGTGATCGCAGCGCTGCAGGCGGCGCTGCAAAAGATCGTCGTGGGCGATCCGCGCGCGGAGGGCGTGCGCATGGGACCTCTCGTGAGCCAGGAACAACGCACCGATGTATTGGAACGCGTCGCGGAATTACACCGCGAGGCGGAACTGGTCACGGGCGACCTCGCTCGATTCGAGGTGAAAGATGCGGACCGCGAGCGCGGCGCCTTTGTGCCGCCGCTGCTGCTGTTGTGCAACGATACCAAGGCGGCTCGCGCGATCCACGAAGTCGAGGCCTTTGGGCCGGTGGCCACGGTACTGCCCTATACGGACACCGCCGATGCCATTGCGCTCGCGCGGCGCAGCGCCGGCAGTCTCGCTGCATCGGTATTTACCGCCGATGAGTCGCTCGCAACCGAGATCGTCCTCGGGCTGGCGCCCTATCACGGCCGAATCCTGGTGGTGAACCAGGCTTGCGCCAAGGAATCAACGGGCCACGGCTCACCGCTGGCTGCGCTGATTCACGGCGGCCCCGGGCGCGCCGGCGGCGGCGAGGAAATGGGCGGCATTCGCGGCGTGCTGCACTACATGCAGCGCACCGCCGTGCAAGGCTCGCCCGACACCATTACGGCGATCAGCGGCCGCTGGGTTCGCGGCAGCCGCCTGCTCGATCCGGGCCGCCACCCGTTCCGCATTCCGTTCAACGAACTCAAATTGGGCGATACCCTCAAGTCCGCCGCTCGCGAGGTCACGGTGGCGGACATCGAACAATTCGCGGCCATAAGCTGCGACAATTTCTATGCACACATGAGCGAAACCGAAGCGGCCCGCAATCCTTTGTTCGGCGG
>Ga0210400_10003925_pt1 | contig 13032 bp, 10 predicted proteins | sample IncBWH26MmetaG_FD_155456 | JGI IMG/M metagenome (GOLD analysis project Ga0210400, IMG submission 155456) | Forest soil microbial communities from Barre Woods Harvard Forest LTER site, Petersham, Massachusetts, United States - Inc-BW-H-26-M | ecosystem: Environmental > Terrestrial > Soil >...
CAGATTGAAGCGCCTCTCGTGCCAATGCCCCGGACGGCCTTCCGCAGCGCCATACAACTCCAAAGCCCAGAATTCTGACTGCGAGTTAGCCAGTATGTCTTCGACCGAGGAAAACTGCACCAGGTTCTGCGGATATCGCGGGCAGAAAGTCAGACACTTCCCACCATCCACTACCGCCCGGCCAAGGCCCAGAGCGACGGCCGCGATGCCGTCTTCGAAAGTCATTGGAGGCACGGGATAAAAATTGCGCGAGCGCACGACTCCCGAAAAATCCGGATAAAACCGCTGCTCGTGCGGCGTGCCCACAACCTGCTGAAGAATCACCGCCATCTTTTCCTCTTCCAGGCGATAAGGCGTGGCCCGTACGTACGCCTTCGCGTGGCGACTGAAGGTGGAGGCATAGACGCGCCGGATGGCTTCGCTCAGCGCCGCCAACCGATCTTCTGAATTTGCCTGCCGGTTGCCCAACATGAAAGTCTCATACACGCCGGTGAAGGGCTGGTATTGCGAATCCTCCAGCAGGCTGGAAGAGCGCACCGCCAAGGGATGGTGTACCTCCGCCAGGAACGATTTCAGGTCTTTCTCGAGCGCGGCCGATAGTGGCGCGGCCAGAAACATCCGCTGAATCTCACCGTCATCTTCACAATGCAAAGCAAAATCCAGCAAGTTGTTTTCGACCACGAATTGATCGAACACGTCCGTCGCCAGGACGACGGCTGGAGGCACCGAGATGCGAACCCCGGGAAAGCGGCGGGTGATCCGGCTCTTGCGCAAAAGGTGGCGCACAAAGGCGAGGCCGCGAGCTTTCCCGCCAAGGGATCCGGAGCCGATCCGCAGAAAGCTTGATTCCGAAGGTTTGAAGGTGTCGGCTTTGAAGTCACCGATCAGCACCTCGCCTTGTTCGCGGCGATACTCGTGAATCGATTCGATCAGGTCGCGCCGCAGATGTTCCGGGCTGGCAAAGTCCGAAACCTTTCGCGGGCGGAGCTTGGCCGCCAATGCAAACTCGGTGCGTGCCACCAGCCAATGGGAGAAGTGGTTGCTCTGCGCGTGAAAGACGATGCTTTCCGCCGGAACGGTTTGCAATTGTTTCTCCAACTCATTCAAGTCTTTCGCCCGTCCGACTTCGCTCGCATCCGGCAGACGAAACACGAAGTCGCCAAAGCCGAATTGCTCTGTCAATATCCGGCGCAAATCTTTTAGCAGCGTGGGTGAACGTTTGCGCAGAAACGAATAACCCTCGGCATGCGCCCGCGGCCGGAACTCGGTGCGGCTGCTTTGCAACACTACAGGCACGTCCGGCACCAGGCTCTTTACCATCCGCGCCAGTTCAAAACCCGCCTCCGGACTCAGCTTGCCCTCCCAGGGAAACTCCACGTCCGATACCAGGCCGAATAGATAATCGCGATACTCCTGCACCAGTCTGGCCGCGTCTTCGAAGTTCGAGGTCAGCAGAATTCTCGGCCGCGCCTGCATGCGCACCAGTTTGTGCGCCACATTGATGCCTTCCTGGATCACGCGCCGCGATTGCTTGATCAACTCGGTATAGATCACGGGCAGGAACGACGAGTAGTAGCGGATGTTGTCTTCCACCACTAACAGCACCGGCACGCCCATGGCGCGCGTGTCATGCAGGACGTTGCGCTTATCCTCGATGTACTTGACGATCGCAATCAGGATGCGGGCATTGCCCTGCCACAGAAAAACCCGCTCGATGTCGGTGACTGGATTCCGCGCCACGAAATTCTTGATTTCGCGAGAGTCATAGCCCAGCACAATGACGGGGACATCCAGCCCGGCCCGCTTCACCTCACTCGCCAACTGCGCGGCGTTCATGTCGCCGACGGCAAGGTTAGTCACGATCAGATTGAATTGCTGAGTGCGGGCCAGCGCCTCCGCTTCGGCACACGAAGAAACGTGCGTGATTCCCGGGATCTGTTGCAGGCTGAGATCGAGGGATTGGTCGATCAGCAGTTCATTGAGTCGCCCGTCTTCGCGGAGGATAAACGAATCGTAGAGGCTCGATACCAGAAGGATATTGTGTACTTTGAAGGGCATCAAGTTTTCGAAGCCTTCAAAGCGCTCTTCGGCATCCATGATGACGGCGGGCTCAGCGATGCGGCGCACGCTCATGGGGGATATCTTAGTCCAGCATCAGAACCACGGCACGCCGCGAATCCGGAAAAGATGTCACTGCTATCGGAGCATGCGCACTCCTTGAGTTCGAAAGGTTGGTTATTTTCCGAAGAGTACAGCGAGCAGTCGCGCCAGTCCGGCCTTCTCCTGAGTTCCACTCGCGTGGTCGGGAGCGTCCTCGGTAAGCTGTGCGAGTCTGTGTGCCATGATGCGCTCAGCTGCGTGCTGAGGAAGGTAGATCGCGTTCCGCGAAGGGGTCAGCGTCCAACTCTTGTTGTCGTCGCGTCTCAGAGGCCATCTTTGCCGTTCCGACCGCTTGTGGACGTCCACGTCGCCTCCGGCGACAGAAACGAGTTCATCGACCTGAACGTCGATCCAGCCCTGGTTTCCTGCGATATGCACCTTCTCTACTTCGAAATGGCCAAACACAACCATAGATTGAGCCGGCTTGAAGAGGTCACCCCCGCGAACCTTCTGCTCTGAATCATTACACGCTTGCAAGAAGGCTGCCTTCACTTGATCCGGTTTGTGCCGAACGAAATTCAGGACCACAACGCGAGGCGCATCCGCGCTCATGAGCTGATTATCGGCAAGCGTCGCGGAATCGCCGGTCTCAGTGGGCCCCGGGTCATCAGAGGCGGTTTCGTGCGAATCCGTGCTGCCCAAGTCCGCTGGTTTCCAGCTCGCAGTCCGAATCGAGGTAGAGCGAACGCCCCTCGGAACCGACTTGACGTAGCGAAAGAAATGGGGCCGTCCCCGCTGTTTCCAATACGGCGAATCGTACGAAGCGACGCGAGGGCCCGAACGCAACACGCTGACAAAGGAATGCTGAGCGGGATTGACCACAATCCCAGCATGCCCGCGCCAGACGGCCAAGTCGCCGGGTTGAGGATTCGCGACACGTCGAAATTCGTCGATCCCCGCATAAAGGTCCGAAGAGCTCGCGTATTCATAAGGGAAACCGGCGAGTTCATAGAGCCCATGGACAAAGTGGGAGCAGTCGAAAGCAAACTGCGCATGATAGCGGGAATCCAGCGCGACATCCAGAATCGCCAAACCCTCACTGCGAGTCAGCGTCCGATTGCTGATCGGTTTGTGCTGCAAGCCGGGAGTCTCACGAGTGGCTCGGTAAGCCCCGTTGGAACTTGTCTGCTTCTCTTGCGTTATTCCGACACGAGCAGCGGCCACGCAGAACAGGAGAAATGGCAGGGCGGCTTTGGCATGGAACCGCATAGTCCCTCTTATAACGCACCCTCATAAGGCAGCATAGATCTCAGAAGTGCCTCCAGGTCCGCGAAAAGTGCCCCGCCCTCAGATGCACCTTAGAGTCCACGTGTTGGTTATTCGGCGCGGGGATGGGACCGCTTCACCCGCCTAGAGAACCCGAGTCCACATTGGGTGAAAGGGGAAAGGCTGGAGGCGCGGGGGCGAGAATCGAACTTGAGCCGGTTTGCGGGCGTGAGCGAAGCGGGAGCCCGCAGGCGAAATCCCGAGCGCAGCGAGGGATCTCATGTTAATCGCGGTTGGAGAAATTGGAGGCGCGGGTCGGAATCGAACCGACGTATAAAGGTTTTGCAGACCTCTCCCTTACCACTTGGGTACCGCGCCCAGTCACGTTCACAGTAGACACTCGGCGTGGGTTTGTCTAGAAGGCCCCGGGGCGCACCCGGGGGCACACTGGTGCAGCGTACGTTGATGTTTTCTCGGGGCTGGATCTGTGCTACAACACCGGACATGACGCCGGCGTTGAGTTCGCCCCCGCATTCGACAGTGAGTTCGTCTGGTTCCACAGCTGCATCGAGGGTGGTTGAGACAGCGACTGTCGTTACTACGAATCTTGTGCCTGCAAATCTGGTGCCTGCAAGTCCGAAGGATGCGTCCTCGATCTGTCCCAATTGCTCCTCCGAGTTGCACGGACACCGCTGCAAGGTGGTTTGCAAGAAATGCGGCTTCTATTTGAGCTGCTCTGATTTCTATTGAGGAAAATACGGGCTGAAACCAGCCTTTGCGCCGCCTTTCCTACTCGGTATCGCGTGTCACCGGAGTCCAATGTCCGTCGTTCGAGTCGTACCAATTTCTCCAGGCGACGGGATCGTGGGGCAGACTTTGTCCGGTGATGTCGCGGAGCGCCTGGAAGACCCATTTGTGCGTTTCCGGATCGAGAGACGCGTCGGCAGCGAAGTCGACCAATTGCGGCACTGCGCTGCGGCGCTGCTTTTCGCTCAGCATACCTGACTGCGCCAAGCCACAAGCGGCGCGCTCGCGGATCATGGGCGAAGGGTCGTCATGGAAAACCTGCAAGAGCGGAGCGACGGTGTCGTCGGTGCCGAGATACGCTAGTCCTTCGACTGCCCAGTAGCGGATGTTCACATTCTGATCGTGGATCGAGGCCAGCAGGATCTCGGCAGCGCGCCCGGGTTCGACTCCCCGATTGGCGAGCAGCGCGATATCCCACAGCGCATTGGCGCGCGGGCCCTGTTCTCCGAAGCGAGCAGCCTGCTCGAGACCGTCCACTGTGGCTACGCTCTTTTCGAGATTGCGACAAGCGAGATCGATCTCGATGGCGGCGGCACGTACCCGGAGATCGTCGGAATTGAGCGCAGTCATGAAGAGGGAATTCAATTTCTGATCGAGCTTGATTTTTCCGCGCCAACGGTCTACTCGATGCGCGATCTGATCGTTAGCCCCGCGATAGTGATTGATGGAACGTTCGAGCAGAAGCTGCGCCTGGCTCTGCGGCGTCATTTTATCGAGGACTTCGATTTCATGTTCCGAGAGCACGTTGGCCGATGCCGGCTCCGGCTTGCCGTGCAGACTGAGAAGCTGAGCGATCTCCTGCCAAGCCGCCCGCGCGGTGCCTGTTCCCATAAGAAGCGTTCCCGCGAGGATCCCGCCCACCGCAGCGGCGATCACGAGCCAGCGGCGAGAGTTGGCGTTTTCGGCTGAGAGCGGATCGTTTTCCGGCGGCGGCGCGGCCTGCTCCATGCGCGGATCGGGACTGGTGTTCACGAAGAGAGTATAGAAGGAGGGGTTGGAGTCGAACAGATTACTCCGGGCGAGTCGGGGGTAACTGGCGGCGCGGCCTTTTGCCTCTACAGTTTACTGAACAACTCCGGCTTCGTATCAGGGCATCGCTTTAGCGATGCCATAAGTTCTTCAAATCAGATGCCCCTTTAGGGGCTGGACGTCGAAGTCGAGTTTTCAGCAAACTCTCCCGCCCCTTAGTTCTAGCGATCTGACTGAGGTGGGCATAGCATGCCGAAAATCTCTATCCCTTTTACAATGGCTGGAGTCTTTATTCATCTTGAGTTGAGGAGCTTAGTATGCAACGCAAAGCGAGTGCAGTGTGGAAGGGTGGTCTTAAAGACGGGCAAGGGACGGTTTCGTCCGCGAGCGGCATTCTTTCAAACACGAAGTATTCTTTTAAGACGCGATTTGAGGACGCTCCCGGAACGAATCCGGAAGAACTGATTGCGGCAGCACATGCGGCGTGTTTTTCGATGGCGCTGTCGGCGCAACTAGGAGCCGCGAACCTCACGCCGGAAAGCATCAGCACGTCCGCCACGCTCACCATGGAAAAACAAGATGCGGGCTGGACCATCACGGCCGTGCACCTGGATGTGGTCGCGAAGGTGCCGGGCGCGAGCGCGGAAGCCTTCAACACCGCAGCGAAGAATGCCGAGACGGGCTGCCCGGTATCGAAGGTCCTGAACGCGAAGATTACGATGGACGCAAAGCTCGGCTAACGTGACCGCGTCATGAATCTTGTGGTGGAGCGACGGGCATCTCGCCCGCCTGCCCTGAGCGAAGTCGAAGGGTCCAGCAGTATGGTGGCCGGGCGCGGACGTCCGGCTCCACGAACGAGCTCGAATCTAACTTTGCGACCGTAAAACCTGGCGCAACTTGTGATTGATTTTTACCGCTTCGTCCGAGGCCTGATCGATCAGTTCGACCCAGCGGCGCAAATTCTCTGGCGGGCCTGCCTGCGAAATCAGGTATGTGGCTTGCACGATGGTTTCGAGCGCGTTGCTGAGATCGTGTGCCAGCATTCGGAGTTCTTTCGCCAGTTCCGCCGGAATTTTCTCGGAGGTATTTCCCATGGTTTTCTCACATGGTCTTCAGGCGGACCTGACACACTGCGACTGACCTTACGCTCGTTTGACAGCAGACGCCAAGCATTAGATATTAGATAGTAGCCCTTGATAAGGGCCCTGCCGATTTTTTCTTTTATGCGGATGTGGCGGAACTGGCAGACGCGCTAGGTTCAGGACCTAGTGGCCGCAAGGTCGTGGAGGTTCAAGTCCTCTCATCCGCACCAAAAACCGGTCTCAGCTCTTAACTGGGAGCCCCGCGCCTCGCAACGATCTGAAGCCAACCTTTAGCTATTGATAGATCACATAAACGGACGGCCGGACTTGCGGCAAGGTCGAAGTCAGCATGATTACATAAAGGTAGACGGCGTCTTTGCCTCCATCCACGTTGAAATAATCCGTCGCGCTCTCGAACGCGATGCCGGTGTCGGTATCAGGCGTGCAACCGCCCGACGCGTTGTTGTAGGTAACATCGAAAACGTTCTTCGTTCCTTCCTGAGTCAGCGTCCCGTTTACATTGCACACAGAACCGCCGGGGCCAAAATCGGCTCCCGTGAAGCTTCCATTCGATGAAAACGTAAGCTGTTCAGTGTCCACGAAGCCGATGATTTTCCCGTTCAGCGTGCCTGAAACAGGCACAACAGATCCGCTCAACGGAGCATAAGGAACAACGGAAAAGGTCCCCGAAGGGGTCCCGTTGCCCGTAAACGATCCATTGATGGACGTGGCGGAGTTGACAGTGCCCTGCGCCGTGTCGGTCACGACCGCGCTGCCGTTGGGGAAGAGGGTGGGATTCACGGCATAGGCGGTCAGACTGCCCGAAAAAGAGCTCGCACCAGTGACAGCGGGCAGTTGCAGGATATTACCGGAGCCGTCGAAAAACGCAGCCACACCCGAGGAATTGATCGCTCCATTCCCCCTCGCGGTGGCGCCCACGTTAGCGGAGAAGTTGGCCTGCCAGTTGCCCACAACATTGTAAGGGCCGCCATTCCCGCCGCCGGCACCCGAAGAGCCGCAGCTAATTGTGATCGCACCCAGCAGTGTGAGAAAGACGAAGGACAGTAACAAAAGTAGATTGCGCGGCATTAGAAGCTCATCTGCCACTAGGATAATCCATGCCTTCCGCGCCAGGCAGGATTTCTTCAGACGTCATGTCCCCAGCTTTTCCTTCGAATCTTCCCTCACGCGCCTGCTGACAACCGGTGCGTGCTCCGGCTTTGCGCGATGCCGTACTGGCGGATCTTATAGAGCAAAGCTTTGTAGCTGATCTTCAGCAGCGCCGCGGCTTGTTTGCGATTCCAGTTCGTCTCGTCCAGGGCACGGGCGATAGCTTCCGCCTCCGCCTCATCCTTGGCATTGCGCGACAGGGATTTCAGGCCGCCCCCGGAGTCAGCGCCCGCGCTTCTGCCGGTTCCGTCGGAGTGCAATCCTCCGCCGCCATCGGGCCGGGGTTGCAACTCGGATGCGGCGAGCGTCTCATCTCCCAGAACCAGGTAGCGCTTGATGAAGTTGCTCAGCTCGCGCAGGTTGCCCGGCCAGGAATGGCGCAGGCACGCCTCCATCAACGGGCCCGAAAGTGGCAGCGGGGCGCGCGCGTATGACTCCGACATGCGCGACATGAAATGCTTCAGCAGGATCGGGATTTCTTCCTTGCGATCGCGTAGCGGAGGCAGCGACAGGGTAAAGGCGTTCAGCCGGTAATAGAGATCTTCACGCAGACGCTTATTGGCGAGCGCTTCGGGAATGTTGATGTTGGTGGCAGCCAGGATGCGGACGTCGACTTTGACGACGGTGCGGCTGCCCAGGCGCGAGAAGGTCTGGTCTTGAAGAACGTGCAGCAATTTGGCTTGCAAGAGCGGCGGCATTTCGCCGATCTCGTCGAGCAGGATGGTGCCTTTGTTACAGAGTTCGAACTTCCCAGGCTTGGCGTGGGTCGCGCCCGTGAAGGCTCCCGCTTCGTATCCGAACAGTTCGCTTTCGAGTAGATCAGCCGGTACCGCGGCGCAGTTGACTTTAAGAAAGGTGCGGTGGGCGCGAGGAGAAAGTTTGTGGATCAGACGCGCGAGCACTTCCTTGCCGGTACCGCTTTCGCCGAGCAGGAGAACCGGGATGTCGACGTTGGCGACGAGTGCGGCTTGGGACCGGATCTTCTTCATCGCCGGACTGGCGGCGACGAAGAAAACGTCGTCGCAAAGTTCTTCGACTTCGCCTGCGTAGGTTTCGCCCTTGGCCGTGCCGATGCACTGTCCAATAACCGCGTCGAGTTCGGCTTTCTGGAACGGCTTGGTCAGATAATCGATGGCGCCGAGGCGCATCGCCTGCACGACTTTCCGCGTGTCATTTACGCAGGAGAGCATGACAACTTTCAATCCCGGCTTGAGCTGGCGCAGCTTTTCGAGAGTCTGTAACCCATCGATGCCGGGCATGAGTAGATCGAGCAACACCATGTCGGGCTGCAGTCCTTGTTGGACGCGATCCACCGCTTCTTCGCCGGTGCTGGCGGTTTGAACTTTGTGCTCATCTACTTCCAGCAGCGTGCGGATATAGCGCAGCATTCCTGGTTCATCGTCCACCAGCAGTATGTTGGCGGCTTCGCTCATTGGGTTCCTCGCGGAGGGCTACTCAGAATTGGTTTCAGCGGAACGAGAAAAGAAAACTTGCAACCTGCGCCCGGTTCGCTTTCGACCCAGATCTTGCCGCCCATTCCTTGCAGAAGGCGGCGGGCAATGGCGAGTCCCAGGCCCATGCCCTCGGCCGATTCGCTGCCTGGCAGGCGGAAAAAATCGTCAAAGATTTCCATATGGTACTCCGGCCGAATTCCCGGACCGGTGTCGGCAACGCTCACTTTAATGGCGTTCGGCAAGTTCGCCGCTTGACGGCGGCGGTCGCCATTGGCTGCGGATTTGCTCACACTGCGACGCTCCCACATATGAGGCTCGGCGTGCAACCAGACGGTGCCGCCTTGTGGTGTGTACTTAGATGCATTTTCCAGAAGATTCGAAATCACGCGCTGGATCTTCGGCGCATCGAATGCAAATGGCATCAGTTTGTCATTGGCCAGGAAATATAGAGCGAGACCGCGTTCCTGAAAGCGGCCTGACCAGAGTCGGCAGACTTCAGACAGGCAGGCATTCATGTCACCTTCGATGTACTGCATGCGCAGTTCGCCGATCTCGAGCACGCTGAAGGTCAGGAAATCCTGAATGAATTGCTGCAGGCGCTGTCCGCTGGAAAACATGTCACCCATCACTTCGCGCTGGCGCTCATTCAGTGGTCCGAGTTTCTGACTCTGGAGTAGTTCAATGTAGCCGTTGAGAATCGCCAACGGTGTCTTGAGGTCGTGCGCGGCAGAGGCTAGAGCATTCGTTGTTTTGCGGAAACGATCGCGCAATTGCTCGAGCTCGCTTGACCCATCCCCCGTGGAGCTAGGCTCGGCAACGGAAGCCATTTCGGCTGACGGCAAGCCATTTTTCGGACTTGCGCCTGTTGGGGCGGCGGCTGGGCTTTTTTCCGACATCGAAGGCATGGGGAACCAAATAACGCCAATAATTTTATGAGGGAGGGAAATCTACTACCGTCAGAACGTGGGGATAAAGTGATCCTATGTGAGGTGCAACCGACTGTCAATTGGAAACGGCGCCGAAACTGGCACCGAAGCGAAAAACGTTGCACTTTTTGGCCTGACCGGTAGTCATTATAAAGTCCCCAGGTTGGATGGCACTTCGGTAATCTCCGTATTGGTAGCAGGTTTGGACTGATTCCACGCAGTCTCGGCTCGGCTCCGAAGTTTGGCCCATGATGTGCGGTCTCGGGGTGTGAATACCTCTTATAAGGTGGTGCTGACGCGTGCCTCGTAGGTTATCGAAGAAGGAAGAACGCAAGTGGGCACGGTTACAGCTGGCCATCCCGGTTTTTATCCGCACCCGTGACGGAAATGGCAGGGATTCCCTGGAGTTTGCTACGGCCATTAACATCTCTCCCGGGGGGGCGATGGTCATTGTTCGTCGTTCTCCACCCAAATCGGCGCTGGTTTCACTCGAGATTCCGAGCGCTCCAATCGGGCCCGCCAACGGCTTGAGGATATCTTCGCGGATCATGCAGGCAAAGGCAGTGTGGGTTACCCACCTTGACGACTACCATCTTCTGGGCCTGAAGTTCGCGCGCCCGTTGAACACTGACGCGGCGGCTGTTTCCGGCAAGCATTTAAGGAAAACGGCTTCTGCGCTGTGAACTATTTTTCCCTCCCCTGGCCCGTCCGAGCATGGCACTTCGGTGCCATGCCGGATGCTGGCCCTTCCGAGATATGATCACCCCAAGCTATTCATAAGTTGAGCATTTAACGAAAGCCCCCCAGGTCGTTCTGCTCTCTTCCCCGGTTTGGTGCTTGGGATGCACTTTTAGTGCATGCGGATGAACAATCACCGCAATGGGGTATTCAGTCTTATGACGACACTTTCGGTAAGTTCGCTGGCGCAGTCGCTCGGCGAGGTTCCCCCGGACCAGATAATTTTCGGCCACTCTGAGGCCATGCAGGCGGTTCGCTCGCGGCTCGGAAAAGTAGCCGCTGCCAACGTTCCTGTCCTTATCACAGGCGAGAGCGGCACCGGGAAAGACATCATCGCCCGGCTCATCCATGGACTGTCTCCATGGAAAAGCGGGCCGTATGTAAAGGTAAACTGTCCCGCAATTCCCGGAACGCTGCTGGAAAGCGAATTGTTCGGCTACGAAAGAGGAGCCTTTACCGGCGCCGTCGGGTCGAAGCCGGGACGTGTCGAACTGGCCCACCGCGGCACATTGTTTCTCGACGAGATTTCCGAACTGGATCCATCGCTGCAGTCGAAGCTTTTGCAACTTTTGCAGGATGGCCAGTTCTGCAGGATCGGCGCCCAGGAAGACAAGAAGGTCGAGGTGCGGGTTGTGTGCGCGACCAACCGCCACCTGGAATCTGAGATCGAATCGGGCGCTTTCCGCCAGGATCTTTACTACCGGATCAACGTGGTGAATCTGCACATGCCGGCACTGCGGGAACGCCGGGGCGACATCGAAGATCTGTCCACCTACTTCCTCGAATACTACAACCGCAAGTTCAATTGCCGGGCTCGGCCTCTGTCGAATGAAGTGATGGCTGTGCTGCAGAAATATCACTGGCCGGGAAACATTCGCGAACTGGAAAACCTGATCAAGCGTTACGTGATTCTGGGCCATGAGGAAGTAATTACCAACGACCTGGTGGCGCGCGAGCCGGACTTTTTCAATCCCGAGATCTCCTTCGACGGGCCGATTTCTTTGAAGAAGATGACGCGGCAGTGCGTGCGCGAATTGGAGCGCAAGGTCATCCTCAAGGTGCTGCAACAGCACCACTGGAATCGTAAGCAGTCCGCCCGCACTCTTGGCATCAGCTATCGCGCCCTGCTTTACAAGATCCGCGATGCTGGCTTGCCCTCGAACCGGGCTCTGCGGCTGCGGCAGGCGGAAAAGAATAGCAGCGCCAGCGACAAGAGCGATTCCACCACCGGGGTTGCAGCCGCCGACTGAGGATGACTCATCCGTTGGAGCGACGGGCGCCTCGCGAGCCTGCCCTTAGCGAAGTCGAAGGGTCCACACCGAGCACAGCATTTGTAGATCCGGACGATTACATCGACTGGATTCGCCACCGAGCGCGCTCAACAGCTGAGCCTTTCTTTCAGATCGCGCAGCGCCGCACTCCACTCGTTCAGTCCCTCCGCCTCGAGCCACAAGTCTTTGAGCTCGGAACTGGTTCGCACCCGCTCCACCGCGCGGTGGGCGAGGTCGACCAAATCGGGCGGGATGGCGGCATCGTTCTTCTTTATCCAATCCACAATTTGCGGCGGCGTGGTGGGCGATGACGTTTCACCGCTTGTGGCAGCGACCAACGCCGCCACAACCTCCGCGGCCGCAACCACTTCACCACTCTGCGGCGCTTCGAGATAGTCTTGATCGGCGGCGCTGGTCAGCATCTGTCTCAGATCGTCGATTCCCATGGAGTTGAGCCGCCCCAGCAAACTCTGCGCGTCCTCGTTTTCGAAGCTGCCCGTACCCCAGCCTGGCATGAAGACCTCCGGGCAGAATTATAGAATGCGTGGCTGGCCTCCTGCGTAGAGCAGTTTCCCATGGTCCGCCCTGACAGCAGATCTCCGTGTGTGCCATCAGGCACGGGGACTTGTATGAGGTTTGCGTGTCGCGTTTTTCCCTCATCTGCTTGGCGTTCATTTACCCTCGCCCGTCATTCCACCGAACTTCACGCCCAGAACGTACGATCCAACGTTCGGTACTGAATCGCCTCGGCAATGTGTTTCGGTTCAAGCTGCGGAACTCCGTCCAAGTCGGCAATCGTGCGTGCGACTTTCAGGATGCGGTCATGCGCCCGGGCGCTGAGCCCTTGCTGAGCCATGGCGCGTTCCAGCAGCCGCTCGCAATCGGCGGAGAGTTCGCAGAATTTGCGAATGGACTGCGGCGGCATTTGAGCGTTGCAGTAGAGTTTTTGGCGTTCGGAAGAAAAGCGGGTCAGCTGGAGATCACGGGCGCGGATCACGCGCTCCAGAATCTTGCCTGAACTCTCCGGCTCCGAAGTACTGCGCATTTCTTTGTAGTTCACTGCCGGGACGTCAATGTGAATATCTATGCGGTCAAGCAATGGCCCGGAGATTTTAGAAATGTAGCGCTGGATCATGGGCGGCGTGCAGTGGCACTCGCGGGTGCGGTCGTTGTGAAATCCGCAGGGACAGGGGTTCATCGCGGCCGCGAGCATGAAGCGCGCAGGGAAGGTCAGCGACATGGCGGCTCG
>Ga0210400_10003927_pt1 | contig 13029 bp, 11 predicted proteins | sample IncBWH26MmetaG_FD_155456 | JGI IMG/M metagenome (GOLD analysis project Ga0210400, IMG submission 155456) | Forest soil microbial communities from Barre Woods Harvard Forest LTER site, Petersham, Massachusetts, United States - Inc-BW-H-26-M | ecosystem: Environmental > Terrestrial > Soil >...
CCCTTGCGAACCAACGCTGCGAGTCCGATCGCGTCGTTTTCGTCGTAAATCGTTGTGATCAAGGAAGTCTTCCTGTATTGAAAAAATAGTGCCGCTTATGAACGGGAGAGAAAGCGTTCCTTGTCCTTCTTCCCCCGCCGCCTCTCGCCTCCAGATTCTAGCGCAGAATTATTTATTACAATATAGTCCACAGTCGCTATATTGAAGTCTTTGGTACATAAGGTACAAACGACGGCGTAACTTTATCTTCTGCCGCCAAGATGGCAACAAGTTCAAATCAGATCCAAACGAGAGCTTAGGGCGTGAATCTAAACCCAACAACGGCCGAGTGCTTGCTCGCCCCGGGCGAACCGGCGCCTTATAACATCACTCCGGGGCGCAATCATGCTTGGCTGGTGGTCTGCGATCACGCCAGCAATCGCATCCCTGCCGCGCTAGGTAACATGGGCATCAGCGAGTCAGATCGCTACGATCACATCGCCTGGGATATTGGTGCGGCGCAAGTTGCTTCAAGACTGGCGGATCGGCTGGGCGCGCCGCTCGTGATCTGCAACTACTCGCGCTTGGTTATCGATTGCAATCGTTACCCCGCATCGCCTGAGGCCACCCCGTCGGTCAGCGATGGGCGACTAATCGCGGCGAACCAAGATATTCCCGCGATGCAACGCCAGAGACGCATGGCCGAAGTATTCATTCCCTACCACCGCGCCGTCTCGCTGCTGCTAGAGGATGCGATGCATGCGGGTCACAGACCGGTCGTGCTGTCGATTCACAGCTGCACGCCGCAGCTGGGCAGCGTCGTGCGGCCGTGGGAAATCGGAATCGGCTGGACGCGTGATTCGCGGGTTGCCCGGCCAATGGTGACGGCGTTGCGCGCCGTTCCGGGACTCATAGTCGGCGACAACCAACCCTATTCTCTGGAAATTGGGCATGACTTTACCGTTCCGGAGCACGCGCTTTCCCGCGGCCTGGCGCATCTTCAGGTTGAATTCCGCAACGATCTGGTTGCCGCAATTGCCGGGGCATATCGCTTCGCCGACCAATTCTTCGCCGCGATAAGTTCTATTGCTGACACAGCGAGTTGGAATAAGCCGCAATATTACCTGACGGCGCAAGACAGATCGGCAGGTATCGGGCATGGCATAGAGAAATTGGTTTGCGCCGGTCTATGATGGTGGCTTGGCTCGGTTCCGGTCCTTGCCGGAAGCGGACTGACGAGCGGTATTCACCGTGACCGCGTTCTCGTCTCTGATGCGATCGAGTTCTTGCACGCGGCCACGCGCCGTTCGCGATTTTCGTGCCACGATGTGAGCCACCAGGGCTTCCACCTGGGCAACTGCCGGCGCAAGTGTGTCGTACGGCGAGTCCACCTCCACCGGGCTTACGATCACGACACTCGCTTTGTCGGCGATCGGGGAGCGCCATGTGTCAGTGAACAGTACGATCTGCACATTGCGCCGGGCGGCCTGCTCGGCAAAGCGAATCACATCTGCCTGATAGCGTCGATGATCGAACACCACCAAGGTGTCTCGTCGGCTAAGATCCAGCACAGCGTCGCAACTTTCTGCCGAGAGAGGACCCAGGGACAAAACATTCGGCCGAAATTGCAGCAGATGGGCGGCGAGCATCCCCGAGACGTACCGGGTGAATCGCCCGCCCAGCAAGAGAACACTACCGCGCGCGTCCATGATTAACTCCGTCGCGCGCTCGAAATTCTGAGGGAGAGTCATTCCGGCGGCCGCCTCTACCGCGCGGGCGGCGGAGCGAGTGTACGATTCCGCAACACTATGCCCTTTCGAAACAGGGCGTTTGGCCTCCATCATCATCAAGGGAGAGCGCATGCCGGCTTCAACCTCGCCCAACAGCTGCATCTGAAAAGCTGCGTAACCGTCGAAGCCGAGCTTGCCCACCAGTCGGATTACGGTGGGATTGCTGACTCCGGCGCGTTTGGCCAGCACCGCAATCGTGCTGAGCCCGACGACGGGATAGCCGGCCAGCAATACTTGAGCAATCTTGCGCTCAGAGCGGGTGAGATCGAGATCGCGCCCTTTAAGCAGGTCGCGGATACGCGTTGTGCTGTCCATGTTGGGGAGATCGACTGCGTTGATTCTTGAATCATCTCATAACTGGGCAGATGCTTCGACTCGCTCAAGACCAACAACGCGCTTTTCATTGCGTCCCGCTCTTCAGTCAATAGCCAGCGGCGACGACGAAGATCTGCCGCTGCTGATCCCGCGTGGCGGCAAAGTGGTCGAGCCGGCCATAGCCGGCGTAGTACTCGATTCCGCCACTGACGACTCGGCTGAACTCACTCAGGCGCTGGGTGCAAAGCCAAGCCCTTGATTGACATCGGGGCCATGCAGGGTGCCTTCGAGGACCGGGTTGATGGCGACCTGCCACCCGCCGATGCTGACCCCGACCGGCCAGACCCAGGATTCGGGCACATTTATGCGGGGCCGGATGCGATCGCCGACCCCATTGCACGCCGTGGCCGCCCTGTTGCCGGAATATAACGTCGGGCTGGCATAATTAGCTGCCAGGCAATTGCTTGTCTACTGGCCAATTTGCTTATTTTGAGAGGCGCTGTCTGACTTCAATCACCTGGCAGAGGAAACAGGGCCCACGCGCTGATACTTTTTGCACAGATAACGGCTAGTGAGCATTTGTTGAAATAAATTGTTCGGTGTGGTAATTGGGGGAACGAATTCTCTAATAGATAATTAATATGCGTATGATGCAAGATGTGCACAGGCTTCGACTGAACCGAACACGGCTTGTCTGCCTCGAAGGAGACGTTTAAGTAATGGCGGGAGGAACGGGAATCAAGGCGACGCTGCGCTGGGCCCATCGCTGGTTTGGGCTGAGCGCGGGGCTGGTACTCGTTGTCCTGGGTGTTAGCGGAACGCTGCTGCTGTTTCAGCCGCAGTATTTCACTTGGGCACACGGTCGATTGATTCCAGATCATCTTTCGCAGCAATTGGGTTCAATCGACCGCTGGGTCGCGCAGGCGCGCGCGGCCGTACCCGGAATGCACGGTCCAGTCTACATTTGGAGTCCGCGAACCGACCACAACCTCAGCGATGCTGCTATGTTGATGTTTCAGGGCAACACACCCGGCGGCTTTGGTCACATGGGCGCCGTGTCCGTCCTGGTCGCCCCGGCAACCGGGGAGGTTCTCGGGACCGTCGACTTTGACCGTTCACCCGCTTACGCGCCGATTTTTCTGCATCGCGATCTTTGGTCGGGACGCATCGGCCGAGTGCTCATTGGCAGCGTGGGTGTCGGGGCCATGCTGATGCTGCCGGTGGGACTGTATCTCTGGTGGCCGCGCACGCGGTTGCTGCAGAAGTTGTCGCCACGACCCTGGGGGCAAACGCTTACGCATGCCGGCCGTTTGCACGACGTGACCGGCGCTTGGGTGTTTCTTGTCTTGCTGATGCTAGTCGGCTCGGGAGTGTATCTCGTGCAACCGGGCTGGGTTCAGCCGGCCTTGAGCGCGCTATTCGGTCCGGAACGGCGGGCCGAGTCCCCGGCCGACCAGACGTGCAAAGGCCCCGGCGCCGGCCCCATCGGCTTTGACACCGCCGTTGCCCGTGCCAGCAAGATTGTTCCGACCGAGCGCTTCTCCGCGGCGGCCGCTCTCGATCGCGGCTCGTTACTCAAGTGGAACTTGATATTCGCCCCCCAAGATTCGCAAGCCACGTTTCGCCAAACTTATGTTCTCGCCGATTTACGGTGCGGCATCGTTAAGCTCGACTCATCGCCTGCCAATCGCCCACTGACCCAATCGATCGAGCTGTGGCTCATCAGCCTCCACGATGGCACCGCCCTCGGGCGGCCTGGCCAGATTCTGATCGCATTGGTCGGGTTAGCGCCGCTGGTACTGCTCTGGTCCGGCACGCGTATGTGGCTGCGCAGACGCGGGTGGCTGCGTAAACCCAAACAAATTGGAGAGTTCGCTCTTCCAAAAGAACGGCACGACACAAAACAAACGACTGCAACGTAAGGGGATATGTTGATGAAAGCGCAAGCAGGTCCGAATCCAGCCTCGAGAAATGACCGTTGGGGACAAATGTGGCAGGCCAAGTACTCCTTTATCGTCGCGGCGGTCATGGTCGCTGCCGTACCGGCTAGCGCTCAAAATGCCAGCGCCAACCCGCCGGATAAGCAGTCGAATTCTCTCGATGAAATCGTCGTTCGTGCTGAGAAGCAGGGCCGATCCATTATGGACACCGCAACCAGCGTCGTCGTCATCGATGCGGCCGCGCTGGAGCGGCAGTCGGGGACCGGAACCAAAGACTTACTGGAACTCATTCCCAATATGACGACGTCCGGCACCGGCAACTTTGCCCCAGCGGTGCGCGGAGTCGATGGCACGGGCCCCGCCCAGGGCGCAGACGCTTTTCTCGCTGGCACTCGCAGCCGATTAAACGTGCAGATCGACGGTCGTCCCGCAACCTATAACGAAATCACGTTTGGCGATTTCGCAATCTGGGACGTTCAACAAATGGAAATTCTGCGTGGTCCGCAGAGCGCTCTGCAGGGGCGAGACGCGATCGCTGGAACAATCGCAGTGGAGACGAAGAACCCGACGTTCGATACAGAGGGGAGCGCGCGCGTCGTCGGCAGCAATTACGACGGTCGTGAATACGATGCAGCTTTCTCCGCGCCCATCGTTTCCGATCAACTTGCTTTCCGCATTGCGGCTCAACACAGCAGCAGTGAGAGCTTCGTCTCGTTCAAGCCGTTCAACGGGTCAAACGATCCCGGAGAATTCACCTCAACCACGGTGCGCGGCAAACTGCTCTATGCGCCGACCAGCGACTTCTCGACGCTTCTTACGCTGAACTATGCCGAGACGAGGGGTCCTCAGGCTGAACAAATAACACGGCCGTTCGACAGCGATACCAGCAGCACGCCCCAAATGCCGGTCTTTCAGCCGCGCTCGGAAAGCGGGATTCTTGCGACCAATTGGAAGCTGTCGGATGCCGCAACTTTTACAAACACCATGTCCTACACCGATCTAAAGGTGCAGCGATTCGCACCTCCTGGAACGGGAAACGTGGCCATCGACGGTAATCAGATCGTCGAAGAACCGAACATCCGATTCAAGGCGTGGGATGGTCGGCTCACCGGTCTTGGCGGTCTTTATTTTTATTACGCGCATCAGCACGAATACATCGACCTCATCGGAGGCGGTACCTTTGCGGACAACACTTGGACGGCGGCTGGATACGGCGAAGCAACCTACGCTTTCTCAGAGCAATTTGATCTCACCGTAGGCGCGCGGTATGAAGAAGAGACACACGAGCGCCACGGCCAACTCGCGTTCTTTTCGATCAATTTCGACCAGGTGAACCGCGTATTTTTACCGAAAGCCGTCTTGACCTGGCATCCGAGTAATACGATCACATTCGGCGTCGACGCCGATCGCGGATATAACGGCGGCGGCGCAGGGTTCACTTACTTTCCGCCGTTTGCCGCCTATACCTTCAGTCCAGAGTACGTTTGGGATTACGAAGGGTTCGTGCGCGCTTCCCTCGCGGACGGCCGTGTAGCGCTGACCGGAAATGTTTTCTACAGCCGATACCATAACATGCAGCTGCCCTATCAATTGAGCGCCCAATCGATCGTGATCCGCAACGCAGACGCCGCCGAGACGCACGGCGCCGAAATCAGTGCAGCATGGCATGCGTTGCAAGACCTGCAGGTCTTCGCCTCGCTGGGATTACTCAAGACGGAGATCACCAGCGACCCCGGATCGGGAGCTGAAGGCAACGATTTGCCGCGCTCGCCCCTACTGACCGCTGATTTTGGCATCAGGTATTCGCATCCCCAAGGGTTCGAATTCAGCATCGACACTCGCTACTCCGATTCCTACTTTTCGGACGTACTCGATACGCCCCGAGCCAAAGTGGGCTCGTTCTGGCTTGCAAACACACAGTTGGGTTATCAATTCCCACATACGCGAGTATTTGGCTACGTAAGAAACATATTTAACGCGGACAACCCGATTCTGATCGCTCCGGGCGCGACGCCTGCTGCGGATATCGCCAATATCCAGCATCCGAGAACGTATGGCATCGGCGTCCAAGTGAACCTTTGAGCGGTCATGACTAAGAAAGGCATGCCCAGATGAATTCGGGCAAACCGCTGCTGAATCGGGTCGCGATCGTCATCGGCGCGGGCTCGAGCGGAGCCGGCTGGGGCAATGGCAAAGCATGTGCGGTATCTTTTGCCCGGGCCGGGGCAAAAGTGATGGCTGTGGACGTCAATGTGGCCGCCGCCGAGGAGACGATTGCGCTGATTCGTGCCGAGAATGGTCTTGCGGAAGCTGCTCGTGCCGATGTGAGCTGCTCAGAGGATCTCAAAAAAGTTGTCGAAACGACTTTGTCCTATTACGGCCGGATTGACATCTTGCACTACAACGTCGGCATCGCAGTAGTAGGCGGCTGCGTGGAGCTGACCGAGGAGGATTGGAATCGCGCGCATCGCGTGAATGTCACCGGCTGTTTCCTGGCATGCAAATACGTTCTACCGGTCATGGAGAAACAAGGGAGCGGCGTCCTACTGACCACAGGCTCCATCGCAGCCTCGCGCTGGACCGGCGTCGATTACATCTCTTACTACGCCACAAAGGCGGCGCTTGTCCAATTCACCCGCGCGGTGGCGATGAGGTACGCCTCCAAGGGATTGCGGGCCGTGAGTCTCCTACCAGGCTTGATGAATACGCCAATGATCCATGGATCTGGGCTCCCGGATTCCTATGCACACGGCGACGTGGAAAAAATGGTAGCTGTGCGCGATGCCCAGTGTCCGACCGGAAAAATGGGGGATGCTTGGGACGTAGCCAACGCCGCGGTATTCTTGGCCTCCGACGCGGCGAAGTATATTACAGCGACCGAACTTGTCATTGACGGCGGGATAACGGCCAAGTTCATTTGATCGAAGCGTGTCGCCGAGAATCCGAGGCGGAAGGCGCTAGCAACGATTCCACCAGTCGCACCCAATACGTGGCACCCCAACCCAGCAATTCGTCATTAAAGTCGTAACGCGGGTGGTGTAGTCCTGAGCCGGCTAACCCATTGCCGAGCAGCGCAAAGCATCCGACTTTGTCGCGCAGCATGTAGGAAAAATCCTCGGACGCCATAAGTGGTCGCGGGTTGTCTTGGAGTCTCTCGGTGCCAAATGCCTCAGTCACGACGCCTCGAGCCAACTCGGTCTGTTCAGGCCAATTGAACGTTTTCGGATAGCGATACTCATAGAGAACCTCAGCCGTTGCCCCGAATGCCGCACAGATTCCGACGGCAATGCTCTTTATCCGCCCCTCGATGCGTCGTTGCTCATCGTCGCTGAACGCACGCACCGACCCGCGCAGCAAGGCTTCATCGGGAATCACATTCCACGTATCTCCCGCGTGCACGCTGGTGACGCTGACGACCCCTGCCTCCAAGGGATCGAGATTCCGGCTTACGACGGTTTGCAATGCACCGATGAGCTGCGAGGCGATCACAATGGGGTCGATCGCACGCTGAGGCATCGCGGCGTGGCCGCCCTTGCCGCGAATTTTTATTTCGAAGGTATCGAAAGAGGCAAGCGCCGGTCCTGAAAAGAGACTGAACTGCCCGACGGGCAACCCAGGAAGATTGTGAAGACCATATACCGCGTCCATCGGAAATCGCTCGAACAGCCCCTCCTCGACCATTCGTCGCCCCCCTCCCTCATTCTCCTCAGCGGGCTGGAATATCAGATAGACCGTGCCGTCAAAGGCGCGCGAGCGCGCAAGATGCACTGCCGCGCCTAGGAGCATCGCGGTGTGACCGTCGTGGCCGCAAGCGTGCATGCGCTGTTCAGCTTGAGATCGATGCGCGAACTCGTTGAGTTCTTGGATATGCAGCGCGTCCATATCGGCACGCAAGCCAATCGAACTCAAGCCTGTACCCGCGGAAAGAACGCCGACGACGCCGGTGCCAGCGATTCCAGTGTGGACCGTGATCCCGCTGGCTTGCAGCGTGTCGGTCACCAGCCGTGCGGTAGCGAATTCCTCGAACGCGGTTTCCGGGTGCGCGTGAATCGAGTGGCGCCACGTTCGCATCAGATCGAGGAGCGTCTCGTCGGCATCGGTAATGAGCATTGTTCGCCTCGATCAGATGGCTCGCCTTACGATTTAGGCAAGACGTTTATTTTAGGATAATATCACTCGGCCTGGAGGATCGTCACGATGTCTTTCGGATTCACGGAAATTGATCATTTGCTCGGCTCGGCCGTCGATCCGCAGCACGGCGGCGAAAAATATGCGCGTCTTGGATTTACGGTAACTCCACTATCGGTGATCGAAAGTATCGGTGTTGGGAATCGAATGGTGCTTCTGCAGCCGTTGACGGCCAATACCGCGAACTTTATTGAGTGCATGGGAATCGTGGACCGTGCCCGCGTTCCGCCGACGATGGCGGAGCTGCTGGGCGGATCTGAAGGGATGCGTTCCATGGTTCTATCCGGTCCGGACGCTCGCACGTCGCATGCGCACCTTAAGCGCGACGGATATGAATTCTTGCCGCCACTCGATCTCGAACGAGAATGGACCTTGCCGTCCGGCGAGATACTGCGGCCCGCATTCCTGGTTACGCTGCCGGCGCCCGCACCGCTGAGGTTTAACTTCTGCCAATACCGGAATTTAGATCCTTATCTGAGAACCGAATGGCTTGCACATGAAAACGGCGCTCAGCATCTCACGAGCGTTCTGGCGATTGCCGATAATGCCAAGGCTGCGGTCGGATCCTTCGAAACCGTATTTGCCAGCCCTGCTCGTAGTCGCGACGGCATATTTTCCACAGGCCCCGGGAAAGTGCAGCTTCGGGTAGGCAATCAAGCGGCGCTGCGCGCTCTTATTCCGGATGAGTGGCTGGGCGAACCCCAGGGCGTCCGGTACTTAGGCTTTGAGGTCAAGGTTGCATCGCTTGCGGCACTTCGCACACTTTTTGTTCGCCGCGGAATCAACTTCATCGAACGCTCACAAGCGCTGGTGGTCGCGCCGCACGAGGCTTGTGGAAACGTTGTACGGTTCATTGAGTCAGAGGTCACCTAGCGGCCAAGGGTGGCCTCGTAAGTCCACTGCCGTGGTTTCTCGGCACAAATGCAGTCGGTCGAACGGTTTACAGAGCCGGCGCGCCGCAAACTAATACAGCATTCGATACCGATTGCAGACACTTTGCGGGTCCATTCCGTCGAGAATCGCGAGCTCCGCCCTTTTCACCCCCAAGAACGACTCGATGAAGAGCGGGTTGAACCAAGCGTTGACTTTGTCGTCGTCGGCAAGGGCTGCAAGCGCCATGGGCAGGCTTTCGGGTAACCGCCGTAACCCCAACTTGCGCCGCTCGCTCTCGCTCATATCGCCGGGATGTACCGTGACGAGAGGGGGGACGGCGAGATTTTCTTTGATTCCTTCCAAGCCCGCGCGCACGATCACCGCCAAGGCGAGATACGGGTTGGCTGTCGCATCGGTCGCGCGATACTCCACGTTGTACTGTTCCGCTATCGGCTTGGTGCCGATCGACACGACCGGACAAATGCGCAAACTCGCCTCACGATCCTGTTTAGCGAGCCATGTATAAGAAGCGCTCCACGAATGCGGCTTAAGTCTATAGTAGGAAGGGACGCTCGGCGCCGCGAATGCCGTGATCGCCGGGAGATGCCGCAGTATTCCTGCACAGAACGCGCTAGCCTGCGGTGATAGCCCTCCAGGACCTGCCGCCTCAAACATCATCGGGCGTCCATCGGCATTTCGCAGGCTAAAATGAATGTGCACGCCGTTCCCGATGCCCTCTGATTCAGTCTTGGGCGAGAATGTCGCGCGCCAACCCGCGTTGCGGGCAAGTTCCCGCGTAATCTCGCGTATCGCGACGCTGCGGTCAGCCGCGGCGACGGCAAAGGTCGGAGAGCAAGTGACCTCAAATTGGTCCTGGCCATATTCTGCGATAATGACTTCCGGATCGATGCCGGCTTGTGCAAGCGCGCCCATGAGTTGCGGCGCGAATGGATCGGTTCGCCGCAAGGCCTCAAAGGCAAATGCATGCGCCTTTGGCAGTGCTGCATCGAGTAACTGGAACTCCTGTTCGAAGCTTGCGATGATCGACAGTCCGCTGACCGCCTTAAGTTCCTCAACCGCCTGACGCAGCAAGGTACGCGCGCAGCAACTCCACGGCGTGCCGTCAAGCTCGACAATATCGCCGCAGACCAAGTCGAACGGCGTTGCGGAGCCGGTTTGGCTGGTTTGGAAGCGCGCGCTGAGATCGGGCAACACGCGCAGATCGCCGTGCGACCCCCATGGATTGGGGTCGGCAAGGGTGTTGAATGCCGTCAGTGAAATGTTCGCCGGCACCCATCCGATACCGGCAGCGCAGATGCGTTCGAGGTTTTTAGCTGCGACAAATCGGCCGCGTGTAATTGCGGCTAGGTCTGTGGTCACGACCGCGACCAACGGCTCGCTATCAGTTATCGGATTCATTTTGCCTTCCGAGTGCGTCGAAGCGAGCCACCACGCTGGCTGTTTCCGCCGTCCAGCAATAGCCAGCGAAGGCGCGCAAAGCTTGCTCGTGGCGCTCCTGCGTCGGCGCCGCACAGGCATCGCCTACGCACGTGATCATGTATCCCAAATCCGCCCCGTCCCTTACGGCCATGTCGACGCACTGGTCGGTCAGAATGCCAGCAACGATTAGGTAACGTATCCCTAAGTTGCGCAGCAGATAGTTCAGGTTGGTTGAGTTGAACACCCCCGACGAGGTCTTCGGCAAGAGGATCTCATCGTTGAGCGGTGCGAGCGCCGCCACGGGCAACGCTTCGGGCGCGTCGGGCGGAAGATGGATCGGTGTTAGCTTATGATCGAGCGATCGATCGCGACCGTCCAGGGTGAGGCTGCGCACAATTGTGTGTATGACCTCAATTCCCGCTCGGCGAGCCGCCGCCAGCAATCGTATTTGATTCGGTATGACGCGACTCGTGGTCTCGCGGTAGAAGTATTCTTGTGCGGTCCATTTGGTGTGTGTGATTCCAAGGCCTGGTTCCAACCAAACGCGCTGCATGTCGACGAGCAGCAGCGCCGTCTGGCCTCGCTCGTACGGGGCATCGCGGCGTGTTGGTTCATTCATCGTGCGCCCTCAGGCCGGTCGCAGATTCCGCCGTGTAGCTCATTTCGGTTAGTGGTTCGCATTCGTGTTGCTGCGTCGAGATCTAAACACCATCACCCCGCTTTTGCACCGCCTGCGACAAAACGCTCTTTGCCATCGACAATGGTGCGCAACACCTTTGTCTCGGCGATCAGTTGTGGGTCGATATGCAGCAGGTCCTTATCAAGTACGACGAGATCGGCGATATAACCTGGCATCAATCGTCCGATTCTATCCTCCTGAAATCCGGCGTAGGCGTTGTTTGCCGTATAAGCCGTCAGGGCCTGATCGACCGTAATCCGCTGCTCCGGAAGCCATCCCCCAGGATTAGCGCCGTCCGTCGTCTGGCGCAGCACCGCCGCCGCGATTCCGGTGAGCGGCGCGAAAGGCGCGACGGGCCAATCAGATCCGAAACATAAGCGTGCGCCCGAATCCAGGAGCGACTTCCACGGATAGCTACCTTTAAGTCGCTCGGCTCCCACTCGCTTAACGGCCCATCGACCGTCGTCGATGGCATGATACGGTTGCATGGAAGGAAGGACTTGCTGGCGTTGGAATCGAGGAATCGCCGACGGCGTGAGATGCTGTGCGTGTTCCACCCGGAATCGGCGATCCCGCGGTCCGTTCAGCTTAGCCACCTCCTCGTAGATGTCGAGGATGTCATCGTTCGCTTGGTCGCCGATTGCGTGCACGGCGACCCGTAAGTTATGTCGGTCAGCTTGCAAAATCCACTCGCGAAGATTATCGAGCGGGGTGACGCGCAGACCTCGCGTCTGCGGCGCATCGCTGTACGGCTCGTGGAAGAGTGCGGTTCTGGAGCCGAGTGAGCCATCGACGAACCCCTTTACCCCGCCCCATCGAAGCCAATCGTCCCCATAGCCTTCACGCTGCACCGTGGTCGCCATGGTTTCCCAATCCGCGAGTGGGACATATGAGAAGAATCGCATGTCGGTCTCGCCTTTTGCACGAAGTCTCAACAGCACCCGGTGCATGTCCCAGTCAAGACCCATGGAATGCGCTTGCGTGACACCGTTGCTCAGCCCATGCTGGATGCCGACCCGCATCGTCTGATCCACCGCAGCGTCGCTCGGCGGCGGTATTACCCGCTGCACCAGCTTTTTGGCGCCGTCGATGATGATCCCAGTCGGTTCTCCATTGGCGTCGCGCACAATGCGCCCTCCAGCCGGCTCCGGCGTGTTGCGATCGATATTCGCCAGACGAAGCCCTACAGAATTGATGAGCCACATGTGCAGATCGACGCGGGTCAGAGCAACGGGAGTTTGGGGCGTTACTGCATCGATCCACTCGCGCGTTGGAAGCTCTCCGCCCCACAATTCGTGATCCCAGTGACCGCCGGTCAACCATGCGCCCGGCGCCAGCCGCCGCGCCGCCTCGGCCACGCGTCTCACAAACTCCTCCCGCGAGCGGACCTGCCGAAGATCGGGGGGTAGCAGCGTTGCGGCGGCGAGCAGAAAGTGAGTGTGATTGTCCACGAAACCCGGGGCAACGAAAGCTCCCCCAAGATCGACTACTCGCGTGCGGCTGTGTTTCTTCTGGGCGATGAATTCGCGCACCGTTTTCTCGCCAACCGCCGCAATTCGCGAGCCGCTGATCGCGATCGCAGTTTCCACGGGAGACTTTGCGACCCCGGTCCATATTCGCGCGTTGATGTAGGCCGTACTGTCGTTCTCCGCGGCGAACAGTATTGAGGGCATTGCGAGCGCCGAAGCGCCGGCCGCGAGAAAATGGCGCCTCGCAATTTTCATATCGACTCCTTAGGTGAGTGCGTGAGAAACGCAGAGTTGAAGTCCTTCATCCAGCGCGCTAAGGCTGCATCCTGCAGCCCCGAGAGGATGTCGGACAGAGT
>Ga0210400_10003930_pt1 | contig 13023 bp, 14 predicted proteins | sample IncBWH26MmetaG_FD_155456 | JGI IMG/M metagenome (GOLD analysis project Ga0210400, IMG submission 155456) | Forest soil microbial communities from Barre Woods Harvard Forest LTER site, Petersham, Massachusetts, United States - Inc-BW-H-26-M | ecosystem: Environmental > Terrestrial > Soil >...
TCACGAAAATGCGAGACCCCTTCTTTTCCAATTGGAACGACTCCGAGTGGCCGCCACTGCCTTTGAGATCCTTCCCAACATGAGTTTCCGTCACCGCATCAATCATAGCGATGCCGCCGACGATGCCGACAAAAACTCGTTTTGATTCTTCGTCATATCGCAGGTTGTCGGTATCGGATTCCGCACCCAAATCGATTGTCTTGCGAAGAGCGTAGGTTTTTCCGTCGTAAACCATGACTTTGCCGCTTCCCGCGTTGGCCACAAATATTTTGTCGAGTCCGGGGACGTAGAGTACGCCCTGAGGTTCATCCAACCCCTTGACGCTCTGAACGACTTTGGCTTGAAAAGTATTTACGACCTCCATCGAATTGTTGCCCAGGGCGGCAAAAATCAAGAGCCGGCGTTTGGGAAATGCCGTGAAATGATCGATGCGGCCGGCGACGTTCGGAACCGGTATTTTTTGAATGAGCTGCAACGGCGCAAGTTCGCGGGCCGGCGCCTGCGGGGCCGCGGAGGCGCTCCTTGTGTTTCGCACCGTGAGCAAACCCAAAGCACCCACTGCCGCCAAGCCAACGGCTAACCACTTCTTCATATCTCCTCCTGAAAGAGAGTCTATGACTGCTTTCTTCTTATAAAAATCCACCGCGTCCGAAGAATTTCAGGGTACTGGCTCGAAGACAAGAATGGCTGCCTCTTCGTTATCGTGAGCAGGCGCGGCGACGTAGTAGCGATTGAGCTCAGGGGACCAAAACGAGGTGCCCGCTCCGGATTTTGTGGGTATTTTACCGATGGTTTCGTAATGATCGGCATCATTCTGCTGGTAGGCAAAGACGTAGCCGACGTCATTCTCGCGGCCCCCGGAAACGTAGATCCGTTTGCGCACGGCATCAAAATAAACGCCGTCCATACTCTCAGCGGTTGGGAGAGTTGTGACTTCCTTTCCGGTCTGGGAATCCATGGCAATCATCTCCGGCGGAGTGCGCGTGCCGATCAGCAGCCTGTGATTTTTTTCGTCCAGGGCGCCGTCGCCATTGCGCTTGCTGCTGGTAGGCCATGTCGACACCACTTCCCTTTTGGCCGTATCCACAACCTGAACCACGCTGGCAATGGAGACGAAGACGTACAACCGCTTGCCGGAGTGATCCAGCAAAAGCTCCGAGGGGTGGGCCGCTACCTTGACGTCGCCCAGGTGTTTATCCGTTTTGGCGTCGATGATGCCAATTTCTCCGTAGTCTTTACCGGCATCCTTGCCTCCGTAGCCGACATACAAAAGTTGGGTGTGAGGATCGTACGCGACACGGTTGGGCCCCAGATCGAGCTTGATCGCGTCCATCAGTTCCAGCGTGTCGCCGCGAAACACCCGGAGCATTCCGTCATCTCCACTGGCCACAAAAAGCTTGTTGAGGGATGGAACGTAGGCAATGCCTTGCGGCTTCTTAAAACCTGGGATGCTTTTCAGCCAATTGCCGGCTTGAAGATCGACCACTTCGACCGAGCCATTCTCGAGTCCGGCCACAAAGAGCCGCTTGTTTTTAACGTCCACATCCATGTGGTCGATGCGGCCTTTGACGTTCGGCATCGGGATGGTTTGCACGAGCCGGAGCGGCGCGTGATCTTGCGCATGGGCACTGGCTCTCAATGCAGCAATTACGGTCAGGCCGAGTACAGAACACATCTTCATGGAGATTCTCCTCCTTGGCTTCGGCAGCCGCGCCTCTCAGCAGCCACCGGTTCCCGGCTCGCCGCTTATGGAGACGGGAAAGGCCATTTAAGCGTCCTTCAGACCCGGATTCCGCACGGTACTTTCGTACACCGGCTGGCGCTTCAAAGCTACTTAAGATTTGCTGAATAAACTGTAAGGTTTGCGAGGGAGCCAGGAGGAGCCTGCGTTCAACACCGTGCTTCGGGGAGCGCCCGGCGCGCCTACCGCGGCCCGGGCTTTTCTTCGGGTGGATGAATCGTTACGAATCCGCGGTAAAGCATCAAATCGTAGACAATTTTGAGCGCTCCGGCCAGGAAGAAGGGAACACTGATGAGCGAGGGCCTTGCGAATAGGAATCCCGCAAACAGGGGGCTGATGGCCGCTCCGGTTGTCCGCGCAACTCCCGTAAAACCACCGGCCGCGGAGCGTTCTTCCGCCGGCACCACCGCCATGATGTAGGATTGCCTCGCTGGGACGTCCATCTGGCTAATGCTGAAACGAAGTAGCAGAACCAGGACCGCAAGCGAGAGATTGGGCATCAGCGGCACAAGAATCAAGAGAATATTCGAAGGCAGGTGCGTGAAGACCATCGTCCGAACAAGACCTATGCGGGCCGCAAGGCGCGAAGCCACCAGCGCGGAAATCCCGGCAAAGACATTCGCCCAGAAGAAAATGGCGCCCAGAGTTACGGGTTCCACGCCGAAGCGCAGGTAAAACCAGTACGCCGCAAAGCTTTGCACCACGAATCCGCCCGCAAAAGAGTCGAGGGCAAAGAGGCTCGAGAGTTTCAAGACGACCTTTCGCGAGCGAGTGATTCCGAACACGTGGCTGAGCGCCGCCCTGGACACGGCGCCATTCGAAATAGCATCCACCTCCACCATCGCCGACAACCGCGTGAAGAGAAATGCCAGCAGCATTCCCAGCGCGGCGTAGAGAATGACCACCGCGCGGTAACTCGCAACCGGAGTCAGCGAAGTGCGCTGCAACACCTGCGTGACGAACCCACCGCACAGCGCGCCGAGTGCCGTCGCCAGGGAACCGGCCAGTGTGTACCAGGCGAAGACTTCCGTCCGGGCGGTTGCGGGAACGATGTGGGATAGCGCCGCCTGCTCGATCGAGAGAAAAGGCCCAACTTCATTGCCGCTGGGACTGATGACGCCGATGGTGCCCGCAATGATCAGGAACAATAAATTGTGCGTGGACGCAAACGCCAAACCTGCCGCAGCCATCAGAATCGCGCCGATGATCAGCATCCGCCGGCGCCCGATCCGGTCTGCCCTGGTCGTCAGGAAGAGCGAGACTACGACATCACCCGCGAGCGTGAGGGTGAGCACCAGGCCGCTCTGCACTTCCGTAAGCCCCAAGCCAATCAGATAAAAAACCAAAATGACCGAGAGCGACCCGTAAGCGAACAACCGCGCGAATCGTGTGACAAAAAGAAGCCACCCGTCACGGGTAAGAGCCTTGAGCGCAACCGGTATCAGGTTATTCATCCTTCGGCCTGGTTTTAGGATAGATCCGTTCGCCTGATATCTGCGTCACAACGAATCGAAGACATTGAGAAATCCTGCAAACCGAGAATCCGGCAAGGCGTTCACTTCGCCAGGCACAATAGTAAGAGTAACAGCGACTCGGAAGGCCACGAAATGTAGCCCACCCGGCAAGTAAAGTACAGGAAGAAAGAAAAATGGTGGACGTGACCGGGATCGAACCGGTGACCCCCTGCTTGCAAAGCACGAAACTCTACTCCAACAATTCCACTGGAAACTTTAACTACTAACCTTTCCAACAAATCGGGGAACCTGCTTTCGCTCAAAAGCTAACCCCAATGAATTGAAAACATACGATTCGTGCACACTTCGTGTACAGTCGGAGCCCATCGGAGGTCCGGTCCACTTCAACGAATAGCCGACAATTCGGCCAAGTAGTCTTGATATCGCTTCCGGATTGCTACGTCCGCGCGGCATGCAAGAGCTCGGAGCTGTGTTCGCGACCTTAACCTTATCGTTAAATCCTTGGCATGAAACGGCTGCAGGAACAATTCCTCATTCTGAATCTACGGTCTCTTTTTTGTTGAAAACAAAACGGATTGCCCATTCCCACGTACATGTTCAGTGTTGGCCACACAGTTGCATTCCCTCACAACGCCAATTTAGAAGTCGACATTTGAAAGGGAAATCTGAAATCGTATGGCTCAACAATCATCAAACGGCAATCGTCCAAAACTGAGTGAGAAGGGACTCTTAACTCCGGACAATTGCGTCGTGGCTCTGATCGACTATCAGGGTCAAATGCTTTTTGGAACGAGCAATTTCGACCGCCAGGGAATCATCAACAACACCGTGGCATTCGGAAAAGCTGCAAGGGTGTTCGATGTGCCTGTGATTTTGACGACCGTCGAGACGAAGTCCTTCAGCGGGAACATGTGGCCGCAGCTGCGAGCCGTATTCCCGGGACAGGAACCCATCGAGCGGTCGTCCATGAACTCGTGGGACGACAAAAACTTTGTCGCCGCGATCGAGAAGAGCGGCCGCAAGAAGATTCTTATTGCCGGCTTTTGGACAGAGACCAGTGTTGCCCTTCCGACAGTGCAGGCACTTCATGACGGCTACGAAATCTACGTCGTGGAGGATTGCTGCGGCGACGTGAGCCAGCTTGCTCACGACAACGCGATGAAGCGGGTCATTCAAGCCGGTGCGAAGCCGGTCACGTCCCTATCCGTCATGCTCGAATGGCAGCGCGATTGGGCTCACAAGGGAACCTACGATGCGGTGATGGACATCGTGAAGAACCATTACGGAGCCTACGGGATCGGCGTCGAGTACGTTTACACGATGGTGCACGGCGCTCCAGCCACGAAATTTCCCGAGTATTCAGTTCCCGCTGCAGCCGCAGCTCACAAGTAAAACCCGAAGGGCGGAGGCGCAATCATGAAACGACAATCCATTTTGAGTTGGTATCACATCTTGCGGGTGCATTATCGCTGGCCTCTGTTTGAGGCAATTCGATATGCGCTGTGGCTCGGACGCTGAATTTGATCGATTGGGTTCGCTTGGAAGACGAAGAATCGTTTGGACCGACGTAATGGGAGAGTCAGCCGGGCCACAACGTGAATTACTGGGCACTGTGGGCCGGCTACAATTTCTAGGAGGAGCACAGTGGTAAACGTATTTGGGGCAACCTCAACAACAGAAGATGTTTTGTCTGGGCTTAATCTACGCGGCAAGCGGATTTTTGTTACCGGTGTTTCGGCTGGACTGGGTGTAGAGACGGCGCGCTCACTCGCCGCGCATGGCGCACATGTTGTGGGCGCGGCACGGGATTTAAAGAAAGCCGAAGCGGCCACCGCGCAGGTGGGAAGGGACGCTGAAGCCAACGGTGGAAGTTTCGAGCTCGTTGTGCTTAATCTTGCCAGTCTGAAGAGCGTGCGAGTGTGCGCCGAAGGACTGCTCAAAAAGGGTGAACCCTTCGACGTAATCATCGCTAATGCAGGAGTGATGGCGACGCCATTTGGTCATACGGCGGACGGCTTTGAAATGCAGTTCGGCACCAATCATCTGGGACACTTCGTGCTCGTTAACCGTATCGCGCCACTTATCCGCAAAGGAGGGCGTCTGATCAACCTCTCCTCTGCCGGGCACCGCTTCTCCAACGTCGACCTTGAAGATCCCAACTTTGAGCGGACACCTTACGACCCATGGGTCGCCTACGGCCGGTCCAAGTCTGCGAACATCCTCTTCGCCGTTGCTTTCGACCGGCGTCACCGAGGGAATGGCATACGCGCCGCAGCCGTGCATCCGGGAGGCGTCCAGACGGAGCTGGACCGCCATCTGGACCCCGTCCACATCAAGAAAACGATCGAGCAGACGAATAAGCGACTTGCGTCCGAGGGCAAAGCACCCTTCCTGTTGAAGACCATTCCTCAAGGGGCCGCAACTTCGGTATGGGCCGCTGTCGTTGCTCCGGCTAATGAGATCGGCGGCCGATATTGCGAGAACTGTCATGTCGGCCGTGTCGTGTCGGATGACGTGACCATCACCGCCACAAGCGAAGGAGTGCGCGGCTACGCGCTCGACCCGAAAAACGCCGAGGCGCTCTGGAAGAAGAGTGAAGAGATGGTTGGGGAGAAGTTCTAACGACCGACATCCAGAATTGGGGAACACAAAAACGGCTGCGGGAGTTGGAAGGAGGCGAGCACGTAATGGCGGAACGAGTACAGCACACCTTATATCAGGTCTCGACGGCCACAGCTCTCATTGAAGGGATCTACCAGGGCGCGGTGCAAATCGCGGCTCTACGGGAGCACGGTGATCTGGGCCTAGGCACCTTCGAGAGTCTGGATGGTGAAATGGTCGTCGTCGACGGGCACTTCTTTCAAGTGCGCTCTGACGGTTCTGTGAGAGAAGTACAGGACAACGTTCTCAGTCCGTTCGCGGCAGTCACCGCCTTTTCTCCGGATCAGTCAATCACTCTGGAGAATTGCCCGGATTTATCCTACCTGACTTCTCAGTTTGACGCCCTGCGCAAATCTGACAATTTCTTTTACGCGCTGAGAGTCGATGGAACATTCGACTACATTCACGCGAGAGCGATGCGTCGGACGAAAGAAGGAATTCCACTGGTCCAGGCGGCGGCCGTTCAACCGGAGTTCGAGTTTCACAATATTTCGGGGACTCTCGTGGGCTTCTGGACTCCCGAGTACGCGAAATCTCTGAATGTGCCCGGTTATCACCTGCACTTTGTCTCGGCGGACCGCACACAGGGCGGGCACGTCCTGCAGTGCCGCGGAGAGAATCTGCGCCTGCAGATTCAGCGGGAGGGCGATTACCACATCGTGCTACCCGAAACCGAAGATTTTTTGAAAGCCAATTTGAGGAGAGACCCAACTGCGGCTCTCGCAAAAGCAGAAGGAGAAAAGAAGTGAGCACACCTACCACAAAGCCAGCGCCGCACACAGGTGCCGACCTGTTAGTGAAAAGTCTAGAAACGCAAGGAGTCGAATACATCTTCGGCATACCGGGAGCGAAGATCGATAAGGTGTTCGATACACTCGTGGATTCGAAGATCCAAACCATAGTCTGCCGGCATGAGCAAAACGTCGCGTTCATTGCGAGCGGCATTGGCCGCATGGCCGGGAAAGCCAGAAGATGATCGAGCAGATGAATAAGCAGCTTGCGTCCGAGGGCAAAGCACCCTTCCAGTTGAAGACTATTCCTCAAGGAGCCGCAACTTCGGTGTGGGCCGCTGTAGTTGCTCCCGCTGATGAAGTCGGCGGAAAGTATTGCGAGAACTGCCATGTGGGCAAAATAGTTCCAGATGATGTGACTATCACCGCGGTCAGCGAAGGACTTCGAGGCTACGCGGTGGACCCAACCAACGCCCAAGCCCTTTGGAAGAAAAGTGAAGAGATGGTTGGAGAGTCTTTTTAGACGTCGGATTCGAGCTTAGGAATAAGAGATGGCCGCCAGCCTCGTCAAGTCTTGAAGCGATTCTTATTGATCTTGAACGACCGAATCTTCGATTCCATTGTAGACCGCGGCATCCCTAACTTGACCGCTGCGCCGTTAGGGCCCGCCACACGTCCACCGGTATCTTTCAGTGCAATCTCGATCATGCCCTTTTCCTGCAGAAGAAATCTCCGCCGGTGTCCAACTTGTTGTTTCGACTCTAGCGTCATAGGCGGCGGTAACCAGTTTTTATCGATCGAGAATATCTCCGTTTCGCAAAGTATCATCGAACGCTCGATGACGTTCTGCAGTTCGCGAATGTTTCCGGGCCAAGCGTATGACTGAAGCAATTCCAGCGTCTTCTTGTTTATACGCGTAATCTGCTTGCCAGCTTTCCGTGAATAGCGCTCGACAAAGTATTCGACCAGCATCGGAATGTCCTCTCTTCGTTCTCGAAGAGAAGGTATCTCGATCGGAAAAACATTCAGCCGATAAAACAAATCACTACGGAAAGACCCTGCGCTGATGGCGGCCTGCAAGTCGCGGTTCGTGGCTGCAATCACTCGGACGTTAGCGCGGATTCGACGAGTGCCGCCGACACGCTCAAACTCATGCTCCTGCAAAACGCGGAGCAGCGCGATCTGAGTCTCCGCTGGAAGTTCCCCGACTTCGTCGAGGAAAAGTGTCCCATCATTTGCTAGTTCAAACCGACCCAGGCGCTGCTGAGTAGCGCCGGTAAAGGCGCCTTTCTCATGGCCGAACAACTCAGAAGCGATAAGGTCACGCGGAATTGCCGCACAGTTCACACTAACGAACGGGCGCGACGCACGATCTGATATTCGGTGTATAGCGCGCGCAACTAGCTCTTTGCCTGTTCCCGTTTCACCCGTGATGAGGACCGTAGAGTCACTCGGTGCGACTTTGGAGATGCGCGAGAGTACAGCTTTCAAAGCCGGAGAGGTTCCAACAATCTCTTCAAACATCGAGGCCTTATCGATTTCTTCGCGTAGAGCAACGTTTTCGCTCCGAAGCCTGTCTTCAGCCTGCTTTCGATCCTCGATGTCCGTCGCGGCAACATACCAACGCATAATCTGTCCCTGTTCGTCGCGCAATGGGTTAAAGCGAGCCGAGAACCAGCGATAAGTGCCATCGCGTCTGCGTAGTCGCACCTCTAAATCGTCAGCAGAGCCACGAGCGACAATGTGACCAAAACCACTGTCCCACCGCCCGCCGTCATCAGGATGAGCGTAGTCGTTGCGACCAGGAAACTGTTGCCATTCTTCGAGGCTAATACCGAAGTAATCGAGCGAGGCGTGGTTAAGGTAGAGGCGTTCACGGTTAGGTCCGTATACCCCAATATGTTGAGGCGCAAGGTCCAGCATCTGCTGGAGCTCCATTTCACTTCTGCGCCGTTCCTCTTCTGCTCGTTTACGCTCAGTGACGTCGATCACAGTGCCCACAAATTCAACGAGATGGCCGGACGTGCTCAGAACAGGATGACATACGACGTGAATGTCCCTGATGGCGCCACCTGGATGAACGATGCGGTAGTCCGCCTCCCACTCTGCCTTCTCGCGGATAGCCGTCTGGATTAGTTCCCTGAAACCGGGTTGGTCGTCGGGATGAATCCGCTGAAAGAAATCTTCGAATCGGGGCAAACCATCCCGTGGATCAAAACCTAGAACGCGGTACCATTCCTCCGAACAATACCTGGTACCCTGGTCTGGACTCCATGCCCAACTGCCCATGTGGGCAAGCCGCTGCGCTTCCGCCAAGTATGCTTCACTACTCCGGCGGGCTTCCTGGGCCCGCTTTTGTTCACTCAAATCGAGTACGAATACGACACCCTCGTTCCCACCTTCAAACAGCGCGGATCCAATCATCACGGGCACGCGGCTGCCGTCTTTCCGGAAATACTCCTTCTCGCATGGCTGAATCATCCCGGTTGCTTTCACTTCTGCCACTGCGCGTTCGTCGCGCTCGCGCCATTCGGGCGGCGTCAGATCGGTCCAGTGTAGGCGACCCGAAACCACATCTTCACGGCTGTATTGCACCATGCGCAGGAAGGCGTCGTTGGCTTCAATGATCGCACCTTCGAAGTTACCGATGAAGATCCCCAGAATGTTGGTGTCGACCAGACGCCGGATCTTGTCTTCGCTGGTTTTGCGCTCGGTGATGTCGGTCACCGCCCCGACAAACTCGCGATTGCCAGATGCATCCTGTAAAACGTGAGCTATGGCGTTGACGTGCTTGACTCGCCGATCAGGCAGTAGCAAACGATAGGCATGCTCGAATTCTGGCTCTCCCTCAAGGGAGCGATTAATGACCTCTTTGACGCCGATGCGGTCCTCGGGATGGACCCGCTGCACCAGTGAATCTATCGTTGGCTTGACAGAGCGGTCGTACTCGAAGATACGATAGGTTTCATCTGACCAGACAATTTCGCCAGTGTCAGGTTTCCATCCGAAGCTGCCTGTGTGACTGAGTCTTTGGGCTCCGGCAAGGTAGGCTTCGCGGCGCCGCAGTTCCTGAGTTAGGAGCTCGTGCCCCGTAATGTCTATGGCAGTGCCAACGATTATTTTCAGCCTCCCGTTCTCGACAATAGGAACAGCAACGCAACGTACGTAACGAACTTCGCCGCTGGGGCGCACGATCCGCTTGGTGACATCACATCCCGAGGCCTCTGCAATCATCCGGTTGATTAGCGAGCGCATGAACTCGCGATCCTGCGGATGGATGTTTGCCAGGTATTCCTCAAAGCTGGGCCCTTTTTTCGCCGGATCAAGACCATAAATATGGAAAAGTTCATGCGACCAGTAAGGGAAACAACCCGCAGGGTCCAAAACCCAGCTTCCCATCTGGGCAAGGCGCTGCCCTTCTGAGAGATAGAACTCGCTCCTTCGCAACTCTTCTTCCGCCTGCTTGCGCTCCTCAATGTCGAGACTCGATCCATACCACTTGACGATGTTGCCGTTTGCATCGCGAAGTGGCACTTTCCGGTGGAACATCCAGCGGTATTCTCCATTCGCGCTGCGGAAGCGAGTTTCGTATTCGAAGACTTCTCCGGTCGCGAGGCAGGCTCGCCACTTGGCCACAATCCCCTCAACGTCCTCAGGGTGAACCACAGCTGTCCAATTCCAGCCAGTCACTTTGTCCAAAGTGACGCCCAGGTATTCCAGCCAAGGTTTATTGAAGTAATCGAGGTAGCCGTCAGGCCTGGCGGTGTGAATCAGCGCCGGAATCGAGTCGACAAGCGCTTGCATATCCATCAAGTCGGATTCCCGCCGTGGAGACGACATGCCGCGCATCATACACCTCTCCTAGCCGCGCATCGATAACGTCGATTGAACTGAGCCTTCCCTGCAGTCCCGAGCCCTACCAAGATTCGATTCACTGCAGAGTACTTGGGTAATTCTTTTTCCCCGAAACACCGTTTCGACACGTGCTGATGGCCTTTTGTACACGTCTCGCCATTAGTCGAAAGCTCGCCACGGGCGCAACCTGCTAACAGGTTCTTCTTCAGGTATTTACGATTGGAGCTTCAATTGCCCTCTACGTTGAAGCGTTGTGAGGTCGGCGAGGAACCGCATGCTGAGAATCACGAGGACAACAAACGGTCAAGCGGTCTTTAAGGTCAGTGGTCAACTAACCACGGAAAACCTGTCGGAGATGGAGGCGCTGATTGCGGCAGAAGGAAAAGGCAAACGAATTATCTTGGACTGTACAGATTTGCGGTCGGTGGACGGCGAGGCCGTTAAGTCTCTGGAGAAGTGGGAAGCAGACTCGATCAAGCTGAAGAACTGCGGACTTTACATCCGAGAATGGATCAAGAGACAGCGGCAGGAACGCAAATCTCGTGAGAATCCGGGGACGTAGGCAACGAACGGTTCCGTTATGATTTGAGCGTTTGGAGTCGAAGGAACGCTTAGGGTCACAACTCGATTCGTACCCAGCCGATAAAGCTTTGGATTTCTTCCGAGACCCAGAAAGACGGGCTCCGAATCCGGGGAATTTGTGGGTTGGTACTCAGGTCAACTCGCGCAGCAAGTGTTGGAAGGAACGTAGGAGCAAAACATGAGCTCAGCTTCTGATTGCGTGACACAAACTAAGGAAAATACAGGAAACATGCCAATGAACGTCATTGCTTATCGTAGTGACGAGCTACGCGCTAGTGAAGAAGACCGCGAGGAACTTCCGTTTGTAGAGACGATCGTGGGTCGACGTGGGAGTCTCCGTGACATCCTCTCGCTAGTCGAAGCGGTTGCGCCCACGAATGCGACGGTTCTGATCGCGGGCGAAACCGGTACCGGCAAGGAAGTAATCGCTCGCGCGATTCACGAGTTTAGTCCCCGCCGGCACCAAAGTTTGGTAAAGGTGAATTGCGCGGCGATCCCCGCTGGCCTTCTGGAAAGCGAGCTCTTCGGCCATGAACGTGGAGCCTTTACGGGCGCTGTCAACTCTCATGTCGGACGCTTCGCGTTGGCCGATCGCGGCACTCTGTTCCTCGATGAAATTGGAGACCTGCCACTAGAGGTTCAGCCCAAGCTGCTCCGCGTCTTGCAGGAGCGTGAGTTTGAGGCAGTCGGCAGCACGCGCACAACGCGAGTCGATGTTCGCGTAGTCGCTGCGACCAACCAAGACTTGAAGCGAATGGCTCAGGATCGTAAATTCCGAGAAGACTTGTACTACCGGTTGAACGTTTTCCCGATTTATCTGCCGCCACTGCGCGAAAGGAAAGCCGATATTCCCGAGCTCGTGAAGTATTTCGTTCAACAGTTTGCCGCTTCGATGGACAAATCGATCGAATCGATTCCCCAAGAAACCATGCGCTCCCTGGTGCGTCACCACTGGCCCGGCAACATTCGAGAGCTCCAGAACCACATCGCGCGCGGCGTCATTCTCTCGAATGATGGCGTCTTTGAATCAGCGCCTCTCGAAAGCTACCAGCCGCCGGAGCCCGAGATTTCAAACCCCACCCTTGAAGACAAAATGCGCAGAGAAATTCTCGTCGCTTGCCAGCGCGCCAATTGGAAGCTCGGAGGTCCGCGAGGTGCAGCTGCCAGACTTGGCCTGAAACGCACCACACTATTTCACAAATTGAAGCGCCTTGGTATTGCGCCACCAGCAGACCATTCGCAGGACTGAGTCGCAAATCTGAGTGCACCTCGGCGGTCAAAGCTTCGAATGAACGCGTGACGTTTTAGAAAGAGCAGGTTGAACCAATGTCTGCAGTCGCAAGCAGTTCCGCAATCCTCCCGATTCCGGGCTTTCCCGCAGGAGTCCATATGCACTGGGAAACGCGACGTCGAGTTGTGTGGAACGAACAAGAGCACGCGCCCGAGGAGCACGAGTTCATCTACGAGGTCAGCTGGATCGAAGATCTCGGCCTCTGGCGCACTTTTCTGAGGTCGCACCACAAGGTGAACGACTGAAGAAGTCGTTTCCAAGACGCCATTCCGTGAAGTCAGCGCCGACCTTAGTGCGCACAGCGCGGGAACAGCGTCGCAAGTACCATCAAGTCCCAGGGTCTGAAGAGCCGTTCGTGAGCCTGATTGCCCTGAGCCTGCACGGCTCGTGCAATAAAGCCCAACCGGTGACGCTTTGTGAGATTTTCCAGATGCTCGGCACAAATCCCGTTAAGTTTCGTGACCTCAGCATAGGTGAAGATTTTTTGGCTCGCTTTCACAGTGATCATTCGATTCAAGTCCTCGCCTGCTCTGTACTCATTTACGTTTCATGAATTCAGAGGGAAGGTTCTTCTTATGAATGGGCGCCACAAGAGCGCGTCCCGTTTCCGCAACGACCTGCTGTTTAGCGCGAGACAGGCGCGCCTTGAAGGTCCCGGTTGAAACACCGAGCAGGGCGGAGGCTTCT
>Ga0210400_10003931_pt1 | contig 13023 bp, 9 predicted proteins | sample IncBWH26MmetaG_FD_155456 | JGI IMG/M metagenome (GOLD analysis project Ga0210400, IMG submission 155456) | Forest soil microbial communities from Barre Woods Harvard Forest LTER site, Petersham, Massachusetts, United States - Inc-BW-H-26-M | ecosystem: Environmental > Terrestrial > Soil >...
GCGGAATCGTATAGCGGGCGAGGCCCGGGTGGGCGACCACGGTGAGGCCGCTCGCCTCGGGCGCGGTCGCCGCAAACTCGCCCGGTGTCCGCGGAGCGATCCACCGGCGGAGGCCGAGCGCGATCAGGTGGAGCCCCCGGTAGCCGGCGAACCGGAATTCGAGGCCGGGGATGATCGAGACGTCGGGCCGGGTCACCGCGTCACAGTGCGCGACAAACGCCTCGAACCGCGACGCGTCGAAGTCTTCGGCATGATCGCTCATCGCGACAAACCGCACGCCGCGCGCCACGGCCAGGTCGCGCACCCGCTCGAGCGCGTCCTTCCCGTCATGCGAGTAGTTACTATGGACGTGTACGACGCCGACCGTCGGCTCGGGCGTCATCGGCGACGGAACCAATGCGCGGTTTCGAGCAGGAACGGGACGGGGTCGGTCAGGCGGAACACGGCATCGCGCACGGACGGGCCGGGCGCGAGGAAGTCCAGCGCCGCGCGGGCGCGCGACGGAGCGCCCGGCGGAAGCGACAACGCAGCGGGCGAGCGGCGCAGTCGCGCCAGGAGATGATCGACATCGCCCCACCACCAGCGGCCGCGCACGCCCGGGCGAGCCGCCGGCGCCACGTCGGCCGGGAACCCAAGCGCGCAGTCGACGAGGAGCGCGGGAAAGTCCACGCCGGCGTCGATCGCCAGTTGCAGCGACCCCCAGAATCGTCCGTTGATTTCCATGAGATACGGCGTACCCGTCACGGCATCGACCTTGTACTCGACCATCGCGACCCCCTTCCAGCCAAGGCCGCGGAGGAGCCGCGTCGAACGGTCGACGAGGGCCGCATCCGCGACGATGCTCTCGGCATAGACGCTGACCCCTCCGGACGGGGGTTTCTCCCGCAGCCGACGGTGCGCGAACGTCGCCACACACCGGCCGCCCCACAGCAGCACAAATATCCCGATGCCCGGCCCCACCACCCGCTGTTGCACGAGCAGGGGATACGCCGCCGCGGGCAGTCGCGCCAGGACCGCGCCCAACGCCGTCGCGTCCGCGGCATGGACGACACCAAACTTCCCGCGCACCCCGTCCGCCTCGCCGACCGATCGCGCCGGCTTGACGACCACCGGATAACAGAGATCGGCCGGCACCCCCATTGCCCGCTCATTCCAAGTCAGCGTGCGCTGGGCGGGGAACGCGATCCCGCAGTCCAGGGCGCGACCGGCCAGATCGGCCTTGTTGCTCAACGCGAGAAAGCTCTCCAGCGTGCCAAACGGCACCGTGGCCGGCGCGAGGCGCTCCCGTGCCTCCAACAGCGTGAGCATCGATGGCTCGGTCATCGGCAACACGACGGCGATCTCGTGCTTGGCGACATAGCGGGCGACCGCGTCGGCATACGCCGCGGGCGCGTGGAGCGGGTCCGGCACCTCGACCGACGCCGCGGCGGCACGGGAGACGCCAGCCAAGGATCGCCGGGCTGTGGACGCGACGTGCACCTGGGCGCCGTGGCGGCCGAGCGAGCGAACCGCGGCCAGCGCCCCGCGCTGCTCACCGTCGGTGACCAGCACGCGAGCTCCGGGACGCCTCACGTCATGCGCGACGGCATGCGCGCCGCCACCAGCGACCGCGCGCGCCGGCGCTGGGCCGCGGTCAGCGGCGGCGCGGCCATTGCGCCCGCGGAGACACGCCGCTTCTTCTCGCCGACGGCGACGTACAGCGCCGCGGTCGCGGCGGACAGGTAGTACGTGACATCGGTCCAGGCAAACGTGAGGAAAAACGACCCGAACGCAAACCCGAGCGTGCCGATCGCCAGGTACTGGCTGCTCAGGTACAAGTACCGCTCTTCCGCGTCGCCGCGCGCCCAAGCGCGCGGCAAACGGCGCCGAAGATTGACCAGCGCGACGACTGAACCCGGTATCATGAGGATCCAGAGCACAATGCCCGGGGTCCCCTCCTCGGACAAGGCCTGTATATACGAGTTGTGCGGCGGCGTGCATCGAATGCCCGTATTCGCCTCGTGCGTGATCGCCTTGTCCGAAATGCTACATTCGGCCTTTTGAAAATTGTTGATCCCCAGACCGAACACCGGGTACTGTTTGTAGTACGCGATCCCACGCTGGGCGACTTTGCGGCGGCCGTTGACCGAGTCCCAGTTGTAATCGGCTTTGGGATTCAGGATCGTCGACATTTGCTGCCAATACCCGGGCGGCGCAAACGCCGACAGCGCGAGCCCCGTCACGCCCACAAAGAGCACGCGCTTCCAGATCGGGACACGGTCCAGCAGCAGAAGCAGCCCGAGGCCCAGCGCGCACAAACCGATCAACGCGCCGCGGGAACCAGACTTGGAGATCGCGGCGCCGATGCCGATGAGCATGATCGCGCAGACGATCTTGCCCACGAGCTTGGCGGTCTGGAACGTGAGCAGGGTCAACGCCAGCCCGACAATCAGGACCAGCCCCAGATCGTTGGCGTCGTATGTGTCGAGATTGGCGAGCCGCTGATACCCCTTGTACTGCTCGACCTTGAACACGAACAACGACGTATACGTGAGGAGCCCGGTGCCGATCACGAACGCCAGAATGATCGTGCGCAAGTCCCGCGTGTCGCGGATCGCCACGATGATCAGAAACGCGAAGACGATGGTCTTGACGTAGTCGTTGAGGATGAATACGGCCGAGTTCCCGAGCGATAGCCCGAACGGCGCGCCAATGCACGCCAACGCGGCGAACCCGGCGATCAACTTGGCGTTCCGGGTCTCCAAAAGCGGCCGGGGGCTGAGCAACGCCGGCTTCGCATACGCGAACACCGCCGCGAGGATCGTCATGACCAGCGCCGGCCGCATGGCTTTGAGCACCGGGAACTGCATGTGGATGCGGCTGATGGTCAGGACGATCAGCACGACCAACGAGACGCGGAACGGATCGCTGGACATGACCAGCATCACCCGTTTCGCGGTGCCTCCGATTCTGGCCGACTTCGCCTGTGCTGAGATCGCCACGGCCGGTAACCTACTGCAAGTCCTACGCTGACCACTTGCCCCTACCCGCCGCCGCCGAACCGCCCCGCCTGTGGCGGCGACGCAACACCTACGGCCGACCGAGCCTGAGCCTGAACCCGGCTGTGCTGAGACCAGCCGGAATATTGAGACGCGGCAGGGCGAGCCCGTCATTCTGAACGGACGACATCCACCCCCCCGACACCAGGAACCCGGCCTCATACCCGGCCGCGCGCGCCGCCTCCCGCACCGCGGTCGAGGCGAGGCCATACGGGTAGGCGATCCACGCCGGCGTCCCCGGAAATCGTTCGCGTAACCAGTCGAGTGGTCGGCGCAACTCGTCGCTGCGTGCCCGATCGTCGAGAACCGACAGATTGCAGTGGGACCACGTATGCGACGCCAGGGTCAGCCCCCGATGCCGCGCCACCGCGGCGTCGAGCTCGCCGATCGTCGCCGCGCGGTACTCGGGCGGCAGGGTGTGAACGCGCATCTGCTCGACCGCGGCCCACGCCCGGACGCGGGCGTCGTCGCCCGCGCAGGATTCGAGCGCCGTGGTGCGAAGCGTCTCGCCGAGCCCCGATGTGCCGGAGAGCGCATCCCACCAGAACGATGCGCCGAGCCGCCCGGGCGCCACGAAAACGGTCGCCGGCAGGCCGTGCTTCGCGAGTACATCGAGCCCGTGGGTCAGCGCGCCGAGGTAGGCATCATCGAAGGTGATGGCGACCACGGGGCGCGAGCTGCGCGGTCTGTGCTGCGCGGCCAGTACGACGGCCAGCGGTACGACATCGCACGCACGCACCAGCGCGTCGATGTGCTCCCCAAATCGCCCCACCCCGACGTGCAGTGATCGATCGCCAGCCGAGCTGTCATCCGGTACGACGTTATGGTACGCGAGGACCAACGCGTGTCCACGACGCCGACGCATCGCCAGACGGTCGGCGCCAAGCGCGATCAGCGCATCTTCCAGCACGCGTTTGGTCCGCAAGACGGTCACGCCGGCAGTATCGCGCGCCGCCGCGCGGCGCGGCACTGTCGCGCCAACTCCACACTCGAGCGCGCGCGGGCCTTGCGTGAGCCCCATACGTGCTCATACGGTACCGCCTGTGATGCTCCTTTCCGTGGCACTCGGATGTCTGGCGCTGCTCATGCTGCTGCCGACGCTGTCGGACATCGTGGCCGCGGCCCGCGTTGCGGCCCGCGTTGCGTTCCGTCGCGCCGCCACGCCGGGTGCCACACCCGACGTCACCCCACGACTCCTGGTCCTCATACCGGCTCACGACGAAGAGACGCTGCTCGGACCGTGTCTGGCGTCGGTGGCGGCACTTCGATACCCGGCCGACCGTCTGTCGGTCATTGTGGTCGCCGACAACTGCACTGACGCCACCGCGACGGTCGCCCGCGCTGCTGCCGTGCAGTGCCTCGAGCGGCACGACACCGAGCGGCGGGGAAAGCCGTGGGCCATCGCCTGGGCCCTCGGCCAGATCCCTGTCGACGACTGGGACTCGGTGATTGTGCTCGACGCCGACTCGCTCGTGGATCCCGATTTTGCTGCGGCCCTCTCTCGCGTCGACGGTCTGCGACAGTCGGTCGCCCAGGGCTACATCGATGTCAGCAACCGTGGCGACACGGCGCTCACCCGCATGGCCTGGGTCTGGTCGGCGGTACGGTTCCGGTACATCAATGGTCTCAAGAATCGGTGTGGACTGAACGTGCCACTCGGCGACGGCGTCGCCATCGGCACCGATGCCTTGCGCCGCGCAGGCGGGTGGACGGCGTTCGCGCTCTCGGAGACCTGGGAGCTCTACGCGACGATGACCGTCCTCGGCATCCGCTGCGTCGGCGTCACGTCGGCGCATCTCTATGCGCAGGAGGCGCGGGCGCTCCGACAGAGCGCCAGCCAGCGCCGGCGGTGGACGGCGGGGCGAATGCAAGTGCTCCTGCGCCATGGTCGGGCGCTCCTCGCCAGCGCACACATCGGCGCACACCAGCGCCTCGATATTCTGGCCGAGCTGACCGCGCTCGGTCCCGCGGCCCAACTCGGAACCGCCACGCTGGCCATCCTGCTCGACGCGGTCGCTCGCCCGCCAGGTTGGGGGTGGCTCGCCGTGGCGCTCGCGATCCCCGTGTGCCGGGTCGCGGTCTACGCCATCCTGGCCGTCGCGCGTGGACCAGAGCCTCTGCGGTCCGCGCTGGCCTTCACCTATCTCCCCATCTACACCGTCTGGCGGCTCGCCGTGCAGGTCGGATCGCTCCGCCTCCTCGGCAACGGCGCGTGGATCCGCACCGCACGCCACCGGTCCACGACCGACGCCGCCCTCCCCACGGAGCAGGAGGACGGCGACCGGTCATAACACGTCATCCGATCCTAATGACCACTGCCGTACAGGTGATCGAACCACACGAACTGCGGCGTGGAGACCGTCCCTCCCGATCCACCCCAGTACGGCGCCAGCTGAAAGAGGGCCCACGTCGACTGCGTACCGCGATTCACGAAGGGCACGTTGTTGTACGAGGCGATCAACACGCCGTCGGCCCAGATCTTGGCGATCCCGTTGGAGCTGCCCGGCGTGTTCATCTGGAGCAACACCTCCAGCCGTACCCACCGGTTGCGCGGGAACGAGTAGTTGGTCTGGCCGGCCACGTTCGGCCCCAGATCGAGCTCCGATGCGTCCTGCGTCCGGATCTGCGGCGTGAAGTCCCCGGTCGGGCTCGGGCTGCTCGTGCACAGACAGAGCGTCGGCACCCCGTCGTTCGCCCACACGTAGAAGATCTTGTTGATCCCTGCGTTGTCGACGATGAAGTTGCTCGAGTACTTGAGCCACACCGACCCGTAGAACTGCGTGTACGAGCCGTTGGTCCCTATGGATTGGGCCATCGGTGAGTTGCCACCGGGCAGCCCGACCGGATACGTGACCTGCATGACGTTGCTCGGACTCTTGGGCGCGCTGCCGTCCTGGATGATCGACATGTTGGAGCCGCCGAAGGCCGTGCCCCACCCGCCTTCGGTGACGTTGTCGAACCTCCGCTCGCTGATCACGGTGGCACCCGACGGCTGGTTCGCGTAGCTCCCGCTGCCGGTCGACGTCCCGCCGCTGACCGTGATGCTCGCTGACCCACTCTTCGACGAGCTCGTGGCCGTGATCGTCGCCGAGCCAGCCGCCTTTGCCGTCACCATCCCCGACGACGAGACAGTCGCGACCCCCGTGTTGGAGCTCGACCACGTTGGCGTGGTGCCCGTCGTCGTACCGCCACTGGAGTTCTTGTCGGTCGACGAGAGCTGCTGCGTCTGGCCGACGGTCAGGCTTGCCGATGACGGCGACACCGCCACCGAGGCCACCGAACCGGACCCCGACGACGCAGTCACCGCGATCGAGGCCGTCGCGGTCTTGCCACCCGCGCTGACCGTGATCGTGGTCGACCCGGCCGCCACTCCCGTGACGAAGCCGGTCGACGAGACCGTCGCCGTGCCGGTATTGGCGCTCGACCAGCCGTAGGTGACGCCAGTGAGCGTCGTGCCACTCGCGCTCAAGGCCCTTGGGGTGAGCTGGGTGTTCTGTCCGACACCGATCGACGCCGATGTCGGCGTGACGGCGACAGACGCGACCCCGGGTTGACCGACCGAGACGGTCGCCGTTCCCGACTTTCCACCAATGGTCGCCGTAATCGTTGCCGACCCCGTGGCCACGGCCGTCACGAGCCCGGTCGCCGACACCGTGGTCACACTGCTTGGCGTGCTCGACCACGTGACGCTCCGACCCGTCAGCGTGTTGCCGCTCGCATCCTTGGCCGTGGCCGAGAGCTGCACGGTCTGCCCCGGCGTCAGCGATGCCGTGCCGGGCGTGAGCGTCACCGAGGCAACCGCCGCGTCGGTGACCGACACACTGGCCGTCCCGCTCTGCCCACCGCTCGAGGCGGTGATGGTCGCGCTGCCCGCCGCGACCGCGGTGATCTGGCCGTTGGCGTTGACCGTCGCCACACCGGTGTTGTTGCTCGTCCACGTGACGGCGCGGCCCGCGAGCACGGTCCCGCTCGTGTCTTTGTCCGTGGCCGTGAGCTGTGCCGTGCCACCGACGGTGAGGCTCGTCGTCGACGGCGAGACCGTGACCGATGCCACCGCCGCCGGCGATGCCGCCGCGACCGTGACGTGCGCCGTGCCGCTGACGCCCTCGCTCGTGGCCGTAATGATCGCCGCACCCACAGCGACGGCGGTGACGATTCCGCTAGTTGACACTGTGGCGATGCTGGTGTTCGAGGACGACCACGTGACCGCGCGTCCCGTGAGTACCGTGCCCTGCGCGTCGAGCGTGGTGACCGAGAGCGGCGTGAACTGTTTCGGCGTCAGCGACACCGACGACGGTGATACCCGTACTGTTGCGACAGGTGCCGGTGAGTTGGTCACGGTCGCGGTCGCCGTCGCGGTCACCTTGCCCGCGGTCGCGGTGATCTGCGTCGACCCCGTCGCGACCAGCGTCACCATCCCCGAATCGGAGACCGTGGCGACGCTGGCATTCGACGATGCCCACCGCACAGTCACGTTGCTGTCGGGCTGCCCGTTGGCATTGGTCACGGTTGCCACAACCGCCACCGTCTGACCGGGCTTGCCGGAGACGGACGCCGGATTCAACGAAATGGCGCCGACTGTATTGGTATGAGATGAACTACCTGATGGCGTCACGGGGGAATCAACCGCAGTACCCTGTACACACCCCACGACACACAGTCCTGCCAGGACAGCAATCGCCGTACGCACGAAACCTCCTGCGTCTGTTCGGCGGCTCGACTGGCATGGCCCACGCGCGTATGGCGTGAACGGTAGCCTCGTAGCTTTGCGTCGCCGGCTTTCGCCGGGTTTGCCTTTGTCGCAGCCCCAGGAGGGCAAGCGATCGAAGCCGGTTCAAAATCACTGCGACCCGCGAATACGTGCCGCTTGTCGGCGCCTGATAGGAAGGCGTCTTACATGCCTCGACGTCGACCCCACCAGACTACTATCGTCCTTCTCGACGCGCCAGACCCAGAATGGAAAAAATGGAATTCCTGTCCGGTCACGTTGTCCGCGATCAGTGATTACTCATGTGTTAACTCTCATTAAATGAGGCTCACGCGGGCCCGGGCCTCATGCGCGTTCGACCACGCGAGAATGGCCGCAATGTCGCGGTCGGTCACCATGTCGTGTGTCGGGAGCGTCCACAGGGTATCACATACCTCATGGGCACCTATTGGCGACGGCTCGCCACGATGCACGAGTGCGGCGGCCGCGGGCTCCTGGTCGAGCGAACGCGGATAGCTGCGCACGACGCCCGACGCGGCGAGCGACTCCCGGTGCGCGGCATCGAGCACCGGAAGTCGGAGGTACCCGCTCTGGGCGCCATCGATCTCGCGCACGATGCGGAGCGAGGGCGCGTCGGCTAACGCCGCGCGCAGACGGTCGCTCGTGGCCGCTCGCCCGACGCGATCCGCGTCGGCACGCGCCAGCGATGCGACGACAAGACGCGCCGGCGCCGTCGACAGCCCGTGCGGCTCGTGCGCCTCGTGATACACCGTCTCGCCCAGGCGGAGCGCCGGAATCGATGCCGGGATGCCGTACAGGGCGGGACGGCCCGCCGCCCACTGTGCCGCGGCGCGCGCCAGATCCGACCACCCGGCGCCGGAGGGCGGCAGCGAGACGCCGCTGAGCGTCGTCGTGTCGAACGCCAGCAATGCACCGCCGCGTCCGCCCGTCGTGCCCTTCCCTCGGCCAAAGCTGAGCACCGTGAGCGGACCGAACGCACCGAGTCGTGTACCCCGCAACGTGCCGCCAGCCTGCTGCGCGGCGTCCTCGATCACCATAGCGCCGTGTGCGTCGGCGAGCGCCCGCACGGCGGGCACATCGGCCGGGTACCCATAGAGGTGCGCGACCACGATCGTGTCGGCGCCACGCTGGAGCGCGGCACGCACGCTGTCGAGGTCGGGCCCGAGTGTGTCCGGCACGACGTCGTAGAAGCGAACGCGCACGCCGGCCCGGGCGGCGGCGGCGAGCAGATCGACGCACGCGTACGCGGGGAGCGCCACGGTGCCGCTGCGCGGCATCGCCAGGCGGAGCGCAAGCACGAGCGCCGATGTCCCGCTATCGGTGAGTGCCACGGCGCGCGCGTCAAACCGCACGCGCAGCGCGGCAGCCACCGCGTCGTGCGCGGATCGGGGGCCGAACGCGGCGGCGGCCACGGCGGCACGCACCAGCGCGCCGAGCGACAGCGGCGACGACACCGGCAGCTGCCGGCGCCCAATCATCGTCGCCGATCTCCTAGGGAATCGCGCGAACGATCAGCGGACCGAGCGCCGTGGCGAGAGGGACCGGCAACCGCTTCCACATGCGCGGTCCCCACGAGTACGCCCCCTGGTCGGGCGAGGGCGTCGTCGTGCCGGCCGTCGGCGACCAATCGTACCAGTGCAGTTGTTCGTCGCGCGAGCCCCATTGGCGCTTGAACTTGTGCGTCCCCACGCCCGGCGAGCAACGCCCAAAGTTGAACAGCGTGAGCCCCTCGGTCGCCGCGCGCTCCATGAACGCCCAGTACAGCAGCATGTTGGGCGAGAGCTTCTTGTGCGCCGTGAGCGCCGACGCCCACGTCATCTCGAACTCGTTCCCCCAGCGAAACCCGCAGCCGCCGGCGATCGGCTCGTCGTTGAGATACGCACAGCCAAACCACACGGTCTCGCCAAACGACGCGCGGATCGCCTCGAACAACCGCCGCGGCTGCGTCGGCGTCCCGAGGTCGCGCATGTGATGGGCGAACACCGAAAAGAACGGGGCCACCTGATCGGCGCCAAAGCGCACGGTCACCCCATCCTTCTGCGGGCGCCGCACCTGGCTCCGTACCTTGGCGTCGAGGCGCTTCCAGAGCGCCGGCGCATCGCCGGCCGGGAGATCGAGCACGACGGTGATCTTACGTGTCGATACGGGTAAGTCGATGGCCAACGGCGCCCGGCTCCGCAACTCCAGCAGCTTCGCCCGGTCCCCACGCGCCTGCCGCTCCGCCTCGGCCGCGAGCGCGGCGACCGCCCGCGCGTCGCCCAATGGCCCGCCGTAGTTCACAAACGGCATCGACACGAGAAAGTGGCCAAACACCCCGCGCACGCGGATCAGCGGGAGCACGCCAACGAGCGCCCCGTCCTGGCGGGCCGCGAGGTAGACGCTCTCGTGGCCGAATACGCGGGTCATGACATCCCGCCACGCCGTAAGGTGAAAGGGCGTCCACCCGGGGGCCGCCCGGACAAACGCATCCCATTCGGCATCGGGACCAGCAAACGCCTCGACCACCATGCCGGTCCCCGTCACGCCGGTCATGACCACGCCGGTCACGGCCGCGGCGCGACGACGACCAACGGGTCGGCGGGGAGCTCGACGCTCCCAAGTCCCTCGGCCAGCGACGTGAACCGGAACTCGCCCAGGAGCCGCTCCAGCCGCTCCCCCGTCAGGCGCAGGCCGCCATAGTGGCGGACCTTGGTCAGCAACGACACCGGCAGCCGGGGTTGTTCCGGATCGAGCTCCCACGGATGGATATAGAAGACGGCGGGTAGTCCCTGGTCCGTGTGCTCTCGAAAGGCGCGTCGAATGATGTTGTACGGGAAGTGCCGGAAATAGCCCCCGCCCGCCGCGGGGATCCGCACCCCGTTCCAGATCATCGTCGCCAGCGGAAACTCACAGATGCGCCCGGCCGGTCGCTCGATGATGTGCGCGATCGGTGGCGCGTCCGGATAGCCATAATCGGTGCGGTGCACGGGGAAGATGCTGGAATCGTAGGTGTACCCCTCCTCGATCAGCACGTCGAACGCCCATTCCCGCCCGGGGACGATCGAGAAGCTCGGCGCGCGATAGCCCTGCACGGCGGTCCCGGTAATGTCCTCGAGGAGCGCCTTGGTCGACCGCACCTCCTCCCGGAACTCCGAGACGGTCAGGCCGGTCACCTTGCGGTGCCACCACCCGTGGGACGCAATCTCGTGGCCGGCGGCCGCAATGCGGGTCACCACCCGAGGGTGGCGCTTGGCCACCCACCCCAACGTGAAGAAGGTCCCGCGGACGCCGAAGCGCGCCAGGACGTCCAGCATCCGATCCACGTTCAGGGCCACACGACTCGGAAAGGACGACCAGGCGTCGCGCGAGACAATGTCCTCGAACGCGTTCACCTGGAAGTACTCTTCGACGTCGACCGTAAAAAAATGCTTCAGTCCGCGGCGCATCAGCGGAATAGTTCGCAGTTAAGATGCCATCCCGCGCGGTCCAGCATACCGAATAGGTAAGAATGCCCATCTTGCGTGCCACCAACCACTAGCGCCGTTCCGCCGCACTTGGGATTCTTCTCAGCGTGATGAACAAGCTCGTGCGTGTCGCGCGCACGCAACAGCACAACGTGGGCGTCGTCGCGACGATCCTCATGCTCGTCCTCATCGCCAGGCTCACGCTCTACCCGTCGCCCGGCCCGCTGCCGTCCGGGTTCAAGACGTGCGTGCTGTGCGGGACATACGGGCTGGCCGATTTCATCGACAACGTCATTCTCTTTGTTCCGCTTGGGTTCGCGCTGCGTTTGACCGGCCTCCGCCGGCGCACGGCGTGGCTCATCACGCTCGGCATGGCCATCGGCATCGAGACGGCACAGGACTGGGTGGTTTCCGGCCGCGACTCGGGGCTCACCGACCTGATCTCCAATCCGCTGGGCGGCGCCATCGGCATCGCCTTGACGGATGGTCGCCGGCTCCTGATCGCCCCGGGGGCAACGGCCGCCACCCGGCTGACCCGCGCCGCGACCATGGCGCTCCTCGCGTTTACCGTCTGCCTCACCTGGTGCCTGCGCCTGTCGATCCCGCGCACGGGCGCCTACTGGACACAGGTCAGATCTGAGCTGCACCAGTTCGTCCCGTTTGACGGCGAGATCCTGTCGGCGACTATCGATGGCCGGCCTGTGCGCAACGGTCGCGTCGATGACGCACCTATCCGGTCGGGACTCCGCAATTCCACCATCCGGTTGGGCGCCAACGTCATCCCGCACGCGTCGTCCGATCGACTCGCCCCACTGATCACCGTGTTCGATCAATGGCAGAACGAGATACTCGTGCTTGGCTGCCGGCGCGGCCGGGTCGTGTTTCGCGCGCGCACGCGGACCCAGATTCTCCGGGTGCACCCCGTATCGTTCGAGACGGTGGACGGTTGCACGGTGGGCGATACGAGCACGATCGCCGTCGAGCCGTTGGCGCATGGGGCGCGCGTGCAGCTCGGCGCCGTGACGATCGGCACTGGTGTCTGGCTCGGATGGCGGCTCCTCGTCCCCGACGATGGCTGGTGGTCGGACCTCGCGCCGGAATTCACAATCCTGTGGATGGCCATGCTCCTCGCGCCCCTCGCCTACTGGGCCGCACGCGCCGATCGTGAGCGCGGCGTGGGTCGCGCATCGCGCGCCCTCACTTGGATCGCGGCCGTGCTCGCTCTCACCCTCCTGGCGATCCCGCTCATCGCGGGGTCCACACCAGCACCAATGTCGGCGTGGCTCGGCGCGATCACCGGCGCCGCGGTGGGATGGATCCTCGCGCAATGGGACCGATCCACTATCACTCTGTAACACCGCGTAAGGTCGCACCGCGCGGCGTCAGAATTGCCCCTCCATGGTCATGTCCGGGCCTGAACCCCGGGTGGAACGCCCGTTTTGGGCATCTGGCCATGCAGTCACTGTGTTGCAGCGCCGCATCGTCGCTACGGACGCGTGGCGTGCAGTCAACAAGGAGGGGTTGCTTGAAACGTGCAATGTCCGTTTTGTGCCCGTTGTTCGTCGTCTGCGCCGCGACCCAAGGATGCTCCAGCGCGACAGATCCCAGCGCCGCGACGAACCAGCCGGCATCGAACCCCGCGCGAGTCACCGCAACCAGACTGGCCGTCCTCCCAACGCTTGGCCGCCCGAATAGCTGCGCCCAAGGGGTCTCGGATCCCGGGACGGCAGTCGGCGAAAGCGAAGGCAACGACTTCAACCTCCACGCCGTCAGCTGGACCGGCGGCTCCGTGAGCGACCTCGGGACCCTGGGC
>Ga0210400_10003932_pt1 | contig 13022 bp, 15 predicted proteins | sample IncBWH26MmetaG_FD_155456 | JGI IMG/M metagenome (GOLD analysis project Ga0210400, IMG submission 155456) | Forest soil microbial communities from Barre Woods Harvard Forest LTER site, Petersham, Massachusetts, United States - Inc-BW-H-26-M | ecosystem: Environmental > Terrestrial > Soil >...
GGGGGCGTAAATAAAGACCGGCAACACCTGTGTATGCATCGTGCACGCCGCGCTCCACGCCGGATTGTCGGCCAAGCGCAGATCGCGCCGGAACAAAACCAAAGCAGTGGTCACGAACGGATCAGACTGACGGTCGATCAGTGCGCCCGGTTTCCCCGACCGCCACCTTGCCAGCACCCCCATCCGGTGCTGCACCGATCGTGCCCTTGGCGATGACGGCGCCGGTCGGTTGACCGGTCGGCGAGCCGCCGACGGGTTCAACCGAGACCGCGAGCGCGGCGCTGGGGCCAAGTCTTGCCAGCAGATCTCGATCGAGAACCAACGTCGTGGGCTTGTCCCGGTCGATCATGCCCACCGCGATCGGTTTCGCGCCCGCCGGTATCAGCCACAATTCGGGTGCACGTCCCTGAGCGAACGCCACAGGTGTTGCCGGCACCACCACCATGCGGGCATGCTCGAGATCCATGGTCGCGGTCCAACCGGTCGACCCATTGTCTTGTTGAATGGTGGAAGCCATGTAGCCGCTGACCACGGTCGGCGTGGGTGTCGATCGCGGCAAGGACACGACCACGAGCAGCGCGACGGCCAACGCGCTCGCGCCGATTCCCAGCCAGCGCCAGAGTTGCAGGTTGTCCCACCACCCCTTGGGTGGCGGCGTCTTCTCGGGTGCATCCAACTTCAGAGTGTCGCGAATACGCGCCCACACAAACGGCGCAGGTTCAATCTCAGCGATGGCGCCGGCCAGCGGCGTCAGCCGACGTTGCCACAGCGCCACGGCGACCTCGGCCTCGGATGTGGTTGCGACCTCATGCGCCACCGCGGCGCGTGCATCCGCATCAAGCACACCCAGCACGTACTCCGCGTAGCGCAGGTTGTCGTCGTCTTCGTCTTCGAGAGGTGTGTTCATTGGTCGAGGCACTTGCGAAGTTGCAACAGGCTGCGACGGATCCAGCTCTTCATGGTTCCGATCGGCACCTTGCAGCGTGTCGCCAATTCGTTATACGTAGCGCCGCTGAAAAAGGCTTCACGCACCGAACTCTGCTGCTGGGGCTCCAGTTCATCGAGGCACCGCTGCAGCCGCCGATATTCCTGACTGCTTTCCGCTTCCGCTGCCGGGGTGGCCCGCTCGTCGGCGGCTACATCCAGCTTCTGCGGATCGTCCAGCAGTTCTTCGCGATGTTGCCGTAGGCGGTCGATCGCCTTGTTGCGCGACAGGGTCACCAGCCACGTGATCGCACTGGCCCGGGTCGCATCGAAACTCGCGGCGGACCGCCACACCGCGGTATAGGTCTCCTGCAGTACTTCCTCGGCTTCGCCGCGGTCGCGCAGCATACGCAGACAAACCCCAAACAGCTTGGGCGATGTCAGCTTGTAAAGCTCGGCAAACGCCTGTTGGTCATTGCGCCCGGTGTGCTGCAATAGCCGGTTCAGATCGTCACGCCCGGGGCTGGTGACACTCATGCGCAAACCATTCTGTAGTCCTGCAATAACAGCTCCCCAACCTCTTCAGGACGAAGGGGTTGCCAGCCGAAGTGTCGTTAGAATGAAGGCGTGGGTTCCAGGTGGCAAGTACCGCCGCGGATAAAATATATTTTCGCCTGGACGCATCCGGATCGCTGCTCGCAGCGTATATGTCTGAATGACCGCTCGCATTGAGCTGCGGGCAAGGTGACTCCCTAGACAGGCCGGAAATGTTGGCAGTTGAGCTGCACGCGCTCGACGCCGCGGTACTCGTTCACCTCCAGCCGATAGGCGAGCTGGACGCCGGCACCACTGCGCAGCCGCGGATCTTCGGCGACCCCTCCCACATAGCCGAAGGCGATGGCCTCGATGCGATAGTCCGCGCCTTCGGCAATCTTCAACTGCATTTTCAGGTGCTTGCCGCCGACGATCCGGGTGTCGAGGATCTGGAAATCGCCGTCGAACACGGGCTCCGGAAAGCCCTGCCCCCAGGGGCCCGCGCCGCGCAGCACGCGAGCCGTGTCGAGGCACAGTTCGGCAGCCGTGAGCGCGCCGTCCGAATGAACCACTCCGGCGAGCGATTCGTGGTCGCTGCGCGTGGCAATCTCGGCCGCGAAAGCGGTTCGGAACGCCGCCAGGTTTTGCTCGGGCAGGCTCATGCCCGCCGCCATGGCGTGGCCGCCGAATTTGTCGATGAGACCGGGGTGCAGGGTCGCGATGCTGTCGAGAGCATCGCGGATATTGACGCCCACAACCGAGCGCGCCGAGCCCCGCAAGGAACCATCCTCGGCGCGCGCGAACGCAATGACCGGCCGATGCAGGCGATCCTTGATCCTGCCGGCGACCAGACCCACCACCCCTTGATGCCAGCTCTCGTCGAACAGACACAGCCCGAGAGACTCTTCTCCGGCATGATCGAAGCGCACGCCGGCGGCGATGTCGAGCGCCTCGAGCTGCATGCGCTGTTCGATTTCGCGCCGCTCCTCATTGAGCTTGGCCAGCATTCCCGCCAGACGCTCCGCCTCGGCGGACTCATCGGCGAGCAGGCAGGCAATCCCCAAGCTCATGTCGGTGAGCCGGCCTGCGGCGTTCAAACGCGGCGCTACGGCAAACGCCAAATCAGAGGCGGTGATGTCGGTGCGAACGCGGCCCGCCGATGCGAGCAATGCGAGGATGCCAGGGACACAGCGGCCGGCACGAATCCGGCGCAGACCCTGGGCGACCAAGATCCGGTTGTTGCGATCGAGCGGCACCACGTCGGCGACCGTGCCGAGCGCCACCAGGTCGAGCAGCTCCGCGACTCGAAAATCATGGGCGAGGGCTCTGGCGAGTGCCGCAATGACGTAGAACGCGACACCGACGCCGGCCAGGGCGGAACTCGAGAATCCACTGTTCGGCAGGTTCGGATTGACGATGACCTCGGCGCGCGGCAGCACGGCGCCGGGCAAGTGATGATCGGTCACAAGCACCGGCACACCCATCTCGCGCGCCGCCTCCACGCCGGCGACGCTCGACACTCCATTGTCGACGGTCACGATCAAGGTGGGCCGGCGGCTGGCCGCCAGCGCCACGATTTCCGGCGTGAGGCCGTAGCCGAAACGGAATCGATTGGGCACCAGGAAATCGACGTGCGCAAAGTCCATGGCGCGCAAGCCGCGCACCACCAGCGCCGTGCTGGTGGCACCGTCCGCATCGAAGTCGCCGATCACGAGCACCCGTCCCGCGGCGCGATGCTCAGCCAAAAGGTGGGCTGCGGCGTCCACACCCGCGAGCGAACTCACCGGCAGCAGATGATCGAGCGACAAGTCCAATTCCGCATTGCTGCGCAGGCCGCGTGCCGCGTACACCCGCCGCAGCACCGGATGCACATCCGCCGTGAAATCGCACGGCACGGCCGGCCCGCGCCGCCGGATCTCAACATTCATGCGAACCACTCCCACCAAGGCCGCTGTCGGCGCCATACCCGCCACTTCCAGCCGGCGCGCACGCTGAAACAGCGTTCACCGGCCGACAGATCGAGCCGCTCGATGCGGCCGGCGCGCAGCTGCGCGAGTGAACCGGCGAGCCAGCGCGTTTCCGGCTCGCGCCATTGCTCCGTGCCCGGTTCCGCCGCAATCACCGCCACGCCCGAGGCCGCCGGCTCCGCTACGTCCGGCCCCGCTGCGACCTCCAGCCGCGACGCCGCGCCGCGCGCAATTGGCGGGCGTACGGCGAAGACCTTGAAGAACGGATCGTCGCCGGCCGTCCAACCGGTGACCGTAGGCAGCGAGGTCAGTGTAGCTCCGCCTCCCCACATCCACAGACCCGTCAGTGCCGGCACGGCGCGCGCGATCCGCGCTCGATTCACTTCATGCTCGAACAACCACATCTCGATTTCACTCATCAGTCGGCGCAGGCGCGGCGCGGCGGCGCCGCGCGGTAAATGCTCCGCGATGTGTCGACCGAGAACATCCTGCGGATCCGCGGTGTCGGCCGCAATCGGCTGCTCGAACACGCAGTACAGATCAGCGTCCCGGCCCGTCAACAGACGGATTGCGGCGCCGTTCCACACGCGATTGAAGTCCGCAGCGAGCGCCTCGCCTTCGTCGTGGCGCAGCGAGAGAATACCGTCGGCGGGCAAACGTACATCGCTCATTTCGGCCAAATAATGCACCGGTGTCGCGAGAAACACCGACGCTGCGTCCACCGACCCGCGCGCGGCGTACAGAGCGGCAGCGGCCACACCCGGCATGGGCGTGTGCGGCGGCGCGATGGCGCGAAACGCATCGGCGCGCCAATCGGTTACCGTGCCGGACCCGTCGGCACGCGCCAGGAGCCGTTCCAGCAACGGCGATCGCTGTCGATCGAGCGCGGGGTGGTGACTGAAACGCAAGTAGTGAGAGGACACGAACGCTCCGGCGCCAAATTCAGTATCTTACTCACATGCGCTTCACCCAAGACTCGAATACCGCCAGGCACCTGATACGGGCGTACCGCGCCGGCGAACTGCGCATCAACGATGACGTGTACCGCGAGTCGGTGCTGCTCAACGCATCGAGCGTGGTGACACTTCCCGAAGTGCGGGACATGAACGATCTCGCGCGCATCGATCCGGCACGAATCCTGGCGCTCGAGCCCGAGCTTCTGCTGCTGGGAAGCGGAGCGCGGCAAATCTTCCCGGCCGCAGCGTTCGGCGCTCAATTCCTAAGCGCCGGCATTGGATTCGAAGCAATGGATACGGGAGCGGCCTGCCGCACTTTCAACGTACTCGTCGCTGAGCATCGCCGCGTGGCGGCGTTGCTGATGGTGTGAATTCAAACAATTAAAATGGCAGGGCGCTTACCGATTACACGATTAATCTGGCATCGAGAGTTATTGTTCTTCTTCTTGATCTTGTTGCTCTTTTTATCCCTGGATCCCGTGTAAACAGCAGCGCCCCGCAAATGGACTTTTCCGATCAGCGCAGAGTAAAACATAGGAAAAGCGCGCTCGCAACTGCACGAGCAACTGCCGTTTCATAAAATAATTAATGTTAATCATCGACTTACGGATCTTATATAAATACGACTTTACTTCGAAAAGAATGGCAGCGGATCGATCGGCTTGCCGTTCAGTCGGATCTCGAAGTACAAGGTCGCCGAGTGCGGCGCGCCCTCGCCCATATGCGCAATCACATTGCCGGCGGCGACTTCCTGTCCGTCATGCACCAGCATTTCGCGATTGTGCGCATAGGCGGATAGCAAGTTGTCGCCGTGCTTGATGATGATGAGATTGCCGTAGCCACGTATCCCGCTGCCGGTATAAACCACGCGCCCGTCGTTGGCGGCGCGCACGTCCTGGCCCAACCGACCCGCCAAGAGAATACCGCCGCTCGGAACCGGCTGCGCTGCGCCGATCGCATCGGTGGGCCACACCCAGCGCGCTGTCGGGTTGAGCGCGCGCGGTATCGCACGCGGCGCGGCGGGTGGGGCGCCGCGCGGGCTCGGTGAGCGCGAATTCGGCGCGGGCGCCGGCGGCTCAGGGAGCGGCCGCGGCTGGCGCGCCGGCTGCGCATCAGTTGACGGCGACTGGCGCGGCGCGGCCTCACGCGACGGCGCCGCGCCAGGCCCCAGCAGCAACACCTGACCGATGGCGATATGGAAATCGGCGCCGATATTGTTCCAGCGCGCCAAGTCGCGAAAATCAAGATCGTGGCGCCAGGCGATGCTGTACAGCGTGTCCTGCGGACGCACCACATAGGTTTCCGGACCATCGGCGGCGATCTCGGCACAGGCACCGAGCAGCAGGCAACACAAGGCGACGATGCCGATCGAGCGCCGGGTGCGCAACGGTCAGGAGCTCCTAACGCTGCAATCCCGACAGCAAGGGCACGAAACTCACCGGGCCGAGCGACTCGCGCTCGATCCGCGTCTCACCCTTGGTGTAGCGATAGAGCTCTTGGCGGCCATCCGGCCCCACCGGCGCAATCAACCGCCCGCCGAGCCCAAGCTGCTCGAACAGCGCGGGGGGTACCGTATGCGGCGCCGCCGTCAACAAGATCCCGTCGTACGGCGCGCGCGCCGCCCAACCAAGATTGCCGTCATCGTGACGGAAATTGACGTTGCGAATCCGCAGCTCGCGCAAGGTTCGCCGCGCACGCCCCACCAGGCTCGCAATGCGCTCGATGGTGTAGATCTTGTCGACCAGCGGCGACAGCACCGCGGTTTGATAACCGCAGCCGGTACCAATCTCCAAGACCTTGTGCGTCTCGCCGGCCGCCAGCAGCGCCTCGGTCATGCGCGCGACGACATACGGCTGCGAGATGGTTTGGCCGAAGCCGATCGGCAGCGCGGTGTCTTCATAGGCGCGGCTGGCGAGCGCCTCGTCCATGAACAAATGGCGCGGCACGTTCTGGATGCGATCGAGCACGCGCCGATCGGTGATCCCCTGCTCCTGAAGACGCTGCACCAAACGTTCCCGAGTGCGCGCCGAGGTCATGCCGATGCCGCTGAGCCGCGGGCCTTCCATGAAGCTATTCAAGCTTGAGCCACTTCTGCAATTCGGGCAGAGCGGCATGACGGGTCAGGTCGATTTGCAAGGGAGTGATGGATGCAAAGCCTTCGGCCACGGCATGGAAATCCGTGCCCGGGCCGGCGTCCTGACCGGCCCCGGCATTGCCCACCCAGTAGACATTGCGGCCGCGCGGGTCCTTGGCCTTGACGATGGATTTGCTGCGATGCCGACTGCCGAGCCGCGTCACTCTGATGCCGCGCAGTTGCCCGTCAGGCAGATCCGGCACGTTGACATTGAGAATGACCGGCCCCTCTTCGGGCCCCTGCAGCCGGTCTTGGGCCATACGCTGGACCAACTGCGCCGCCACTTGGGCGGCGGCAGCGAAGTTGCGCGGACTGCCCGGCTCGACGCACAGCGACACCGCGATGGCGGGCAGGCCGAGAAATCGACCCTCGACCGCGGCCGCGACCGTCCCCGAGTACAAAGTGTCGTCGCCGAGGTTGGCACCATCATTCACGCCCGACACCACGATGTCGTGCTCGAAGTCGAAGAAGCCGGAAATGGCCAAGTGCACGCAATCGGTGGGCGTGCCGTTGACGTAATAGGCATCGGTGTCATAGCGCGCCGCACGCACCGGCACATCGAGGGTCAGCGAGTTGCTCGCGCCGCTGCGATTGCGATCGGGAGCCACGATGGTCACTGCGCCCAACGGCCGCAGCGCCGACCCAAGCGCAGTCAGGCCCTCGGCACGGTAGCCGTCGTCATTCGACAAGAGGATTTTCACGAGTTAACAGCCTGCCCCAAGCTGGCGGGTCGCCGTGCGGACTATACTGTAACGCTGGATACCCGGATAGACGACCTTCAGCAGACGACATGGCCAAACGACGTCCCACCGATCGCATCGCCGGCGCAGATGCCGCCGAAACGGAAGTATTTCGCGCGGCCGTGCGCGACGTCACGCCATTGGCGCACACGCCCGCGGCGGCGGGCCTGGTAAAATCCAAACCGAACCCACGCCGTCGCAAAGCCGCTGCCGACGACATACCCACCCTGGATGAGATCATGCCTCTCGTCGGCCCGTCGTCGGCGCACGAGGTGACCGGCGAAGGCGCACTATCCTTTCAGCGTGCCGGCGTGCGCAGCCAGGTCATGCGCCGGTTGCGCCGCGGCCTCTACCCGATCGAGGATGAGTTGGATCTGCACGGCCTCAGTCAGACGGCAGCGCGCGATCAGCTCGCCGATTTCATCGCGCGCAGCCGTGACGGCGGCAGCCGCTGCGTGCGCATCGTGCATGGCAAGGGCTATCGCTCGGGCGCCCGCGGCCCCGTGCTCAAGACCGCGGTGAACCTTTGGCTGCGCCGGCACTCGGACGTGATGGGATTCGTTTCCGCGCGCGCCATCGACGGCGGCGCCGGCGCCGTGTACGTACTGCTGCGCGGCTGAACTCTGGCGATGTGACGAGGTATCAATGACGACCAAGCTCCGAATCCGCGGCGCGGCATTCATTCTGGCGGCGAGTTTGACCGGCCTCTCGGTCGCGGTCGAATCCGCGGCACCGCTCGGGCCCGCGGGCGCCACCTTCGAGCTCGTGACCGAGGGCGAGGCGCAGGCATGGAACAGCACGGGGCCGAAGGAATCGGCTGACTTCAGCACGCGCGACTTGAGCCAGGACAACGGCACGCCGACGTGCCGGTCCACGGCCGACAACGATGCCGACAATCCCAAGATCCGGGTCGTGGCGCCGATCCTGGAAAAGCCCCTGATCGCACCGGTCGACATCGAACTGCAATTCGTGCCGGTGGGCAGCACGCACATTCGCCCGGAGACCTTCCGCGTTTGCTATCTGGGATTGGTCGCCATGGACATTACCAAGCGGATCACCGATCGCGCCACGGTCTCGGAGCAGGGTTTGCGCGTGACCGGCGTTCAGCTGCCGCACGGACATCACCGCCTGCTGCTGCTCATCGCCGATGAGCGCGGACGCCTCGCTCGCCGCGAGGCCGCGTTCAACGTGCTCTGAAGCGCGTGCCCTGCTAATCCTCGTCCGCGTCGAGCGGCGGCAGGCTTTCGAACTCGCACAGTTCGCGCAGCACCGCGGTGGCGAACTGCCCACGGCCGAGCGAGAAATCCAAGCTCAACGTGTTGGCCTCGCGTTCCACCGACAATTCTCGAATCGCACAGCGCAGCGCGCGCCGTTCTTGGCTCATCCCGCTTCCCGCCAGTAGATCGGCAACCGGGGCGAATTCGCGCGCCGCTGCAATTTCATGCTGCCGCGCCTGACCCTGGCTCGGCGGATCGCCGCGGCCCCACAGAGGACCCGAAGGATGGATGTCAAATGCCTGCAGACGCCGCCGCAGTTCGTCATCGACGGCAGTGACGACGAAGTGGCTGCCGCTGCCGTCGAGATTCGCCAAATCCGGCGGCGAGCTGCGACCAATCACCGGCCTCGACGCGCCGCCCGAGCACGGCATTGAACACGAGCGACCGTGCGGCCGAGAGTGCGAAGCCGCGCTCGGCCCGGCCGCGCGGCGCCGCGCCGCTCTGCACCCACGCGGCGACCCGATCGAGATTGTAGCCGTCGCGCCCGAAGCGCTGCGTTCCGAAATAATTCGGCACGCCATGCGCGCTCAGGGCGGCGAGCTTCGAGTCCAATTGTTCCCGCGACCAAGTGACATTGCGCAGGCGGATACGAAAGCGATTGCCCCGCAGCGCGCCGACTTTGAGCTTGCGCGCATTGGCGCGAGCCTCGAGCACCCGGTATTCGGAGGTTCGCACCTGGGTCCAGAACTCGTCGGTCGAGGCGAGTTGCGGCACGCTGAACCATTGCACGGCCACCGCATGCCGGTCCTTGAGACCTGCGTAGCCCACATCGCCGCCGCGAACACCGGCGAGGCGCGCGATTTCCGCTGCGACCCAGCGCGTGTTGGCGCCGCGCTTCTCGACGCGCAGCAACCAGTGCGGCCCCGCACCGGATGGCTCGAACGACAATTGCTCCTCGACATGAAAATCCTCGGGTGCGGCCTTCAGTTGCGCCGCCGGCAGCGGCGCACCATGCGCCCGCGGCGGGTGCAGTGCGGCGCGCGACCAGGCATCGGCCCGCCTGCCATGCACGCTCAATTGCTCAAGATCCGAGCAGCACGGAAGCGAGCGCGGCCAAGCCTTCGCCGCGGCCGATGAAGCCCAGCCGCTCGGTGGTGGTGGCTTTGACGTTGATGAGTTGCGCGCGGACGCCGAGATCCGCGGCTAAATTCGCGGTCATGGCGCCGCGATGCGCGGCGATGCGCGGCGCTTCGGCGAGCACCGTGACATCGGCATTGATCAATTTGAGTCCGGCCGCCTGCATGCGCGCGGCCACCGCGCGCAGGAAGACCCGGCTGTCCGCCCCACGATACTGGGGGTCGCTGTCGGGGAAGTGGCGGCCGATATCGCCCTCGCCGAGCGCGCCCAAGACGGCATCGCAAAGCGCGTGAATGACCACGTCGCCGTCCGAATGCGCGACCACGCCCTTGGGGTGCGCAATGCGCACACCACCCAGCATGACGTGGTCGCCTTCTCCGAAGGCATGCACGTCGAATCCCTGTCCGACTCGCATCGGCATCTCCTGCGTCATCTTCAAAATGTCCGATGCCAGCGCCAGATCCGCCGCGCGGGTTATCTTGACGTTGAACGGCGAACCTTGCACCAGCATCGGCCGCAGACCCATCCGCTCCACCGCCTGGGCCTCATCGGTCACCGCGATGCCGGCCGAGGCCGCTTCCTTGAGCGCGTGGCGCAACTGTGCAAAGGCGAACACCTGCGGCGTCAATGCCCGCCACAATCCCTGGCGATCGACCGTGGCAACGTGGTCTCCCAGTTCGCGCTTGACGGTGTCGACGATGGGCGCTGCCAGAACCGCGCCGCCCACACTCGGCGCAGCGGCCTGAAGGCCCGTCTCGCCGGCGCCTATCGCGTCGAGCAGCGCGCCCAGGTCGGCTGCGTTCAAACAGGGTCGCGCCGCATCGTGCACCAAGACCCAATCGTCGGCGGCGGCTTGCGGGGCCAGCGTCTCGAGCCCGTTCATCACTGAATCCTGCCGGCTCACGCCGCCCAGGGTGGTTTGAATCTTGGCGGAATCGAGCTTAACTTGGACCTTCGGCCACTCGACATCGTCATGAGCGAGCGCCACCACGACGGCGTGCACCCGTGGCTCGGCCAGAAGCGCACGCAATGACCATTCCAGGACCGTGGCGCCGAGCAGCGGCGCATATTGCTTCGGGGCCGAACCCTGCGCCGACGCGGCGAAGCGCGCGCCGCGGCCCGCTGCAGGAACGATCGCCCACACGCGCCGCCTCGCCGTGAGCGGACTCATTCTGCGCGGGCGGTGATGAAGCTGGTGGCGGCGGGCGGCGCGGGAGTTGCCGCGGTAACGACCTGGTAAAAGGTTTCGCTGTTGCCGACCATCCCCAATTCACTGCGAGCCCGCTCTTCGAGTGCGGTCAAACCCACTTTGAGGTCGGTCACCTCGGCCACCAACTGGCGGTTGCGTTCACCTTGCTCGCGGTTGGCGGCGGCTTGCGCATCGACTTGGGACTGCAGACGCGACACCTCGCGCAGTCCCTGGTCCGAGATCCAAAGCCGGTATTGCAGCATGACCAGCGCAATACCCAGAGCGGCGGCGAAAATCCTCATGGGGACAGGAGCTTAGCATGAACTCTTAAGAGATTGGTACCGATAAAGCGCGGGTCCCCGCATAGGCCGCCTTGGATCCCAACTCGCCCTCGATCCGCAACAGCTGATTGTATTTGGCAATGCGATCCGAGCGCGACATCGAACCGGTCTTGATCTGCGTGGCGGTGGTCGCCGCGGCGATATCGGCGATGGTCGAATCCTCGGTCTCGCCCGAGCGGTGCGACACCACGGCGGCATACTTTGCCCGGTACGCCATATCGATGGCGGCGAGAGTTTCGGTCAACGTGCCGATTTGATTCGGCTTGATGAGAATCGCATTGGCGATGTTCTTCGCGATGCCCTCGGCAAATATCTTGGTGTTGGTGACGAACAAATCGTCGCCCACCAATTGCAGCTTGGAGCCGAGCTTCTTGGTAAGAATCGCCCAGCCGTCCCAATCGCCTTCGCTCATGCCGTCTTCGATGGTCACGATCGGATACTTCGCCGCCAGATTCGCCAGGTAATCGGCGAATTCGGCGGCACTGAAACGCCGGTTTTCGGATTCGAGCGTATACACGCCGTCCTTGAAGAACTCCGTGCTCGCGACGTCGAGGCCGAGATAGATGTCCTTGCCGGCCCTGTATCCCGCCTTGTCGATGGCCTCCAAGATCGTCGTCAGCGCGGCCTCGTTGGACGGCAGATCGGGCGCGAAGCCGCCCTCGTCGCCAACCGCCGTATTGAGTCCCTCGGCATGCAGCACCTTTTTGAGCATGTGGAAAACTTCGGCGCCGTAGCGCACCGCTTCAGAGAAGGACGGCGCACCGATGGGAAGGATCATGAATTCCTGAATGTCCACGCTGTTGTCGGCATGGGCGCCGCCGTTGATGATGTTCATCATCGGCACCGGCAGCGTCAGGTCTGCGGCACCGCCCAGGTGCCGGTACAGCGGCAAGCCGTTGTCGCGCGCGGCTGCATGCGCGGCCGCCAGCGACACGGCGAGCATGGCATTCGCGCCTAAGTTGGATTTGAAATCCGTGCCGTCGGCCTTGATCATCTTCTCATCGAGCGCGCGCTGATCCTGGGCGTTCATGCCCAAGACCAGATCGCGCAGCGCTCCATTGACGTGCGCCACCGCGTTCAGTACGCCCTTGCCGCCATATCGTTTGGGGTCGCCGTCGCGCAATTCCACGGCTTCGCGCGAACCGGTGGAAGCTCCGGACGGCACGGCCGCCCGGCCGACGATCCCGGAATGCAGCACCACGTCCGCCTCGACGGTGGGATTGCCGCGCGAATCGATGATCTGGCGGCCTCGTATATCGATGATACGGCTCATAGGGATGATTCCTCAAACGGTTGTTTTTTGACCGCCTCATCCAATTCCTTGAGCGTGCTCAGGAGCGAGGCCATTCGATTCAGGGGCCAGGCATTCGGGCCGTCCGACAAGGCCTGTGCCGGATCGGGGTGCGTCTCCATGAAGATTCCTGCAATGCCCGCCGCCACGGCGGCGCGCGCCAACACGGGTACGAACTCGCGCTGGCCTCCCGAAGAGTCGCCCTTGCCGCCGGGCAGCTGCACCGAGTGCGTGGCGTCGAACACCACGGGACATCCGGTCGTACGCATGATCGCGAGCGAGCGCATGTCCGAGACGAGATTGTTATAGCCGAAGGAGAAGCCGCGCTCGCAGACCATGATCTGTGCGTTGCCCGTGGAGCGTGCCTTGTCGACCACGTTTTGCATTTCCCACGGCGACAGGAACTGGCCCTTCTTGATGTTCACGGGCTTGCCCAGCGAGGACACGCCGACGATGAAATTGGTTTGGCGGCAGAGAAACGCCGGTGTCTGCAGGACATCGACCACGGCCGCGACATCCGCGAGCGGGGTATCCTCGTGCACGTCGGTGAGCACCGGCACTCCGATCTGCGTGCGCACGCGCGACAATGCCT
>Ga0210400_10003935_pt1 | contig 13014 bp, 10 predicted proteins | sample IncBWH26MmetaG_FD_155456 | JGI IMG/M metagenome (GOLD analysis project Ga0210400, IMG submission 155456) | Forest soil microbial communities from Barre Woods Harvard Forest LTER site, Petersham, Massachusetts, United States - Inc-BW-H-26-M | ecosystem: Environmental > Terrestrial > Soil >...
CGAACCCGACGCCTATCTCGTCCGCAATTTGCTTGCGGAACTTTATGTTCTTTTTGAGCATGGAGTAATCGTCGCCAACCTTCCGGTTCGCGTGACCGAGCCAAAACCGCTCGATGCCCGGAGGAACCGAGTTCTCGCGTAGCCAAGTCATTCGGAAGCGGCGGAAGATGGGGTTCCCGCCAGTTTGGAGGCCCTTCATCTTCAACAGTGGGTGAATGACCCGATTGCGAATGTTCGAAGTGCCGGAAATAGCAAATAAGCCAGGTACTAGAGCGTACTAAGGAGATCACCGGCTGGGAAATTGCGGTTTTCCTCGGCTTGTGCGCTAAGCCGGACGGTGGTAGTTAAGTAGTGAGATGCGACAGGGGGGAAGTGCCGCAGCGCCGGGACTGAATTCTTCGACTCCGAAGGGGCGAAAGGATACGCCTCTCGTAGAGAGTCTGAGGTTAAAGCAGATCACGCTACGTAAGCTCACAAAGGTGCCCATCGGAAAGCGGGACGACCTAACAGCGGACATGCTGCCCAGGGTCCGCACGCTCTCTGGCACGACGAGGGGGACTATGTCGAATGGCCGATCCGAAAAGCGGATCGCGAGGACGGTGAGCGTGGAGGTTTGCCTGCAGGATGAACCAAAGCTTAATGAAAGGATATTGACGGAAAACGTGAGTGCCCACGGCGCACGTGTTTTCATGGAGCGGAAGTTGCAGCCGGGGCAACAAGTGCTGGTTAGCTCGCCAAAGGAGGGCGTGCGCTCAGAAGCGCGAATCGTCTACTGCCAGCGCGTGTCCGAGAGAGGGTTTGCTGTCGGTCTGGAACTGTCAGGTAGGGTGGAGCTGTGGGCAAAGGCTTACTAGCTGCAAGAGATCGCGGTTTCTAAACAACCTGCCAAGAAAACGATACCCAGAGTTCACGCTCCCATCTTCTTTTCGAGCCCGCCCGAAGTCTCCTCGTTAGTCCGGCTCTCGTTACATCCCAGGCATTTCCACAGGCGGAAGCTTCTTCTTTGGGGCATAACCTCAGCGAGGTACATGAATTGTCCATCATTGGGGCAATTGACCCGAGGCGTGATTTCTTGTTCGACAGTCTCTGCGTCGTTTGGGTCGATGAAGTATCCATTCGAGCCATCGTATCGGACTAGACAGCCGGGCTCTCGGCAGGCGTAGAGCACCCCCTCCTCAGGCTCACGTAGGAGCCTTAGAAGCATCTCGGTGTGGTGCTGGTAGCAAAGTACGTTAGGGTCTTTTCCCGTATTGGTACCCAACCTTTCCTGTTTACTTACTATGTGGGGGAACGGACATAGGATTGCAAATTCAAGAGTCTGCGTGCAATTTGCAGCCCACCGGCAACGCGGCCACCTCAGAACAGAGCTATCTCACGGATAGTAATATACTTAGCGATTTACGTCGATGGCATCCTTTGCTTGCCAACGTCCGGGGATTTGGCAAAGTTTAGCACTTTGGGAACGATTCTCAGCAAGGGATTCCCCTCCTGTAAAAGGGCAAAGAAACGGTCAAAAAGTATACCTGCGAGGGATGAGGACTCCACGACGTCCTGCACCAATTTCCCATACTCTTCTACCTGAATCCAGGACGAACAGGACGTCGATGACGAGTTTTGATCGTGCAACTCCTCAGAAATACGACGAATTACGATTCCTTCCGTTCCTCGGGAATTGTCCGCCCGATATTTGAGGTTAAGACCGGATTGTGAAGGGGTTCGGCATCCGTTACGGTTTCGCACGGGCCAAGGTTTCCCTCGTCAGCGAAACTGGCTTGCGCTGACAGATGCGTTCGAGGGGACCCAGGCCTTCGCCGATTCCGGGTCCTGACAATTCTGGGACTCCAACGGCGGTAGCTTCTCAATTGGAGTCAGCATGGAAATTCGCGATCAGCAGTGGCCCTGGTTCGCGCTCCTGGTCAGAACAAGCAGAGAGAAGACAGCGAACATGCTGCTGGAAAATGCAGGTTACGAATGCTTTTTGCCCATCAGCAAATACATGCGACGCTGGTCCGATCGGATGAAGGAAGTCGAAGTGCCGTTGTTCCCTGGATATCTCTTTTGCCGGATGAACCCGCACAATCGCTTGCCGGTGCTGATGACACCGGGGGTCATTCAAATCGTGGGGGTCGGCAAAACACCGATGCCTGTCGGGGAAGAAGAGATCGCCGCCATCCAGCGCGTGGGAAAGAGCGGTCTTTCGACAATGCCCTGGCCGTACCTAGGAGTCGGCCATGTCGCCCAGATCGACGATGGGCCTCTGCGGGGTATGACCGGAATCGTGATCAAAATCAAGTCGGGATGGAAGCTCGTGCTGTCCGTTAATTTGTTGCAGCGCTCGGTCGCTGTCGAAATTGATCGTAGCTGGATCGGGGCAGCATACCCTGCCAGATCAACTGCAAATCAGATAGCGTCTAGCCCCATGAGCCCTGAGCCTCTTTTGCAGCAGCCCAATGTCTAGCCACACTTGGCATCCCCGCGCCGAGCTATCCACACTACGCAAAATAGAGGAGTCTTGCATCTACCCAGTCCCAGTTTTCTCCAGCCAGTTTTCTGAGCCGTTGAGCTGGTGCTCTTGAGACATCGCTAATCGCAGCCCGGACCGCTTCGTCCCGGATGCCCACGAGCTATCGACCGGTCCTACGGCTGATCAACGTTCGATTTTCAGAAGCCTTTTCGCAAAAAAACGGAAAAGTCATGCAACTCCTTGTTTTTGTCGGCGCACTCTTAGCATCGGCAGCACTTACCCGCTGGATACGCGATTTTTCCATCGCTCGCGGATGGACCTCTATGCCGAGTTCGGATCGTCATATTCATACTCGTCCGATACCGCGGCTGGGCGGAGTTGCTATTTTCCTGACACTCTGGTGCATGGTGCTGCTGGCACATTGGCTGCCAGGGCATTTCGGCACGCGTGAACTTCCTTTGTCGTATTTCACTTTCAAGATAATGGGGCCGGCAACGATCATCTTCCTGCTTGGTCTGATCGACGATTTTTGGGGACTGAGCGCGTATCTGAAGTTTGCGGTGCAGGCAGGGGCAGCGGTACTTTTGTATTGCAATGGTTTTGGAATCTCTCAGTTGTCGATCGTGGCGGGTCATCCCCAATTGGGTTGGCTGGTCGGACTTCCACTGACAATTCTCTGGGTTCTGTGGATAACCAATGCTTTCAACATGATTGATGGCCTTGACGGGCTCGCGGCGGGATCCGCCCTGTTCTCAACTCTGGTGATCGGCGTTGCGGCGCTACTGGGACATAATGAAGTAATTCTTTTTCTGACGCTCGCTCTGGCGGGCGCAATTACCGGATTTCTTCGGTATAACTTCAATCCAGCCTCGATATTCCTCGGTGACTGCGGGAGCCTGCTGATCGGGTTCGTGCTCAGCGCAATGGCCCTCGCGGGATCACAAAAATCTCCGACCATGGTAGCCGTTGCGATCCCCATCGTTTCTCTCGGACTCCCGATTTTGGATGTCGCCGTCGCGGTGATCCGCCGGTTTTTGAGCTGCAAGCGGCTCTTTGACGCCGATCGTGAGCACATTCACCACAAATTGCTGGGGCGCGGTATCTCCCATAGACAAGCCGTCTTGGTGCTTTATGGCGTAAGCGCCTGCTTTGGCCTCCTCAGTCTCCTTCTACTCAGTCCGGGCGGTACCGCAGTTGCAACAGTCCTGGTAGTGGTTGGGATTGGCGCCTTGATCGGTGTCCAACAGTTACGCTATCACGAGTTTTTGGAGTTGGGCCGCGTGGCCAACCGCACCCTGAATCAACGTCACGTGATCGCCAATGACATAAGCATTCGCCGGGCCGCAGACGCTCTGGAATCGTGCAACAGCCTCCCCCAATTCTGCCAGATATTAGGGCAGTGTCTTAAACCTATTGGATTCGATGGTTTCGGCCTGTACTTATCGTCAGAATTGCCAGTCGAGGTTGAACTTCGTCCATTCAACGATGTCAGCAGGTCCAAACTTCAATTCTTTTGGGATCAGTCACTGACATCATCAGAAGCGAACTGGAGTATGACTTTCAGCCTGATGAAGAGCAACGGAAAGCGACTGGGCGGTTTCACTCTGTATCGAAAGAACGCGGTATCTCCGCTTTGGATGGATCTCGACGTCTTTACGGCAACTGAATTCTCCAGTGCAGTTGCAGTCGTTGTTGAGAAAATGCAGAGCTCCTGGTTTGCTAAGCCGCAAAAAGAGCGGAGTCAGAAACTTGCATTCGAAACAGCCGGTGCAGTGATAGCTTCAAGGGTACGTCAATCCATAGCAGTTCCAAGTTCTGGCTAAAGCTCAAAATCAATGTCCGTTGCGACAAATGAGGACCGCCGTTATGAACATGCAGCGCAGTGCGCGGACATCGCCGAACTGGCAGGGGAACACTCGACTCGGCTTTGCTGGTCTGGCCAGCTCCATGTGGATTCGCGCGTGGTTAGATTGATGATCCTGATCATTACGAGAGTTGTCGCGGTCGGCCTGGCAGTTTTCTCCCTAGTCGTGGGTGCTGCTGCGCAGGTTCCCTTGTCGCCGGAGTCGGATGAGCTGAAGGCGAAGTGCGGCAGCCAGATTCGTTCCACCTACCTGCTTGGACCTGATGACCAGCTGGAGATATCCGGACCTGAATTGAGTGAGCTCGCCAATAAGCCGGCCCGCATTGACGGCGATGGTGACATACAGGTGCCGCTAGTGGGACGCGTCCATGTGTCCGGGCTGACGGTGCAGCAGACCGAGCAACAGCTCAACAAAGTCCTGAGCACGTACATTCGTCAACCGCAAGTTGTTGTAGGCGTCGCGGAAGTGCGCAGTCAGCCGGTCTCTATCCTAGGCGCAGTAAACACACCGGGTGTTCACCAAGTGCAGGGGCACAAGACGTTGCTAGAGATGCTAGCACTAGCCGGCGGGATCCGGTCGGACGCAGGGTATAGCATCCGTATCACCCGGCAACTGGAATGGGGCTGCATCCCCGTGCCGAAGACGAAGCTTGACGCCTCGGGTCGCTTCAGCGTGGCCGAACTCAACTTGAAAAAAATCATGGAGGCCAAAAACCCCGAGGAAAACATTCAGATCTTTCCGCATGATGTCATCTCCGTTCCGAAGGCCGAAATGGTGTACGTGATCGGAGAGGTAAAGCGCTCAGGCGGATTCGTCCTCGGCGAACATCAGTCCATCTCCGTGCTCCAGGCGCTTTCGCTCGCTGAGGGGCTCAACACAACTGCTGACACACGGCATGCCAGGATCCTGCGGCTGAAGCGTGACGCCGATCAACGTGAAGAGTTAGCCGTGGATGTTAAAGACGTTCTCAACGGAAAGAAACAAGACGTCGCACTTCAGGGCGACGATATTTTGTTCATTCCCGGCAGCACGGGCAAGAAGGCGGCCCTGCGTGCCATCGAAGCAGGTATTCAAACGGGAACAGGGTTGGCTATCTGGCGTGTGCCCTGAAGCTACCCCTAAAGGCTACAGAAATGGAACCTTCCGACTTTCCTCTCGAGAAAACAAACCGGAGCCTGCCCGAACTGAGCACGGGAGCGGAGCAACGTCCCGCACTGTACAGGTATGAGGAGTCGCCTTCGGCGGAGGTCACCGCGACGCCAGGCTACGAAAGTCTCCTGGACTACTGGTACATTCTGATCCGCCACAAGATGACACTGCTAGGCTTTGCCCTGGCGGGGCTGCTCGCAGCGATCGTGATCAGTTTGCTGCAGACGCCAATATATCGAGCCAGAACTTCGCTCGAGATCCAGGATTTCAATGAGAACTTTCTAGATCTGCAGAGCGTGGATCCCACCAACTCCACCGGTAACTACGCCACTGCGCAGTCGTACTTCGAGACGCAAATCAAGATCTTGCAGAGCGAGTCCGTGCTCGAGCGTGTGATTGACAAGCTGCGCCTGCACAAAACGTCGCCAGCACGCAACCTGACCGTGCGCGCCGTTGCTAACTCGCGTCTGATAGAGGTGCTCTACGAATCACAAGATCCCAAATTGGCTGCGGAGTTTGCCAATACGCTGGTCGGCGAATTCATCAGACAGAGCCAGGAAATGCGTTGGAAGTCCACGCAGCGCACTGGCGAATGGCTGACTAGCCGTCTCGACGAGATGAAGGCCAAGCTGGAACAGTCCGAGGCGCAGCTCCAGGATTACGCACGTACATCCGGGCTGACGTTTACCTCGGAGAAGGATAACGTCGCGGAAATTCGACTCAAGGAGCTCCAAGACGAGCTCTCGAAGGCCCAGGCGGACCGCGTCGCCAAGGAAGCGAAATTCGAAGAGGCAAAGAACAAGCCGGCGGAGTCGCTCCCAGAAATACTCGACGACCCGACGCTGCGCGAATACCGCCTGAGGCTAACCGACTTGCAGAGGCAGCTTGCCGAACTCAGTGAAACGCTGACTCCGGCGCACTACAAGGTGCAGCGCGTGCAGGCGCAGATCGCCCAGCTACAGTCCGCTGCCCAGAAGGACCGCAACCTCATCCTGCGCCGCATCCGTAACGAGTACGAGACTGCACGCCGCCGCGAAGAGTTCCTGGGCCAAGCGTACGCCGAGCAGCAGAACATCGCAGCAGATCAGTCCAGCAAGGCAATCCACTACGACACACTGAAGCGCGAGGTGGATTCCAGCCGTCAGCTCTACCAATCCATGCTGCAACGGGTCAAACAGGCGGAATTGGCCACCACCATGCGCGCAAGCAACGTCCTGGTCGTTGACCCCGCCAAGCCGCCGCTGCTTCCCTACAAGCCTAATATGCCGATGAACTCAGCCTTGGGGATGCTTAGCGGTGCGTTCCTTGGCCTTGGGTTCGTACTGATCCGGGAACGTCTTGACCGCAGGATACGAGCTCCCGGCGATGTGCAAGTCTATCTAAACTTACCGGAGCTGGGCGTTATACCCCTGGATGAGACTGCGCCCTCCTGGCAAATCTCTAAGCGTTTCAGCCTCCGTCCCAAGGCGGCTCTTCCTTCTGGACACGACGTGGCATCTTCGCAAGCCGATTGTCCCGAGTTGGCCACGTGGAAGCGCAAGCCATCCTTGATGGCTGAATGCGTTCGTACCACCCTGACTTCCATTCTTTGGCCCGGCCAAAACGGAGACCACCCTCAGGTGCTTGTATTCACGAGTCCTTGCCCTGGCGACGGCAAGACGACGGTGGTTAGTAATCTCAGTATCGCGATGGCGGAAATCGGTCGAAAGGTGCTGCTGATTGACGGTGATCTGCGCCGCCCGAGACTGCATCAGCTTTTCGGCGTGACGAATACTTGGGGTTTGAGTGACGTGCTCTGGGCAGAGACTCCGCTTGAAACCGTTCCGATCCTGCACCTTGTTCGCGAGACCAAAGTCTCCGGTCTTTCCCTGTTGCCTGCTGGCAGCTGCCGCAATGTAGTGCCGTCGACTGAGTTTTATTCTCCCCGCATGCTAAGGCTATTGGCGCGCCTGCGAAAGGAGTTTGACATCGTCATGGTTGACGCGCCTCCCATGATCCATCTAGCCGATGCGCGCGTACTCGGCCGGCTCGCGGACGGCGTCATTTTGGTGATCCGTGCGGGGCAAACTACGAGCGAAAGCGCATTGTACGCCAGCCAACGTTTCGCCGAAGATGGAACTCGCGTGCTCGGCACCGTTCTGAACAGCTGGGATCCGAAGACCAGCCGGCGTTACGGCTACGGAAGTTACGCCGACTACCGAGCGTATGTCGGACAGTAGATCAAAAAAGTGAACTGCAGACACTTATTGGCTCCGGCGCGATCGGCCGGAGTGAGCGGAGGCAGCGCCTGTGTCACAACGCTGGCCTTGTGATGACAAATTTCAAAACATGTAGCAAGGCGGACGAAGCTTCTTTAGAAGCTCAGACACAAGCGAGCGTCAATGGCTTTTTTGCCGTCATGGCGCCTCACTGGGAACGTATTTACGAGGAGACCTCGGTCGGCGCGTGCATCTACCAGGACCGCAAAGCGACAGCGCTCGAATGGATCGAACAGCTGAAGTTGCCTCGCACGGCGCGCCTGTTGGAGGTTGGTTGTGGCGCAGGAGTGGCCACGGTCGCGCTCGCCCGACGGGGATTTCTTGTCACTGCGGTGGACCCCGTGGCGGCGATGATCGACTTGACGCACAAGCGGGTGGTTGAAGCCGGTTTTGGCGACCGGGTTCGCATTATCTCGGCCGACGTACGACACCTACCGATGGTCGCCGACAGCTTCGATTTGGTTTTTGCGTTGGGAGTACTGCCATGGCTGGATGGCGCGCGCGCCGCGGTTCGCGAGATGGCCCGCGTGACGCGTCCAGGCGGATATGTGCTAGTCACGGCCGAGAGCCCTTTGCATCTTGACGAAGCCCTCGATCCAGCGCGTAATCCGATCTTGAAGCCAATTCGTCGCTCTCTGGGCCCGATTCTCCGTGCAGTCAAATTGCTGCCCCCACCACAGCAATTACCTTCGATTTACCGGCACTCAAGGAGGGAGCTGGATTCCATGCTTCTCGACGCCGGTTTGCATAAGCTAAGAGGGACAACGGTCGGCTTCGGGCCGTTCACGTTCTGCGGAATGCAAGTTCTCCCGGACCGTATAGGAATCAAAGTGCATAGAATGCTCCAGGCAGCGGCGAATCGAAATCTGCCAATCATTGCTTCGTGCGGAATGCAACATGTAGTGATCGCAACGAAATGCGCTTAAACGCGAAACTGGTTGTTCTAAGGCGTATCTTAATGTGGCCGGCCAGTTTGACGACTAACTTCGAACAACCCTGGCATTTATGCGCGAACAGCTAAAGCGGTCACCTGCCTCCAGCCCGCCGAAGTGTCCATCACCAACTTGCAAGTAAAGCAGTTCTAAATGGAGGAAGAACTATGGCAACAACAGTCGTTCCAGTCGCCCCGGTCGCCAAGAAACCTCGTTCGGCAGAAATGTTTCCTGGTCCCGGTTTTCGCGTGAAAGTGGCAATTGACCGCTTGGATCCTCCCTTTATGGCACGATTCGGGGAGTTCGCTACTCCTGACATTTCTGATCTGCTCAATCGATTGTATGCAGTGGATCCCAGCATTGTATGCCTTACCGCCAGGCACCACCGACTCTGTGGGCCCGCTTGCACAGTGAAGGTATTCCCCGGAGACAACCTCATGGTGCACAAGGCTCTGGATGTGGCAAGGCCGGGAGATATTGTCATAATCGACGCTCACGGCTCTGCCATGAATGCTGTCCTGGGCGATCTGGTCTCTACCAAAGCAAAGCATAGGGGCATTGCTGGCTTCATTGTTGACGGATTCGTGCGCGACTTACCCGCCATTTTGGAGCTGGACTTTCCTGTTTTCGCGCGAGGTGCAACACCCATTGGGCCCCTGCACCGAGGGCCGGGCGAAATCAACTATCCGATCTGCTGTGGTGGGGTGGTAGTTAGCCCCGGAGATTTGGTCGTGGCGGATGCTGCGGGCGTGGTTGTTATTCCACAGGAGATCGCAACCGAGCTGCTACACAGATTGCAGGCTCAGAGGACTACCATGGCTGCCTATCTGGCGGGTGTTAAACGTGGTCAATTCTCAAACGATTGGGTGGACAGAATACTGCAGGAGGCCGGCGTAAGCTCCTGATCATCTGGGACGGCCTGCAGAGTCACCATAGCCGCATAGTCGGGCGAATTGCCTAGGAAACGACATGCGTCGATGCTGAATTCTGAATAGCGGAACTCGTCATGTCTTTTCGTTTTTGCCATCCTGGCCTGCTTACGATTCTTTCCCTCGCGTGTCGTGTAAGAGGCTGGTACCAGAACCGCCGAACCGGCGAGCATCGATCCGACTTCTATGCCGAAGTGTGGCGCGATGCGGCGGCCCGTCTCGGGGCGAGCATCGAGCTTTTGGGCAATGAGATTCTCGAAATCCGGCTTCGCGGAGCTTGCACCCGAGTCCGGCAGAATACCACCGCCATAGATGATCCCGTGACCCTTTCCCTTGCGGCTAACAAACCCTTGGTCTACCGACGAATGGCCGAGCGCGGCCTGAGGGTCCCCAATTATCTCGAATTTCAGCTTTCGGACCTCTCCAAAGCTACCGAGTTCATTGCTCGTTTCGGAGGCGAATGGGTGCTCAAGCCAGCCAACGGCGCCGCAGGCCGCGGAGTTACAACAGGCATCACCAGCGCTTTCGGCTTGCTGCGTGCAGCGGTAGCTGCTGCTGCTTACGACTCAAACCTGGTCGTTGAGCAGCAAGTAGCAGGGGATGTCTACCGGCTTCTGTATCTTAACGGCACCTTGTTGGATGCAGTTCTTCGGAAAAGATGCACAGTAGTGGGGGATGGCGCGTCTAGCATCCGAAAGCTCGTCCAGGTCGAGAACCGAGCGAGACTAGAGGCCGGACCGGAGTTCGCACAAGGGCTTATTTCGATCGATTTGGATATGCGGCATACGCTTGCGAAACAGGGTTTTTCGCTCTCTTCTGTGCCGAAGAAGGGGGTTGTGGTAGCCCTTAAGACTGTAATCAATGAAAACTCGGCATCCGACAACATAATCGCGACGAAGTTGTTGTGTAACTCGATAATTCAAGACGGTGCGGCAGCCGCTGCCGCAGTCGGTGTAAGTTTGGCCGGCGTGGATATAGTTACTCCTGATCCGGCGGTCCCCCTAGTCAAATCCGGTGGCGTGATCCTAGAGGTCAATACAACGCCAGGCTATCACTACCACTACTACAGGCAAGGCGAAGCTTGCGCGGTTGCAGTCCATGTACTTTCTTACCTAATCGGTCGCATTCAGAACTCCAGAACATCGAGGGATTGGTCATTGTCCTCTAGTGCCGAGTTACATCAAGAGAGAGAACACGGCTTCCGTTCCTACAGCTAGCTCAACCCGTTCCGAGTCTAGGCTTTTCGCACATGCGAACCAACACAATAACGCAACGCCACCGACAACTGGCTATCCCACCGATCATCATAGCTGGTGGAGATACCAATGCCCTTTCGATTGCATGGAGCCTGGGGCGTGCAGGAGTGGAAATCTATGCTATCAACGCCCCCGGGGCATTGGTGAAGTATTCTCGCTTTTGCAAATGGATCGAGATAGCGAGAGGATCGGGAACACTGCAAGAGGACTGGGCGGCGTACCTCCTCGGAAGCGAATCCGAGCATCTTCGAGGGAGCATCCTGCTTGCTGCGAGCGACGTAGTAATCGAGCTAATCGCGACACATCGCCAGCAACTGTCCAAGAAGTTTCGGCTTGACTTGTCAAATCCCGCAGCTCAGCTTTGCATGCTCAATAAGCTGTGCACCTACCGAGCCGCACGCGCGGCTGGAGTGCCGACGCCAAAGTTCTGGGTCGCCGACACTCGAGAGCAGATCTGGAACCTGAAGGACGATCTTGTCTTTCCGCTTATTCTCAAGCCGATCCTTTCCCACGAGTTCAAGGATAAATTCAACTGTGCCCCGTTCATGCAAGCACGGCGGTTCGATGAGGCACTCGATGCTTTTGATGCCGTCAGCAATGCCGGCATCAAGACATTCCTTGTCGAAGTGATCCCCGGCCCTGATGATAAGCTGTGCAGTTACTATACATATCTGGACGAAAGTGGCCAGAATCTTTTCGACTACACGAAACGTATTATTCGGCGATTCCCCATCAATATGGGCGCGGGGGTATATCACATTACCGACAACGTCGCCGATATAAAGGAGCTCTCGCTGAAGCTCTTTCGACACGTTGGGCTACGCGGTATCGCAAATGCCGAGTTTAAGTTGGATGAGAGAGACAATCAATTAAAGCTGATTGAATGCAATGCTCGATTTACTGCGGCGGATTGCCTGCTTGCGGCGAGCGGCTTGAATCTCTCACTGTTTGTGTACAACCGACTGACAGGACGGCCGCAACAGGTTCCCAAAACCTACCGCCTGGGACTGCGGCTGTGGCATCCATTACGGGACTACATGGCTTACCGGCAGCTGAACAAAATGGGCCTTCTGACCTTCCGCGACTGGGTGCGCAGCGTCTTGCGCCCGCAGATATTTCCGATTTTCCGCTGGTACGATCCGCTACCTGCGATCATCAATGTTGTTCGGCGTGCACACCGTTTATTTGGCCGGATGCGGATCCCACGATTTACGGGACACCGCCGGCAAGTGGAAATTCTGGGGGCCGTGCATCTCGCTGGGGAGATCAATTCGGGAGGACGGCACCAGACATAGAACCGGCTGATATTCCTGATGGACTCTAACATACAGCAAAATACGATAGGGATTTTGTATCCCGGCGAAATGGGCAGTACCTTTGGGAAGCTCCTGGCCGACGGCGGCTTTCAGGTGGTCACAACTCTTCAAGGCCGGAGCGACCGGACGCGGCGCCTGTGCCACAACGCTGGCCTGCGCGTACTCGACTGCATACGCGACGTCATCCAGCGCTCGGACATCCTGATTTCGCTTGTCACCCCTGGAGCGGCAGTTGACGTGGCCAGAAATGTTGCTGCGCTGGTTGAGAGCCCGGCACGACGGTTGACGTATATCGATGCGAACTCTGTCTCCGCCGCAACTGCCGTCGAAATCTCCCAAATACTGCAGGTCGCGTCAGTTGATTTCGTGGACGCGTGCATTCTGAGTTTGGCTTCCCGACTCCGGGAGCGGGGAACTCTCTATCTCAGCGGGTTTCGCGCCGGAGAGCTATCAGATCTTTTTGGACAGCTTATGCGTGTCAAGATCGCCGGTGATATGCCCGGGCAAGCCTCCGCGTTCAAAATGATAATTTCGGGGATGCCGAAAGGGTTGGTCTGTCTGTTTGTAGAAACGATGGTGTTTGCGCGCGAGATGGGGCTATTGAATGAAGCGCTTGAAACTTACAATGAGATTTATCCCGGCGTGATGGAAGTGATTAAGCGGATGCTGCCTACCTACCCGCAGCATGCGGCGAGGCGGGGTGAAGAACTGCGGGAAGTTGAACAGACGATGTTGCTGAATGGGTTGACCCCTTGCGTCCTGCGTGCCGTGCGGGAAGTCACCGTGAATCTGGCTGGGGTGGGCTGGACAAAAGGGCTTGAACCCCAGCAATGGACAGTTGCCGA
>Ga0210400_10003936_pt1 | contig 13013 bp, 14 predicted proteins | sample IncBWH26MmetaG_FD_155456 | JGI IMG/M metagenome (GOLD analysis project Ga0210400, IMG submission 155456) | Forest soil microbial communities from Barre Woods Harvard Forest LTER site, Petersham, Massachusetts, United States - Inc-BW-H-26-M | ecosystem: Environmental > Terrestrial > Soil >...
TTGGCCAGCGCTCGTGTGCGAGCGCCACAAAAGGCCGGACATATGAGCGCAAGCGATCCGATCAAAATCTACCGAAATCCCTTGCGAGAAGGGGGCCGTCCACATATGGCACCTCGACGAGATGGTAGTCCGGATTGCTGGCAAACGGATGTACCTGTGGCGCGCCGTCGATCACGAGGGCGAGGTTCTCGACATGTTGGTTCAGCGCCGGCGCGACAAGCGGGCGGCACTCCGGCTGATGCGCAAGCTGCTCAAGAAACAGGGCTTCACGCCGAAATTGCTCACGACCGACAAGCTTGGCTCCTACGGCGCGGCCTTCCGGCACCTCCAATTGACCTGCCGTCATGAGCAGGGACTGCGGAAGAACCATTGCGCCGAAAATTCCCATCAAGTGGTGCGCCGCCGCGAGCGCAAAATGCAACGGTTCAAGTCAGCTCGATCCGCCCAGCGCTTCCTCAGCATCCATGCCGCCGTCCACAACACGTTCAACCTTCAACGACACCTCGTCTCCCGGCCTACGCTGCGGACCTTCCGAGCCGAAGCGACGGCGCGGTGGCAAGATGCCGTCGCAGCATGAAACCTGATTTGACCTTGCCCCCTCTTGGCTCGTCGATAGTTGCCGTGACAAGGCCCGACCAGCAGCTTCAGAATGGTGCGCACACTCTCGGGCAAGGAGGATCGTGGGTCCTAGACGAGGGCAACCAGGGTTGCAACATGGGTGATGCCCTGCGGAAAGACGTAGCCGTATTCAAACAGGTGCCCGCGCAGAGCGTTGACGCATTGCGTACGCTGACGCACCAAAAGATCGCGGGCTCGGAACACGATGCCGTTCGCCTGCTGCTCATCGGTCTTGACCGGAACGAAGCGCATGCTCGGGCGCTGCGCCGCTTCACAGCTGGCCTCTGCATCGGCCGCATCGTTCTTCTGCCGTTTGACGAACGGCTTGACGTAGGCCGGCGCGATCAATCGCACACGATGGCCCAGCTTGCTGATCTCGTGCCCCAGTAGTGCCCGCCGGCACAGGCTTCCATCGCGACGACGCAGGGCGTCTGCGCCGCCAGGAAGCCGATCAGCTTCGCGCGGGTGACACGCTTGCGGAACAGGACATGTCCGACAGCATCGGCTCCATGCACCTGGAACACGTGTTTCGCGATGTCCAACCCGATCATGGTAGGCCTGCTCCACGGACGCCTCCTTCAGTGACGGTTCGACGCCGTCACCTTGGCACGCAGATGCCGTCGGGGGGCGTCCACCCCATCATCCGACCAACACCGCGCAAGAAAGTAGCCGACCAGAAGCGTATTTTCTGATCGCGGAATGTTAGGCCGAACGGTTGGCCGAGGCCGAACTCTCGGGGGCGTGGGAATCGGAGCGGGAAGGGGAGGGGAATCGGGCCAGCCTGACGCCCAATCGGTATAAACTTGCTAACCGCGAGCGCTCCCCGCTCATTGCGGGCTTTCGATCCGGGGGCAGTCAGCGCGGCTTCGATTGCCGGACGATCAGCTTCGTGTATCGCGAATGGCTCGAAATCGGCATCCATGAGCACGAGCAGAACGCCATCCCATTCGTTTTCGACCCGAATTGCTCCAATTCGTTGTAGATTGAGCAGGCGCACAGCCTCATACTCTGCGATCTCGCCAGTGATCCCGAGGGGTCGGCCGGTCAGGCTCCGATATCGCTTCGCAATTGCCTTGGCTTCCACTATCAGTGCTGCAAGCTGATCGAGATCAATTGGGGAATCGGTGGCAGGGACGCGATCCACGGTCGGCGGTTCCCCACCACCAACGCCGATAAATATGCCGCGCAGGCCGTCGCGAGGACGGCCCCTGAAGGTCTGGGCCGGTCTGGCCTCGCTCTGGGTCATGGTGGTGTTCCTCCACACGCACGCGAGGGGAGCTTATTGATCGGTCGATAACGAGGCGCTAACTGAAATGCGCGGGTTCGCGCTATGCGTGGGCATCGCGGCCTTGACCCGGAGGGTCACATCTGGAGTCACAGACGGAGTCACAAAGCCACGATCGTCGATCTGGAAAGTGGCCGAACTCCTTGGGTTTTGGGTTGGGTGCCTCGATTCCGCCCCTGGGCACCATCCCTCCCAAAACGGCGCTGATTTTTCATCGTTTTGCCGACGATCGCCCGATCGGATGACACCCTCGATCGCGGTCTCGCCGTTTCGGCGCGCCATCGCTTGCTCGTGCGGACGAGGTGATCGATAAACATTCCGCGATGCTACCGTACGCCTCGGCACCCGATGAGAGATTATGGCCGTCGTTGAGCTCGAATCATTGACCAAACGCTTCGGCGAGGCGACTGCGGTTGATGACCTGACACTGAGGATCGCCCACGGGTCGCTTGTCTGTCTGCTTGGCCCTTCGGGTTGCGGCAAGACGACGACCCTGCGCCTCATCGCCGGCTTCATCGACCCGGATCGCGGGACGATCCGGGTCGGCGACCGCACCGTCTCCGAGCCGGGCCGCAGCGTGCCGCCGGAGCGGCGCCGCATGTCGATGATCTTTCAGAGCTATGCGCTGTGGCCGCACATGACGATCGCGGACAATGTCGGCTATGGCCTCCGGCTGCGCCGCATCGAGCGAGCCGAACGCGAGCGCCGCGTTGCGGCGATCCTCGACGTGGCGCACCTCTCCGAGCTGGCCGAGCGCTACCCGCATGAATTGTCCGGCGGCCAGCAGCAGCGCGCCGCGCTGGCCCGCGCCCTGATCGTCGAGCCCGAGACCTTGCTGCTCGACGAGCCGCTCTCCAACCTCGACGCGAATCTGCGCGAGGAGATGCGGTTCGAGATCCGCCGGCTGCACGACACCTACAAATACACGACTGTTTACGTCACCCACGACCAGGCCGAGGCGATGACGACCGCCGACACGATCGTCGTGATGAACCGCGGACGCGTCGAGCAGGTCGGCTCGCCCGAGGACATCTATCAGCGGCCGCGCTCGGAATTCGTCGCCCGCTTCATCGGCGGCACCAACATCTTTCGCGGCCGCAGCCTCGGCGGTGACCTCGTCGATTGCGGCGGGCTGGTGCTGCGTTGCGGCATCGGCGAGCCGGCCGCCGCCGGCGAGACCGCCGTGTCGGTGCGGCTGCACGAGATCGCGCTGGCCGCCGCCGAGAACGATGCGTCGGGCGAGACATTGCCCAACGAGGCGACCGGCCGAGTGCTGCGCCAGGCTTATCTCGGATCGTATCGCGATTATCTCGTCGATCTCCTGGCCGGGCAGCAGGTGCGCGTCACCGCACCGCTGCAGGTCGATGTTCCGGTCGGCGGGATGGTGCGGCTGCACTTTCCCCCCGAGCACTGCCGCGCCCTGGCGCGCTAGGACAACAAAGGATGAGGGTGATGAATTTCGGATTGAGGTGGCGAGGTGCGCTGGCGGTTGCCGCGCTTCTGTCGCTGTGGGCAGCGCCGCCTGCGCCCGCCGCCGCGCCGGCGCCGGCTGTGGTCACGCCCGAGTTGGTCGAGGCGGCAAAGAAGGAAGGCGCCGTCATCTGGTACACCTCGATCGAATTGCAGACCGCCGAGAAGCTCGCCAAATCCTTCGAGGCGGCCTATCCCGGGATCAAGGTGCAGGTCGAACGCAACGGCGCCGAGCGCAATTTCCAACGCATCTCCCAGGAGCGCGGCAGCGACATCCACATGGTCGATGCCGCCGAAGCCTCCGACATGGGATCGTTCATCCTGTGGAAGCGGCAGGGTTGGCTGGCGCCGTTCGTGCCCAAGGATGTCGCCGAGAAATGGCCGGCCGACCAGCGCGACCCGGATGGCGCCTACGCGACGGTTCGCTTCAACCTGTCGCCGATCGTCTACAACACCCGCATGATCAAGCCGGAGGAAGCGCCGAAAGGCTTCGCCGATCTGCTCGACAAGAAATGGGACGGCAAGATCGTCAAGGCGCACCCCGGTTACAGCGGCACGATCATGACGGTCACCTTCGAGCTAGTGCGCGACCTCGGCTGGGATTACCTCAAAAAACTCGGGCAGCAACACGTCATGCAGGTGCAGTCCGGGGCGGATCCGCCGAAGAAGGTGGCGCAGGGCGAGCGCCCGATCATGGCCGATGGCGGCGAATATGTGGTGCAGCAGATGAAGGCCGCCGGCGCGCCGTTCGAAATCGTCTATCCGACCGAGGGCACCCCGACGATCCCCGGCGGCGCCGCGGTGTTCGCCGATGCGCCGCATCCGAATGCCGCCCGGCTGTTCACGATCTATGTGTTCTCGCGCGAGGGGCAGCAGGTGCTGAGCGACATGGCGTGGCTACGCTCGTTTCACCCCGAGGTAAAGCCGCATCAGGGCGTCAAGCCGCTCGCCGAGATCAAGACGATGAAGGCCGACGCCGCCGGCCAGGTCGAGATGGGCGACGAGATCAAGAAGAAATACGCCGAGTATTTCGGATTGTGATAGGTTATCGTCGTAGTATCAATGGTTTAGTGGATTGATTCGGCGCATTGCTACCGCAAATGCTACCGGCCGCGCAGAACGGCATCGATCTTCTCCGCGGCATCGTCCCGGAACCGCTCGGTGACGTGGCTGTCAGCGTCCAGGGTGAAACTCGCCGAATGATGGCCAAGCCGCTCTTGCATGGTACGGGGATGCGCGCCGGCAAGTAGAAGCTGGCTCGCGTGGCTATCCCGTAGGCGGCGGAAATGCACCGGCAACCGGAGCTGCTTGGCTAGGTCGCGGAAAGCGATCGATCAGCATGTTCGTCGGGTTGCCCAAGGACATCATTGGGGCCGGGTTTCAGGCATCGCCGTCCAGACCAGCGCCGCCGCCGCAACCCCGGCCGCGGCCAGGGACATGAAGGCGACCGGGTTGCCGAACCGATCGGCGATCAGACCTGCAAGGCCGGTGCTAAAGGTGGCGCCGATCCCGATCATGAAGCCGACAAACCCGAGCGCAAGATTATAGCGACCTGAATTTGCCGCGACGTCGCTCGTCACCAACGGGCCGATGATTCCAAGAGACGCACCGGCTACGCCATCGAGTGACTGCACCGCTACCATCATTCCGGGATTGGGAAACGCGGCGAACAACAGCCCGCGGATCGGCAAGGTACAAAATCCGAGAAACAGCACCAAGCGCCGCCCGTGAGTATCGGCAAGCCGGCCCAGGGCCGGGGATATTGCCGCGGCAACCAGCTGCGGCAATACGATGCCTGCCGCGATCAGCAGCGTTGCCTCGCTCTCGGCGCGCTTGGTCACGAAATTGCCGGCGAGCGGCAGCATCGCGGCATTGCCCAGCGTGAAGAGCATCGCGCACATGCCGAAGCCAAGCAGAGTGCGGTTCGTCAGCACAGATGCGATGGGCTCGCGATGCCGCGCGGTCGATTTTTCGCGCCGAGACGCCGGCCGGCCGGGCTCGTACAGTCGAGCCAGGGGCAACAACGGAAGCACCGCAGCAAGCGTCAATGCTGCGGTCAGGAGAAATACCGACTGGCTGGAGAAGTAATAACCGCAGGCACCCATCAGCGCGGCACCAATGCCGTTGCCGATGGCGGCAAAGCGGGCGTTGCGCCCCAGCCGCAACCCGAGTGCGCGGGGACCAGCGATCATCAGGCTCATCGCCGCGATCGCGGGACCGAGCGTGCAACTTGAAAAACCGTGGAGCACTTCGGCCAGATAAACGAAAAGTGGCGTCGGCCACCACGCAAAGAACAGGGCGCTCGCGGTAAAGGCCAGAATGCTGAAGAACGCGACGGCCGCCTTGTTGCTTATCATATCGACCAACGCGCCGGCCGGCAGCTGACTCGCCATCGCGGTGATCGTGCCGAGGCTTAACGCAAGGCCGATCCGTGTCTGGGTCCAGCCCTGGGTGGTCAGATAGACCGCGACGAACGGCCCGAACCCGGTCTGGATATTGGCGACGAACAGGTTGAACCAATCGAGGCCGCGTTCGGCCGATATTGCCGCTGGGCGTTTGACGCCATGCTGCGCCTGACCGGCAACGGTCCCGGCACCATCATTTGCCGGCATCGCCGCTTGACGATTCGACCAGCGGCGGGCCGACCATTTCGGCCGATTCCGCGTCAGCCTTGTATTCGGGCGCGGCTTGAATCTCGCGGCGGTCGAGCGCCAAAACCGCCGTGTGGTCGCGCTTCTCGGTATCGAATTTGAGGAGGTTCCAGTCGATGGCCACCTTGCGGCTGCCGACGCCGAGAAATCCGCCAAAATCGATGACCGCGGCGCGCGGCCGGCCATCGCGATCGACGACGACATCGGCAATCATGCCGAGCTTCTCGCCGTTCGGCCCGATGACATTCTTGCCGAGGATGCTGGTAGTCTCAGTGGCGTAAAGCGGTTCGAGATAGCTCGGTCCCGGCGGCCCGGATTTGACCGGCGCGGGCGGCACATCGTTGGCGGTTCGCGCGGGCCGGTCCTGTGCCGGCGCGTCGAATGACACCCCCGCAACGGCGAGGAACGCGGCCGCCGCGATAGCCGACCAGATGCGACGTACCGGATTGGACGATAGAGCGGTCATCGCCTACCCCCCGCGGCATTGTATCGGGCGTCCACCCGCTGCTGGACGCGGTGTCGCCGCAGCACCTGCGCGGCGCTGCCGTCTTCGACGACTCGCTGGTGGTCCATGACGATGATGCGGTCGAAGGCGACAAGGGTGGAGAGCCGGTGCGTCGCGGCAATGACGGTGCGGCCGTTGAACAACCGCGCCAGCGCGTCGTGGATCAACTGCTCGGCCGCGGTATCGAGCGCCGATGTTGCTTCGTCGAGCAGGATGATCGGTGCGTCGCGCAGAAAGGCTCGCGCGATTGCCAGGCGCTGGCGCTGCCCGCCCGACAATTTGAGGCCCCGTTCGCCGACGATGGTGTCGAACCCATTCGGCAGGCGACAGATGAATTCTGCGCAGTGAGCCGCCTCGGCGGCGGCGTAGACCTCCTTGTCGGTCGCATCCGGCCGGCCGTAGCGCAGGTTTTCCATGATCGAGCGGTGGAACAGCGATACGTCCTGGTGAACGACGGCTATTGCCCGCCGCAAGCTGTCCTGCGCCACCGCGGCGATGTCCTGTTCGTCAATTAGCACCTGGCCCCGCTCAGGATCATAAAGCCGCTGCAATAGGGCGATGACGGTCGACTTACCGGCGCCGGACCGGCCGATCAACCCGACCTTCTGGCCGGCCGGGATGTGCAATGTGAAATCCTGCAGAACACGCTCGCCATTCGGATAGCTGAAGCAGACGCCGATGAACGAAACCGAGCCGCCGAGCGGAATCAGCTGCCGGGCTCGGGGCGCGTCCACCATCTCTTGCGGCGCACCCAGCGCCCTGACCGCTTCGCGCAGCTTGGCGGCATCGAGCAGCAGATCCACCATCGCCATCGCGAGGTCGCGCGAGGCATGCAGCACGGTGAAGCCAAGGGTTGTCGCGAGCACGACATCGCCACTGGTAATCCGTCCGGCGCGCCACAGCAGAACCGACCAGACGACGACCGCCGCCGTCACGAAGAACACGCAAACGGCATGGAGCAGCCTGATCCGCTCCAGGGCCCGCAGGCTGTCGCACTGCGCCGACATCTCATGCCCGATATGGCGCGACAATCGGTCGCGTTCGCTTTGCGCCGCGGCGAAGGCCCGCACGAGCCCGATATTGCCGACGACATCGGCGAGATCTCCGGTTACGGCAGCGGCACGGACGGCGAAACGATCGTGCAGATAACCGCTGCGGGCCGCCAGCCAGGCAATGATGGTTCCGAGGATCGCCGCGACCGCGGTCAGCGCCGCGGTCAAGTGCCAATTGACGATACCCATCACCGCGATGCTGCTGACCACCGCGGCGGCCGGCGGGATCGCGTTCCACGCGAGGCGGCTTTCGATGCTGAACGCCGCGTTTCCTGCCGTGGTTATGCGGGCCGCCAGCGCGCCGGGAAAGCGGTCTGCGAAATAGCGCGTCCCGTGGCCCGACAAATGGTCGAAAAGCTCGCCGCGCAGATCGCCGGCGACGCCGACGAAGGTCCGCGCGGCAACCCAGCCGGCCAGCCGCCATAACAGGTTGTCACCCGCCACCAACGTGAGCAGCAGGGCGACGGCGGACCACAGATCCCGATCCGTTGTGTCGCGCGTACCGAGCACGTCGACCAGGTTCTTGATCCCGTACTGAGAGCCGATGGCGCAGCCGACCGCGGCCAGCACAGCCGCCAGCACAAGGATATGGCCGGTGAGGCGCCGGCTCGCATAGTGCATCAGGAACTGGCCGGGACCCCGCGCCGCCAATCCGGGTAACGAGATTGCCTGCCCCGCGGTGCGAGGCGGCGATGTCTGCCGGGAATGCGTGATCACAAATCCTCCGCGCTCTCGATCGGACTGGAGTGGCCAACGGACTGCGCGCTTTGCCAGCGGTTCAGACCGCCTGCCGGAGCGGTTCCTCCCGCGCGATCAGCCGGCGATAGACATCGAGGTAATCCTCGGCCATTCGGCGGGCGGTGAACCGCTCCTCGAAAATTTGGCGGACCCGCGTGCGGTCGATCCGGGAGAGGTCGGCTGCGGCTTGTGCCGCCTCGTCCTCGCTGTTGACGATGAACCCGGTAATGCCGTCGTCTACGATTTCGGGGACGGAGCCTCTGCGGAACGCGATTACCGGCGTGCCGCACGCCATCGCCTCGATCATCGCCAGGCCGAACGGCTCTGGCCAAGCGATCGGAAACAAGAGCGCCGCGGCATTGCCGAGGAACTCACTCTTTTGATGGTCCCCGATCTCGCCAATGAACTCGATATCGGATGCACAAAGCAGCGGCTTGATGAGCTCCTCGAAATAGCGGCGGTCGACGTCATCCACTTTGGCGGCTATGCGCAGCGGCATTCCCGCCTTTCGCGCGATGCGAATCGCGGCATCCGGCGCTTTTTCGGGCGATATCCGGCCCAGAAACGCGAGATAGCCGCCGGGGCTAAAGCTCGGCGTCAGCAGCAGTTCGGGGATGCCGTGCTGGATCGTCGCGAGATAATTCGCGTGCGGCAATGGCCGACGCTGCGCATCGGAGATCGTGACGACGGGAGCATCGCCGAAAGTGTCGTAAACGCGCTGCAACACCGGCAGGTTGAGCCGGCCGTGTAACGTCGTGATAGACGGCACCCCGAGGCGCTGCAATACCGGATAGCCGACATAATCGATGTGCGAGTGGATGACATCAAACTCCCGCGCCCGGCGCGCGACGGCTTCCAGCAGGACCATGTGCGGCGCCAGGTAATCGGAGATCGACGGATCGAGCCGCAGCGCCTGCGGCCACACCGGCGCGAGCCGGGCGGTGACGGTGCTGTCGCCGCTGGCGAACAGCGTGACGTCGTGGCCGAGCGCCGTCAGCTCATCGCTGAGGTAGGCGACGATACGCTCGCTGCCGCCATACAGCTTGGGAGGCACCGCTTCCATCAGCGGCGCGATTTGCGCGATTTTCATCAGGGCCCCTTGTGGGAGGGCTGTCGAGGACCGTTCGACAACGCCTGAACCTGGCCATTGTTCACCCAAAAACCGCTACGGCTATCCGCCGCAAGGAGCGAATGCGGACGGCGGCGGTGGATGGCCGGCGCGGTCATCGCCGCGGCGATGGCCTGACCGACGCTGTTCGCTCGACCCGGCGCGAACCTCTTTGCGTCAACTAGCGTTAACGCGGCGCTGGCCGGCCTTGATCTCGGCGGTGACGGCCATGCCAGGGCCGAATCGTCGTGTGCGCGCCCTCGCTTTTGCTACCCGATTTGCTACCGGATTTCTCGAAATCGTGCGATACAGGGCGGGACGGGAGCGGACGGCGCAGCCTATGTTACTCTTATATTTCAATACGGTAAGCGACGATGCAGCACAGGACGGGATACCCGATCGTCTACGCCGAGTATTTCGAGCTGTGAGACGAAGCCGGGCGAGGATGCAGCTCCCCTCTCCCGCATTGCCGGAGAGGGTGCCTGAGCGCGAAGCCTGAAGACGGGTGAGAATGTTTCAGCTGCCTATACCGTCGCCGTCCCGTCGCTTCGCGACCGGCCATTCCCGCTCTCGTGGTGCGGGAAAGGGTTGGTTCGCCGCGCTGGAACCAGACGCATGACCCTCGCCATCCCGCGGCCGCGCGAGCGGGTGGCGCGGCGGGTCGATCCGTCGGCGGCAGTGCTGGTCGTGCTCGGGCTGTTCCTGTGTGGTCTGGTGCTGCTGCCGCTCGCTTGGCTCGCCTGGTACAGCATCACCGACAAGGACGGCGCCCTCACAATCGGCAATTTCGTTCGGCTGGCGAGCGATCCGACCTTCGTCGCGCCCTATCTGACCGCGATCGAGATCGCCGCAAGCGTGGCCCTCGGCGCCGGCATCGCCGCCCTGCCGCTCGCCTGGCTGGTCGCGCGCACCGACATGCCGTTCCGGCGGACGGTCCGGGCGCTCGTCACCGCGTCTTTCGTGACGCCGCCCTTTCTCGGCGCCATCGCCTGGGAGATCCTCGCGGCGCCGAACAGCGGCGTCCTCAATCAATGGATCCGCGCGCTGTTCGGGCTCGATCCCTACACCCGCATCCTCGATATCTACAGCGCGACCGGCGTCGTCTTCGTCATGGCGTGCTACAGCTTCCCCTACGTGTTCGTGCTGGTGGCAAACGCGCTCGACAACATTCCGGGCGAGCTGGAAGACGCCTCGGCAATCCTCGGCGGCACCCGCGCCAAGACCCTGCAGCGCGTCACGTTACCGATGATCTTGCCGGCCCTCTTGGCCGGCGGGCTCGTCGCCTTCGTGCAGTCGCTGACCCAGTTCGGCACCCCGGCGATCCTAGCCCTTCCGGCCGGGTTTCATGTCATCACGACCAAGATCTGGAGCCTCTTCCAGTACCCGCCGGAGCCGCATCTCGCCGCCGCCGCGGCGATGCCGCTGCTGGTCCTGACGATCCTCCTGTTGCGCGGCCAGCAGGCGCTGCTCGGGCGGCGCGGCTATACGGTGATCGGCGGCCGGTCGAGTGCGCCCCGCCCGGTGCCGCTCGGCGGATGGCGCTGGCCGGCCCTCGGCTTCGCAACCGCGATCCTCGCGCTGCCGGTCATCCTGCCCTACGCCGCGCTGATCAAGACGGCGCTGGTGCGCACCCCCTCCGATCCGCTGTCGCTCGACACGCTGACCTGGCACAATATCCGTTTCGTGTTTGTCGAGTTCTCGCAGACCCGCGAGGCGCTGTGGGACACCTTCGTCCTCGGCATCGCCGCCGCGACCGCCGGGACATTGTTGGCGCTGGTCGTCGGCTACGTGACCAGCCGGCGCGTCATCGCAGGCCATCGTATCCTAGGCTTTCTGGCGACGGCGCCGGTGGCGATCCCTGGCATCGTGCTGGGGGTCGGGCTGTTCCTCAGCTACACGCGGCCGCCGCTGGTGCTGTACGGCACCTTGTGGATCCTGCTGCTCGCCTTTCTGACGATCGAATTGCCGGCCGGGTACCAGCAGGTGCAGGCGGCGTTTCGCGGCCTCCATCCCGAGCTCGAGGAGGCAAGCCGGATCTTCGGCGCGAGCCGGCTCCAATCGCTGTGGCAGATCACCGCGCCGCTGCTGCGCGCGAGCGTCGTCGCGACCTGGTGCTTCGTCTTCATCGGGGTGATCCGCGAATTGTCGGCGACGATCATGCTGACGACCGCCAAGACCAAGGTGGTCGCGGTCATCATCTACGACCTCAACGAAAGCGGCGATCTCGGGGCGATCTCGGTGCTGGGGATCACGCTATTGCTGATCACCTTCGCCGTCGTGCTGGTCGTCAACCGCCTGCCGGTGCTCGGCCGTGCCCCACCGCCGCGGATCGGGTGATCATCATCTCTTCGAGAACATGCGCGATCCTGTCGCGCGAGGCAGACGACCAAGGGCCGAACGCGCGATGCGCGCTTGACCAATAGTTGGCCGCGTCGGGGTGGTAGGCGGATATTGCTCCCCAGCCCCGAGCACCACCTCTTCTTCTCAAAAAAATACGATCCTCATGCGGTGCAGCCGCCCCCGGGTTGGCCGGGCTGCAACACTCGCGAAGGAATATGACGGATTTACTTGGGTTTCTCGGCATTACCGCAAGTCTCCGCAACAAATCTGCGGCATCAACATCAATGATGTGCGTCGGCACCAGCATCGTTAACCTACGGTTTAACAGCCTTACCTAGGCTCCCCTCCGGCGCGGCCAGCCCGGCCGCAAGGAGGAACGGGATGTACAAGCTGGAATATGACGACGATGGCTGTCTGATGATGGTGAAGATCGAAGAGGTGTGCTTGTTCTCGCCGAAGGCGATCGACGGGGTGATCGCCCGGCTCCGGAGCCTGCGCGACAAGGCGTGGCACGATTGGCCGGCCGATCGCCACAACCGCAAGGCGCTCGAGGTCGTGATCCGGAATGGCGGGGTCAAAGGTCTGTTCGCTGCCGGGGCGTTGGAGATGGAGGCGCCGCAGCACCAGCCGGCGGCCTCGATCCACAAGCCGCAGCGCCGTCGGCGGGGCAGGTTGGCCGTGGTTACCGGGGGCCGGGCGTCCTAGCTAGGCACAAGCTCGCGACGTTGAAGGCAAACCAAAAGGGCCGGCGTCATGCCGGCCCTTTTTTGTTGGGGTTATCCGCAACCCAGCGCGTGAGGTGAGGGGTCAGGCCGCGGGTGGCAGGGTAGGGGGCGGCTCATCGTGCCGATCCGTAATCCTGGTCCGGGGAACGAGCTTGAGCTCCCGCCATTTGCGGATCGGTACCCCGCCCTGGCCATGAAGGATGTACCGTCGGGCTTGCGCCAGCTCGTCGGCGGTCATGTCGGGGATCGCACCGTCATCGTTGCCGAAGATCGCGGCGTGGAACTTGCCGTCCTTGGCGTCGCCCGCGATGACCGGACGGCCCGGCCTGTTGTCGACGGCTATCCCATCGACGAGAACCGCATGGCGCTGCTCCATGTGGTCTTCAAGGTCGGCAAAACCGCGAATGCCCTGCCGCCAGCGCCGCCAAACCGCTACGTAGCGCCTTACCACATCCTGCTGTTCGTCGTTCAGTGCGACCTCGGCCATGTGGCCCCTCCACCGCATCTGGAGGGTGGAGCGT
>Ga0210400_10003937_pt1 | contig 13011 bp, 9 predicted proteins | sample IncBWH26MmetaG_FD_155456 | JGI IMG/M metagenome (GOLD analysis project Ga0210400, IMG submission 155456) | Forest soil microbial communities from Barre Woods Harvard Forest LTER site, Petersham, Massachusetts, United States - Inc-BW-H-26-M | ecosystem: Environmental > Terrestrial > Soil >...
TTCCGTCTGTCGGCCAGCCGCGGCCAGAACTATCCCTTGGTCCCGCAGTGTGCCCGCAACTTCGTCTGCTGTGTATAGTCCCGTGGCATCGATCATGGTGATTGGAAGCATGTCCAGCACGAGCCACTTCAACGAAGGCCCTGCCGTCGCGGCGGCGGCAATCAGCTCGCGCTTGAAGTAGGCCGCGTTGAAGAACACGAGGGGAGCGTTGAAACGAAGAAGCATCAAACCAGGAACAGTGGTGGCACCAGAATGACGCTCGATCGAATGAAAGCCCGCGAGGCCTTCCACTGTTCCAAGAACCTCGACTTTAGGACGGGACACGAGCCGCACAAAACGCAATAGTGCGAGGACCACGGCAATCAAAATGGCGTGGATGGCTCCGACGGCGACGACACCCAATGTAGACAGCACCGACAGAGCGAACTCCCGCCGATCAATCTGATAGATCTTCCGTAATGCAGCAAGATCGACCAATGAAAGCGCTGCCTTCACCAGCACCGCACCCAATGCCGCGATGGGGACGTAGCGAAGGGGGCCTGTGAAGAACAACAACACGCATGCAATCGTCGCGGCTGCAACAAGGCCTGTGACCTGGGTCCGTCCGCCGGTCGCATCGCTCATGGCTGTTCGAGAGTCAGCACCACTCACGGCAAAGCCTCCGGAGAGTGCCGACGCAATATTGGCTACCCCCAGGGCAGCAAATTCCCGGTCGGCGTCTATGTCGTACTTGTTCTTCGAGGCAAAACTTCGTGAAGTCAGCATCATGCTTGAAAAGGTGACCAGTGCCAGCCCCGCGGCATCCCCGAGTAAGTTTGGAAGCAGCCCGAGAGGAAAGTGCGGAATCCGCACGGGTGGAAGTCCAGCAGGTACCTCGCCCACAATCTTTATCCCGTGGGCCTCGAGACCAAACACTCGAACGATGATGGCGGCGACGATCATGGCCACGAGGGCCGCTGGAACTCTTCGAAAAAGGCGGGGTGCGAGCAGCAAGAGCCCGAGAGTTCCAAAACCAACGGCAACGGTGAGCCAGTGCGTCTGGCCGAGCTTCCCGACAAACTCAATCAACCGCGGCACAATACCTCCAGCGGTGATTGAAAAACCAAAGACCTTGCCCAACTGTCCGAGCATGATGCTGAGCGCAATGCCATTCAGGAAACCTACGAGAATAGGCTTCGAAAGGAAATCGGCAAGCGCGCCCAATTTTAAGAAACTGGCTCCGATGCAAAAGACGCCAGCAAGCAAAGCCAATGTCATGGATAAAGAGTCGTACAGTTTCTGATCATCGGCGGCCAAAGGAGCCACCGCCGCAACCACCAAGGCACAAGTGCTAGCATCGGGGCCAATGATTAGTTGTCGCGAGGTTCCAAAAATCGCGTAGGCAACGAGGGGAAGAATACTTGAGTAGAGCCCCACGGCAGGATTGAATCCGGCAAGTTGTGCGTAGGCTACACCCACGGGCAACGCAATGGCGGCCACAGACAATCCAGCTACAAGATCATGAGAAAGATTGCTTCGCTGGTAGTTCAGCAAATTTGCCAGACCGGGAGCAAATTTCGCCAGGGCCCCCGAGTGACTCTTTGTGCCAAACACTTTGCTTCCTCTTACGCGCGCGGTCCACGCTAGCCGAGTCAGGCGACCGCGAAGATGCGCCGGGCCGTCCTAGCGGTCCGGGTCGGTTTTCACAAAGCTGTATTTGGCGCTGAGTTGAATGCGAGGCACATTTGCTTTTAACCCGTTTTGGTCCACGACCCAACCGTAGAGGAACTCAGCACCGACATTGAACGAGCCATAGGGATTCCAGATCAGGTTCGCGCCACTGTAAGTCCCGTGATTATAGGTAGTAGCAGTTGCGAGGATAGTGTTGTTCACGCCGGCATAGGAATAGAACGCGCTGGACCGCAGCGTCTTTCGCCAATAATGCTGGTAGGAAGCCTCAACTCCTATCGCCGGAGTGGCTTCCAAGTGATTGCTGGTACCTGAGGCGACCTCGGCATCGATGCCCAGTCCCGAAGTGTCTTGGAGATAGCGCGAAATCCCGTGCCCAGCCGCCACCGCGACGATCACATTGTCCTTTCCGAACGTTTTTGCGGCAAGCGAAGTGTTTATACCCCAACCAAACACCGAATCATGTCTTCCATCGGGGAGAGACACGCCAATATTGCGAAAGATTGCTGCAACCTGGAAGTGCCCACGCTCGAATTCCTGCCGCAGGCGAATCGCTCCGTCTCGAGTCGGAGCGTTGGACTGCGCGGAGAATTCTGGTGTCGTGAAGATCACGTCGGAGCTTGGTTTTTCGAGCGAAAAGTAGAAAGTCGTACTTGGACTCAAAGCGATGCCGTAGCGAAATTGTGGATTGCGAAGACTGACCATACCGTTGGGTCCCTGGAAATCCAAAGTGTCCGGGAATGCATCCGGGTCCATAAAGTTTGAGAAGGTCTGGCCGATCAAGAAATTCCGAACCTGTGCGTAAGCGTGGCGCAGACGCGGGGTGGTCGCGTTGGTTCCAAACATGTCGCCCTCGAGGTAGAAGCGCACTTCGCCGAGCTTGGTGCTAGGAACCCTGAAATCCAGGCTCAGACGGGTGGGCCGGATGGAAACGGTCGCGTTATTCACGCTGGTCGCTTGGGGAACGGGGAACGAAGCCGGTATGAACGCGTCGGTGTTCCCTGCCGGCTTCAGGTCGTTGATGAAGTCTGTCTTGAAATAGCCGCCGATCTTGAGAAGTGTTTGCGTTCCGGGCAGCACAAAGAAGCCGTGGTACTTCGGATCCAGCGGGACGTTGTTGAAGCGAGCCGCAGCAAGGGTGTCCTCAGAAAATACGTTGTACGTGGCGGTAGCTTCACCTACTTGCTTGGAGGTCGGACCTTGAGCGGGGGAGTGAGAGGCAATGGTTCCATACTGCTTGGCGGGAGTGCCGGTGGATGGGGCCGCAGCAGTTGGCGTTGGACCGGCCTTACCAGTCTTCAATTCGTTGAGCTGGGCCTCTATCTTGTTAATTTCTGTGCGGAGTTCGTCCAGGCGCTTACTCAATTGGTCTACCGCTTGACTGGAGTTATCCACCTGCGCCACAACGCGGATTGGTATCAGAGCTAATACCAAAGCAGCGCTTATGAACAAAACTCTTCGGAGGTGACTCATGGAGGATCTCCTTGCGGCTTCGCAACCTGGTGTGGCATTGACGGAACTTAACCGAGATTTCTCCGCTTCAAAGGCACACTTCGAGAAGCTCATATAACCTCCGCAAATTCTCTGCCGTCGGACGTAAATCGCACGGCCGGAGAAGCTATCTGGCTTGCATGAGGTTGCTGGGGAAGTAAAACGCAAACTACTGTCACTTCTAACAGACGCTTCAGTGCTGTACAGAAGGCGGTTGTGTTTTCAGCGAAGGAAGTGTGACGAAATCATGAAACTCGGTTTGCTAATGCTTCAGCGCCATAGGAGGTCCGCTGATTCGGTCTCCCTTAAGGTTGACACTCACTTCTACGCGGTCGGCGATCTTGATAAAGGGAATGCCGCTATTCATCCCGTACTCCTTCCGGTCGAAAGCCATTGTCCCCGCAATCCTGCCTGAGCCAGTCCCTGCGCCGGTAACGGTTAGGGTTAGTTTTTCATGTCTGGTCACTCCGCGAATCGTAAAGTCGCCGTCAACAGAAAACGAGTCGGGTCCGGTTTGTTCAACCTTCGTTGACCTAAACGTGATCATCGGATTCTGCTTGACGTCGAAGAAATCCTTTCCCTTCAACTTTCCGTTCTTCATGCCGCTACCAGTATCGACACTGTCTGCTTGAATCTTGATGTCCAAAACGCCTGAGGTGACATCAGTGGAGGTAAAGGTCAGAGTGGCATCCCACTTGTCGAAAGTACCCGCGATAGCCACGGAAGCTTCCACGTCGAACGTAATCTTGCTTTCCAACGGGGTGATCTTAAACACTGGAATCGCCTGAGTATCCTTCCGGTGAGTGATTGGGGATCCGTTTTCACTGGCGGGCACGAACTGCGCGGGCTTCCCCCCATCATTTTGAGCGAGCAACGCCTCGCTGGCGAAAAGAAACCCGCTCAACATCAGCGCGACTCTAGCGTTCATCGTGATCATATGACCTCTCGAACCACAATGGTTTAAAAACCACGGTTGCCTTGGAATCGAGTCTCTTGATCCGGGCATTCCTCAGGCGAACCGCCTCAGTGTTATGGAAGGCCCCGTCAAGTGACACTGTTACTTTTGACAGAACGTTTGAAAGCTGACTTCGGGACGCCTGAAGGCTGCCTCCAGTTCGTCGGCGCTTCCTGCGCAAAGGCGTTTCATTTCGGTACTTCGGCCGTTCGAATCTTCGTGCACTCACCACTCTCAGCCGCTCACAGCGGCAGGGTACTTGCGGCCCGGTTAACTTCATTTGAACGATATACTGATTATCTATTTGGACGCGAGGATAGTCTTGAATCTCACCTAAGGAACGGGCACACTTTTCTTGAGTGGTCTCGAAGGTTCCCATCCCCGGGGAACAAGGTACGAACCCTGTGACAGAAACAAATTCTCGCTTTCGTGCACTGTCTGCATCTTCCAGCACGCATAGCCCAGGAGCAAAACCCAATTACTAAAGCATCTGGTTCTCCACTTGCAGTTACACGGATTCTTTCAGTAGATGATTTTGAGCCTTACCGTCATTTCGTCGTTTCCCTGCTCCACGAACGGTCAGACTTAAAGGTGATATGCGGGGTGTCAAACGGTTTGGAAGGAGTCCAGAAGGCGGAAGAGCTGAAACCAGACTTGATCCTGATGGATATCGGGCTCCCTGGGCTCAACGGAATCGAAGCTGCCCGGCGGATCCGCACGTTGGCTCCCAACTCGAAGATCATCTTTCTGACTCAAGAGTCCTCGCCCGAAGTAGTGCGGGAAACGGTGATGTTGGGGGCCAGCGGCTACGTTTTCAAATCACAGGCAGAAACTGACTTGTTGCTTGCTGTGGATGCGGTTCTTCAGGGCAAACAGTTTTTCAGCGATTTCGGAGGCCGCCACGGCTCCTAATTCCACTGTTCGCGGCTCACAAGAGAAACTCCTGCCGATCCAGAACTATTCGCACTTCAGGTTTTCCCAACACCTGCGGACTTGCTAAAAGGATTCAGAGGAATGATGGCGCGAATCTCAGTTCCTTTCCGAAGCTGAGAGTCGATGGAAAGTTCGCCATGGACGAGTTTCAGCCGCTCCCGCATGCTTACTATACCGAGACCACGTCCTATCACTTCTTCTTCACTGTTAAATCCGATCCCCGAGTCCCTCACAATCAGACGGATCTTGTCCAGGGTACAAGTGAGCGACACTTGGAAGTGCCGTGAACCGCTATGTTTCACGGCATTCTGGAGGGCTTCCTGCAACACCCGATAGAGACAGAGTGAGATCTCTTTGGGCAACGTCGTCGGTACCTCTTCGCAGTGAAAATCAATCTGTACTCCTTGGCGCTCTGAGAGCTCCCTGCAGAATGCGGTCGCCGCCGAGACCAGGCCCAGGTATTCAAGTTTCGAGGAATGCAAGCGGTGCGACAGAGCCTGAACGTCGTCCCCAAGATCCCTGAGCTGTCTCGTGATCTCACCAATGGACCGGCTGGCTTCGGCCGCGGCCGGAGGAATGCCACGCTTCGCAATATCCAGAGTTACTGCCAAGAAAGCGAGGCGCTGGTTGACGTCGTCATGAAGCTCTCGCGCAAGCCAGGTGCGTTCTTCTTCGTGCGCTTCAATCAATCTACGGCTGACCGTGGAAAGGGCATCTTCCGCCAGCTTGCGTTCGGTGACGTCCATACACGAGCCGATGTAACCGGCAAAGCAACTGTCGGTGTTGTTTCTGGGCACGCCCATGTCGTGGAGCCAACGGTATCCTCCATCGTGGTGTCGATAGCGATACTCCATGTGGAAAGGCTCGCGCCGGTCGAATGCCGTTGTGAAAGTATCCAAGCACCGCTCCGAGTCGTCCGCGTGAATCCCTTCCGTCCAACCATTGCCCAGTTCCGCTTCGAGAGAGCGGCCGGTGAACTCGAGCCAGGCTTGATTGCAGTAGGTGCAAAGTTTGTCGGTGTCACACATCCAGATCATCACCGGAGCCATGTTTGCAACTAAGCGAAAGCGCTGCTCACTTTCACGCACAGCTTCCTCTGCCTGCCGGCGTTCGGTGACGTCGACAGCCATGCCCAGCATGTGCGTCGCATCGCCATTCGGTTGATAGTCAAATTTTCCTCTGGCCGAAAACCAGCGTGTCACGCCGCCCGATCCAGTCAACCGGAACTCTATGGCAAACGGCTCACACCGTTCTCTGGAGCGGTTCAAGGCTTCAGATACTCGCTGCCGATCCTCTGAGTGAACCTGATGAGAAAGGTCCATACTCTGGGCGGAAGACGTGTTCGCTGAATCGCCGAACATGTTCTGCCAGAAACCGGACCAGGTGGTTACTCCCGTCTTCAGGTCCATGTGCCAGCTTGATGCTTTTGCAGCCTCCATCGCAAGTTGAAGCCGCTCGTTGACGAGGGCCAGGGCCTCTTGCGTTTTCTTCCTTCTCGTCCATTGCCATAGGAGGGCAACAATAATCGTTGCCTGCGCCAAGAACAAAAGAGTTCCAGAAACAACATACCGACGATAGGCTTCCCAAAATGTTGGCTCCCGGTTAAGTACGATGCTGCCCGGTGGAAGATTTCTCTCGTTGAGGCCCCAACGCTGCATAGCCCGCCAATCAAAGGTGTAAGCGTTGGCGGCTGTCACGATGGGGATGTCCTGGGGTCTCTCCCCGTTTAGGACCCGCGCGGCGATTTCACCGACGAGCCTGGCTTCGGCGGGAACACTGGTGAGATAGCCTCCCACTTCGCCGTGTCCCAAGGCCAAGTCGGACGGGTTGAAAACGGGGGCTTTGGCGGCAGCGGAAATCAGAGGGCCGGCTTGGGATAGGTCAACGTAAGGAGTTCCTTTCGCGTCTAGCCCGAAATGGGTATAGAGGACGACCGTGCGGGGAGGCAGGTGCTTTAGCTGCTCAAGGAGACTGGTCATATCCAGGTCTGTCAAGTACGTAAAATCCAGTTTGTTTTCGTAGCTGTGAAGACGTTCTTTGTAGAGCGCTTCTAGCCGCCTATCGAACGGTGACATTCCTCCGACCACCACCACGTGGTGGGTGTCAGGCTGGAGGCGCAAAGCCACTTGCAGAGTTTTCTCCGGCTCGAACCGCTCCCAGACCCCGGTAAAGTGCGCATCGAGGTTGGGATTGTCGGCCTCCAACTCGGCGGCGCCTCCGAAGACAATAGGAATGTCTGTGAAGAATTTCTCGTGCGCCTCGACCAGGAACTTCAGGGGGGATGGTCCGAGGGCGATAATGAGGTCCGGCCTGCGATTGCGATATTTGCGGATGTACCATTCACGGAATTCCTGCTGCGCGACTGGATCAGGAAACAGAATGGTATCTAAGTATTCGTGATGGAGCTCAATCTGGTAAGGCGCGTTGGCCAACGCGCCGCGCAACTCGTCGTCGACGGGCCCAACAGTTGGAGAGGAGAGGCCTTGCTCGTAGAAAACCAGAACTCGCTTCGCAGGCTTTGTCTGCGTGCTGCAAATCGCGGGCAATAAAAGAGAACCCACAAAAAGGCAAAGGGCTAAATTCGCTGCCCTCACTGTGCAATTGCGGATTGCTAGGAAGCGCGGAACAGTACACCCCTCTGGCCGGGAGAAGGTGCCCAAGAAATTCACTCACGTGATCGGAGGCGGTCGACCAGGGAAGTTCCTTGAGGGCAATCATATCACCATTAACAGTAGGCTAATTAAAAAGATGCCATCGCCAGAATCGCTTGAGAACCAGACGGGACCTAACTCGATGCGGTGCCAAGGGTTCCCTGAGGTGAGTTGGAAACGTATAAGAAACACATGTCGCTGGAGCCGAACACGAGGAACCCAATCGCAATTACGGAATGAGAGCGTGGACGTCCACGTCAAGTTCTTAAGTTTCAGCCTCAACGTGGACTGCGGCATGAGAAATCTTCTTCAATCGCGTCCGGTGCGAACCCAAGGATACGTCTAGGTGCGATTTAATTCTTGGGGGTGGGTGGATAGTTCTTCAATAATTTCTTAACCGCCTTGGCAATGTTCTTCTCTTTCTTTTCTGGCTTGGCTTTGGGGTCTAATGTTTTGGTCGCAGTCCCCCGCCACACCAGCTGTTTTGCGGCGGGATCGTACATGCTCAGGTCCAGCTGACCGACATAAACAGTCGACGTGGAGCCATAGGTCGTGCTGGTGGACATCCCACCGCCATATCCATACCACCCCCCGCCCCATCCCGGACCATAACCCCAGCCGGTGTTGTACGAGGTGAACTGCTTCTCACTTCCAATCGCGGTCTGATAACCAACATAAAGGTCAGCAGTGTCGCTATCGGTCATAGTCAGCCCTTTTGTGGCAAGTTCGGCATTAACCGCCGCTGTCAACTTCTGGCCCGTTAAATCGTCCGGTTGGTCGGCTCCCTTGATAGGAACCCACTTGTAGGTTTTGTATTTGGAGAAATCTTTGTTCTTGTCGAAGTCGTAGCGAACGTCTTGGGCTAGGACGCCAAGAGCACCGAACATAAGAAAGACTAGCGCAAACACAACAGACGCAAATAACGCCGACTTTTTCATTTCTACTTTCTCCTTTGCTTGAAAAAATCTCTGTTTTTCCAGCCAAACATGGAACCCCTTCACCAATTGTCATTGGTGGGACGCCAAGTCTTGTCGGGGTTGTATAGCACCAAGTTGCTGAACAATTTGAGAGTGTCAGGTCCCAAATCCTTCTGGTAGACGATACCGGACTGACTGACCAGGAAAGTCTGCACCCCGGTGACGCGGTACTCCGCGGGTGCCGCAGCCATAGCAAACCCACCAATCATTGCTCCTTCCACGACAAAGTCCATTTGGCCCAGGGGGGCCGCGGGGCCCTGTCCCTTCAAAATCTTGAAGTAATAACCATGGTATGGCTGACTCTTGTTCGTATAGCCTTGCTCTAATGCCTTAGCTATCCCTTCAGCGACGGGTCCCCCCAAGCTTCCATCGGCGTTCCGCCAGACAAGCCCATCGTGCTTTCCGGGCGTACTGATCACACGTTGGGCGTACTGATTCACCTTGGCATTGTCATGCTTTTCCATCGCGTATTCATGTTGGGCGTCCACATAACCGCGACAAATTTGGATGGCGTCCAGCTCATTGGCACCAATGCGGCGCAACAAAATTTCTTGTTGCCCGGCTTTAGTGTCGAATAGCCATTTCCCTCCCCTCAGAACGAGCGGAATGGGAAGAGGCCAGCCATCTTCACCAACGAGGAGTACGGCGCGTTTGGGATTCTTGGTGTCTACGGTGACCTCGTTCTTCTGCCGTGCCTTTGCGGCAAACTCGGCGGCGTTGTTCTTATCCTGAATCGGATCTTCTGACGATAAAAACTTCTCGGATTCCGGGCCAAGAATCTCTTTTAGGGAGGACAAATCGTAGCTTTCGGCCGCTTGAATTAAAGCGTCGGCAGCTTGTGCCGGTGTTGCGAACGTTTTCTGCGCTGCTTGCTGAGGCGCGGACGATACTTGTCCGAAGGCTGCCACAGCGCCGAGCAATGCGACCAGCAGAGAGGCGAGGAGCGTTCTCCATCCGATAGTCGCTGCGTTTGGATTCATGTGATTTTCCTGCACCATGGATCGATTACCTCCGTCTCCCGCCGCCACCACCGCCACGGGAACCTCCCATGCTCGAGGAACCCCGCGAACTACTGGCGCGCGCTCCGCTGGCGCCGCCCGAAGAACCGCCAAAGGCGCCGCCGCCCTTCGAACCTTGCGATACACTCCGATCTCCTACGCGATCGCCACCCCCGCCTCTGTTTGAATCCCTGGTGCCCGCACTTGACCGGTTACCACCGCGATCCGAAGCTCCCGCCCGGTCCGCCCCCCTGTCGCCTGCACCGCCGGACGCGCGGTTTGCCCCCCTGTCACCTGCACCGCCCGATGCGCGGTTGCCCGCACCTTGCTGCTGCCGTTGGCGCGCATCTGCCTGGCGATTTCCCATAGAATCTCCGCGGGCCGTGCCACCGTATTTGCTTGCCGTCGACCGGTTTGCGTAAGGAGCACCTCCGCGATGTTGAGGGTTATGCTGCCAGCCCCCACCTGCATTTCCGCCGCGATTGCCGCTCCCAACGGAGGTATTGCGGTTACCGCCGCTGACGTTTGTGTTTCTGTTGTAATTATTATTGTTGTTGATGGTGATGTCGTTGTTGCCGCCCCAGCCACAGTTTCCCCACCCGCCACCCCAAGCGGCACCCATGGCCATTCCGACTCCAAACGAAATCGCCATACCCGCCGCGTAGTAGCCGGGCGGCGGGTAGGAAATCGGTGGATACGGGTAAACAGGGGGACCGTATACTACCGTCGGGTTATAGCTTGGAACGTAGACCACATCTGGGCTGGACTGCTGGATGACGACGACAGACTTGTTCTCTATAACCTTTGTCTCCACTTTCATTTGCTCAGTGGACTTCAGATTTCCGGTGTCTTTTGCTTTTGCCCGCATGCGTTGGACTGCATCCATGACGTCGGATTGCTGTGCCAAAAAAGCGTTGCCCAGATCTGTCGTCCACTGGATGTCATCGGCTAGACGCTTAACGAGATCAGGAAGTGGGGCCATGGCTTGGACACTCGTGTCCCAAGGCTGCTTGGCTACGGCGTCGGTAAGCGCCTTGTCCTTTAAATCTTTGTTTTTCGTCAGCCACTGCTGGAGTTGCATGATCTCCAATGGATATGTGGAGGCTGCTAGTACTTGAGCCAGCAGCGGGTCGGGATAAAGAGCGATAGGCGCCACCAGAGCATCCAATTGATCATTTGGAATTTTCGGAGCTTCCTGGGCGGGCGCACTCGCTTCCTGCGAAACCGGTTCCGCTCGCGTTGCCGGCACAGTGGCAGGTACCAGCACAATGGAGCACACCACCGCGCTCAGTCGACTCGACACGGTGCGGAAATTCATTTTTCACCTCTGAGCTTCACTGTCATTCCCGTATAGCCGCAACACCACGTTTGGGACACTGGCAAAATTGACAGCGGTGCTGGTGATCGAGAAGAGGTGACAGATGACCACCAGGAAAATCAGGAAAGCGCCGGAAGCCGCGGCTGGTGAGAGGCTGGGCCGACTGTCAAAATTGACAGTTTGCCGCAATCAATATCCCTCCTATTGTGCATTCTAAGTTGCATAGCTAGACGCAATCCGCTCGGTGTCCCTGTGGGTGAGCACGGCTGCAGTGATGCTAATCGGCCGAGGCGTAAAGCAGGCGCGCGGCCCTGCAAACAGTATTGTTTCTGCGCGGATTTCGTGACTGCTGGTTAAAAGGCGTGTATGCAGCGGAAAACGACTCGGACAACGTCATGAGCATTCGCAGAGTCGAACGCATTGTCTTGGCAATCGGGTTTGCGCTTCTGCTCGTCTGGGGAGCGGCGCGGTTGCACCGGACCTTAGCATCGCGGGCGGCGATTGCGCGGTTTCAAACTGAGGAAGCCGGCATGCTCGCGGGAACCATGTCCCCATCCGCCGATCCAATTTTGGGATCCAAGGTTGATTTTAGGCTATGGGCCACAAATCGAATCGCGGCGTACGAAGCGAGCCTGACGCAAGAAAAAGACAAGCCGCTCGCGATTCTTCGGTTCCCTAAGATCAGCCTTGAGGTGCCGGTGTTTGATGATATCGATGAACTTGCGTTGAATCGAGGCGCTGGAAGAATTCGGGGAACGGGTCAGATTGGGCAAGTTGGTAATGTCGGCATAGCAGGGCATCGGGACGGTTTTTTTCGCGGTCTCAAAGACATTGTCCCCGGGGACACCATCGAACTCGATTTGGGCGGGAGAACGGAACGGTACGTGGTCAAACAAATTCAAATTGTTGAACCCGAAGACACGGCGGTTTTGAATCGAACGTCAACGCCAACCTTGACCTTGGTGACTTGCTTCCCGTTCTACTACGTGGGCAGCGCGCCGCAACGGTACATCGTTACGGCGGTTCAGGATTCTAGCCAGAAGGATTAGAGACAAGGGGTCTCAAGTACCACGGGCAAGAACATAACAAAAAAGGAGAAAAACAATGATTTCAATCAGGTCCTCGAAGACGGTCTTGCAATGCCTGCTGGCGGGAGGCGCTGTTTGTGTTGCCTTCTCTCTGCCAGCAGCAGCGCAAGTGAAGAGTACCGAAACAGTAGAGCACGGCTCTCCCAACAAGCAGGTTATGGTCGAACGCGGTGAAATTGTGTATGTCTCCGGTAATGACCTGGTTGTTAAAATGGAAGACGGCTCGCTGCGAAACTTTTTCGATGTTCCAGACAGCACAACCATCACGGTCGACGGCAGGCAACTCAATGTCCACCAGCTAAAGCCCGGAATGAAGGTCGAGAGGCAAACCGTTACGACAAGCACGCCGAGGACAATCACGAAGGTCGAGACCGTGACCGGCAAGGTGTGGCAGGTTACACCGCCCAGGTCTGTTATTTTGACGTTGGAGGACGGCACAAACCAGGCGTTCAAGATCCCAAAGGGTCAAAAATTCACGATCGATGGGCAAGAGACCGATGCGTTCGGGTTGAAGAAGGGCATGACGGTCTCGGCCCAAAGGATTACCGAGGTTCCGGAAACGGTGGTCACTCAGGAAGTAAAGAGAACCGGAACGATGCCGCCACCACCTCCTGCTCCAAAGCAGGATGTCCCTGTCCTTATTGTTATGGCGCCGGCAGAGGCCCCCGTCCAAATAGCGGCCGCCGAACCAGCACCCACGAAACTCCCTAAGACAGCCAGCGAGTTGCCACTCCTCGGACTGCTTGGAATGTTGTTCTGCGGGCTCTCTTTGGCGTCCATGGTGATCCGAAAAATAGTCGGCTGATTCGAACGAACCGAAGAACGCGTCTTCGGAACCGCTCTAATTCGCGGCAGAGTGAAGAGCCAGCACAACGGCGACGGACCAGGAAAGGGCCCCCGCCCCGCCCTTTCCGGCCCTACCGAGGATGACT
>Ga0210400_10003938_pt1 | contig 13010 bp, 7 predicted proteins | sample IncBWH26MmetaG_FD_155456 | JGI IMG/M metagenome (GOLD analysis project Ga0210400, IMG submission 155456) | Forest soil microbial communities from Barre Woods Harvard Forest LTER site, Petersham, Massachusetts, United States - Inc-BW-H-26-M | ecosystem: Environmental > Terrestrial > Soil >...
TTCTTCAGGACTTCAATCGCCTCATCGCTTTTACCTGCAAGAGACAAAGTCCAGCCGGCATTGCTGCCGATGATTAACGAAAGCGGATCGTCCTCCATGGCGTGCTGCGCTTCCGCGACCGACTCCTGAAAGCGGCCCATCGCCGCAAGGTTTTCGCTGTACCAGGAGTGTGCCATTGCGTAGTTCGGATTGTCGGCGAGGGCGCGTCGGAATTCCGCTATGGCGTCGGTCGCGTTCCAATCATAGTAAAAATGAATGAAACCTAAACTGGCATGGGCTTCGGCAAGTCCGTCGTCCATTTCGAGAGCTCGCTTGGCAGCTTCCTTGGCGGCTGGGAACGCCTCTTTCGGCGGAAGCATAGCGTAGAGACCTAGTGTGCCATAGGAATCTGCAACGCCGACGTAGGCTTCAGCGAACGTCGGGTCGAGGGCGATCGCCTGGTGGAAATACTCCAAGCCCCTCCTCATCCCTATTTCGGTTCGCTTGTTCCAGAAGTAACGCCCCTTGACGTATGCCTCGTACGCGTCGGGTCTCTCCGTGGATCGCTTGATGAACCGGCGCGTCTCCTCGCCGGTGAGTTTCAGGGGGATGGACTGGGCAACGCGCTCCGAAAGGGAGTCTTCCAAGGCAAAGATGTCCGTAAACTCCTTGTCGAAGCTTTCGCCCCAAAGCTGTACGCCGTCGCGCACCCGGATGAGTTGTACCGTCAACCGAACGCGATCGGACGCTCGCTGGATGCGCCCGTCGAGAACGGCGTCGACGCCCTGTTCCAGACCAGCCACCTGAGGACTCAGTTCCTTGTCGGCGTACTTCTGAATGGCGCTGGTCGGTCGTACGATGATCTTTCCGGTGTTGCCAAGCTTTGTGATCAACGCGTCCGCCATCCCTAGGCCCAGATATTCGTCGGCGCCTTTTGCACCTAAAGTTTGAAACGGAAGAACGGCAAGCGAACGAAGCGTGGCCGCCTCTTGCGCTGGATTGGCCCCACGGCGAACAGCCATCCGAACCAGAATCAAGAACACGCCCAGAGCTATTACCGCCGGCAGAATTTTCCAGCGCAAAGTGGTCTCAGGAGTAACGGCGGGGGCCTTGAACGCCACTGGGGATACTTGAACTTTCCCTGGCCCCTCCTGCCCTGCTCCGCCGGGGTCATCGGCGTGGATCAAGGTGGCCATCAGTTCGGGTTCACCGACCCGCCTGACCTCAGCGACAAAACGATAGCCCCGTTTGGACACCGTCTCGATGTATTTATGCAGGCCGCGATCGTCGTTAAGGGCTTTCCTCAGGAACGAAACCGTAACCGAAAGATTGCCTTCCTCCACGATTGAGCCGCGCCAAATTGTCTTCAGCAATTCGTCCTTCTCGACCAGATGGCCACCCCTTTCCACCAGGTAAACCAGCAAATCAAATGCCTTGGGAGGAATAGGAACGGGGTGGCCATCACAGAGAAGGAGACGCTCTGGGGGATCTAGTTGAAAAGGACCGAACTCATACAAATGCTTGACAGAAGTATGCATTGCCTTCGAATAAATAAATTCTTAAGATTTCTTTTGGCGATTCCACAAGACTTTCTGTCGCCTGTACCACTAGGTTTGGTGCCGCAATCCCGGAAAACCCAAATCCCCTCCGGGGAAGAGATTATAGCTCACTTGTGACTGGGCAATACGTGCAAACCGTATGGACTCATGGGCAAGTTGGGCACACGAAGCGCGATCCAAGTCCTTATCGGAAACTTCGAGTTATTTTAAAGAGTTTGCGAATTCGCCGTCCCGGTCAATTGAATGAAAATGAGGGGGTTATGATCGTGCGCAATCGAAGCTGGGGAAGTCTTGTAAGCGGGTTTGTTCTATTCTCGGCAGCTGTCCTCTCGGTACTACCACCGCTTTGCGCCAACGCCCAAGTCTCGGGAGCGACCCTCACGGGCACGGTCAGCGACTCCTCGGGCGCGGTCATTCCCAACGTGCAGATCTCCATTAAGAACGAAGACACGGGCGAAGTCCGCTCGGTTACGGTGGACTCGGCGGGATTTTATTCTGCGCCAAATTTGCTGCCTGGGAAGTATAACGTCTCGTTTAGCGCCCCCGGGTTTGCTACCGCGGTACAAAACGGCGTCGTGTTGACGGTAGGCGCTCAGCAATTGCTGAATATCAAAATGCAGATTGGCCAAGTTACTCAGACCCTTGAGGTACAAGACCTAGCGCCCTCGGTGGACTTGGCTACTTCAACCATTGGCGGAGTTGTTGGTCAGAACGCTGTCGCACACTTACCGTTGAATGGACGTGATTGGACGCAACTAGCCACGCTGCAACCTGGGGTTGACTCTGTGGGGTCAATTCAGGCAAATACCGGTGGGCCAGACCGTGCGCGCCGCGGCTACGGAGTGCAAATGACCATCTCCGGCTCGCGTCCCACGCAAAACAATTACCGCATCGACGGTATTAGCGTGAACGATTACACGAACGGCGGCCCAGGCAGCGTCGAAGGGTCGACGCTGGGTGTGGACGCAGTTCAGGAGTTTTCCGTACTGACCAGCAACTATTCGGCGGAATACGGCCGCACCTCGGGAGGTGTGATCAATGCCCTGACCAAATCAGGGACCAATCGTTTCCATGGTTCCGCGTACGAATATCTGCGCAATAGCGCTCTGGACGCCAGGAATTTCTTTGACCCGGCCAGTATCCCAGCTTTCCGGCGAAATCAATTCGGAGCATCGATTGGTGGTCCAATTTGGAAGGAGCACACTTTCTTCTTCGCGGATTACGAGGGGCTTCGTCAGAATCAAGGCATCACCTCGCAGGTTCCTGTCCCTTCGGTAGCGGCCCGGCAGGGCATACTATGTTCAATCCCGCAACCCGGAGCCGGCGGTTGCACGACGCACCAGGTTTCCGGAGCCTTTAACCCCGATCCGGCAACCGGAATTGATAAATCAGTCCTCCCCTATCTGCCCTTGTGGGGCTTGCCCAATGCGGGTCTCGTCGGCAATGGCGATCAAGGCATTTACTCGTTTACCGCACCTCACATTACAACCGAGAATTTCGGAACGGCCCGCGTGGATCACAAGTTTTCGGAAAAGGACAGCATCTTCGGAAGCTATCAATATGACTTTGCGAACGCTACACAGCCTGACCCGGCAAACGACGTACTCGTTGGGAATTCAACCGGAAGGGCTTACTTTGCCTTGGAAGAGACGCACCTCTTCACTTCACAGCTAATCAATTCCGCTCGCTTCGGATTCAACCGGTCTCTTCATACCTCGCAAGGCGCAAAGGCGATAAATCCCCTGGCAAACAATCCGTCCTTAGGAGAAAGTGCCGGCGCCGACAACCCCCAAATCGACGTGCCCGGCTATATATCCATTCAGCCGGGATTGAACCAGATCGAGCGGCTCGATTTCTTCGAGAATTCGTATCAGGGTTACGACGACGTTTTCTTGACGCGTGGAATTCACAGCTTAAAATTCGGTTTTGCTGTGGAACGGGTCCAACTGAATGCATATGATCCCGCGCCGTTTGGGGACATTTCATTCGGCACACTCGCGGACCCTACCAGCAACGGATTTCTGACGAATAACCCAATCGTTCTTTCCGCGCCGCTCCCCAGCGCACCGTTTATTCACTTTAATTTTCGCTCCACCATTTTCGGCGGCTATCTTCAAGATGATATCCGTTTGCGCCCGACTCTGACGGTAAACCTTGGCTTGCGTTACGAAATGTCAACGGTCCCGGCGGAGGTCCATGGCCACTTGTCGGCGCTGCACAGCCCGTTTAACCAGACTTTTGCAGATACGATTGTCGGTTCGACTGTCTTTCAGAATCCTACGAAGCGAAACTTTGAGCCCCGAATCGGTTTCGCCTGGGACCCGTCCGGAAGCGGCAAGAGTTCGGTCCGTGGCGGTTTTGCTATTTTCGACGTGCTTCCGCTTCCCTATCTTCTGGGACAGTTCGCAACTAACACCGCTCCTTTCACGGAGAATGGCACGGCGAGTAATCTGCCCGCAGGCTCGTTTCCGACGGGCGCGTTCGACATTCTCGCAACCAATGCCGCGAGTAATCTCGGCCTGCGCATCCCGTATATTCAGCCCAATCCCAAGCGCAATTACCTGATGCAGTGGAATCTGAATTTACAGCGCGAACTGGCCCTGAATCTCACGGCGAGCGCCGCCTATGTGGGATCACGCGGGGTGCACATGATATTCCGCGCCGACGATATCAATACCGTGCTGCCCCTGCAAAGCTCTAAGGCCCCCTTTATTTGGCCGGTCCCGGTAGGTAGCGGGTCGCAGATCAGTCCCGCGATCGGTCGAATGGACACTCTGCAGTGGAACAACGATACGTATTTTGACGGCCTCGAGGTGCAAGTGGAAAAAAGAATGAGTCGTGGACTCGAGGTGCAAGGCAGCTACACCTGGAGCCGGGCCATCGACGGAGGAGACGGCTCAATCGCAAGCGATTCATTCGTAAATTCAATCCCCAGTCTGTTCTTCTTTCTTCCGCGTTACCGTCGCGCCCCCGCCGATTTCAACATTACGCATAATTTAACCATCAATTACTTGTGGAATATCCCCGCTCCAAAATCACTTCAAGGCCCTCTTGGCTGGCTGGCAAAAGGATGGCAGACGGGGGGCATCCTGCAAATAAAGAGCGGCATACCTTTTACGCCACTGATTGGCGGAGACCCGCTCGGGCTTAGGAGTTCGAATCCCTTCGCATATCCGGATCGCCTGACCGGATCGGGGTGTTCCTCCCCCGTCAATCCAGGCAACGCCGCTGGCTACATTAAGCTGCCGTGCTTTACGCTGCCGACGTTGCCTGCTTCTTCCGCGGCTTTGTGTGACCCTGCGTCCTTCGCCGCGGCAGCCGCTCCTGCGCCAACCGGTACGGTTTATTGCGCGAACCGTCTCGGTACCGGTGGAAGAAACGAAATCTACGGGCCCGGCCTGGTCGACTTCGACTTCTCCCTTATCAAAGACATCAGGATTACTGAGCGTTTGAATTTGCAATTTCGCGCAGAGATTTTCAACCTGTTCAATCACACCAATTTCAACCCGCCTCTCGTCAACAACGTATTGTTTAATCAGGATGGATCTCCGAATAGTGCGGCAGGTGCTCTTGATTCCACCTCAACCAGCAGCCGGGAAGTCCAATTCGCATTGAAACTTATTTTCTGACGGGCGATTAGGGACGTCGTAGAGGCGCACAACTACGAAATGTGTTTCCGCTTAGGGTTGTGAATCATAAAGCAATCAGGAGTTTATAAATGTCGTCCGCGGCAGTCTCAACCCCGGTGCCGTTCCTCATAGGTGGAGAATGGGTCCAGGACACGTCCTCTCACATTACGCATGTGAATCCAGCTACAGGGGAAGTCAACTATCAGGTTTGCGCCGGCAGCGAAGCGCACATCGACGCAGCCGTCCAATCAGCTCATACAGCTGCCAGCAAGCCTGCATGGCGCAATATGTTGCCGCACGATCGTGCGCAAATACTGCATCGCATCGCGGATCTGATGATGGAACGTTCCGACCTGCTGGCGCGGTGTCAGATGCTCGAGAACGGCAAAGTGTGGAAGGAATGCAAGAATCAAGTCATCAATGGCGCGGCGACCTTTCGCTACTGTGCCGCCGCCATCGAGACGCTTGGGTCGGAGATCACGCCGCCCCGCGGCAATTACCTGAGCATAACGGTTTACGAACCTTGGGGTGTTGTAGCGGCCATTACGCCTTGGAACTCGCCGATTACTTTGACCTGCAACAAAATTGCGGCCGCCCTTGCTGCCGGGAATGGCGTCGTCCTCAAGCCGGCCTCGTTCACGCCGACTTCCGGAATTGAGTTGGGCCGGATTGCGCTTGACGCGGGCGTACCCCCGGGAGTGCTGAACGTCGTACCGGGAGCCGGAAGCAAGATTGGCGACGCACTCGTCACTCACCCGTTGGTGCGGATGGTCTCTTTTACTGGAGGGACCGAGGTCGGTCGAAGGATCTCCGAATTGGCCGGCAAGAAAATAATTCCCGCCGTGTTGGAGCTCGGTGGAAAATCTCCCCACATTATTTTTGCAGATGCAAACCTGAAGGCAGCAGCGGATGCGGCGACAGTAGCCATTTTTGAAGGAACGGGTCAATCGTGCACGGCGGGATCGCGTCTGTTCGTGGAGCGCAAAGTCTACGATGAAGTGATTTCGATGATCATCGAAAGAGCCCGCGCACTAAGAGTCGACTTGCCGGACGCCCCGGGTGCGCAACTCGGACCGAGCGCGAGCTTTTCGCAACGGGAGTTCATCGAAAAGATAGTGGACGGTGCGCGCCAGGAAGGCGCTGAGATTCTGATCGGAGGCACTCGACCCTCCGAGCCGCGTCTGGCAAAGGGTGCGTTCTACATGCCTACGATCGTTGCCGGCATCACCAACAAATCGAAAATCGCACAGCAGGAGATTTTCGGGCCGGTGCTGTGCGCCATGCCATTCGACAACGAGGACAACCTGATTGAGCAAGCAAACGACACCATGTACGGCCTGGCGTCAGGGATCTGGACAGCGGACTACAAACGTGCCTGGCGCGTGGCGCGGGCACTGGAAGCTGGGATGGTTTGGATCAACACTTACAAGCAGTTCTCCACCGCAGCTCCGTTCGGCGGATTCAAAGAGAGTGGACTTGGACGCGAGAAGGGATTGCAGGGGATCAGAACTTATCAGCAGGTAAAGACGATGTTTTGGAGCATGTCCGATACATTCGACGGCGGCTTCAGCATCGCGAAATAAGATTTAAGAGGAATGGATATGCCGAAAAGCGAAGTGCAATCCGCTCGCGTGAAGCCAGCGTCCAAGGGAGCCGCGTACATTGCTGACTTTCTAGTCCAACAGAAAGTACCCTATGTGTTCGGGGTATGCGGTCACGGCATTCTCGGGCTACTCGATGGACTGTTCGACCGGCAGGAGGAAATCAAAACCATCTCCGTGCATCACGAGGCTGTGGCCGGGTTCATGGCTGAGGCGTATTTTCGCGTCACTCAAAAGCCTGTGGCGACATTTACCTCGTGCGGCCCGGGCTCCGCGAATCTTATCCTCGCAATCGCCGCCGCATTCGCCGACTCCTCCGCGATGCTCAACATCACTGGCAACGTGCCGACCGGGCAATGGAACCGCGGTCCGTTTCAGGAGACAGGGAAATATTTCCAGGGAGATTTCGTCAACGTCCTCCGTCCCTACGTGAAGCGCAGTTTTCAACCGACCAGGGCCGACATGCTGCCTCTGGCCCTGCGCCAAGCTTTCGCGCTGATGACCAATGGCCGTCCGGGACCGGTGAATCTCGATGTACCGCTGAACGTGTTTGTGGAGGCTGTCGAGGAAAGTGTCTCAGAACCCGATAATCACTGGCCGGCGACGGAATGGTCACGGCCTGCCGCCGATCCCTCTTCGGTAGACGAGGCGATTCGTCTCCTGCAGCGTGCGGCCCGTCCGGTGATCGTTGCAGGACACGGAGTCGAGCTCAGCGGGGCTGAACCAGAACTGCTCATGTTTGCGGAGGCTCTGCGCATTCCGGTCGCTACTACGCCCTTCGGGAAGGGCGTCTTCGACCCGCGTCACGCTTTAAGCCTGGGACCAACCGGACGCAATGGGCCCTACATGGCAAATGCGGCGTGCCGCAACGCCGACGTAATTCTCGCGCTGGGTACGCGATTTGATGACCGCGCGACCAGCGCCTGGCTTCCCGGTTTTACTTACAGCATCCCCCCGAGCAAACTGATTCACGTTGATATCGATGCGGCCGAGATTGGCCGGAATTTCCGGCCGGAGATCGGAATCATCAGCGACGCTAAGCTTTTCCTGCAACAGCTTCTCTCCGCGCAGCGTAGAAGCGTCGACAGCGGCCGCGAAGCGTGGCTCGAACGGATTGCCGGATGGCGTAATCGATGGGAGGCTGCGACCGTGCCACCGCGCACCTCGGACGCAATTCCCATTCGGCCAGAACGCGCCGTCGCAGAGTTGCGAAAGGTTGTGCCGCCAGATGGCATTGTGCTCGCAGATGTTGGCATCCATCATAATTGGCTCGTCTCCGAATACGAGGCTTGGAAGACTCGAACACTCCTGCAAACCTGGGGATTTGCCTCCATGGGGTTCGCTGTAGCCGGCGCTCTCGGCGCCAAACTTGCTGCACCCGATCAGCCCGTGGTTTCGCTGTGTGGAGACGGCGCGTTCATGATGAATGCCAGCGCTGTTCTCACCGCCGTCGAGTACCAGATTCCAGTGGTGTGGCTGGTTTGGAATAACTTTGGCTATTGCGCCATCCGCGATCAGCAGCGCGGTTACTTCGGCAGTGACCGGGAACTTGCGACCAGCTTCACCGACGCCAACGGGAGGCTCTTTTCTGCCGACTACGCGATGATGGCCAGATCCATGGGCGCCCTTGGTGTAACCGTCGATAAGCCAGCCGATCTCGCGCCGCAACTGGAAGCGGCCATTGCATCGGGCCGGCCCATGGTTCTCGACGTACGTATGGATCGCGAGATTCGCCCTCTGGCAACAGGGAGTTGGGATCTTCCTCCAATCCCTCATCCCATGCCGAACTTTGGCTGGGGAGAAGACGAGTGACAACGATATCGACCTCGTCAATCAGATCCTGTTTGCAAATGTTCCCTCCTCATCCCCGCACAAAGTAGGCATGAGGAGCAGTTCAGAACGTAGCGCGAGATTATGACGACAGGAACAGGCATTGGCGTTGCAACGCCACCGGTGGGGCAACTGGGATCTGTCGAAATGGGTTCGCTGTGGTCTGGTAAACGCTTTTATATCGCCGCGTTGTTGTTCCTTAATCTTTTCATCAATTTCATGCACCGCATTAATTTGTCCGTCGCCGCGCCTGCAATTGCGAAAGACTTTGGATGGGACGCAGGAAAGATGGGCTTGCTCTTCTCTTCTTATCAATGGACATATTGTCTCTTCCTTTTGCTGTGGGGCTGGATGTCCGACCGAGTGGGAACACGCTTGGTCAACGGCTTGTCGGTCGCGATCTGGTCTGTCGCGGGAATTCTAACGGGCGTGGCCACAACTTTTGGGGGCATGTTAGCGACCAGATTGGCACTGGGAGGCGGCGAGGCGGCTTCGTTTCCGACATCCGGTAAGGTCGTCAGGCAATGGTTCCCGCCAAAAGAACGCGGACTCGCGACGGCAATCTTCAACGCCGGTACCTTCGCTGGACCGGCATTTTCGGCGCCGTTGGTAGCCTGGCTGTTACTGAAAGAAGGCTGGCGGCTCTCGTTCATGATTACGGGATCTCTGGGCTTCTTTTGGGTATTCTTGTGGTTGAAATTGTTCCGACCTCCATTCGAGTGTTCATGGCTGCCCGCGGACGAGCGAAATTACATCCTGGCGCAAACGGATTCCCAGGCTAAAGCCGCGAAGCCGCCCAAAGGCACTTTGTTTCGGCTTATCGGCCGCAGAACCATGTGGGGTTTGTTTCTCACCCAGGGATGCTGCGCTTACACCATGCTGCTTTTTCTTTTTTGGTTGCCGTCCTACTTGGTGCAATCCCGACACATGTCTTTAGTGAAAGCCAGTTGGTTTACTTCTATTCCTTATGTCGTCGCTGTGGTCTTGGGATTGCTGATCGGGAAACTCAGTGATAGCCTCCTGACTCGCGAAGCGATAAAGCAGGGGAAGCGCCGGACTTTGCTGATTGTCTTTATCCTGTTGTCGTGCGTTGTTCTCTTGACCAACCTGGTCGCTAACGAATTCCTGCTCTTACTGCTGATCTCGATTTCCTTGGCGTGTATCTCCAGCGCACTCTCATTGAATATCGCACTCACCAATGATCTGGTTTGGAATCCGGAGATGGTGGGCATTGCAATTGGTTTCTTGATCTTGGGCGGTAACATTTTCGGATCGCTCGTTCCCATTGCCACGGGATACATCGTTAAGTGGACCGGCTCATTCGATCTTGCATTTTATTTGGCGGGATTTCTCTTATTCGCGGCCGCGTTGATCTGCTTTACGATGACGCGGCGACCGCTCAGCTTCGAAGAAAGCATATGAACACTCCTCCTCAACAATCCTGGTCCTTACGAATGGCAACGGCGATAGAACCGGGAATTGTATGCATTGATCTCGATCGCATGGTTCAGTTTTATACGGAGGTTTTAGGGCTCAAATTTGCGACCGATGCCGAAGCGTCCGCAGAGATGAGCACGGAGTTCGGCACGGGACCGCACGGTTTTAGAATCATTCGCCTGCAAACTCCCAATGGAGAACGAATAAAACTCATCCAGCCGAAGAATACTGTGCTCAAACAAAATCAGGATCCGGAATGGGTCTTTGAGCGGCAGGGCATCACCTACATCACTTTTGTCATCGTGGATGTCCAAGAGGTGACGCTGCGATTAAAAAAGTTTGGAGTCCCGTTGATGAGCAAAGAGCCGGTCCCCATTCGCAAGGGGATCACCGCCATCTTCGCAAAAGATCCAGAAGGCAATTTCCTCGAATTTGTCGAGTACGCAGATCTTGCGTCTTATCGGCCGGACTTTTCAAATGGCGTCAATGTTTTTAGGAATAAGGAATAGCTTTTCTTGAATCGACTCACAAACCGGAGGCCCTTTTGACGGAGAGCTTGAGCACAGAAAATCCCGCTGAACGGTCTCCTTCTGCTCCGTCTCCGGCGACAGACTCCAAGCGGAAGCCGCTATATGCCTCTCTATGGTTCCAGGTAGTGGTCGCCATGGCCTTGGCAGTGGTGCTGGGCTATCTCAGCCCCGCCAAAGCAGTCGCCATGAAACCGCTCGGCGATGCGTTCATTCGCCTGATCTCCATGGTGATCACGCTGCTTATTTTTTGCACTGTTGTATCCGGCATCGCAGGCATGCAGGACATGCGCAAGGTAGGCCGGGTTGGCGGCAAGGCTCTTTTGTATTTCGAAATTGTTTCGACTTTGGCGTTGGTGGTCGGATTGCTCGTGGGAAACATAGTGCAGCCCGGCCGAGGTTTCAACGCCAATCCCGCTACCCTGGACGCGCGTGAAGTGTCTGCGTATGCGGGTCAGGCGAAGGCACAGAACCTCACCGATTTCTTGATGCACATCATTCCTAATACCGTCGTGGACGCATTCGCCAAGGGCGACATCCTCGAAGTTGTATTCGTGGCACTGCTGTTCGGATTCGCGTTGTCCAGTCTGGGCCCACGCTCCCGTCCGCTGTTGGAATTGGTGGATGGTTTGACCCAGGCCGTTTTCAGGGTGATCGCAATCGTGATGAAATTCGCTCCGATTGGAGCGTTCGGAGCCATGGCATTCACGGTAGGAAAATACGGCATCGCCTCGCTCGGTCCCTTGGCCAAGCTCATTGTCACCTTTTACATAACATCCATCCTCTTTGTGCTGGTTGTGATGGGAGGAGTGGCTTGGGTGGCCGGATTCGGCATCATCCGATTTCTCTTCTATATAAAAGAAGAAATTCTCCTGGTGCTGGCGACCAGCTCCTCGGAGACTGCGCTGCCCACTTTAATGGCAAAGATGGAAAGACTGGGTTGTTCGAAATCCCTCGTCGGCCTGGTGGTTCCGACCGGTTACACCTTCAATACGGACGGCACAAGCATTTATATGACCCTGGCAGCTCTGTTTGTTGCGCAAGCCACCAACAGCCACTTGAGCCTGTTGCAGCAATGCACTATTTTGGGCGTTGCCGTTTTGACATCGAAGGGGGCAAGCGGCGTACAGGGTGCGGCTTTTATCGCTCTCGTAGGAACCCTCATGGTGATTCCCGGCATCCCCGTCGCTGGCATGGCTCTGATTCTTGGCATCGACCGTTTCATGAGTATGTTCCGCGCGCTTATCAACATGGTCGGCAATGGAGTTGCCACTCTCGTCGTGGCTCGTTGGGAAAATGAACTCGATCGCGAAACTCTGCAACGGAATCTTGCGTAACGCGGCCCGATTGCGCCTGAACCAGCCAGCAGTTCTAGTAAAGTGAGGTTTCATGGATTCAACACAGAGAATTTCCCGTCGAGGTCTCTTAACACGAGCTGTGCCCGCGCTGGCGAGCGGTCTAGCCGTGTTCTCTTCGCCCGGTTTCGCGCTCGCGCAGGAGCAGTCGCCGAATTCCGCGGGCAGTCCAGCGAACGAAAAGACTTGGAGCGGCGAATATTGGGCCAAGAAAGGCGAAATCGTCCTCTACATCTTTCGTAAGCGAATGGGAGCACCGAAGGCTGGAGAAACGGCAAAGCCCGTCCTTTTTCTGGCCCACGGCTCCTCTGTTTCGGCGAGACCGACCTTCGACCTCAGCGTACCGGGCCACGGGGATTATTCGCTGATGGATAAGTTCGCCGAATACGGCTTCGACGTGTGGACGATGGACTTCGAGGGTTATGGCAAATCCGGAATAGGCCCCGGCAATTCCGATATTGCTTCCGGAGTCGAAGACATAAAAGCCGCCTCCGAAGTGATTTGTCGCGAGACCCGGCAAACCCGCTTTCATCTTTATGGAGAATCCGCTGGTGCTCTCAGGGCAGGAGCCTTCGCGATGGCGGAGCCGACGCGTGTAGAGCGGCTGGTTCTCGCGTCATTTACCTGGACGGGGCAAGGTTCGTCCACCCTCTCGAAGCGTTCTGAATCCTTGGAATACTATCGTACCCACAGCCGGCGGCCGCGCGATCGAGATATGATCCGCAGTATTTTCACTCGCGACAAGCCCGGAACATCGGAGCCTGCAGTGGCCGAGGCAATGGCGGATGCCGAGCTAAAGTTCGGCGATACCGTTCCCACTGGAACCTATCTCGACATGACGACGCGACTACCCATCGTCGATCCCTTGAAGGTGCAGGCGCCAGTACTGATCGTGCGTGGGGAATACGACGGCATCGCCACCGAGGACGATCTGCTCAATTTTTTCCGCAAGCTGCCAGTGCCGGACCGGGAGTTTGTTGTTCTCATGGGCGCTTCCCACTCTATTGCCCTCGGCTTGAATCGCCAGCAATTCTGGCACGCCGTGGATTGCTTCCTGAAGATGCCCAAACCCGTGGACATCTAGAACCACAAG
>Ga0210400_10003939_pt1 | contig 13008 bp, 12 predicted proteins | sample IncBWH26MmetaG_FD_155456 | JGI IMG/M metagenome (GOLD analysis project Ga0210400, IMG submission 155456) | Forest soil microbial communities from Barre Woods Harvard Forest LTER site, Petersham, Massachusetts, United States - Inc-BW-H-26-M | ecosystem: Environmental > Terrestrial > Soil >...
CAGCCCAGAGCTGAAGATCACCGGAAACAGTTTGTCCTCGCGAATCGCATTGTGCAGCGCCGGAACTAAGTCTTCCTCGGGAATCGTTCCCTTCTCGAAGAACTCCTCCATCAGCTTGTCGTCGCCCTCCGCCACAAGCTCCACCAGTTGCTCGTGCGACTCCTGTACCTGCGCCCGCATGTTGGCAGGAATTTCCGTCTCTTTCCCCTTGCCATTGCCGCCCAACTCATACATGTAGGCCTTCATGCGTACCAGATCGACGACGCCGGTCAGGTTTTTCTCGCTTCCGATCGGCAGCTCAATCGGAATCACATTCCGCCCAAACGCATTGATCAGCGATTCCAGCACCCGTTCCGCATTCGCGCGATCGCGGTCCATCCGGTTCACCACAATCAACCGCGGCGTCTTATATTCGTCGCAATCCTTCCATACGCGCTGCGTCACCACTTCAACCCCCGCCACGCCGTCGACCACGACAATCGCCGCGTCCACCACCGGCAACACCATCCTGGCCTCGTGGACGAACATATTGAACCCCGGCGTATCGATTACATTGATCTTCGTCTTGCCCCACTCCACATACGCCGCCCCCGCCGCAATCGACATCTTGCGGGCGATCTCCTCTTCGTCATAGTCGGTCGTGGACGACCCGTCATCAACCCGCCCCAGCCGCGGTGTTGCCCCGGCGGTGTACAACATGGCCGAAAGCAGCGTGGTCTTCCCCGCGTGCCCGTGTCCAACCAGCGCAACATTCCGAATATTTTCTCCCGTATAAACTTTCATGAAATAGGCTCCTTCGGAGGCGCGGAAACAGAGAAGGCCCAGGAAGAGAATTAGCGCACCAGACAGGCCAGCCCAGCATCCCTGCCAAAACCTAGGATGCTACCACGCGGCAGCGCAAGCCTCAAGGGATTGAGGGCCCACATTAATGAGTATGATGCCAATGGCAACAGAGAAACAAATATCAATCGCGATGAGTTGAAGGAATCCTAGCCGTTACAACCTGTTTGTCGCGGAGTTCCTCGATGGACGAATCGGCTCTCAAGATACTACTCGACAACCTAGACAAGTCGCAGACTTCGCTCCACCACTGGCTGCACTTGTGGACATTTCTAGTGGTTGTTGGCGTTGCGCTAGAAGTTGTTGGCGTTGCGCTAGAAATAGTCTTCGTCATCCGGGAATATGCCGAAGACCTGCACGACTTCCGGCGGGGGATAGTACAACTTCCCGAGAAGCCGAGCAGATTGCTACTCGTTTTGGGGTTACTGGGGGCGGGACTGGTCGCCGTGGGAGTCGCTGGCGAACTGTACATAGATGTCCAAGCCGGCAAAGTGGAAACAGATCTCAGAAATGCTAATGAACTCCGCGTCTCACTGCTTTCCAAAGAGGCCGCGGATGCGAACAAAAAAGCGCAGGAAGCCAGCGATCGAGCTTCTGCAAACGCAATAGAAGCAGCGGGGCTACGAAAAGAGGCTGAAGGTGAGCGATTAGCGCGAATCGCAATCCAAGATGAGGTCGCATGGCGAAAACTCACGAAGGACCAGATTAGAAAGTTTAGAAAAGTCCTTGAACCGTTTTCTGGTCAACAAACGGTAATAGAACACGATTTAAACGATATAGAGGCTGGCGCGTTCGCGTTGGATCTAGGGGCTGCTTTGAAAAATGCGGCCCATTGGGATGTACGCGGCAGTGTCGCCGCAGTCCTGATACCAGTAACCGGAATACCTATCGAGCAGATGACTCCGATCCAACAAGGAGTCGACATCATAGGCACATCGGACGAAAAATCCGGCAAGGCAGCCATTGCCTTAATACGAGAACTTGTGGCACTAGGGTTTGATGCCAAACAATCGTCCCTACTGCCTCCGCCTGGTTCCAGTACGGTGTCTGTAATCATCAACCACCGTCCAGAAGGCCCACAAGGAGCGGCTAAACTTAGGCACGAAGCAAAGAGCAAGAAAAGGCAGAACCACGAGCAAGGCGCCGAACCATAACGCTGCGGACACCTTCGAAAAAATGCAGAGCGCTCAAAGAACGCCCTGCCACAAGAAGACACAATCACATCGGACAAGGAAAATCCGGTGTGGGAGTGCCTCCGCTCACAACTTTATTGAAGACGGTCTGGCTCTGCTGAACGTAGCTTCCATTCTGAAGAATAGAATAGGTCCAGCGCACCTCGCCATATTTCTGCATGAAGTCATACACCTCCTGATATTTGCAGTTGCTGTAGCTGCTGTCACAGCTATATCGGTAGGACAATTGCAAATCCGGGTTTGTCCCTAAATTTCCCGGAGGATTCGTGTTATCGATGTTGAGGTTGCCGTAATTCCAAACCTCGTTGACCGTATTGCCCAGATAAAATTGCGTCTTGACCTGGTTGCAGTTCGGTCCATACTCGTGATATCCCGTTTGCGCGCTGGGCACCGTGATGCTGCTGAGCTTCTGTCCTGCGGACCCTTGTGGCACGCAAATCGGAGTCCACGGCATCCCCGTCTTGCTGTCGAACGACTTGAAGTAATGAGGATCGGTATAGCTGTGCGGGTCATAATCGGTGATCCACTGGTAAATGTTGTTGGCATCGTAATACTGAATATCCCACGGATATCCGCTTTTGCCTTTAATCCACCAAAATAGCCCGCCGGATGGAAGCTTCGAATAAAGAGGAAGATTCTGCGGCCCCGTCAGGTGTTGCGTGGCGGCAGTGTCGAGCGTCATCCAATCCAACATATCGCCATAGCCGGCAGGACAGGACTGAGCCTGCGCGTGCTGCACCAGAATGCCGGAAGGAAGGCCGAGGAACAACGCAAGGACAATAAATTTTCTCATCGGAATGCTCTCCTTAATGAGCCAGAGTTGAGTTGGGGCAGCTCCGCGATAACAGGCGAATCCTGGCTCGGGAAGTCCGTCGTCAACACGCAGCCGTGGACGTTGTGGCGCTGCAGAGGACGAGACGTTCAAACCGAAGGGTTTCAAAGGCGGGCAGAACGCAAATGAAGCTCAAATCGATGAACAGCTTTGTGCCGCATAACAGATGCTGCCCTGTTATGCAGGGTAGCTGAGGAAAATAATTTTTATTCTATTCACACTTGTTCTTGCTGCGCGCGTTTGAGCGAAGTCTCACGCTCCGATAGTCCTGCCGGGACGACGGCCCTCACATCACTCGTCACGGGAATTCTAACGTTACGAATTTGGCGGCCTTTGTCCCGATGTTAGTCAAGGCGTGACTGTAGTTAGCAATGAACCATTTCGAGTCGCCGGCCTTGAAGTGGCTGGGCATCAGGCCCTGCATGCCTCTGTTGCCCTGAACGTCGTCTCGGAGATCGAGATCAGTAACGGCTACCAGAAGGTGTGGACCGGCATGGCGGTGCATGGGGACTGCTCCTCCAGGCTGCAGTTCGAATTCGGTCGCGCGCACGGCATCTTTGACGAAGAGAATTTGTTTGGTGCCGTTGTTCAAGACGGCCAGGCCGCGGTCTTCATCCCATTTGGGCGTGGCGCTACGGAGGGCTTCGTCCTCAAGCAGTTCGATCGTGACATTGCGGAAGGGTCCCGGGCCGACATCGCGAACGAAGTGTGCGAAGGTAGCCGGCGTAAACCGAGTGTCGCCTTCGCTAAATTTCACCGTGACGGGAGGCTTCTCCTTGACGGTGTTGGAGATTTCGGCCGGCGCGAGCGTGATCGCGATGTAGTCATGGCGGTGCCAGTGAGTGAGGGTTTCAGTATTGGGATCAACCTGGACATTAAAGACACGGACAGAATTGTTTTCGAAGGTGAGATGGTGGTGAGGCTCGTTGGTGATTTCCACTTCCGGGGCAGTCGCTTGAGCGCCGAGGAGCGTAGCCAGGAGGCAGAAGATGGCTGGGCGGTTCATGCCGGGGATTGTAGCATCGGAAGAACCGACTACTCCTGCAGCCGAGCTTTATTCAAGAAAAGGCCGAATGCTTTCTTGTAGTGTTTCTGCCTGATTCGTCGCGGCGTAGCGTTTACGATCGTCGGCTGACAACGCCGTCGCTCCATCTTTCTTTACTGAAACCGCGGTGCGAGATTGAGTGGGGAGAAGTCGATGCCCTCCATCGCATAACGCGCAAACAGGAAGTCATGGATCGAGACCACGCGATCGCCATCGAAATCCAGGGCAACAAAATAAGCAGGCGTCTCGAGTGAGATCTTGCGATCGTATACGACCATCGCAGCCCGGCCATCGATAACGCCCGCCCCAAAAGCCCACTGTTCGGAGGCTGCATAGCGAGCGTAATATTGCCCGACCTCGCTTTTTCCTTGCTTGCGTAGCTTCGCGACGAGGTCGAGTTTGACGTCGTCGGCCAGCATCGCGCGGACCGCGTCGAAGTCTCCGGCCTTGAACCCCTCTACATACTTAATTAGCCGGACGCGCATTCCATCCGACAGCATCGGCAGCGAGACGTCCGCGGGTTCCTTGGCAATCTCGCGCAAGCGGACACGCCCCCGCTGGAGAGCTGATTTCGCCGCCCCCTCGCTCGCACCAGTAATCGACGCAACCTCCTCCAGCGAGTGGCCAAGCACGTCCTTTAGTATGACCGCGCTTCGCTGGAGCGCCGGAAGCCGCATGAAAGTGCGCAGACTCATCGTAGCGACTTCATGGTCCTGATCGCGGAAATCTGGAGCGGCAATCATGTCAAGGGCTTCGTTATTCTGCGTCATCGGACTCTGCGCGCGGCGGCGCAGGAAATCGAGCGCCGTGTTGTGGACGATACGGAACAGCCACCCTTCCGGGTTGTCGATGACACCGCAATTCGGCAGCGCGGCCAGAGCCTTCATCAGCGCGTCCTGAACAATGTCCTCGCCATCGACGGCGGAGCCGGTCATGCGCGCGCAGTATCGATGGAGCTTTGGGCGAATCTCACCCACCAGCCGTTCGAAGTTATCGCTAGCATCATCAGTCATTCAAGCGTGACCCCAGGATGGCAGCCTATTGGATCATACGTCTATCCGGCCATCAGACGTGGTGGTTGTAGACGACGTCGCCGGCGAAGCCGTCGAACGCGGCGAGCGCGGCGATCCTCGGGAAGTAAGCGACCATATCGGGATTGGCCCGCATCCCTTCCACTGATGCGAGATCGCGCCACTGCGAGTAGATGACGACGTGGCGCTGATCCTTCGCGGCGATGAAACTGGTCGAAATCCAGCCATCGAGCCTACTGACGACGTTCTCAGTATTGCCACGCAGGAGTTCGATGACCTTCTCCTGGTTCTCGGGCTCAACCGTCAAGACGTTGATAAGAGTCGTGACCTGTTTGGTCACCGCTATTGTCGTGTTCATGATGTCCTCCTCCAAAAGGCGTTGTTCTTTGCCCTACACGATGAAGACGATTCCCGTAAGTGAAACGGATCGGTCGAGCAGGAAAAAAGATGTGGATTCTTTGGATTCGGCAAGCACAACCGAAACGGCACGAGCTAATGTTTCGTAAGCACACGGGCGGGCGGGGACGTCGACAACGTCCAAACGCGACCTACTCGTGCTCCTCTGTGCCCTCTGTGTTAGAGATTTTGATTTCCGAACCGCCACAGCCTCGCTCGCCGGCGCCCGGCCCACCGTGAAAGCCGACGATTCGCATCAGCGTATCGCTTCAGCGATGCCACCAGGCGCACACGAAAGACATCGGCCTTAGCCGCTGCGGAGCGACAGAGAATTCCACAGCCCTCTACAGAGCGAAGTAGCTTTTCTCGTGCAAAAGACTGTTCTCATCCCCGACGACGAAGTGGTCCGGCCAGGCGGGGGCTGTAGCGAGCAACAGCCGCATCTCACCCGTTTTCTGCGGGACTTCGAAGACCAGTCGAGTTGTGTAGGCGTCGCCGGGTTTCAGAGGCGTGAGCAAAGACGTGCCATGTGTCTCGCTGGGTGCGTACCGTTGGCCTGAGCCGTCGATTAGGAAGATGGTGCGCGGCCCTGGCGTAAGCGGAACGTCTTTGGGACGGGAAGGCGAGGTTGTGGTTTCGTCAAAACGCGTGCGGATAGTGATGACGTACCGAGTCGCCGCACCCGCGGGCTGAGTTTGCACGTCCAGGATTGAGTAGGCGAGGTGGCAATCAATCTCGCAGAAGTATTTTTCCTGTCCGCGAGCGAGGATCTGAGTGTGGCTGGCCAGCGAGAAGCCGAAGAGAAGCACGAAATAAACCGCCGCGCCGGCGGCGAGAAGCTTCGCAGTGCCCCGCGTGAGCTTTGGTTTGCGGAAGAACCAGGCAACCAATATCGTCAGCAGCCCGAAAACGAGGCCCGCAGCGGCGGCGAGAAAAGCGAGAACGGCCAGCTGCGCGGGAAAATTCATGTTGCTCGCGATATGCGGAGCGGATACCGCTTTTATCCCCTGGGAAAGAGTTGGTGCGGCGCTGTCGAAATCGGGATAAATCTCGTCGCCGATCCAGTGGTTTTCAAAGACGACGGCAAACACAGTACCAACAATCCAGAGTATCCAGCGCCGCCGGTTCGATACCGCGTTGAAGCTAACGTGCTGCAGCGCAACGTCCGGCAGATACGCGGCGGAATAGCAAAGATTGGCCAGGAACGCCAGGCCAACCATGACCTCAAGCACGGGCAGGTTCAACGCCGGGCGAAAGTGCGGCCACGTCGAGGCGATCCAATAAACAACGACCGCCGTGAGGATTGCATTGTAGAGCAGCCGCCGGGGCTCCCAGAAGCGCGTGGCGGACCACAGGGGCGAGGGGATGTTCACATTGGCGGAGGCGTGTGCATTCGACATGGTCCTTTCTCCTTGTCCGTATTGTTTTCTTATCACTACTTTTCCAACAGGAACTTCTCCACGTTTAACTGTCTTGCTCCATCGCAACGCAATGTACTTTGTATTGCAAAGCATACAACCAAAAAATATATACCTATTCTTCGCGGGTCAGGCGGATCCATTCCTCCATCTGGTCAAGATACTCGGCAAGGGCGCGGCGCCCTGCCGCCGTGAGGCGGTATTCGGTGCGAGGTACGCGAGCCTCGAAATATTTCAGGCAGGAGATGTATTCGGCCTCTTCGAGTTTCCGGGCGTGCACGCTGAGATTGCCGTCAGTAGTTTTAAGGATGCGCTTGAGATCGTTAAAGCTGAGGCTGGCGTTGGTAGCGAGGGCGCTGACGATACCGAGGCGCATGCGCTCGTGTATAAGGCGGTCGAGTTCGGGGAATTGGAGATTGCTCGCGGGCAGCGGCTCGCGCGCCGCCTGTTCTGCGGGCTTAGCCTGCTTGCGTCGTTGTTGGAGTGCTCTACCCACCGTGCCTCCGCGCGATGAAGAAGCCGAAAGCAATGTGCAGGCCCCCAAAACCGGCCGCCAGAAACCAGTTCGACCAGGTTGCGGGTGCCACCACCGCCAGCGCGCCGGCGGCCATGAAACACAGGCCCATGACCGGCACGGCGGGCACGGAATAGAGCCCTCCAGTAATGATTCCCGCGCCATAGAGCAGCAGCCACGTCGGCGCGAGGGCACTCGCAAAGCCCGCGCCGTAGAGCAGGAATGTGAGAAGCGTCGCTGCGATCAGTGGCGGAAAGAGCCCGAGCGCCACCTTGCGACCGGGGCCCGTAAAGATCGGAAGGCCGCGACGGTTAGCCTTTAGCCGAATCGAGATCGATGCGATCACAACGGCGAGAAAACCCTCAGCCAGCCAGACTTTCAGCCATCCCGCGGAGTTAGGCTGCTGCGCTGCAAGCCACGCGGCGCCGAGAGCGGTAAGCCCCAGAATCACTTGTCCCCAGCCGGGGACAGCCGTGAACGAAGCCGAGCGCTCCATCGTATCGCGGATGAACCGCAGATCGTCCGCCGGATCGAGCGCGGCGGGCTGACGGCTGCCGGCGGCGATCAAATCGCGCGAGCCGCGGCGAGAGAGCCGATGAGGACGCCGCAGACGATGCTGTCGGGAGTCAGGCATTGCGGGTAGACTAGATCACCCCAGATTCAATGTCAAGTACTTTGTACTATAAAGCACAGCACTGGCCTCGCGCCATGGTGCCCCCCGGTTCAACTCGCGCGGCTCAACACCAGGTATGCCGCGAAGATGTCTTCGACAGCCAAGCCCAGCGACTTGAACACCGTGACTTCGCGATCGTTCTCGCGGTGCGGAAGCTCGCCTAATTCGGCAGCGATGTGGGAGGCAGTCCAGCGCCCTTCAGAAATTCCCATCACTACGTCGCCGGCTTCTTTGAGTGCCGCGGCGCGGGAATCGACAACGAGGCGGGCACGCTCAACCAGCGCAGGATCGAGCTCGCGCCGCGTGGGCACGCATGATCCCACCGCAATCACATGCGCCCCATCCTTCACCCACTCACTCTCAATCACGGGAGTCGGCGATGCAGTTGCGGCCACCATGACGTCCGCGCCTCTCACCACCGACTCAGCATCGGCCATGGCTTCCACACCAGTTTCTGATGCGAACTGGCGCAAGCGGTTCGGGTTGGGGCTCCAGGCGCGGATCTCAGTGAACTCGCGCACCAGGCGGAGCGCTTCGTAGTGGCTGCGGGCTTGCACTCCCGAGCCGAGAATCCCCAGAACGCGAGCGTCCTTGCGCGCCAGGTGTCGCGCGGAGACCGCCGACACCGCAGCCGTACGAGCCTCAGTAATGAAGCGGCCGTCAAGGATCGCCTGCGTCAATCCGGTCTCCGGATCGAGCATCACAATGACCGCCTGATGCGTGCCCAGCCCCCGCCCCGCATTCGCGGGACAGATCGTCACCAGCTTTGCGCCCAGTGCCGGAAGCGATGGCACATAAGTAGGCATCACGCCGAATAGCGAACGCTCACCGAACTCGAGCACCGTTCGCACCGGCTGGACAACGCGTCCAGCGGAAAATTCGACAAGGGCTTGCTGCATGCACTCGATGAGATCAGTCATCGGAAGCTGCGCGCGGACTTGCTCTTCGGTGAAAAATCGGGGAGTCATGTCGGGTGATTTAAACAATATTGATTCAACAATATTGATTCAGCAATACCCGGCTCAACAATAACAGGCTTGCGGGATTTTCTTTTCGCGTTTCTCGAAACCATATCTATCCGACGCTTTTAAACCGCGCGATGCCTGATCGCCCACCTCTCGATTAGGTCGAATTCCCATTTCAGGAATTCCCTGTCAAGAGGCAAAAACCGCTGAATTCGCGATATCGCCCTGATTCGAAGGCGAATATATCTTCTGCAAAGCGTCCGGTTCGCACCATTGCTCTGTGATATACTGAACTTATAGTAGAAAAAACAGAACGCGGCCTCCATGGCCGCGTTTTTTATTGCCGGATATCCCCGAACACCCATCAGAAAGAGGCGATCGTGTGGAGCGGACACTCCTGTCCGCTGCCTTTGACTTTGATCTTGATTTTGATCTTGACTTTGATTCTGACCTTGATTTTGACCGTGATCTTGGACGTCTGATTTTGACCTTTGCCTCTGACTTTGATTCCAACACCTAGCACGACCGTGAAAGAGCGGCGCTTCAACGCCGGCATAAGCGCCAGAAAGAGGCGATCGTGTGGAGCGGACACTCCTGTCCGCTGCCTTTGACTTTGATCTTGACCTTTGACCTTGATCTTGACCTTTGACCTTGATCTTGACCTTTGACTTTGATCTTGACCTTTGATTTTGACCTTTGCCTCTAACTTTGACCCAACAGCTCGCACGACCGTGAAAGAGCGGCGCTTCAGCGCCGCGTAAAACCTCGACATTATTAATCGCGCCTTTAGGCGCTGCTTCACCCCAGGGACCACTATGCTCAACAACCAACCCCCAAACATCCCGCATCCCAAACTCCGCGGAGAGTGGGCCGAACTCCGTTTCATGCAATGCGCCGCCGAGCGCGGATTCCGCTGCAACAAGCCCTGGGGAGAAACCGCCCCCTACGACGTCGTCACCGATCACCAAGGCCTCTTCCGCCGCGTGCAGGTCAAGTGCACCATCTACCAGCGCACCAACTCCTACGTCTGCACGATCTGCTCCAGCCACGTCATCTACCGCCCCGACCAGCTCGACTTCTTCGCCGCCCTCGTCATCCCCACCGACACCTGGTACATCCTCCCCATCCGCGCCACCAACCACCAACCCACAGTAGTCCTCTCCCCCCACCTCAAAAATTCCAAATACAGCCCCTACGAAGAAGCCTGGCACTTACTGATGCGCGAACTCTAGACGGGTCTTAGGATGGTGATGATGCAGAAGGCGCATCCGGACGCTCCCACTGCCAGCCGCAAAGCGGCGATAGAATGCAGCCCACGGCGCAAGCCGTGGGTAGGCGGCACACGTGCTTAACCAGCCCCGAAGGGGCGAAAGAACGAACCTAATGCAAGATGTATTTCTCGTCGTACTCCACGTGATTCTTCCTGAGGAACTCCATAAGCTCCTCCTGAAACGAATGCTTCTTATGAAGAGGCCTGGCACCTGCTGATGCGCGAACTCTAGACGGGTCTTAGGATCGTGATGCAGAAGGCGCATCCGGACGCGCCCGATGCCAGCCGCAAAGCGGCGATAGAATGCAGCCCACGGCGCAAGCCGTGGGTCCGGATACGAATAATCTAACCAGCCCCGAAGGGGCGAAAGAAACGAACCTAATCCCAGATGTATTTCTCGTCGTACTCCACGTTATTCTTCCTGAGGAACGCCAAAAACTCCTCCTGAAACGAATGCTTCTTATGATGTTCTTCCTGCTCCGCAATATATTTCGTGACTGCCCGGACATTCGATTCGCTAACGCTGAACACCCCATATCCGGTCTGCCACCCAAATTCCCGCGACCACTTCTCGCGCACCCATTTTGAAGAATTCGCCTTCACCACACGCGCGATCTCCGCCGGCGAATGAACAGGTCGAATCCGCACCAGCATGTGGACATGATCGGCCATCCCGTTGACGATCAGAGCCGTCCCTTGCATCTCTCGAACGACCCCTCCGACGTAGGCGAACAGATCACCCCGAAACTCCGCCTTGATCAGTGCGCGTCTCCGGAGCGTCGAGAAGATGAAATGAAGCAGTAAGTTGCTGGATGTATGAGACAAGCTTCTTTCGCCCCTCCGGGCCTGGTTCCATCCACGCGCGCTCACCCACGGCTTACGCCGTGGGCTGCACTCTTCCGCCGCTTCGCGGCTGCCGCACCGCGCTGCCATTGTCTCCGGCGACCAGGATGTGGCGTGCCCATTGTTTCGAGCAAAAGCCCTGAGAGTCTGTGACAACCGTCACAAGCCACCGCGATATCAATCCAAGCCCCGAAACGGACCGCAACCCGCAGCTCCGAAGGAGCACAAGAATACAGCCCACGGCGCAAGCCGTGGGTGAGCGGCACACCTCGCGAACCAGCCCCGAAGGGGCGAAAGAATGCAGCCCACGGCGTAAGCCGTGGGTCATTAGCCGGAGACGGCGAACCAGCCCCGGAAAGGGGCGAAAGAACATAATGCCGCCCTGGCCCGAATCGATGAAGCCTTTGTCGAGTCTGTTGAAGAATGATCATGGACAGGCCGACGCCGCCACCCACTCCCAAACCTGCCTCTCCCCCCACCTGAAAAATTCCAAATACAGCCCCTACCAGGAAGCCTGCATTTACCTACTCGCTGATCCGGATTGTGTAGGGCCTGCGACAAAGTAGCCAGGCATTTACTGATGCGAGAATTGCCAGAGCTCGCCTGCGGGTCCGCGAAAGCCGCGAAGCGGCGAAAGAACACAGCCCACGGCGCAAGCCGTGGGTACAAGGGCACGAGGGTTAACCAGCCCCGGAGGGGGCGAAAGAACCAGCCCTAATCCCAAATATACTTCTCGTCGTACTCCACCATGGCTCCTCTTCAAAAATGCAATGTACTCTTGCTGAAACGAATGCTTCTGGTGATTCGCTTCCTGCCCCACGATAGAGTTTCGTGACCGCTGTTCCTGCACCTGAAGCAATCCAAGTACTGCAAGTACGAAGAGACCTGGGCACCTGCTAGCTCCGAATTATCAGAAGGAGAGCGACCTCGGAGCCATACTACGGGCGACCGCTGCAAATCGCTGCAGCGCCATCCAACTCCAGCGAGAGCAGCCACGTCGAGAACCCACAACAGCTAATCATCACCTCCACCGCACCGACCGGTATGGGGCGATCGGAGATGCGAAACGACGCGAACCGCTCCCGAACCAACTTTATAAGTTTCCACTTGCGCTCCGCCACATTCATCTGCTATAAACAATTCACCGAGAGCAGATGTGTGGCTAGCCGGCGTATTTGTTGCATCTCTCGGCATCGTCCGGCATCTAAGTTTTCCAGAGAGCCTTAACCGTTCTCAATTGTCCCGGCCACGGGACTACATTCGGATCGCAACACATCCGAAGGGTACCTTCAAAGCAAGGACCTCCAAAGTAAGATCTTTTCTCAATTTCTTGTCTTCCGTCGTCGGCATGCGCCGAAATTGGCGTCTAGTCCGGATGGAAGACCATACTGTTGCGCGTGTCTGAGCGCCGTTAAAGTAGATTCCCGCCCGAAGCCGTGTCATTCCGAACGGCTTTATCGTGAGGAACCTGCTGTTCGCTGGCAGCTCTCCCGACGCCTCGCCCCGGATTCCCACTGTGGAAATCCACTGGAAATTCTGTGGGCAACGACGATTGACGGGATTCAAACGCGCCTGTATGTTTGTAAAGTTTCGAGGACAGTCGGTTTCGCTCTAGTAGCGAGATCGCCTGGACTGAATTCGCGCCGCCTCGGCGGACCGCGATTCGGTCTTTGACAACTAGGTTGAACGTGCCAGTCGTGAGAAACGGATTCGGGCATTAGTCCGAACGATCTCACAAGATAGACCACCATGGTCTTCGAACTCTCGCAAGAGGGCAAGAAGCTGAATGGTGGCGCCATCTCGCATTGTTGACCCAGGACAGCTTTTGCAAGCCGTTCTGGATATGCGGCGATGGCAGTCTGCCTACTACCCGTCGGCAGACATCAGGTTTCAAACGAGAGTTTGATCCTGGCTCAGAATCAACGCTGGCGGCGTGCCTAACACATGCAAGTCGAACGAGAAAGGGGAGCAATCCCTGAGTAAAGTGG
>Ga0210400_10003940_pt1 | contig 13000 bp, 10 predicted proteins | sample IncBWH26MmetaG_FD_155456 | JGI IMG/M metagenome (GOLD analysis project Ga0210400, IMG submission 155456) | Forest soil microbial communities from Barre Woods Harvard Forest LTER site, Petersham, Massachusetts, United States - Inc-BW-H-26-M | ecosystem: Environmental > Terrestrial > Soil >...
CGACGGCACCACCGAAACACTGCAGCAGTATAAGGACTCGCCCACGGTGCGGGTGCATCATTCCGGGGCGAACTTTGGCAAGGGCGCCGCTCTGCGCATCGGAATCGCCCAGGCCACAGGCGATATTGTCCTGGTGCAGGACGGAGATCTCGAATACGACCCGCGCGACTATATTCATCTCCTCGAACCGATCGTCTCCGGCCGCGCCGACGTGGTCTATGGTTCGCGGTTTCTAATGGGCGTGAAGGGGATGAAGCTGGCCAACTGGATCGCCAACCGGATCCTGACGCGGGCGGCGAACGTCCTGTTCCGCGCCGGAATCACTGACGAAGCCACCGCCTACAAGGCTTTTCGTAGGAATGTGCTGGATTCCATGGAGCTGAAGTGTGTGCGCTTCGAATTCTGCCCGGAAGTCACGGCTAAGCTGCGCCGTCTGGGGTACCGGATCCACGAGGTACCGGTCTCCTATAATCCTCGCGGGGTGACGGAGGGCAAGAAAATCCGCTGGCACGACGGGTTGGACGCGCTACTGACTTTGGTGAAGTATCGCTTCACGCCGCTCGCGAGCTTTGCGCGGCGTACGGAACGGGCGGCCGCTGCAAGCTCAGTTTCGCGCTAGAAAATCCCGGGCTAAAACACACCAATCATTCGCCAGTAAAACACTCCCGCGATGCACGCCAGGATCGCCGAGATCGCGTAGATGTTCGCGATATTGAACATCTGCATCCTCGTGAAGCCCTGCTTCTGCGTGACGCTATCGCCCAGCGCCATCCAGAAGTTCATGTAGAGAAGCCAGAACGGGGCGGAGGCGAGCAGCAGCGGCGCCGTTAGGACCAAGGGTGGGATTCCTGCCTTGGCCAGGGGTTCCTGAAGCGGCAGAAAGATCAGCGGCATGGCAATGAACGCCGTTGGATCCAGGAATCTCAACGCCAGCATCGCTAGCAAAACCACAACCAGCAGCAGGATAGGAGTTGCAACCAAGCCTGCTACGTGCGGCAGCATCAGCCCCGCCATCCAGTCGGTGACCTTGGCGTCCACGATCACGTTCCCGAGTCCGAAGATACCGCCCAGGAAGAGAAGCAGCGTCCAGGAAACGCCAGTGGCGACGTCGGCGTCCTGCAGGATGCCCGACAGAGCGAATACCGCCATCGCCACCATGCCGACGGCGAAGGTGGGGAAGGAGTGCAGCTTACCATTGGTGGCCCACAGAAAGATCGAGACCGCGACCACGATCGCGGTGATCATCTCTTGGCGCTTAATGGAACCCAGGGCCGCCAATTTTGCGCGCGCGAAGTCGGTGGAAGCACGCAGAGGCGCTTCCGGCTTCAAAAGAAGCTGGTTCAGCAGCAGAATCAGCCCGCAGAAGATCAGTGTGGGAACCGTCATCACCTGCGCGTAGCCGGTCCACGTGATCGGCAGGTGCTTATCGGCGAACATCTTGAGGACCACGGGACCGTTCAGCGATCCCAGCTCGAACGCCAGGCCGGGAACCACCGCCATTTCGACCACGGTGAGCATGATCAGCGCCGATCCTTTGCTGCGCGGGGCAAGACCGAGCGACTGCACCATGGCCCAGGCGATGGGCGCCATGATGGCGGTGCGGACGGTCATCGACGGAATACCCAGCGCCAGGACGAACCCGATCGCGAAGAAGGCGGAGAGGATTCCCGCATAGCTTCCGGGAAATAAAGTCAGAATATAGTAGGACAGCCGCTCCGCCAGGCCCGTCTTGCGCATGGCGAAGCCGTAGTAGAGAACCGCCAGCAGCGTCCAGAAGGCCGGATCCGCGAAACCGCTCAACGCCCGCGGCGGCGGGACTTTCACGGCGATCAGCAACGCCATCATCAGCACTGACGCGACGCCGTTGTTCATCACCTCGGTGGCCCACAAGATCACGGTGCCCGCGGTGATCGCGAGCACCAGCTGCCCTGTGCGCGTCAGTCCCTGGGGCGTGGGGGCAAACGCAAGTATGAGGCCGACCACGATTGCCACGGCCAGCCAGATCCACTTGCTGGCGGTAGGACCAGAGACGGTGACCGGCGGGGGCGCAGCGACTGGGGTGCTCATAAAGAAACACCTATCCTATCTCAAGGGCGACATGCCAGGGGCAACCGCTCGATGACTCTCGCGGCTCGGAAAAGTGCTCACCGAGCCCCGACAGTGATGGAGCGGTGCCGGGCGCGTCAGGAGCGGCGGACGGCCCGGAGTTTCGGCTTCGGCGATTCAAGCCGCACAAAAGCCGCCCGATCAGGATCATACGCCGTTACAATTCCCTCGCCCAGATCATAAACCCAGCCGTGCAGCCGTAGATCGCCCTGCTCCAGCCGCGCCGCTACCGATGGATGCGTGCGCAGATTGCCGAGTTGCTCGACGACGTTGCGTTCCGTCAGCGCCAGCAGAAATTCGGGGGCTGTACCCGTTTTTTCGACGGCCTTGCGCGCGGGCTCGGCGTAATTCAGCCAGGCGCTCACGCTGCCAAGAGGTTTCAGCGGCTCCGGATTCACCACACCTTTCAAAACCCCGCAATCCGTGTGCCCGCAGACGATCACGTCGAGCACGCCCAACACGCCCACGGCGTATTCGATGGTCGCCGACACACCGCCGATGGCGTCCGGGTAAGGCGGAACAATGTTGCCGATGACGCGGCAGATGAACAGCTCGCCCGGCTTGGTTTGCGTCAGCATGCAGGGGTCGATGCGTGAATCGGCGCAGGTGATGAACAGGGCCTCGGGCCGCTGCCCCAGCGCGAGCTTCCGGAACAGGTCGCGGTGCTTGGGGTAGACGTTCTTCTGAAATCGCGATAGGCCCTTGAGAATCCTGTCCACGGACACCTATTCTGGCAATCTGATACTATCAGGTCATGATAGTCTCGCCAACCGTCTCCAGCCCGATGTGCCGATGATTCCGAGAGGATTTCCACCCCGCCGTCCCAGAATTCGTGAGAACGTCAACGAGGCGATTCGCGCACGCGAAGTACGTGCTGTCTTTCCGGACGGTACCGTAGAAGTTCTCCCCACTCCCCAGGCGATCCGCAAAGCGCAAGACCTGGGACTCGATCTGATCCTGATCGCGCCCACGGCCGAGCCGCCGGTCGCCAAAGCCATGGACTACGGCCAATGGCAGTACGAGAACAAAAAAAAACAGCACGAGGCTAAGCGGAAGCAGCACATCATCCAGGTGAAGGAACTAAAGTTCCGCCCCAACACCGATGATCACGATTACGATTTCAAGAAGAACCACGCCATCCGGTTTTTACAAGAGGGGAACCGCGTGAAGGCCGTGGTGCAATTCCGCGGCCGCGAGATCGCGCACACAGATCTGGGACGAAAGCTCCTGCTGCGGTTCGCCGGAGACTTGACTCAATACGGCACCATCGAATCCCAGCCGCGCCTCGAAGGCCGCAACGCGCACGTTTTGATCAGCCCGGTAAAGGTCGAGAAGCCGCACGCGCCCAAAGAAAAAGAAAAACCTAAGCCCCAGGGCGGCAATGGCGCGCCTCCCGCATCCTCTTAGGCGGAACGTTTAGCGCCAGCGGCCTTCGCGATAGTAGTAGCGGTTGCTCCGCGTTTCCCAGCGTCCCGGCACCCATACCGCCCGCGCATCCTGTGAGTGAAAGTCCCCCGAGGAATACCGCCATTCCGAGAATTCGTTTCATTCTTGTCTCGTACCTGTTAGAACACGTCCGAGGAGACTGGGTTCCTGGCTTAATCCCGGCTTCACGTGGCAGTACGGCCGCCTCATGCGGAGTGGCTGGTTCTGTGCCAAAATACGAAGCTGGAGGTTATTCAATGGCAGCCAAAGCTCTTATTCTCGCCGCATCGCTGGGCGCTCTCATGACCGTTCCGATACTGGCGCATCATTCATTCGGGTCGGAATACGACGAAAAGAAGCCGCTCAAGTTCGAAAACGTTACCGTGACGAAGCTGGAATGGACCAATCCGCACGCGCGTTTCTACGTGGATGTGAAGGATGCCAGCGGAAAGGTGACCAACTGGAATTTCGAACTGGCGAGCCCGAATGTCTTGAAGCGCAACGGCTGGACCAAGAACACTCTGAAAGAGGGCGACAAAGTCACCGTGATAGGGACGGCCGCTAAAGACGGTGCGAGTTTGGGCCATGCTCAAACCGTTGTAGGCCCCGACGGTAAGCGCCTCTTCGCCGGATCTAACACCGCGGACGGAAACTAGCCGTGAAAAAGAAACTGACGGGCGGGATTATGACCGGGCTGGCGTTGGCGGCAGCCTTGCTGTTGTTGCAGGGGCCAGCCGATTCCCAGGCTCCCGCAGATGCCAAGGCTCCCCCCAAGGGCGCGCCCAAGGGAAAAGGCAAGGGCAAGGCTCGGCCCACCGGTCCCACGCCCCGCATGGCCGACGGCAAGCCCGATTTCTCAGGGATCTGGAATGGCGGCGGACCCATCGGAGATATCAAGCAAGGGCTGATGCCGGGAGAAGAGATCTCCCTGACCCCCTGGTCCAAGAAGATCATGGATTCGCGCCAGTCAAAGGATGATCCGGAAGCAAATTGCCTGCCTACAGGCGTACCACGCATCGCTCCGTACCCTTGGCGCATACTTCAGACGCAGACCCATATCTTCTATCTGTTTGAGGGCAACATCCACAGCTTCCGCCAGATCTTCATCGACGGACGGCCGCATCTGAAGGATCTGGATCCCACATGGTATGGCGATTCCATCGGAACCTGGGACGGCGACACGCTAGTGGTCGACACCATTGGGTTCAACGATAAGTTCTGGTTCGATTTCGGCGGGCACCCGCATTCCGAGCAGCTTCATACCATCGAACGGATCACCCGGCCTGATCTCGGTGGGCTGGATATTGAAACTCAGATCATCGACCCGGTGGCGTACACCAAGCCGTTCAAGATCAAGTTCACGGCTACGCTCCGCCCAGGCGAAGAGTTGATGGAGTATATCTGCCAGGAGAATCAGCAGGACGCGCAACACCTGCAGGGTCCGGCGGGATTGCAGTAGGCAATTGTCGGCGCTCTTCTTCTGAGCCACGACTAATGGAGTGGTGGTCTACTGAACCTTACAGGAAAAGTTGGCAGCATCGTTGGTGCTGCCGATTCCCTTGTAAATAGCCACCTGCGGATACGGGCACAGCGGGCGCGTCATATCCACGCGATTGTTCGCGACGTGCGAAGCCGTCATCTGGTCCGGAGCGACGTTCGATTCCCGCCACCGCTCCATCGCCCCCATATAGTTGAACTGGTTGGGACCGGGGCCGTTGCCGCAGTGCGCCATGCCGGGAACCATGAATAGCCGGTACCAGCTGTCCTGTTTGGATCCCATCTTGCCAAGGACGTTGGAGTAGTAATCGATGCTGTTCCCGGGCGAAATCGCGGTGTCGTTCCAGCCGTGATACATGATGAGCTTGCCGCCGTGCGCCTTAAACGCCGAGAGATCCGGATTCACGGCATTGATATAGCCATACTTCTCATCCGCGCCTGGCACGTCTTTGTCGACGTCAAACGTCTTCCAGTCCCAGTTGGGATCCTGATGCAATACTTCACGATAGGTTCCTTGCGAAAGGGCCGTCGGCGCCGGGCCATTGGCCGCCGACAACACCCGCCAGGACGATTCTCCGCCCATCGCGTATCCCGGATACACGATGACGCCCTTCGAATTCTTCACCGGCCCGTGCGCCTTCTTCACGGAATCGACTTGTGCCGCCGTGAGGCAGTCATTGGCGTCAGCGCCCTTGCACAGCAGCGAGCCGTAATCGAACTTGCACCTGGGCGGATTGTTCAGCAGGCCGTCTTTTACTCCGTCGGCCGCGTCGCAGGCATCGAGTATGGCTTTCCCCAGCATGGCCACTTTGGCGGGCGGAACCGCGGCACCGGGTTGCCGGACCGCGGTTTGCAACACCATGTCGAAGGCGTGCAGATGAGTTTGGAAATTAGCCGGAGCGCCTGCCACGATGCCGTCGAAGTCCTCCGGATAGCGCTGCGCTTCCATTAAACCCTGCCGTCCGCCGGTGGAGCATCCGTTCCAGTAAGAGAGGCTCGGGCGCCGGCCGTAGAAGGCGGAAATGACATCCTTGGCCTTCACCGTCATTTCGTGCACGGCGCGATAGGAGAAGTCCACGATCTTTTCCGGATGCCCTACCGCGAATTTGGCATTGCCGCCTTCGTGGCCAGTGTCGGTGGAGGACGTCGCATAGCCTTCCTGGACCGCGTTGGCCAGCGCCGGGTAGCTGATCACACCAGCCCATCCACCGCCGCCGACAGCTTCATATTTTCCGTTCCACGCGGCGCCCAGCGGCAGCCAGACTTCGATCTTGATATCGGAGTCGGGTGAAGGTTTGAGGGTCGCCAATAGACGGCAGTATGCCGGAAGCATCTGCGGTGTCTGCGGTGCTCCGCCCCGGCCTCCGCGCCCTCCTTCAGCCGTTGGCGGTGGTGGATCGATGGCGTCCGGCTGCGGGGCTGGTGGAGGGGCCGGGTTCACGAACGGCCCGGCGGGCACGGTGGTGACCATGGTGATGGTGGCGTCGGGCAGCTTGAGCGATTGCAACTGCTCGCACGGAGTCTGCCCGAATAGCGTCGAACTTCCGGCGGCCACTAGAAGAAGAATAAGAGCACGATTCACGAAAAGGCCCCCCCTGGGCGCCCTGTAGTAACTCCTTGAAAACTACCACAAGTAGGGGCTCAATGCCAGGACTGGCGTAAGAAGCTATATGCTCACTAAAAAGGGGTGTTTTCAGGGAACGGTTTGGAGCCGGGGACGTATTAAACCTGTATAAGGAGCCTCTCTATGAGCCACGGAACCATGAAAAACTCTTACCGTGTTGCGATCGTTACCACGGCGGTTGCCCTGTGCGCCGCCTTGCTGCTCGCTCCGCTGCCCGGACAGGGCCAGGCTCCCGAAGACGAGAAGGCCAAAGCTAAGGCGGCTGCCAAAGCCAAGCAAATCGCCGTAGCCTTCGAGCAGAACGCCCGGGTGCTTACGGTGTTCGACCGCGATGGCAAGACAGTTGCGGAAATAGGCGATCGCGCCATCTACGGCCAACCGGTCTTCTCCCCAGACCGGACCCGGGTTGCGGTCATCAAGACGGATCTGGCCGGGGAAACCGCGGACTTGTGGGTGATCGACGTAGCGACCAGCAAGACCACGCGGATTACAACCAGTAAGGCGAGGGAGCCGGTGCAGGCCCCGGTGTGGTCGCCGGACGGTAAACAGGTTGCATATGTCGCTCTGAGGGACAGCTCTCTCACGGCGTTTCGAAAAGCTTCGAACGGCGAGGGAACCGAGGAATTACTGTACAAGCATCCGGGTTTTAACTTTCTTCTGACCGACTGGTCGGCTGACGGGCGTTACCTGATTTACTCCTCGACCGATCTCGGAGGCGGAATGCTGTACGCACTGCCTCTCGAAGGCGAGCGGAAGCCGGTGGAGCTGTTCCGCTCGACGTTCCAGGTGCTGGGCGCGCGGATTTCGCCGGATAACCGCTTCATCGCCTACCGTTCCAATGAAACCGGCAAGAACGAGATCTTCGTGCGGCCCTTCAACGTGACCGGCGCGGCGTTGCCCGCGGCGGCAGCCGGGCCATGGCAGGTTTCCAATAACGAGGGCGGTCTGGGGTTGATCTTCTTTCGACAGGACGGCAAAGAACTGTATTACATGGGCGCAGACCGCGGGGTGAAGTCGGTTTCGGTAAGCACGGCTCCGGCCTTCGAGTTTGGAAAACCGCGGAACCTGTTCAATTTGCCGGATGCGATTCCGGTTACGGGAACGCCCGGCGGGCTGGGGAATATCTCAAAGGACGGGCAGCGCGTGGTGTTCGTAGTGCCTCAAGCGCCACGTCTGCAGACCATCACGGTGCTCGACCGTCAGGGTAAGGTTGTCCGCGCCGTAGGAGAGCCAGGTTTTTACGCTCAGCCCGCTCTATCACCCGACGGCGCCCGCGTGGCGGTTTCCAGAAATGACCGGAACACCGGCAACAATGACATTTGGGTTTTCGACATGGCCACCGGCAAGAGTACAGCGGTGACAAACGATATGCCGCCGGACTTTGGACCCATATGGTCCCCGGACGGAAAACAGGTCCTGTACGTTTCCAACCGCCCGCCCTACAACGGTATTTACCGTAAGGCTTGGGACGGGACCGGCAATGAGGAACTGCTGTTCCGGTACACACCGGGCGCGGGCCTGCAGCTCACGGACATTTCTCCGGACGGCAAGTTCCTGACATTCTCCTCGGGAGGATTGGTGCTGGTTGTGCCGCTGACCGGAAGCGACCCATTGGCGCGCAAAGCCGTCGAGTTTTCGCGCGAGGAGTTCGATACCGTCGACGGCCATTTTTCCCCCGACTCACGGTTAATGGCGTACGGCTCCAATGAAGCGGATCCCGACAAAATTGACGTTTACCTGAGACCTTTTGATGCCACGACCGGCGCGGCAGGTGAGGGCAAAGTGCGGGTGTCGAAGGACGGCGCCAACGGCATGCTGTACTTCCGGGCGGACGGCAAGGAGATGTATTGGGTGAGCCTCGATCCGCTGACGGGGGAAGGGTCCGTGATGGCGGCTGATATCTCGACCACGCCTGGATTGCAGGCGGGAGCGCCCCGGCTCTTGTTCAAGCTGCCGGACGCTCGTCTAACCACCAACAGCCCGGGGACCGTCAGCCGCGACGGGCAACGATTCGTGTTCACGCTCATGCCACCGCCAACGACGGCATCGGCGCGATGAAGCTGGGAACCACTAGAATGCATCTGTGGCGCCCATTTCCATCCGCGGACTCACCAAGCGGTATGGAAACGTCCAGGCCGTCAACAATCTAAGCCTCGAAGTGGCTCAGGGGGAGATCCTTGGGTTTCTCGGGCTGAACGGCGCCGGCAAAACCACCACGATTCGCATCCTGCTCGATCTGCTCAGGCCCAACAGCGGGACCGCGTTCATCCTGGGGCATGATTGCCAGACGGACGGACTCCGGGCGCGGCTGAACATCGGCTATTTGCCAGCCGAGATGGGGATTTACTCCGACCTGACCGGGCGTGAGGTGCTGGATCTCCTGGCCGGGCTCAGCGGTCACGTTGTGGATGGGTCGCGCCGCGGTGAGTTGCAGGAACGCCTGGAATTCCCCAGCAGCGACCTGCGCCGTCGGCTGCGGGAATACAGCACCGGCATGAAGCGCAAACTCGGGCTCATTCAGGCGTTTCAATCCGATCCGCTTCTCCTGATTCTAGATGAGCCGACCGAAGGGCTCGATCCACTCATGCAGGAATCTTTCAACAAGCTCCTGGTGGATGCGAAACAGCGTGGCCGAACCGTGTTCATGTCATCGCATGTGCTTTCGGAGGTGGACCGGGTGTGCGACCGGATCGCGCTGGTGCGGAAGGGCGAGCTGGTGCTCCTGTCGAACGTAGAGGAACTCCGTAAAGTGGCCGCGCGCCCTGTACGAGTATTGTTTGACGAGGACGTTCCCGTCACCGCAAATCTGCCCCCTGGAAGCGAGGTCATCGAGACCAACCCGCGCTCGTGGAGCTTGAAGGTGAAGGGGCCGTTGGGGCCGCTGCTGCGCGCGATCGCGACACTTCCGGTGCGGGATATCGAGATCGCCGAAGCGAAACTCGAAGACGTGATCCTCAAGTACTATCGCGATGGGGCGGGCGATTTGCACCAATGAAAAGCGCCGCGCTTCTGTTCCTCTACTCGCTCAAACGCGCCCGAACTCTGGTCATCACCACCGGCCTCTTGCTGGCGGCCCTTCAACTGGTTCTTATTTTCGTCGCGGGGGAGCTGCATAGTTCCGGCGCGTTCGATCAGCTCAGCGCGCTGCTGCCGCCGTTCGCGCGCGAGCTATTGGGCCCGTCTTTCGCGGTGGTCATGTCGTTTGGCGGAATCGTATGCCTGGGGTATTTCGAGCTGGCCGTCATGGGCGCTTTGATCGCGCTGGCGGTCACGCTCGCCACCACGCCGGCGTCCGAAGTGGAAACCGGGTTCATGGATTTGATCCTGGCACGACCGCTGGCGAGGCACTGGATCATCACGCGCGCCATTGCGCTGACGACGCTGGTGACAGCTTTCCTGCTGGGGCTGATGGTGGCGGGAACGTGGGCCGGATTGGAGATGTTCGCTCCCAAAGGCGTTCAGTGGCCCTCGCCGAGACTCATCAACTCCTTGGCGGGCAACCTGGGGACGCTGACACTATCCTGGAGCGGCGTGGCGATGGCGATCGGCGCGGCCTCGAGCCGGCGCAGTGTTGCGGGCGGAGCCACGGGGCTGCTCGCGTTGGGGACCTTTCTTCTGGACTATGTCGCGAGGCTGTGGCGGCCTGCGGAGAAGATCGCGTGGCTATCGCCGTTCCGGTACTACAATCCGTTCGAACTGATCATGGGGAATCCGTTGCCGATCAACAACCAGGTGGTGCTGGGAACGATCGCGGCAGCGGGATTCGCGGCTGCGTACGTACTATTCGCGCGTCGCGATATTTCCCACTAGTCGCTTTAGTCCGGAAGCCGGTAGCGTGATACTGTCATTGGAATGAACCTGCGATTCGTGTGTGGGCTGCTCATCGGGAGCGCGGGGTGCATGCTCGGTCAGGCCCGCGACTACGGGAGGTCGATGGTGATCACGCAGCAGGGCATCGCGGCCACCAGCCAGACACTGGCTTCTCAGGCCGGCGCCCAGATCCTGGCGAAGGGAGGTTCCGCCGTGGATGCCGCCATTGCCGCGAACGCCGTGCTGGGCGTGGTGGAACCGATGATGGACGGAATCGGCGGCGACCTGTTCGTGATCTACTGGGACGCCAAGACCGGCAAGCTGACCGGGCTGAATGCATCGGGTCCCGCGCCGCGCGGGCTGAGTGCGGACTTTCTCACCAAGCAGGGTTTCCGGTCGATACCAGATGGCATCCACAGCGTGACGGTTCCTGGAGCCGTCGATGGCTGGGCCAAGATGCATGCGCGTTTTGGCAAGCTGCCGTGGAAGGATCTGTTTCAGGCAGCGATTGCATACGCCGAAGAAGGGTTTCCGGTGACCGAGGATGCCCAGCGTTACTGGGCCGGATCGGCGGCAGCGCTGCGAGCCCGGCCGGAAACGGCTCGCGTGTTCTTGCCGGGAGGCCGTGCGCCGCGTACCGGCGACGTCTTCAAGAACCCCGAGATGGGGCGGGCCCTGCGTATCATTGCGGAAAACGGTGCGGAAAAAGGTCGCGATGCTTTCTATAAAGGCGAAATCGCGGACGCGATTCTCAAAACCTCGAAGAGCCTGGGCGGAACCATGACCGCTGAAGATCTCTCCGCATTCTCAGCCGAGTGGGTCGAGCCGATTTCGTCGGAATACCGCGGATGGCGCGTGTACGAACTGCCTCCCAACAGCCAGGGTCTGGCAGCCCTCGAAATGCTGAACATCATGGAAACCATGCCCGCCGGCAAGAATGGTCCGTATACCGGAGACGAACTGCATCGCCGGATCGAATCCATGAAGCTGGCGTATTCCGATCTGCGGTACAACGGCGACCCGCGCTTCGCGGACATTCCGCTACGCGGGCTTTTGTCGAAAGACTACGCGCGCAAGCGGGCGTCTGCGATCGACCCAATGAGGGCAAATTGTTCGGTGGCGGCGGGGGCGCCCACATTCGGAGAGACCACCTACCTCACTACCGTGGACAAGGACGGCAACATCGCCAGTTGGATCCAAAGCCTGTACGACTATTTCGGCTCCGCGGTGACGGTGGAGGGCTTGGGCTTTCTGCTGCATGACCGCGGCCAGAATTTTACGCTGGCGCGCGGGAGTCCGAATGTTTTGGCCGGCGGTAAGCGCCCGTCCCACACCATCATTCCCGGATTCATGGAAAAGGGCGATCAGCACATCGGTTTCGGAATCATGGGCGGGTCGAATCAAGCCATGGCGCACGCGCAGTTCGTGTCGAATGTGGTCGACTACGGCATGAACGTCCAGCAGGCGATGGAAGCCGCGCGGTTCCGCAAGACTGGCGCGCCCGGTTGCGACGTCCGGATAGAGGGGCGAGTGCCCGCCGCGGTGATCCAAGGGCTCACCCAGCGGGGCCATCTGGTGACGACGATCGCGCCTTATGACTCGGCCGCCACGGGACGCGGGCAGGCGATCCTGTACAACTCGACCACGAAGACTAAGTTCGGTGCATCAGATCCGCGGGCGGATGGGGCGGCGGTTCCGGAGCCGATTCGGTAAGCTCGTCCTACCCGGTACAATGAAAGATCGATGCGCACTGCTCTCGCGCGGAGGCTGTCCCTGTTAGTGTCCGCGGTGTGCGCTTGTGCGCAGACGCTGCCCGTAAACTGGCGCGTTCAACCGGCAGGGACTCAGGTGGCGCTCGATTCGCTGCCTTTGAGCGCGGCGGTTTCTCCCGATGGAAAATTCCTGCTAGCGCTGAGCGCGGGCAATCGCCCGTCCGTCAGCGTTGTCCAAACGGCGGGCAGCGTAGAAACGGGCGGAATGAAAGAGACGGTCCGCGTGGCAATCGCGGACGCGGGGCTCGGATTGGCGTTTTCGCCCGACGGCCGGCGCGTGTATGCCGGCGGCGGATCGCGAAATGCGGTGTTGGAGTTCACGTTCTCTCCCGCGGGCGAATTGAAAGCCTCGCGTGAAATCTCCGTGGGACAACCGGCCGCCATGAATTATATTGGAGACGTCGCGGTCTCTCCGGACGGCCGGACGGTCCTGGCGGCCGATCTCTTCCATGACCGCGTGCTGGTCGTCAACGCGCAATCGGGCCAGATCACCGCGACCTTCAAGACAGGACGGCGGCCTTACCGGATTCTGTTTCATCCCGACGGCCAATCCTTCTTCGTTTCGAGCTGGGCCGACGCGTCAGTATACGAGTACAGCCTGCCTTCAGGCACCGAGATGGCGCGGGCTCGCGTGGGTGCGCATCCCACCGATCTCATTCTGAGCAATCGCAAAATTCCGGATGAGCAAAACTCATGGCAGTATCGGCTGTTCGTGGCGTCGGCGAACACCAATGACGTTTTTGTCGTCGGCGTGAGCGAGGGCAAG
>Ga0210400_10003941_pt1 | contig 12999 bp, 14 predicted proteins | sample IncBWH26MmetaG_FD_155456 | JGI IMG/M metagenome (GOLD analysis project Ga0210400, IMG submission 155456) | Forest soil microbial communities from Barre Woods Harvard Forest LTER site, Petersham, Massachusetts, United States - Inc-BW-H-26-M | ecosystem: Environmental > Terrestrial > Soil >...
GTCAGATTCGCACCACTAGGCTAGGGAGGTCGCGCGCCGCGTCAATGGCAATCGCGGATGTCAGGTCGCGCCGAGATGACGCGCCAGCTTGCCCAGGGTCTGATAGCCGAACTCCACAGCGCCGAAGCCGATCGTCGCATCGCGCTGCTCCTTGGTCGGGTGGAGTTGGCGCATGGTCAGTACGGTCTTTCCGTCGCTCTGCGCGTCGAACGTCACAGTGACATGGAAGCGCGCGGGGTCTTCGTCCTTGTCGGAGCCGTGCTCGATCTCGATCAGCCGCGGCGCTTCCACCCGCAGGAACACCATGCGGTTGTCGTAACGCGTGCCGTCGGGCCCCGTGTAGACGAAGCGCCAGCGCCCACGGGTGCGGACGTTGCACTCCAGCGATTCAACCTTGAATCCGTCGGGCCCGAACCACTGAACGATCTGCTTCGGGTCGGTCCATGCCTGGAAGACGCGCTCGCGCGGTGCGGCGATCACACGGCTCAGCACGATCTCGCGATCGAGCGCCCAGGTTTTGCTGGGGTCAGCGTTCATGGTCGTCACCTTTCGTCTCTGTCGTTGCGAGGAATCGTTCCAGACGGTCGAAGCGCGCCTCCCAGGCGGCGCGGGTATGGTCGAACCAGCGGGCGGCCTCGGCGAAACGCTCGACATTCAGCCGACACGGACGCTTCTGCCCGTCGCGTCCGCGCGCGATGAGGCCGGCGCGCTCCAGCACCTTCAGATGCTGCGACACGGCCGGCAGGCTCATCGCGAAGGGTGCGGCGATCTCCTGCACCGTCAGGTCGCCCTGAGCCGCCAGGCGGCTCAGGATGGCCAGCCGAGTCGGGTCGCCAAGCGCGGCAAACGTCTTCGTAAGAGATTGAGAAGCCTGCACGTTTCCGAACCGACATATATTTAAGTAGTCACTTAAATAATAGGGGTTGGACCGTCCGTCAAGCGAAAGGGCCGCATCCGGGAACGAATGCGGCCCTTAGAGCGTGTTTGCGATTCAATGTGAAGTAAACACGCCCTTAGCAGACGCCGAGTTTTCTGACGATAGGAAAATGTACGAGGGGCTACAGCTCTGGTGGGTTTGGCCGGCGCACTCTTCGGGCAGGATGGAGAGTGGGTCTATCGTTCTCTCCGTTTCCAGGTCCTTCAGTCGCTTCACCTGGTCGCTCTTCAACCCGCCGAACTCCTGACGCCAACGGTAATACGTCACCTCGCTGATACCAATTGAACGGATCGCTTCGGCCACGTTCTTGCCCTGAGACGTCAGCACATCAACCTGACGCAACTTGGCGACAATCTCTTCCGGCTTGTAGCTCTTTCTCGGGAATCTCGGCTCCTTGAACTGTGTAACGACACGCATACATTGGGGCCGATTTTTGACGAGCAACCTGGGAGAGTGCACGTCATGGCTACCTTCCGCTGCTACTACCTCGATGCCGATGATCACATTCGGCAGGTGGAGATAATCGAAGCGAGGGCGCTCGGCGAAGCCATCGAAAAGGGTCTGGCAATGCTGCGGCGTTCCCGTCATCCGGCCATCGAGATATGGGAAGGCGCGACGAAAGTGTTTCCAGTCAGCGCCCCTTCTGCCGCCGCCGCCGACTCCTGAATTTCAAACTGAGTCACCACCTACGGGTTAATCGCCTGCCGCTTTGGTTGGGGATCGACTCAGGAAGCCCCGCTAGGGCCGCCTGTAGCGCTGTTTGATGCTGGCCGCTGTCCGGTAGCGGAAATCACCTTTAGCGCGTGTACGGGTTCCGCAGGGGCGTTCTGACGGCAAGTTGCCGCGCCGCGCTCAAAGGGGCACGAGGTTCCTCTACTCCCCGCGGATGCCCTTTCGCTCGGCTATTTCAAGCTCAAGCTGCCTGATCATCCGGCCGAGTTCGGGGCTCGGCTCTTCCTCGTATTTTGCGAGGAGATCGGCAAGAGCTTCCTCTAGCGATCTGAGGTGATCGTCTTCCGCCATCCCTGTCCTCCATCCCATTTTTAGCTGGGAGGGTTTTGGTTGCGACCCCTTTGAAGGCGGGACCGTTTCGCGCGAGTATATAACCTAAAGTTTATTTTATGATAGACTTTTGGATAGGTGCCCCGCCCGTGATCGGCGCGCGCGAGAAGCTCTGACGGGCTACTGCCCGAGCACGAAAGCGCTGGGCCTAGGCTAGCTCGCTGAGGCGGACCCGGTAGATGCGCCCGTCAATCACGACCTCCGCGTGCTCGCCATCGCCGACATCGCGGCGAAAAACACCCGCGCGACCTTTCCACAATACCGGCATACTGGCTTGCCAGACCCGGCTGATTTTGGCGGGTGCTGAGCCCACGTTCCGCTTGTTGCGTTGGCTTGCCTTGCGCGGCTCGCCTCCCGGAAGTCTGGACCGACCCGTCATGCGCCCTGCTCACGCAAGGCCCTGATCTGCGCTTCCTTGCTCGACGGCGGGCTCGCCTTACGATCTGAGGCGGCGGGTTTCTTTGCTCGTGGGGCGGCGGCCTTGCTCGGGCTCGCTCATACTAAGAGCCTGTCTAAAAAGTCCCGGTCGTCAATTATCGACAGCCAGGGACCGCTCTCGCAAACCGAAAAGAAGCCGTTCAGCCTTGGCGGCAGCAACCGCTCAATTTGCATCCGGTCTGATCCGCACGCCTCCACACGAGTCCGGGCGCGGCTCCTATCGGATTTGTGCACCGACCATACAGGCGCACCCATTTCCACTTCGGACTTTCCCGAGCCTCTTCCGGCGACGGTCCCAGCTTCGAGCATCCGTCATGAACCTGAAATCGGTGCTCGCGGGATCGTAAAGCGGAAGATCGCCCCGCCTTCGGGGTTGTCTTCCGCTGTCAGCTTGCCGCCATGCGCCTCGATGATGACCCGGCAGATGGAGAGCCCGATTCCCAAGCCGCCTTCCTTCGTCGTAACGAAGGGTTCGAACAAATTTGCTTGAATGTCAGCGGAAATTCCGGGCCCCGTGTCGGTGATGCTCACTTCGATCATGCCGTCGGCGATCGATTTTGTCGCGAGCGTTAGCACGCGCCGCTGGCTTTTCGACATGGCCTCGGTGGCATTGCGCATCAGGTTGAAGACAACCTGCTCGATCTGCACGCGGTCGAGAAACCCCGTCGATGCGTCGGGGTCACAGTGTATCTCGACCGCCGGCGCAGGCTCCCCGCCCGCACCGTGGGCCAACCGCGTTGCATCTCGGAGCAGCTCCGGGATGTTCTCGGCGCGCCTTTCGGATTCATGCCGCGCAACGAAATTGCGCAGACGCCGGATGATTTCATTCGCTCGCACCGTCTGCTCGATGAGCTGCTCCAACACGTTCCTCAACTGCTCCGGTCGGGATGCCGCCAACAGGCTGATGCTGGCCGCGGCGTAGTTTGAAATCGCCGTCAGCGGCTGGTTCACTTCATGCACGATCGAGGAGACATGCTGCCCCAGCTCGTTCACCCGCGAGACGTGGACGAGGATCGCTTCGGTTTCCTGCAGCCGGCGCTAACAGCGATGCGACCTTAAACGGTCACACCACCGGCACCTTCGGAATGTCTCGCGTCTTGGATCGATTGATCACACCATCTACTCGTCACCTTGCAAGTTCCGGCATCGGCTCAGGATGTAGCAGTTGGGTTGCCTTCCGCCCTGGCTGATGTTAGGCGATGCCCGCCGAGGCGACGGGTCGCGCCGCGTTCGGCCAGGAGTTCCTCGGCGTCGCGGTAGCTCAGTGTAAAGCGGAGGTATAGCCAAATCGCGTGCTGGATCACCACGGGCGGGAAGCGATGCCGGCAATAGGACAGCTGATCCATGCAGGCAGCCTACCCCACCGGGTGGCACGCCCAAACTCCGTTTCCGTGACAATGCCAGTCAGCTCGATCTGCGCAACGCTTTCTCAGCATCCATGCCGCCGTTCACAACACATTCAATCTTCAACGCCACCTCATCTCCCGATGGACGCTGCGGACCTTTCGCGCCGAAGCGACAGCGCAGTGGCAAGATGCCATCGCAGCAGCATGAACCAGATTTGCCCCTAGCCCACTCTTTGCTCGCCGATAGTTGCCGTGACAAAGCCTCAGCCTCAGGCTTGCGCTTACGGACCACCTTTCTGCAGGGTGAAGGCCTCGAAATCCGAGCTATCGAGATAGGTCAGCCGCGTCCATCCGTCGGTGGCCATTGCGGTCACGTATTCGAACGACGCGAAGGCGGCGACATGGCAACCACCAGGTGAGCAGCCGGGCGGTAGGTTGGTGTCCATCAGCGTCTGCGCATTCTGCACGGTGCTGAAATTGCCGACCAACCCGACCGGGGTGCTCCCTTGCAAGAACACCGTCTGGTCCACCCGCTTCGTCTGGAAGGTGAAGGTGGCAAAGCCGTTCTTGTGCTTTGCCCGCCACGGCAGCGTCACGCTGTCGCCGGGCGAGAAGCCGAGTACGCCGCAACACGGGTCGGCGGAAGTGGCCCCGATGGTCGGCGCGTCGATCTCGGCGAAGGTCGGGTTGTTGTCGACATGCACGGTGGCGATCATCGAATTGCCGCTGACCAGACCGAGCGTTGCCGCGTCGACGGTGGTGATCGTTCCCGTCAGATCGTCGACGTCCGGAACAAAGTAGTGGATGCCCAGTGCCGCGATATTCACTGGATTGCCTGCGGTGTCGAACAGTTCGAGCCGGATCTCGAACTTGCCCGAGCTGTCAGTGCCGACCTCCCCACCATTCGCATCGTAGGTGATCCCGGGCGCGGGCAGCGTCGTATTGAACACCCCATTCTGGTAGTCGGTCGGCGCAATGACCGGCCCCCACACACCCTGCGGCGGCAGCGCCGGCGGAATCTCGTAGAGGTTCGCAGCCGGCGCATCCGGCGGCGAGAGCGGCCCGAGCTTGTAGAGTGCGCTGACCGGGTGGCCGCCGACATCATAGGTGTAATGCCGCACGACATCGTCCAGCATCTGGAATTCGCTGCCGCCGACACGCCGCCAAAACAGGCGGTAGTATTTGACGCCGAGATTTTCTCGCAGCGAATTGTCGAACAGCAGCTCCGGCCGGAGGATGCCGCCGAACGGTGCGCCGGTCTTTGTCAGCCCGCGGTTTGTCGCGGTCGTGCTACCCTGCAAGGCGCTCGAATCGCCGTGGATGGCATTGAGCGAGGTTTGCCCGATCGCGACGAACAACACCCAATTGTCACCGGCGACAACCGGCGGGCAGGGCGGGCAGGTGTGCGCGAGCGGGTGGTGCGTATAAAGGGTGACCTCGGAGCCGCACCGATAATTCCACCAGGTGTAGCAGGGCACCGGCGTCGGCGCGTAGATCGTGATGTCGAAGAACAGGAAGCGCTGCTTGACCTTGAAATAGAGGTCGGGGGTGTCGTGGTTGTTGCAGCCCTTGAAGAAGAAGGTATGGAAGTGGCCGCAATCGTCGGTGTGCGCGGTCGCGACCAGGCGCATCGTGAAGAAGCGCGGGAAGAACAGGCAGAAGATCGGCCGGATAAGATCGACATGGTCGAGCAGGGTCCGCCGGAAATCGAGATCGCTCGCGCTGCGCGCGGCGAATTGGAGTGTGGGGGCGGATTTCAGGCTGTCAAGAGCCCCGGCCGCTTCGTCCCTCAGCAGCGGCCGCGCCGCCGCAGCCTCGGCGAAACGCTTTGGTATCACCGGTGCCGGGTTGGCGAAGAAGGGATCCGGCCCCGGGCCGGGATCCGGCGGGAAGGGTCCGGGAAACGGGCCCGGCAGCGGATCGGGCGGCGGATCGGGTAGCGGGATCGGGTTGATGATGATCTCGCGCAACCGGTCGATGATCGATTTCGGCAGCTTCGGCAGAATGATCCAGATCGGGTCGACCTCGTAGACCTCGACCGTCGCATTGCAGACCGGAAGGTCGATGACTTGGCCGCCCAGCGTCGTGCGCTTGATGACGGTGCCGTTTACGAAGCAGAGCCCCAGGATCCAGCAGATGATGTGATCGATCTGGACCGGAATCTCAACGGCCAGCCGGCGCGCGTTGAGGTCGACCCGGAGGTGCCGCTCGATCGCGCCCCGCCGCAGCAGTTCGGCGAGTGAGCGTGCATCGCCTTCGAGGCGCGGGCCCACCAGGACTCGGACGTTCGTCCCCTCGGCGCCGAGCTGAACCCGCAGGGCGGCTTCACCCTGCTGAAGCGGCTTGGCGTCGAGCAGCTTGCCGCCTTGAGAGAAGGCGTAGGCGGAGAGCGAGGCTGATCGCGCGCGCTCGTCATCGGGCAGTACTGCGCGCACCGCGATGTTTTGGCCTCTGTCGGATTGAGCCATCCTCCTCCCCCTCAAACGTAATTAGCATTGCTGGCGGAAATACCGAGCAATTTTCAATTGATCGCCTAAAACGACCAAGCTTTTCACGCTCAAATTTCAGACATGTTTTCACCAAATACCTTTGACTTTCAACTGGCCGTTGCCCCCGCGTGAGATGCCGTTCCCGCTACCCCAAAACCCTCAGCGCTACCGGATCCCGATTCTTCTCGAGCAACGGGTGTGAGGTACCGCGGTTTGGCGAGCGATAAGCCTGAGATGCGATCCTGCTCGTTCTTGCCCCATCGGCCGCAGCAGCATGGACCTCATCGAGGGAAGCAGTTGTGGTCGCCGATGTTGATCTGAAAGCGGAGGTGGTCGGCCTTTGTCGATCGCAAGCCGCGCTTCATGCCGGGACGGCGGCGCCGTCAGTGGGCAATCATCAGCATCAGGATTTCATTGAACATCTGGCCCGACATGGCGGCCTCGGCCATCTGGAACCGCATGAAGAAGAGCAGCTGAGTTCGGTTTTACCCGCTACTGACCTATGGAGACGCCCACTTACTCCGGTCGACCGAAGACCGCTCCGCTAGTGCATTCAATCTGGCGAACTCATGGGGTAGCGTCGAGCGTCACCGCGAAGCGCTGAATGATCGAACCCGCACCCTCCCACTGTCGCCGACGAGCGTTTCGCCCGTGGCCCTCGCCAACCGGCATCGCTGCGGACGGGGTTATCGTCTCAGACGTTCGTCCTCGACCATATGTTTTCCGTGGTCATGAGATGGGATTGGCAGTTCTTTGTGCACGTCGTCATCAGGCCGAATCTCTTCAAACGCGAGGATTGCTTTCCATTTTCATAGAGCCATCCGAGTTGATCCTGCGCCGGCGCGCGGCGAATTGGTTCAGCGCCTCGACCGCGACCGAGAAACCGATCGCCGCATAGATGTATCCCCTGGGGACATGGAAGCCAGTACCGTCGGCGATCAGCGTCATGCCGATCAGCAGCAGGAAACTCAGCGCCAGCATCTTCACGGTCGGGTGGCGCTCGACAAAGTCGGCGAGCGGCTTGGAGGCCACCAGCATGATCACGACGGCAACGGTGATCGCCGTCGCCATCACCCAGAACGCGCTCGCCATGCCGACGGCGGTGATCACACTGTCCAACGAGAATACGATATCGAGCAGCACGATCTGCACGATCACGCCGCCAAAGCTGGTCTTTCCGCGGCTCGGCGCCTCGTGCAGCCCCTCACATTCGAGGCGCTGATGGATCTCGGCGGTGCCTTTGTAGACCAGGAACAGACCACCCGCGATGAGGACAATATCCCGCCAGGAAACAACGTGGCCGAAAAGGTCGAACAGTGGTCGGGTGAGGCCAATCATCCAGGCGATCGAGGCGAGCAGCGCTAGGCGAGTGATCAAGGCCAGGCACAGTCCGATTTGCCGCGCCCGGTCCCGGCGTTCCGCCGGCAACCGCCCGGCGAGGATCGCAATGAACACAAGATTATCGACGCCGAGCACGATCTCGAGCGCAGTGAGCGTCAGCAGGCTCGCCCAGATCTGCGGGTCAGTCAGCCAATCCATCACCGTCATTCCGCGTCAGTCGCCATCCCAGGATGATCCAGGCGTGCCTACCGCCTGCGTTGAGATATATATAACAGCGGGCGTTCCTGAGTGGCCGGCAGGCCGCCGCGATCATCGCTATGGTCAGTGCCTCGCGTTCCTAGGATTGCGAGAGCTGCGTGCGAGCCTCGGCGGCAGCTCGGCTCAACTCCGCCCGCAGCTCCGCCTCCGTTAGGGCAATGCCCTTGTCGGCAAGGTCGCTGCGCACCTTGCCGACAACATCATCGTCGCCCGGCATCTCGAAATCCGCCGCAGCCACGGCTATAGCGTAGTCGTCGGCCGCCTCGCCGGCGGGTAAACCTAACCGTTCTGCGGCCCATAATCCAAAGAGCCGATTGCGTCGAGCGATGATCCGGAATGCCAGCCCCTGATCGCGCTGGAACCCAGGTTCAAACCCGTTCCGATCCTCGAAACCTTTCATCATTCCGTGTCCCCCTTCGATCTGGGGAAGCAGCGTCAACGCTAGTCCCGCCGCTGCCCCGTCAATTGCAGCAGCAGCACAAACAGGTTGATGAAGTCGAGATACAGGGAGAGAGCGCCCATCAACGCCTTTTTGGCGAATATCTCGCCTGGATCGCTCGCCAGATAAATCTCTTTGATGCGCTGCGTGTCCCAGGCGGTGAGGCCGGTGAAAACAACGACGCCGATCACCGAAATCGCGAATTGCAGTGCGCTCGAGGCGATGAAGATGTTGACGAGGCTCGCCAGCACGATGCCGATCAGGCCCATCAACAGAAAGCACCCGAACTGCGACAGGTCGCGCCGTGTCGTGTACCCGTAGAGGCTTATCGCGCCGAAGGTCGCAGCGGTGATGAAAAACACCCGCGCGACACTGACGCCGGTATAGACGAGAAAAACGCCGGCGAGCGACAGGCCCATCAGTGCGGCGTAGCCCCAGAACGCCGCCTGCGCCGCGGCGACGCTCATGTGCTCGATGCGGAAGCTCAGCAATAGCACCACGCCGATTGGTGCCAGCATCACAAGCCAGATCAGCGGCGTGCCGGCGATCTGCTGGTAAAAGCCGGTGGTCACGGCGGCATAGGCGACGAGCCCTGTCAGGCTGAGCCCGGCCGCCATGAAGTTGTAGACCCGCAGCATGTACTGCCGCAGACCGAAATCGACCCCGACCCTCGCTCCGGAGCTATAGGCCGGGCGCGACCAGGAACCGCGATTTGGGGAAGAATTGTAAGACATGATTACCTCTATCGATCAGAGCAAGGCGACGATGCCGCGGGTAACGAATTCCAGGACCGCGGCGACGGCAAAACCTGTCGCGCTCATGAGTGCGCTTCAGCGAGCCAGTGGGGCCGGTGATGCGCTATCCAGTCCAGACCGCGACCGCGCACCCGTCGGAGTGGCAGCAAATCTTCCGCCAGCAGCATCAGCCCTAGAGGCAGCATTCAGATCCCGAGAAACGGCAGAATGCTCAGGACACCACCACCGACCAGCAGCACGCCGGCCGGGATTCTCACCCAGCGCGATGATGGCCGGCGCAACCACCGCGTGGGCGCCTGCATTGCATTTGGCAGGCGATCGATCAGTCGCTCGAGTCGGTGTTCGTGATAATGGGCGACGGCTTCATGTGCCGCCATTGCCGTAGCGCCGGCGGCGCTGCGGGGAACCGGTTGCGCTCCCACAATCTGCGCCGGCGTCGCCGGGTCGTTGCAAACGTTTTGGTTTGGCATAATTTGCTCCTCTCATGCGCACCATGTTGCGCCGAGGGAGCTGACCGGTCTGTCGGGAAGGGATCGGATCGTCGGGCCCTGCGACATCGACCGGTCCAAGCGCCGCGGCGCAAGACAGGTGATCCGACATCGCGAGGTTGCCCGACCCTATGTCGGGGGCCTCGCCAGAGGGGCCCGGATCAATCGTTACCTTCCTGAGGTAAGAGAGCGGCAAGGACTGTTCAAGATGCCGATGCCAAAATTTAGCATCATGAATTTTGTCAAAGATTCGCGAGTCCAACCCACATCGACTGACGACCGTATCCTTGTTTTTCCACAGGCTCTAGGGGCAATCGAACCTCATCCTTTCTGGATACTTCATTTGATCGACACCACCGCCCTCCCCCGGTTATCGCAATCCCGGCTAAGCTGACAATGATTAGAAAGAAGCGTTCACCAGAGACCTCCACGTTAACAGCTCACCCTCTGTACATGGTGTCCAATCCGACTACCCGCCTCCCCACCTGATCGATACCACCACCTCTCCCTTTGGTTGCACTCCCGGCGCTGCATCTTGTGGGATGACCTGGCATGGCTTCGCACCCGCCGTGGCGAGCATCTGCGTGGCCCGCAGATGCACTGGACTGTGACGGGATCGACCCTTTCGGACCCTCGGTCGCTCATCCCCGGATCATCCCCACGGGCGGCCTCGTGCGCCGAGCGTCGATCCTTCTCAGCTCGAAGTAATCGGGTATTTCGCGAAGATTTCCGCAACCCGCTTCAGCGCCTTCTCCGCCGCTGCTTGCGGGGCCATGCCGCTCTGAATAATGTCCATCCAGCCCGTCATGAAGGTATGCTCGTTCTGGACCTGGGCATAGGCCGGGTTGTAAGCCCAAAAGCTGGGCACGGTCGGGCCGAGCAGACCCTCACTGACGTAAGCGATCCGGTGCGGGTCCTGCTTGAGCCACCAAGGGTCGTCCTTGACGACCGAGGGCATGCACGGGATGTTGCGGCCGAGCCCGGTCTTCAGCCACTCGTTGTTGACCTTCGGCTGGATGAAATATTTCAGGAAATCCTTGGCCACCTCGACATTCTTTGCCCCCTTCGGGATCAGGCCGCAGGCGTTGTTGGCTATGCTCGGCACCGGGTTGCCATCATTGCTGAGCGCCAGGCCCATCGTGACGATATCATCATAATCCTCCTTCTTTCCCTGTGACAGGACCGCGACCTCGGTTGAGATCGTGCCGTCGAGGTCCATGACGATCTGCTTGGCGTGAAAGGCGTTGTTGTCGTCGGCATCGTTCCAATTGATCGCGCCCGGCGGCACATATTTTTCCTTGTAGGCGGTGGTCGGATAGGTCAGCGCCTTGATCACTGCCTCCTTCACATGCGGGTCGTCGACGTGCAGTTGACCGTCCTTGGTGATGAGATCCTGGCCGCCATAGGCAGTCAGGAAATAGTTGAACACGTTGTTGGGATCGTTGCCGTTGGTGGTCACGTTGAGACCGAGGCCATAGACATTGCGCATGCCCTGGGCGCGCAGATTCTTCTGCACCTCCTTGAAGAAATCGTAGTACGCATCCCAGGTTTTCGGAATGTCCTCCACCTTGAAGCCGGCCTTCTCGACCAGCGGCCGCCAGATATGGTTGGGTAATGTGGCTGTCGTATAGGGCACCATAAAAGCTGCGCTTTTTTAGGACGTTGTTATAGCAGTTCATATTGACCACCGTGGTGTCAGTAAACTCCTCCCGTTGCGTCGCCACGACGTCGCTCACGTCGGCCAGCTTGTCATCCCAGGCGTATAGCGCGATCATCTCGGCCGGGTTGCTGGGGAAGAAATCCGGGACGACGCCGCTGGTCATCGCCGAGACGATCTTCTGGCGCGCCGGCGCAAATGGCATAATGCTGAGCTCGATCTTGTTGCCGCTGGCCTTCTCGTAATCGGCGACGATTTTCTTGAACGAGATGTCCTCTTCCTGAACGAAGCCCTGGGTCCACCACACTTCTGCAGTCTTCGCCTGCGCATTGGCGATATAGGGGCGCGCCAGGGTCCCGGCCGCGCCAAGTGCGAGGGAGCTGCGAAGCAAAGAACGCCGCGTCAAAGTTGTCATTTCCGTCTCCGTCCCTGTTCGCGTCGCGACCGTTTTTCCGGCGCATTTCGCTTTGACAGAATAGGCCGACGACGCGCGAGGGCTTTGTCACGGAAACGGGCTTCGAGCGGTTCACCGGGTAAGATAAACTCCCGGAATGGTCCAGCTCTCATACCGTCGCCACCGATTTCCGCCCGCGGTCATCCAGCATGCGGTTTGGCTCTACCTGCGCTTCACCCTGAGCTATCGCGATGTCGAGGATCTCCTCGTCGAGCGTGGCCTCGAAATCTCCTATGAGACGGTGCGGCGCTGGGTGCTGAAATTCGGCCCCCTGATCGCGCGCAAGCTGCGGCAGCGCCGTCCACGCCCGAGCGACCGCTGGCATCTCGACGAGATGGTGGTCCGGATTGCCGGCAAACGGATGTACCTGTGGCGCGCCGTCGATCATGAGGGCGAGGTTCTCGACATGTTGGTTCAGCGCCGGCGCGACAAGCGCGCCGCCCTCAGGTTACTGCGCAAGCTGCTCAAGAAGCAGGGCTTTGTGCCGAAATTGCTGGTGACCGACAAGCTGGGCTCCTATGGCGCGGCGTTCCGCCACCTTCGCTTGGTTTGTCTTCATGAGCAGGGGCTCAGAAAGAACAATCGCGCCGAGAATTCCCATCAAGTCGTGCGGCGGCGCGAGCGCAAGATGCAACGTTTCAAGTCACCCCGATCTGCGCAGCGTTTTCTCGGCCTCCATGCCGCCGTCTACAACACATTCAACCTTCAACGCCACCTCATCTCTCGATCGACGCTGCGGATCTTCAGAGCCGAAGCGGCAGCGCAATGGCAAGGCTCCGTTGCAGCGGCATGAATTCCGACCGGCCCTGGCCTCTTTAATCCGACGGTCGTTACCGTGACAATGCCTCGAAGACTGCGATCTGCTCGCGCAGTTGCCGCCAAGTGGCGAGCAAAGGGCGCACGATCAAGCCGATTTCGGGAGCGCCTTCGAGCAGCGCCTCGACCCTCCGATCAAATCTGAGCCCCCGACCGGCGCCGGGCAGCAAGCCGAAGGTCTTCAACACGCCGCGTATCATGTTGGAGAGCCGCGTCGTCATGCCCGCGAGCTGCGCGCGAGCTCCAAGGAGAGCTCGAGCCCGATGCGCATCGAAAGACTTTACGTGGACTGGCCGATACCAGCCCGTGCGTAGCACCTGCGCCAGCCCTTCCGCGTCGTTCTCGTCGGTTTTGTTGAGCCGCATCTGCAGCGCCGCCTTTACATGCCTGGCGTCCAGACACTCGACATCAAGCCCAGCGCTGCGCAGGCCGTGCACGAGGCAGGGCGTCATCGAGCCGGTCTCGACACCGACTTTGACGTCAACAACACCGGCATGCCTCGACACGCGTGCTGAGATT
>Ga0210400_10003942_pt1 | contig 12998 bp, 9 predicted proteins | sample IncBWH26MmetaG_FD_155456 | JGI IMG/M metagenome (GOLD analysis project Ga0210400, IMG submission 155456) | Forest soil microbial communities from Barre Woods Harvard Forest LTER site, Petersham, Massachusetts, United States - Inc-BW-H-26-M | ecosystem: Environmental > Terrestrial > Soil >...
CGCGTGCTCCAAACATACGTTGCACCGCAACGTCAGCGCGACAAGGTCTGGTTCCTTTATGACCAGCGTTCACTGACGCGAGCGATGCTGGCGCGCTCGTTATGGCTACAGGGTTTCGTTGACCAAGCCAAAAGCGCCGCGCAAGCGAGCCTGGCAGATGCCGAAACAGCGAGCGACAAATTGACGATTTGCTTTGTGCTCGGGTTGGCCATTTCTCCTGTCGCGCTGATTACAGGGGATCTCGTTACTGCCGAGCGCTCTCTGTACAGGCTGATCGAGACTGCCACGAGACAGAGCTTCACCCGGTATGTGATGGTAGGGCGCTGTCTCGAAGCAGCGCTTCTGATTGAACGCCGTGAGTTCGAGGCCGGCACGGCTCTAATGGTCACCACACTCGACGCCCGCACGAACTCCGGGTGGTTGGGACGCTTCACCGAGTACCTTGGTATCTTGGCGCAAGGCATCGCCGGGCTGGGACAGATTGGCAAAGCCCTCGCCACCGTCGACCAAGCGCTGGCGAGAGCTGACCGCGGAGCAGAGCGTTGGTACGTTGCCGAACTCCTTCGCATCAAGGGAGAATTGCTGGTTCAGGAAGCGACGGCGCAGTCCGTTTCGGTGGCCGAAGACTGTTTCGTCGCTGCGATCGACGTAGCCCGGGAACAGGGCGCGTTATTCTGGGAGTTACGGGCCGCAATGAGCCTTGCGCGGTTAAGGCTAAGGCAGGATCGGCATTATGATGCGCGGCAAGCTCTCTCTCCGGTATACGATCGGTTCACGGAAGGCTTCGAGACAGCGGACTTGCGCTGCGCGAGGGCGATACTCGAAAGCTGCGGTCTCACCGCATAGGCGGATTAGGCGGTGAAGGCCTTGTCACGGCAACTATCGACGAGCAGGGAGTGGGCAAGGGCAAATCGGGTTCATGCTGCTGCGACGGCATCTTGCCACTGCGCCGTCGCTTCGGCTCGGAAGGTCCGCAGCGTGGACCGTGAGACGAGGTGTCGTTGCAGATTGAATGTGTTATGGACGGCGGCATGGATACTGAGGAAGCGCTGCGCGGATCGAGCTGACTTGAACCGTTGCATCTTGCGCTCGCGTCGTCGCACCACCTGGTGCGAGTTCTCGGCGCGATTGTTCTTCCGCAATCCCTGCTCATGAGGGCAGGTCAGGCCCAAGTGCCGGAACGCAGATCCGTAGGAGCCGAGCTTGTCGGTCGTGAGCAATTTCGGCGCGTAGCCCTTTTTCTTAAGGAGCTTGCGCATCAGTTGGAGTGCCGCCCGCTTGTCGCGGCGGCGCTGAACCAACATGTCGAGAACCTCGCCCTCGTGGTCGACCGCGCGCCACAGGTACATCCGTTTGCCGGCAATCCGGACCAACATCTCGTCAAGGTGCCAGCGATCGCTCGGGCGTGGGCGGCACCGCCGCAGCTTTCGTGCGATCCCGGGCCCGAATTTCAGCACCCAGCGCCGCACCGTTTCATAGGAGACCTCCAGGCCGCGCTCGGCCAGTAGCTCCTCCACGTCGCGGTAGCTCAGCGTGAACCGGAGATAAAGCCAGATCGCGTGCTGGATGATCGGCGGCGGAAAGCGATGTCGGCGGTAGGAGATGCCGGAAGCCTACCCCTGCCGGGCCACCCACTCGAACCCCGTTTCTGTGACATTGCCGGCACCTGCCCGAATAGCCTCGCCATAGGTCGCGCCGAGATCGAAGAGCGCGTTCTCAGCGGTCTATCGGAGCGGATGATGGAGCCCGAACTTGTCGCCGCATTCGTCGACGAGTTCAATGCCGAACTCCGCCGCCGCGCCGGCGACGCGGAGGCTGAGCACGCAGCCGCACAACGCGCACTCGCCGACGTCGAGCGCAAAATCGCTGGTATCGTCAAAGCCATCGAGGATGGCGCCTATAATCCGACTTTGAAAGAGAAGCTCACCACTCTCGAGCATGAGAAGGCGGCCGCCTCAGCAAAGCTTGCTGCAGCCGGGCCCAAACCGGTGGTGCGCCTGCATGCAGGCCTCTCGGCACTCTATAGGAAGAAGATCGAAAACCTCACCGCCGCGCTTAACGAACCGGGGACTGCGGCGCAGGCCGGCGAAATTATCCGCGACCTGATCGACCGCATCGTACTGACTCCGTCGGATGGGCAGCTTAAGGCCGAGGTTTTTGGTGATTTGGCAACGATTGCAAGCTTCGCGGCGACGCGCGGGCGAAAAACTGAGAACGCCGGGCCTCAGGGAGGCCCGGCGCTACTATCGGTGATTGCGGGGGCTCGCAACCAGCGTTACTTGCACGCCCTTCGAGCTAGAGTGCCAATCATACCGCGCCCTCTCACGGCGGCAACACCGGTTCGAATCCGGTAGGGGACACAACCAACTTGCAAGAACGGCCTGATCGGTCATTAAGTCGGCATTGGTGACGCATGCTGATCGCCAATGAAAAGCGACGCGAGATCCGTCGGGATGTGCCGCTGCCGCGCGCTTGATCATATCGTGCGCTCCCTGCCGTGGGTCTTTCACGACCGGGTAATGCTCGTGAGCGAAATCCCAATCCTCATCAGATCATCCTCATTGCCGCGGCCAGCTCAAATCCAAAGCCAGATTACCGTAGTCCGCGTGATGCCAAAACGGAGCGCCTAGCCACGATTGAGCACGCCGGCGGCGCGGGCCATCGCTTCGATTTCGGGTATACCCAGCCGCAACAGCCGCTCCGCAAAGCCGCGGACCACATCGTCCGAGGGCATGAGGTATGGCCTGCGCAGCCCGCCTTCCCAGCCGGGGAGCTTGAGGATTTTCATCGCCATCTTGATCCAGCGCGCGCACGGTCCCCATTCCATGACGAGCTGATTGAAGCGGCGGATCTGGCTGAGAACCTCTCCGGCCGCCGTGATCTTCCCCACCTGCGCGAGATCGACAAAACTGCGAAAGGTTTGCGGGATGATATTCGCCTCAGCGGCAAACAGACTCGTACCGAGCGATAGCGGGTCGAGCGCGCCGGAACCGAGTTGCCAATGGCAGTGAAGCGCGCGTCCGAGCGCGTCCTGGACGTTGAGCAGATAGATATCGCGCTGCCCGCTGAGCCGAACTGCGATGATCTGTTCGTGCCGCCGGCAGATCTCAGCGACGACCTGCGGTCGCGGGATGTAGCCCATCGTCGGGTTGACCGCGATTACTACTGGATGATGGACCGCCGCCAGCACGTCGTCGAAATAGCCGATCAGCTCCGCCTCGGTCGGGCAATAGCCGTGCCTGCCTTCAACCGTGTAGAGATGCAACGCCTCGACCCCCGCCGCGATAGCAATCCGAGCCTGCGCGATCGTCTGCTCGGCGGTGTGCTCCTCGGGCAGGTTTGCGTGGACCGGCACCTTGCCCCCGCACTCCTCGACCCCCACCGCGTAGAGCCGCGACAGCTCGTCAGGCGACATCGCGTGGGTTTCACCATTCCCGCCGCTGCCGAGATAGACGCCGAGCCGCGCATCAATCTGGCGCCGCAGGTAGCGGCGCATCGCGTTCTCGTCAAAGCTCCCGTCCGATGCGAACACGGTTGCGCACATCGTGTAGAAATCCGGCTGCGCCATCGCCCGTTCCTCCCGTAAGCTCCGTTGCGACGAAGCTTAACCCAGGCTGGGGTACAAAATGAAAATCGGGGTAGGGCTGGGGTCGGTGATCGTCACCGCCCTTGCCATTGTTGCAGCCGCGAATGCAGTCGCGGACGAGACGCCCAAGCATGGCGGGACGCTGACCTACCTGATTCCGACCGACGCGCCGCCCAGCTTCGATGGCCATCGCGAGTGGACTTTCGCCACCGCGCACACCGCGACGCCGTTCTACAGCCTACTGATCGAGGTCAATCCCGAGGACCTGTCCTCGACGACCGATTTTGTCTGCGATCTGTGCACGGAGATGCCCAAGCCGACCGACAACGGGACGACCTACACGTTCAAGATTCGTCAGGGCGTCAAGTTCCACGACGGCACGGCGATGACCGCCGCCGACGTCGTGGCGAGCTGGAACAAGATCGTCTTTCCCCCGCCGGGAGTGATCAGCACCCGGCAGAGCAACTACAGCATGATCGACAGGATCGAGGCGCCGGATGCCTCCACCGTGGTGTTTCACCTCAAATTCCCGACAACGGCGTTTCTGCCGGCGCTCGCCGATCCGATGTCGTGGATCTACGAGAAGGCGATCCTCGACAAGGACCCGCACTGGTACGAGAAGAATATCATGGGCTCCGGCCCATTCAAATTCGCTGGCTACGAGGCCGGCCAATTCATCAAGGGTGTCAAAAATCCCGACTACTACCGCCCGGGTCTTCCCTATCTCGACGGCTTTACCGGCATCTATGCCGATAAGCAGGCGGTGCGCGTCGATGCGCTGCGCGCCGACCGCGCCACGATCGAGTTTCGCGGCCTGCCGCCGAACGCGCGCGACGAGCTGAAGCAGTCGCTCGGCGACCGAATTACCGTTCAGGAAAGCGACTGGAATTGCAGCAACCTGATCACCCCCAACCACGCTCGTAAGCCGTTCGACGACGTGCGGGTACGCCGAGCGCTGACCCTCGCGCTCGACCGCTGGCACGGGGCACCAGGGCTTGCCAAGATCGCGGTCATGCGCACGGTTGGCGGCGCGGTGTTTCCGGGTTCGCCGCTCGCCGCGACCCAGCAGGAGCTCGGGCAGCTCGCCGGCTTCTGGGCGGATATCGAGAAATCCCGGGCGGAGGCGCGACGCCTGTTGAAGGAGGCCGGTGCGGAGAACCTCAAATTCGAGCTACTGAACCGCACGGTGGACCAACCCTTCAAATATCTGGGCGCGTGGCTCGTCGACGAATGGAGCAAGATCGGGCTGCAAGTCACCCAGCGGGTCGCGCCGACCGGCCCGTGGATCGAGTCGATGCGCACCGGAAATTTCGATGTGACGATCGAGGGCGGCTGCGGCGATCTGGTCAATCCGCTGGTCGACACCAGCAAATACCTGCCGCACTCCGCGAACCCCGAAAATTACGGCAATTACGACGACCCGGCAGAGGTCGCTCTTTATGACAAGATGCTGCGCGAGCCCGACCCGACAAAGCAGCGTGCGCTGATGCGCCAATTTGAGAAATACGTCATGGACGATCAGGCCCACGAGCTGATGACGCTGTGGTGGTACCGGATCGTCCCTTACCGGGCCTACGTGAAGGGTTGGAACATCGGCCCGAGCCACTTTCTCGGCAACAACCTGGCGACGGTATGGCTCGACAAATAGCCCAGCGCGATGACCGACACCCCATGAGCAAGATCAGTTCGGCACCCAGGCCGCGGCCCTGATCTCGCCGAATTCGCGCGCGATCTTGCGCCAGGAGGCGCCGGCGTCCTCGGTAACGTACACTTCGCCGAAGAGGCTGAACCCGACAATGCGGCTGGCGTTGGCTGGATGCGTCGCAAGCCCCCACATGGTGGCGTTGGGCTGGGCGGGAAGCGGCAACACCTCCCACGTCACCCCGAAGTTCGTGGTGCGGAGCACGTGCCCCTTTTCGCCCGTCGTGGTCTCGCCACACCCAGCGAACAACACGCCTGGATCGTCGGCCTTGACCGCGATACCGCGGGCATAGGGCAGCGGCCATTTCTCCCCGATATCCAAGGACGCCCAGCTGTCGCCCAGGTCGCTGCTGACAAACATTTGGCGTGCCGTGCTGGCGTAGAGCCGCTTGGGCCGCGTCCGTGCGATCGTCACGGCGTGAATGTCCGGGTCGTACAAGCCCGTCTTGAGGTGCGTCCAAGTGTCCCCGCCGTCCAGGCTGCGGAAGACGCCGTCGATTTCCACCCCGGCCCAGACAATACGATGATCGTCGGGGTCAACCACGAGCCCGGTCACGAATGGCGTGCCGATGGAGCACTCCGCGGCGATGTCCACGGCCAGTTTCTCCCATTGCCGTCCGCCGTTCCGCGAGCGATAGACCCCAGCCGGACGCGTGCCGGCGAAGAGAATATCGGGATCGACCGGGTCGATGGTCAACGAGCAGATCGTCGGCAGGGCCCCCTCGGCGCCGATACGCTCCCACCGTGTCCCGCCATCGTAACTCGCGAACAAACCGGTATCGCCGCCGGCGAGCACGGTCTGCGGCTGTGTGGGATGGGCGACCAACGCCTGGATGCGGCTATTGAGCGGAAACGGGGCGCGATGCCGCGTCCACGATTGGCCGGAATCCGGGCTGTGCCAGACACCCCAGCCGGCGGTTCCGAGACATAGGCTGTAATTCGCCATAACCGGCCTCCCTGCGTCGCGATTCCCGCATCACCGTTCGAGCGAGACAGATTGCACCTTGCTCGACCGTGAAATCATAACGAACGGTGGCGCAGCAGATTCGGTCGAGCCCGGGTCGTCCGGCGCGCGGTCCGATTCTTTGGTCATAATGATGCGGATGCCGACCGTGCCTGGCTTCTTCTTCCAGTCTGCGATTACATCCGGCCACCGCCGTAATATCGGAAATCGAGCCGGCGTCGATCTGCGCGTCAGGGTGCAGCCAGACGGCCACCTGATTCCCGGTCGGGTGAAAGAACGCACCGAGCTTGATTCTCTCACCGCTGCCGTCCTTACCCATCCCAGATCTCCCCCGGACTGAGACCTTCAACGCGCTTGGTGGGCTCAGTAATAGACCGACCGCCCCGCCCCGCCACTTGCCGACAGGAGCTCGCCGGAGACCGCCCAAGCCTTTTCCGAGGCCAGGAAGACCGCGACGAACGCGACCTCCGGCGCATCCACCATGCGGCAGATGGAATTGCCGCGCGGCGAGTCCGGTGCGAAGTCCCGTTGTTCCGCCTCTTCCGGGGATACGCCAAGCTGGCTGGCGCGGGCGGCGAGCAGGCTCGGCGTGCGCTCGGTGCGGGTCGTGCCGGGATGGATGCAATTGACCGTGATCCCATGACGACCCAATTGGACTGCCAGCGTCTTTGTCATGTGCACCAGGCCGGCATTGCGGGCGCCGCCGCTGAGATTGCCGGCGTTGCGGGCGTTGCCGCCGCTGATGTTGATGATGCGGCCCCAGCCCGCTGTTTTCATGAACGGGATGACGGCGCGGGAACAGCGCAGCGCTCCCACATACTTCACGTTGAAATCCTCGATCAAATCCTCGTCGACGACGGTCTCGATCGGACCGGTCGCGGTGGCCGAGCCGCCTGGCGCGGACCCGCTGTTGACCAGGATGTGCAGGCCGCCCAGCTGCTGCGCCGCCTCGGCGACCATGCGGTCGACCTGCTCCTTGCTGGTGACATCGGCGGCGAGGGGGAGGATGCGCCGGTTCGTCTCGGCAGCCAGCTCGCGCGCGCTCGCCTCCAGATCCGCCTTGCTTCGCGCCACGATCGCCACATCGGCCCCTTCGCGAGCCAATTCCCGCGCGATGGCTTTGCCAATGCCCCGACTACCGCCGGTCACGATCGCATGCTTGTCCTGCAATCCGAGCTCCATGGCATTCGATCCCTTGTTGGAGTGGCGCGATTCCGTTGTTCCACGACCATTGTCCTCTCCGAGCGGACCCTGGCGCAAGGCGCCGGGCATGGATAGTTGATGACCGCCGTCCGGAGACTACAGGTTTTACCCCTGCGGCGCTGATCAGGAGCGTCCGCAATGACGGCTATGGGCATCATGCGAAATCCGCCGATCTGAAGCTGAGGGTCTGCTTCCGGTCGTTTTGAGCCACGCCCCGGAGATAAATCGAACGGTCGTTTTCTGCGAATTTTCGCCCATCTCCACGTCATCTGCACTGATCATCCGAGGCCACGAACCCCTTGACACGGGCAGCGCTCTAAGCAGAACCCCGGTCGCGGAATCCAAACACTATGTTCATGGGTGCATCGACACGAACGGAGGAAATGGCAAATGAGCGCCGCGACCCAATTATGTGCCGGGACGGCTTCGGATCAGGGGCGCATCCCCGTTCTCGACATTGGACCGTACCTCGGCGGCGATTCCGGCGCGGCAGCCTCCCTGGCGCGCGCCATCGCCCGGACCTTCGAAGACACCGGCTTTCTCGTGATGGCCAATCATGGAATCCCGGTGCGCTTGGTGGAGAACACCTTCGCGGTCGCTGCGAAATTTTTCGCCCGGCCCGAGGTCGACAAGCTCGCCCTCAAGGTCGGCAAGTACAACATCGGCTATCTTCCGTTCGGCGGGCAGGTCGTGCGGCATTCGCCGGTCAACAGGAACACGAAGCCGAATTTCAGCGAGAGCTTCTACATCACCCGCGACCGCGCCCCGGACCACCCCGACATCATCAACGACAAGCCGCTCGTCGGTCTTAACCGCTGGCCGCCCGGCATGCCTGAGTTCCGGGCCGCGACAATGGCGTATTACGCCGCGATGGAGGCAATGACGACACGGCTGGCCCCGATCGTTGCGACGGCTTTGCACCTGCCGCCGGACTATTTCGATCAAGCCTTTGCGGAGCCGAACTGCACGATCCGGCTGATCCACTACCCGCCGCATCCGAGCCCGGAAGACAACGAATTCGGTTTCGCACCGCATACCGACAACAATTTTCTGACGTTCCTCGCGCAATCGGCATTGCCGGGTCTCGAGGTGCGCACGGCCGAAGGCGAGTGGCTGCGGCCGCCGGCGGTGCCCGGCACCTTTGTCGTCAACACCGGGGCAATGCTGGCGCGCTACTCGAACGACCGGTTCCGGGCGACGCCGCATCGCGTCATCAACCGCAACGACGCGTCACGCTATGCCATCCCGTTCTTTCTCGGGCCGAATCATGCTTCGGTCGTGGAGCCGGTCCCGACTTGCCTCAGCCCCGACAACCCGCCGCGCTACGAGCCGACGACTTACGGCGCTTTTACCCAGCGCCTGCTCGCATTGAACTTTGCCCATCGCCGCGCCAACGGTGGAGAATACGTGTGAGCGCTCGGCATCCAGCTGGCCTGCGCGGATGAACGAGGCGCATATCGGGCAGTCGCCGGGCTCCGGCGGCGATCAGTGCGAGCGCCAATGAACTCGCCACCACTGTCCCTCGCACTCGTCGCCTCATATCGGTGTCCTCCCGTTGTATCAAGCGACGGTCAGCTCGGCGACGAGTACCTTGCCTTTTGTCTCCGGACTTAAAAGGACAGCGACAAGGAAGACGGTCAGGCCCACCACGGTGGTGACGAGGATCGGGCCCGAAAGCGTGATGTGGTAGGCGGTCGCGTACATAATGAGCAGCGGTGAGATCAGCCCGCCCCAGATCGCCCCCTGGTGGAAGCAGAAGGCGACCGCGGTCGCCCGCACTTCGGTCGGAAACCGCTCAGACAGATAGGCCGGGTACTGGACGTGCATGCCGCCGCAAGCAAACATCCCCTGCAGCGCGAAGCCGATGACGATCAGGGTGTAATCATCGGTCAGCAGGTAAAGGAACGCCGTCGGAACCCCGAGCGCCGCCGGGATGATGATCGCCCAGCGCCGGCCGATGCGTTCCGCCAGCCAACCCCAGAACAGCGACGAGAGAAAGAAAGCCGTGTTGGCAAGCGCGATCGGCAACGCGACCAGGGCCGGGCTCAGCTTGAGATCGAGCTGCAGATGCGTCGCGAACAGCGCGTAGTTCGCATAGTAGATGACAAAGGCGCTCGCCATCATCAGGCAGGTGGTCAACGTGTTGCTGAGCATGTTGAGCCTGAAGATCGAGACCAGCGGAGTACGCACCTCACGGTTCTGCAACGTCTGCTGGCGTCGGTTCTCGACCCAGATCTCGGGTTCTTTGACGTATATCCGAATCCAGATGACCAGCAGCGCCGGCAGGATGCCGATCATCAGCAGGCCGCGCCATCCGATGTAGTTGTAGAACAGCCCGTATATCGCGCTCGACAGCAGAAACCCGATCCCCCACGAGCCTTGCATCACCGCGCCCATGAAGCCGCGCGAGCGGACCGGCCACGTCTCCATCGCGAGGGCGGCGCCGGCTGGCCATTCGGCGCCCATACCGATACCGAGAAGTGCTCGGAACAGAAACAACAGGAAGAAGCTCGGCGCCAAGCCGGCCAGGAAGTTGCAGACCGAATACCAGATAATCGAGATCATCAGCGGTGTCTTGCGGCCGATCCGATCGGCGAGCCAGCCACTGGCGGTGGCGCCGATAAGCCGCATCCACAACGTGATCGTCAACACGAACGCCACATCGGCCACCGGCACGTCGAATTCCTTGGCGATCGGGGCGATGATCAACAGGAAAGCTGTGAAGTCGAAGGCGTCGAGGGTCCACCCGGCCCAGGCTGCCACATAGGCATACCATTGGTCTTTGGTGGGTTCTTTCCACCAGGCAACGGGCGTCACGGTCGCGGCCGCCGTCGTCATAGCGCACCTCCCCTGTTCATCCGAGCTCGCTTTCGGAGCTTCGGCGACATCTACGATCGCTCCTACGGGGGCCTTCGACAAGGTAAATCTCGCGCCGCGCGCGCAGCTAACAGCCAGCCCAGTAGTCGACTACGCCGAGGCGCTGAAACGTACTGCTCTGCCCTCAAAGCCGCCGGCTCGTCAGCGCGCCGATCCCGAGTATAGGGCTGGCTGGGCAATCTCAAGCCAAGCGAGATGACTGCTTCTGAACGTTGTTCAGAAAATAGATCGCGGGGCGCCAACGAGAGCGCTAGGATAGGGCGCCTTGAATTGAATCTGGAGGACCGCCGATGACCCGCGCATACAACGTGGTCGATGCCGATGGTCATATCCTGGAACCGCTCGACCTGTGGAGCAACTACATCGACCCAGCCTATCGCGACCGGGCGCCGCGGCTGGTCAAAGGTGAGAACGGTAAGGAACGGCTCGTCGTCGACGAGCACATGGTCGGCGACAGCCGGCGCGGTATCGGACGGATCGGCGCAGTCGGTGCACGCCAGGGCGTCGTTGCGGCCGATACGATGGAATACAAGGACGGCAAGCCCGGCGGCTTCGATCCGCATAAGCGCATCCCGGACATGGACGCCGACGGCATTGACGCCGCCTTCCTCTATCCGAGCCTTGGATTATTTTCGGGGGCCATCCAAGACCCGCAGCTCGCCGCTGCGACCTGCCGCGCCTACAACCGGTGGCTCGCCGATTACTGCAAGCCCTATCCCGACCGGCTGTTCGGCGTCGCAATGCTGCCGATGCAGGATGTCGACCTGGCGACCGCCGAGATGCGCTTCGCCAAGAAGGAACTCGGTTTCAGGGGCGGCTTCATCCGGCCCAACCCTTACAACGAAAAGATGATCAACCATCCGGATTACGAGCCGTTCTGGGCGGCGGCCGAGGATCTCGATTTCTCGATCGGCTTTCATGAAGGCGGCAACAGCGGCATGCCAACGGTGGGCGTCGATCGCTTCGAGGGCCGCGGCGCCCGGCACATCGTGTCGCACACGATGGAGATGATGCTGGCCTGCCTGGCGGTGATTTGGGGCGGGGTCTGCGAAAAGCATCCGAAGATCCGGATCGGCTTCCTGGAATCCGGCGGCGGCTGGATCGCGCCGTGGCTCGACCGGATGGACCGCCATTTCGACGATCAGGGGTTCAATGATTCCGGCTTGAAGACGCGGCCGAGCGATTTGTTCCAACGCAATTGCTGGATCTCGTTCGAACCGGTCGAGGGCAGCCTCAGGGTGCTCGCCGACTATATCGGCCCCGACAAGATCTTGTGGGCGACCGACTACCCGCACCCGGACGGCTTCTTCCCGGGCGCGCCCGACATGGTCCGGAAGCAACTCGTCGGCTTGTCGCCGGCGACGCAGCACGGCGTGATGGCCGGCGGCGCTCTCGGCTTTTACGGCATGAACTGACAACAGCGCGTCGCCACGGGCCCAGTGGTGGGACCCATGGCGCGCCGAGAAAAAAATGTTCACCCCCGGAGGTCATCGCCGATACCTATTGCGGGCGGATACGCGAATAGGATCCAGCCCAATGGAACGAGACCATTCGCGAGCGGTGCGAAGCGGTGGCGGCGGACGGGTACCGCAAGCTAGCGCTGGTTCAAGGCGCCGCAGCCGCGGCCCGCGACTTGCCGTCAATCGCGCGCCTGTGAAAGCGTTTCCCAACCGGGCGGGACACAACGAACCCAAGGAGCGGTCCATGGATGTCGGCATGATGATGGTGTTCGCCAGCTACGGCTGGGAGAACTGCTCCGACGCACGCGTGTGGGACGAGGAGATCCGGCTGGCGCGGCTCGCAGCCGATCTCGGTTTCGACTGCCTGTGGTCGGCCGAGCACCATTTCAACGACTACTCGTTCGTGCCCGACAACCTGCAGCTGATGACGTATCTGACGGCGCTGTGCCCCGACATCGACCTGGGCACCGCGGCGGTCATCCTGCCGTGGCACGACCCGCTGCGCGTCGCAGAGCAGGCTGCGGTGCTCGATATGCTGAGCAAGGGACGGCTTCGCCTCGGCCTTGGGCGCGGTCTGGCGCGGCGCGAGTTCGCCGCCTTCCGGCTCAGCATGGACGAGTCGCGCGAGCGCTTCGACGAGGCCGCGCCGATGATCGTCAGCGCCCTGAAGACCGGCTTCATCGAGGGCGACGGCAACTTCTACAAGCAGCCGCGTATCGAGATCCGCCCGCGGCCGCAGCATTCCTTCGACGGTCGTATGTATGCCGTCGCATCCAGCGAAGACTCGATCGATTCCGCCGCCAAGCTCGGCGCCCATATCGTCATGTTCGCCGACCGCCCATGGGAGATGCGGCTCCCGAACATCGAGCGCGGCCGCGAGCTGCACCGTAAATACCACGGCACCGAGCCGCCGCAGGTCATGCTGACCGAGTTCTGTGTCTGCGGCACCAATCTCGCCGAGACGGAGGAAGAAGCGCGGCGCTACCAGGGGAAGTTCGTCGAAAGCAACTTCTACCATTACGAATTTCTCGGCGAGCACTTCAAGACGGTGAAGGGCTACGACTCCTATCAGCAGAAGGCGGAGATCGCGCGGAAGGGTGGTCTCGATGGCGCGGTGAACGGCTTCATGCAGGCGGCGAGCTGGGGCACGCCCGACAAAATCCTGCGCGGGCTCGAACAGCGTCGAAAGATAATCGGCGACTTCGAG
>Ga0210400_10003943_pt1 | contig 12996 bp, 24 predicted proteins | sample IncBWH26MmetaG_FD_155456 | JGI IMG/M metagenome (GOLD analysis project Ga0210400, IMG submission 155456) | Forest soil microbial communities from Barre Woods Harvard Forest LTER site, Petersham, Massachusetts, United States - Inc-BW-H-26-M | ecosystem: Environmental > Terrestrial > Soil >...
TGGTCCATCTTGAAGTTTTTAGATCCGCTCAACCAGGTCTGGTAATTCTGTAGTGTCGCCACGTCAGGGAGCACGTTGGGGTCGATGGTGCCGGGAACCATGCTCTGGCCACCCGGGTCTTTTTCTGCCAGCGCTTGCGTTGCCGTGGGAGTCCATAACTTCAAGGCTCCAGCGGTATCCCCAGAATTGATGGCATCGATGACCGACTGTAGTTTACCTGCGTATTGCCCGTGCACTTGTGCGGTGTGAAGGTCCTGGTCGGCTGTGGTTTTGGCATTTCGCTGCTTCATTTCTGAAGCCATATTTTGAACACGCGAGAGGGTCCATGGATCGCTAATGGTCTGGTTACTCAGCTCCACCAACTTGTCCGGATCGCCGCCTGAGTCCCGAATCGCCGCGCCGAAGGCTTGCTGATCGCTCAGATCCTGTCGGCTTTTCTGGTTCGCGAGTTGCGTCGATTGCAGATTGGCTCCGGCCTGCGCGGCCTGTACCGGCGCGAGCTGCTGCTGTCTTTGGAGTTGCTGCACCTTCGCCACGCCTTCAGCAAGTGAAAGCGGATTATTCTGATTGGGATCCGGTGTCGGTACCGAATTAGCGATCAGTGCGGGATTGATAAACTGGGATGCCATTGTGTTCTACTGTTCTTATGTCTGCGGCGCTTTTTTCAAGGCTGCGTGGTTGGCTGCGGGGCGGTACCGTGCGCGCGCTGGATGGTTCACACCCAACGATTGAGGAGATGGAGAGGCACGGGACTTACCCCGCGCCACAAGACGGACCACCGCCCGAGGGCTACGTCAGAATTCCCGGTGCCTATCACTACCATGACGGCCGCCGGCAGGATGCCTTCGTTCGTTTAGCTGCTCCGGAGCCCTTCATGCTTCCAGCACACTGCGGTCTGTATATAGAAGCGCAGTACGAGGTACCGCCCGATTATTCCGGTGGCCCGATTTCCGCCAGCGTCATTGGAATATTGCCTGAGGAGGAAGGGAAGTCTTAAATGTTGCTAAAGGACGCTCTTGAGCTCGCCGAAGATGAGTATTGCGCGTCCCCCGATAGTGAAGAATTGATGACAGCGGAATTAGAGGTCATCCACGGCTCCTCACCCTTCAGGCTCATCCTGCGGACGAACCTCGAAACGATACCGACGGTCGGTTTTCTCGGTGCCTTTGAATGCGCCGTCACCATGGCGATCCGCTTCGGGATGCGCACACAACGAATTCTTGACCGGTCGGCGCCGGACAAGACGGATCAACCTCTCAATTAAACGTGGCCGCCCTTTAAACGAAGGCGTTGGTTTCTGGATTGTACGTGCTGCCCCCGCCGCCGCCGCTGGTATCGGGCAGACTGAAGAGGCTTGGATCATTGGGAGATAATCCTGGCGCACCGGGATTACCACCGCTACCGCCATAGCCGCCGAAGTTCGGAGTCTGCGAAAGTCCGTACAAATTCCCTGCGGTTCCGGTCAGGCTATTGAGAGTGTTGCCCCAGATTTTGCCTTGCGCCAGTTGATTGCCCGCCACCGCGTTCGCCGCTCCGATGTCGTTTCCAGCTTGAAGCTGTGCGGTAGTCAATCCGGTGTTGCCCGTGAACATTCCTGCCTGGATCGTATTCGCGGCTTGCCGTCCCGCTACGTTCTGAATATTCGAATTGGTCTGGAGGCCCGCGTTGCCGATGTCCTGGTTGAGCGCTCCGGCGGCGTTGTAGCCCAGCCCAGTGAGGTTCGTGAGGCCCTGGATTTGGGTGAGCGTGTTCTGGCGGTTGGTCGAATACTGCGCCAGCGCCTGGTTGAAGGCCTGATTTAAATACGTGGACGCCAGTCCCGTATTCATGATGTTCGACGCCCGGTCTTCTCCACCGCCTAAGACCGTCCCTTGCGCAGCCGCCTGGCGCTGCAAAGCTTGATTCGCCTGCTGCTGCTCGAATTGGAGTTGCGGGCTGGTGGCGGGATTGAATTGGAACTGGCTCGAAGGGCTCGTGAGGCCGGTCAGATCGCTCTGGAGCCCCGAGAGCGAAGTCGTCCCTGCGGTGAGATACGGCTGAAGGGCAGCCTGCTGGGCGGTGAGCGCGCCGCCGATGACGTTATTGCCTTGTGTGAGCCCGGTCGTGAGCCCGGTGTTGGCGGTCCCCGTCGCTGTATTGACAGCCCCCTCTGCGGCGGTCGCGGCATTCCCCTCCAGCGTGTTCGCTTGCGTGGCTGCGTTCTGCTCAGTTGCGGCAGCGCTCGATGCCGCGTTCGATTGAAGCAGTCCTCCGCCGATCGCGCCGGCGGCGGAGATGCCGCCCATGATGAGACCTGTTACTGGCATGTTTTAGCCTATGTATTTCGTGTACATCATCTCGAAGGGTGTCCACCCGAGACGCTTAAAGAGCGGTCCGACGTCGAAGTGCAACTTGTGGCCCGAGATCAGCGCCTGGGCTCCTGCCCGTTTCATGTCTTCTTCCATGGCTTCGAACAATTCAAGACCGGTGAAAGGATCTCTGAATTCCGGAAGCAGAAAGTAAGACTGAATGAATCCGAAGAGCGTCTTGCGGTAATTGGGGTGCGTTCGGACCACCATGAGGTAGTAGCCAACGAGCCGTGGGGGATAGAACCTCGGATTCCGACTGCCGTAAGGTGGCGATTCGTCAATGAGTCCGACAGTTCGCGCGGTCGTGATGTGCAGGATTCCCGTGCGGTCCATCTGGCGGAACAGTTCGACATCGATGTCGAGTTTGATTTCGTCCTTGTGTACCGCGATCTCTTCCCAATGCCTTGCGGCGATTTCCAGTACTTCCGGCTCGATCGCCTCCCAGGGTTCTTGTTGAAATGTTACTTGCACTTTATCCTTTTGTTGCTGGCGCTTCAGACGGGCGATCGTTTACCGTCTGGGGTAGATTGCGTGCGCGCGTTGGATGATCGCGCCGATGAGATAATGGCGTAGATGAATCGATCAAGCAAAAAGCAGTGAAACAAGAACCGCCGCGCCTCGGTGAGGCGAAAGCAGAATCGACAGAAAATCACGCGCAGCCAGAAGCCCAAAGGTCGAGGGTAAAGGACTTATGAGCATGTTGAGGCGGTTAGCCAAGGCACGCTTTTGTCCTTATTGCGGAACTGAGCGTCTCGAGGGAGATAGCGTAGAGGGTTTCAAGGGCCGTTTTATCGAATTCGTGTGTCAGGTGTGCGGCGCTGGATTCGGAATCGTACCAAGCCGTCGTGCGCAGATGGCAGCTCGATTATTTAAAGCACATCGCCAAACCAGGGTTCCTAATAATATCCCGAGTCCCTATCAAGCCAAACAGGAATACAAAGCAGTTTGTAAGCGCAAATTCAAAGAGTTCAAGCGTGCGGTCGTCCAACGGACACGCAAGGAAATCGGCGAGTCCATGAGGGTATGGCTCCAATCGGAGGAAGCCATGTCCATTCGGCAGCGGCTCGCCATCCCGGAAATACTTATTCCTCCCATCAGCTGGAGAGAGGCTCGTGAGGCCCAAAGTGCGAACGCGGAAAAACCACATGCTATACCGACCGCAGAGAAGAGCACTAAATCATCCTCGTGAAACTGAAGCCAGATAAGCTTCCACGTCCCCGAACGTCTTCAACCCTTTGAGTGCTGAGTTGGGGATCTCCACATCCAGCGCTTCTTCTACATCTGAGAGGTATTCCACAAAATCCAGTGAATCCATCCCCAGTGATTGGAAGGTTGTGGCTGAAGTGATTTCGCTCGTTCCTATGCGTAGGACGATATCGGTGGGGAGGCAGTCCCGCAAGATTCTCAGGGTATCCATCATTTTGCCTTCGCGGAAAGAGAACCGTTCGCGACGTATCTAAATTGGATCGTCAGTGTCGCCTCGAAATGGCATGACGTCCCCATCGTATCGAGAAAAAGGGCTTGTTTGATAATCGCCACGTCATCCGCATTCAGCGTGCCGAGCACGTCCTGATCGATCGGGATGCGCCCGCCCGCCGGTGGAATGGGCATTTGTTTATATAAGAAAGTCCCCGAGCTGCCGAGGCCTGGACCCACGTATGGCGACTGGTAAGGCGTCGAACTGGTCAACCCGATCAGGCCATACGCCATACTGTTCGGATTGACAGTACCGTGCGGCGCCGCAACCTCGTCGCCTGAGAGATGCGTGACCTGAACCGCATAGCCCGCCGGCACGTTCACAAAGGGTATCCGCGATTCGACCACAGCGCTATTGCCCCAGGTATCGGGCCTGGTATCGGGCTCGCCCGCGGTGTCCCACGCGATGTTGGTGGAAAACTGGCAGGGAGATGCGACACAGGGGACGGGCGGTGATCCGGCTCGAGCCGTATCGAGATATACCGCGATGGCAATGGGAATGGCGGCGAGCAGCCAGGTGAGGACTGGTGTTTTAATCATGGGATGAGCGCGAAATTAACGGAAGAGGAATTAAAGACGTTCGGTGAGTCGCTGGACTCTTTGCTCGCGGGCGTGCCGGTAGTTTCCCAGGTGGCCTTGCTGTTCCATCGCTTGGAAGCGCTCTACACGGAAAAGTCGAAGGTCGTTCCGCCGCCCCCGCAACTGGCGAAGATGTTCCTGGACGGATGTTCGTTCAGCGCTGGCGCGAAGAGCGTGGAGAGTAAGTTGCTCTACGTGGCCAAAGTGACCAGAGCGGACGGCGCGTGCCGCGTATTCACGCACGCAGTCTGATAGAATCGGGCCAGTTCAATTTCCAATTGAACGAAGGAGAAAACATTGAACAGCACATTGATTGGTCTGCTGGGTCAGCCATTTATCCAGATCGCGCTGCCGCTGATGGTCACGTTGACCATCGCGGCTTGGAGCAACAACAAACGGATCGACGAGCTGAGTAAGCGCCTGGACGATCTCGCTGGACGGCTCGGACGCATCGAAGACCGGCTGACCGGCATAGAGAACCGCCTGACGGCTGTGGAGCGCAAAGTCGATGCGCTGGAAGTGAAGGCGTGGCGATGAGCCTGAACCCTTAGATCTCCGTAGTCCGCGTAATCCATTCTCCACGTGGAGCGGAGCGTTCGGCCTGGAAACCGGCACGCCGGGTACGTCAAGCCCGGCTACTGAACCAAAAACTGAATCACCAGCGTTCCATTGAATGCCGCCGCGCCAGCGTTCAAAATCCGGATCGTCGCCGCCTGATCGTCGACCAGGAAGCTTTCTAGCGCCGCCAGGCTGTGGGTGTTCGTTCCGTTCGTCACCGTCAACATCAAAAATGACGTCAGCTCGATGGCCGTATTGGTCAGATCGAGCGTATAGACGCCGCCTGGAAGGGTCGCAAGTGGTTCGGTGGTGATGATGCCCTTGGCTCCTGAAAGCGTGATGGAGGCCGTGTTGGGTAGCGCTCCGGGCTTGGCCGTGCCTTTGACTGGAACCTGGGAGAGCGGCTGCACCGTTTTGAGCAGAAGGGCTAAGAACTGATAATAGACGGTGTTGAAGCGCTCGCCGAACGGATCTTTCGATTTTGGATCGAGATTGGGCTCTAAGACGGATGTCTCGTAACTTGGTAATACTGGCGCGGTTTGGTTCATCTAGTCTTCTGAGATAATAAAGCTCGTTCGTTTTGTCCCGCACTAGATTAGCGGGACGGAGGGAAACATCGGATGAAGCTTTACACGTGTTCGGTCTGCTCTGCGATTGGAATACACGACAACACGCTGGATGACAAGAGAATTTGCCAAAGATGCTTGCATAAGAAACAACATGGCGACGACGTTTACGAACGTTGCTCACGGCGGGGATACCACGAAACCTGGTCAAGCGGCGGGGAGTTGGACATGGTAGAGGTCAGATCGAGGCTCCAAAAAGAGCGTTTCGGCGTGGAGGATGAAGGCTATTACTTTACTATTGAGGTGAGGTGTCGCTGCGAAGTAACGGTCAGAGCTTTTCTAAAATCTCCGTCCCCGATAGGTTCATTCATGGCTACTGTCCCAACTCCGGCGAAGCACTGGTTTCTAATTGAGGGCCGCTACACGCCGATTTACGCGGAAGACCAAGAAGGACACCAGATAAAAGAAATCGTAGATTAAGACGGTTCATCCAGCCGTCGATAAGCGATTTCACCCGCAACGTTGACCGTCGACTCTGCGATTGCAGTTGGTCCAGGCAACCGCTTCAGGTAAAGTCCCGTTTCGAGAAACTTTCGCAAGCGCCTTCTGGTGTCGCCATCGTAGTCGGGAATAGCGTCGGGATTCTTGATGCCTGTCGTATCGTTCCAGAATTCCGAATCGGCCAGCTTTTCTACGTCCACGCCCCACTTGGAGAGCAGTAGCCGAATGCCACGCCACAAGCCGGTAGGCTCGTTCACGGCTTGGTAGATATCCCAGACGGTTACAGCGGAGGCGAGCGTTTCAGTGGGTTGAGGCGGTGACGCTTTTTCGCGCTCCCGGTACTCTCCCATAGCGCGCTGTAAGGAAGTACGTTCCACTTCGAGCCCATGGCATTGGGCGAGAGCTTTCGTTAATTCCTGCTGGATGCGAGAAAGTTCTGTGCGAGTTCTATCGTGCTCTCTCACCACCTGAGCGCGTCGTTCGAGATCTTGAGCACTCCGTTCGAGAGCCTGATCGCGGACTCGTATCTCAGTTTCTAACTGCTGTTTGAGCCCCTCGATTTCTTCTGCTGGAAGGATCGGATGTCCGCGCCGTGCATTGAGCGCCTCATGAGCCCGCTTGGCAGCCTTATCGGCGCCGTCGCCCTTCGCCTGGAAGAAACGGAATCGCTCATCCCAAAAAGCTCGCTCGGATTCCTCGATGGTATCGCTCATGCCTTACAGTTTACTCTCCCGTTTCAAAGTGCGAACGCGGCAGACTCGCAACCAGCGACCGAGCCCGGAGAAGAGCACCAAACTATAAAGGCAGTCATAGATTGAATCAAGCAGCTTCCGCTAACCCGTTATAAACCGCCCGTAGCATCTTCGCTGTACTCTTGATCTTCAGTGTTTTGGATACCCAGCTAGAACCCAGCGCATTCCATAGAGGCACGGGATTAAACACCTGCGGATTAGTCTGTGAAGAAGGCGCCACATCGAACATCTCAGCTTCGGTTAAGTAAGTGCCCTGGTATTCCCCAACCCGTCCGAGCGATGCTGCGCCGGCATTGGACCAGGTCCTCGCCCCGTCGTCAGAATAAAAGAGCGAAACCAGGGGAATCAGCGGCTTCCCATCTTCACCTAGAAGCGACGGATCGATGGTCCCCAGTTCACAGTCCAGCGCAAAGGCGGCCATGGTCATGCGCGCGAGGTTGCTGTTGACGTGCGGCGCGATCCGCATGGTGGGAATGTCGGTGCCGTTATCGTCTAAAAACGCCGCATCGACTTGCAGAATATTGCCCGACTGAAAATCGCCCACCAGGTCCATCGCGCGACCAGACGGCCAGGTGACATGCACCCGGTAGCGTCCTGAATCGCAGCCATACACTTCGTCCTCGGCGGTCTCGACGCCCAGCTCGACCCAGGTCCCAGAACTGCTATTCCATTCCCAGCTTCGATTCGCAGTCGGAAAATCGATGCGGTAATACTCCTGGCCATCTTCCACATAGGTCGATGAGATGGCATCGTCGGCCACCGCATAGCCCTTCATCGCGTACTCCATGGCGTGATTGGAGATGCGCTGGGGAGCTCCGCCTGAAGACTGGACAATTTGGCGGCCGCCGTTTGAGGAATTCATGAGCCAGATCACCGCGCCCGTGGTCAGCTTCTGGACCGACCAGGCGGCTTCGGTGCCTACGTTCAGGCTTTGCCCCGAGACGCGCGCGAAGGGAAACTGCGCATTGCCCGAGTCGCCCCAGATTTCAATGGAATTGGTGTCGCCGATGAGCGCCAGATAGCCTGAAAACGAGAGGATGGCCGCGATGTCGTCGACCGATCCGGATTTGGACTGGAAGTCGAGCGCATCCCAGATCGATCCGTCAAAGAGATGGGAGATGCGGAAAGTGGTCGTATTGGGGACATTGACGATGAAATAGCCGTCGATGTATTCGACCATCGCGCCTGCCAGCAGCGAAGTGGGCCCGGCGCCGATCTGGTAGGCGTAATTGTTGAGGATGCCTGCGTCCTCCAGCAGCTCAAGCGACATGCCGTCGGCCGCCACCGAAGCGACGGTATAAAGGTAGGGCGCGGCCGAGGTCGGAATAGTCCCCGAAGGCGGCAGCAACACGAGATCTCCCGGCTTGACTTGTGAGAACATGCTCGAATCCCCGAGCGTGCCTGCGACCCAGGTAACCGTGTGCCCATTGACGTTGGCGGTGCCTGAGGTGTAATTGACGATGGGCTGATAGATTGCGGTACCGGTCGCAATGTAGACCTTGCCCGCTGAACAAATGAGGAGTTGCGAGCCGTTGGCCCGCATGGTCGCCGGATTGCCCCCGACCGCAACCTGCCCGTAGAGCTTGCTGGTTCCATCCTCGAAGACTTCGTAGACATTCCCGGTCCCATCTCCATTCGCGATCACCCAGAAGGTTCGAAAGCGATTCGCCCAACTCCCCACCGTTCCGGTACCGCCCAGTGGCGTGAATAGCTCTTTGCCTGGGACGGGAAACATGGTCGCCGGACTCTTGGCGTTCGCATCCTCGTTTAATTCGACGCGCATGTTCACGGTTCTACATGCGGACACTCCTCTAGCACGTGAATTATAGGAACCGGCACAGAAGCCTGTAATGGCCTGCAGAGGCATTTATGAGAGAATATTCGTGCGTTTTGCGGCGCACTGAATTAGCGCCGCCTTCGACTATGGAAGATGGGAAAGAATCTTGGCGATCTCAGCGAGCTAGGGCTGGAGGTAACGCCCGGATGCAGAAACTTACTCCCAAACAGCGCTCTGAGATTGCGAGGAGCGCCGCTCAAACTCGATGGAAGAACTCAGGCAAAGGAGGCGCCTTCTGGGTTCACTGTGCGATTTGCGCCCACGAATGGATCGCCGCGTATCTTCCGCAGAACCTCACCCTTTTCTGTAAGCGTCTCAAGCGTATTTACTGCCCGAGTTGTCTTGCCGGCTCAGACGACATACTGTACGGAAAAGCATCCTGGCTGGTGAACGCGACTGCTCCTGCCGAAGGTGCTGATACGCCAGATCAGCACAAGACGGAATAGCAATGAGGCAGAATCATGAGCAGCGCTACTTCGATGCACTAAAGCGGATCACCCGCTATCAAACCGTCGAACAGTTAAGGCGTGGTGCCGAAAAGCAGTACGGCATTAAATTCCAAGAGGCCCTGGAATACGCCTACGAAAACGTGATCGAAGAGGCACGCCGGGCTATCAGAGGCGCACGTCGACCGAAGGGTGCTGATCCCCAACGTGCTGAAACCTCAGTTCAGCACGAGACGTAGCAATACCCAGAGTTTCGTTTTTTTCTAATCGGATTTCTGGGTTCTGGAACGTCCAGCATTCCCCCGTATCTTTCATCCAGCACACAAAGAGTAAATGGCTTTCCGGTCCGTAGTCGATGATGGCCCAGGCATAGGCCTTTCCTCTGGGGGTATCGACCGGCTTGTACTCGCTCAGTTCGGTGAACATCTATTTCTGCGCGATTCGTTTTGTGCCGCACTGGATTTGCGGCACGGAGGAAGAGATCAGCCCCCCCTCACTTTCCGGGGGTGCTGCACCATCAACCGACGCTCGCCGACGCGTTGTAGAGGCTGGGAGTGCCCCTTTTTTCCACCTGGCGGTCGAATTTGCCACTGATCGCCTAATCGCGCGTCATAAAGCTTCATCACGGCAGACTGCTGCGCGTAGACCTCCAGCGCCCGGTCTAGGATCATCTCCGGCGTCAGGAATGAATTTCGCGGCGGCTCGGGAAGCTTAGGGATGCTGATGAGCTTCTTGCCGGGCAGCCAGAGCATGCGCTCCGGATCAAGCGCGAGCGCAGCGGCGAGGGCGGCGAGGAAGGATCGGCGAGTCATCTATCTGGCCATTCTAACCCGCATTCCCTGCACTTCCAGATGATCTTCCCTCCCGCTCGTACCAGCCAGTGAGTAGCCTTGAAGCCGTGTTTCCATCTCCACTTCCACAACTTAAATTGCTGCTTTAAGCTCATCGTTTATTGTTCGAGACTAGGCCGCTTTGTGCCGTACTGGATTTACGGCACGGTGGGGGAATACCGATATAACCGGGCGATCCGGTCATATTCGGAATCCCCAACGCGGCGAAACTCCAGGTCGCCGCGAAACGAAGGGAGTCTCAATTATTCAGGTGGAAGAAAGAACGGAGGACCATATCCATTTATTTCATCCGATATCTGAACTGGTGCTCCTAGTAAGTGTGGCTGTGCAATGGTGCCATTAAATCCTCGTACGACCGGTACCAGTAAACTTCCGTCCACATAGCCCTCATCGACCAGCATGTATTCCGATTGATCTACGAGCAGGTAGCAGGGCGTGGTCTTATTGATGCCTTGATCGGTAATCCCTAAAGCGGAAGAGACCAGCACCTGAAGGTCGTCGGGACCGCACGGAGCCGCAAGCGTGGTGGTGATGGCTGTCATGGTTGGAGGTTATGGCGTCTCGTCTGGGGCGCTAGCACCTTTCGGAGGTTGTCGCATCAGCGGTCTCGACTTCGACGAGCACTTCGATTAGATCCGCGCCATTTTGCCCGAAGACGGATTCAATCTCGCGTTTTGGATAAGCCAGCCTAGCGATTCTCATCGCCTCGGCGGGATTCTCGGCGGCGACCAACACGGAGTTGGGACCGGAAAACGTAAACCCTCGGAAAAAGAGTTTGTACGCGCCCTTGGCCTTGATGACGTGCTTCATTAGGCGTTTGGATCGATCGAGCGGGTAATGCGGTCCAGTAACCGAATGATCCGCGAGCGGTGCATGGAGCGCGGCGGCTTGAACCAGATAGTTCCGTCATCGTCGATTTCCTTTACGGAATCCTGCGAATAAACGGCGACCGGGGGCTTCACCGCGAGCTCCTCTTGGAGCTTCCGATCGAAGTACTGATACATTCGCTCCCCGTCATCCGTCGTCCTGTCGGCGATCGCGCGAGCGTGCTGGCACTCAGCGATCCTCTGTGCACGAAGGGTCATGACCACGGCACCCTCGATCTATTTGTCGTCCGACTTGGCGGGCGCGAATTCCTGCTGGAGCATCCAGGTGTTGAGGGATACTCGACAGGTAGCCGTGTCGTCCCCATCGCTCGGCAGTGCGTCTTTACTGGCCGATCCTTCGCAGTTGATATTGACATAACGATCACCGACGAGTTTTAAGTACTTGACCGCACTGGCGGGAGATTCCGCCCCGTAGCCGCTCGAAACGAATATTCCCTCGTGCGCCGCGAAGCCAAAGAGCATCATCGCCAGCATCGCGCCGAGAAAACCCAGCACCACGATCTTTAAATTGTGTTTCATTGGTAACCTCTCAGTCAGTTATTACTGCTGGTACCTGTTGCCGCTATAGATGTTCGACCGACTTCCACCACTCCCCTTGAAGTCATTCCCGCGGCTCAACGGTCTGTGATTCGCCATCCGGACCAGGCTCATCGAGCTCCGTGCCAGCTCCTTGGTCGAATCAGCCAGCACAGCGGTCTTGGGATGCCGTGCCGCGATCCGGATAGCCATGTTCGATGCGATCAAATCATAGTACCCCGGACGGAAGGCGAGTAGCTGATCTTGCGTCGCATCGATCTGGGCCAGCGTCTCTTCAAGGTACAGCGCAATGAAGTTCGCATCCGACGGCACGTACAGCAGGTGCAGGATTCCCACGCCGCCTGAGGCCTGGAAGGCCGGCTCGTAGTAGGCGAACCACGGCCAGTTGGAAGTCTGCTGCTTCAAGATCCAGCTCTGGTACTCGTCGAGCGAGAGCATGTGGATGTGGAATTCCGGAGGCCCCTGGTAGTTAGGCTGCGTGGTGACGATGGCGCCCGCGCGCTCGATCCGGACCGGGTAGTTGGAGGCGATCTGGCCCACCACTCCCGCAAGCGTCGTACCCTCGGCCGGGTCGAAATCGCCGTTCGGTCCTACCGTGTAGATGCCTGGAGGCCCAGCATGCGGATAGAGCGGGAACTGGAGCCTCGCCACGTGCGAGCACATCCAGCCATCGAGTTGCCAGGAGTCGATCATGCGGTTGAAGAGCTGCTGGCATTCCTCCACCTGGTCCAGGGTGAGGTTTGTTTGCTCTAATTGAATGAGGCCTGCGTCTGAATAGGCATCATAGAATAATCGTTGGACGGTGATGCTGGACATGATGAATTACTGCTTTGGAGAGTGATGCGTTTTGTGGCGCACTGGATTTGCGCCACGGAGAGGCGGATGATGCGCGCCTTAGAAGTGTTCAGTCAAAACGATGGCGAGGTCACCAAAGCCTACTACCGGGAGATGGAGCAGCTCGGACCCTTAGGGCATATCGCCGTCTGCCTGTTTCGTTGTCAGAAACGTTCGTCGCGAGCGAAGGATTACCGCCGCGGAAAATACCGGCGGTTGGCCTACGATGTAAAGTCCTGGTCCATGCAGGAACTGTGCAAGGCGTTGAGTCAACACGCCCAGGCCCACGGCATCACCTGGGGATGGAAAGAGGACTCATCCGTTCTGTTTGGTGAAGAGCCATCGCAGGTTCTCTACATCGATCTTCCTGAATTCGGGCAGTGCTCATTCCACAATCCCGAGCGCTTTGAAGGCCCGGAATATTCAGGCGAGTGGAGCGGGATCAAAAACAGCGACGCGGTGATTATTCAATTCTGTGATCGCGTTGGAGCTACTCCAGACGAGAGGCAAATGACAATGGGACCCCTAGCTAGATGAAGCTCCCAACCCCAGAAGAGTTACGGAAAGCCTTGGAGCTATACGACCGCGCCGGCCCTGAACCCGTGGCCGCTTCGATTGACGCGTCGCCCGAACTGAGCGACATAGTGCGGGGACAGGTGGAGGTCATCGAAGAAGTGGGGCTCGCGAATTTGCACCTGTCCGATATTGTTAAAAGCGGAATGACGCTCGGTTTGAACATTGGAATTCGGGTCGGTGAAGCGCGAGGCAGGAAGCAATGAACGCCGAGCAAAAGGCTGCGCTCATTTTCGCGTTGGGTGCAGAGG
>Ga0210400_10003944_pt1 | contig 12995 bp, 12 predicted proteins | sample IncBWH26MmetaG_FD_155456 | JGI IMG/M metagenome (GOLD analysis project Ga0210400, IMG submission 155456) | Forest soil microbial communities from Barre Woods Harvard Forest LTER site, Petersham, Massachusetts, United States - Inc-BW-H-26-M | ecosystem: Environmental > Terrestrial > Soil >...
CGGCCTGCAACCGTGAAATGCGAGTTCAATTCTCGCACCGTCCACCAAAGTTTGGCTCGGGAACTCGACGGCAGAGTGCTGGTCTGAAAAGCCAGTGGATACGGTTCAATTCCGTGCCGAGCCACCAAGATCGGGGAGTGGCCTAGCTGGTTCAAGGCGCGTGCCTTGGGAGCACGAGATCGGGAGTTCGAATCTCCCCTCCCCGACCAACTTTGCGATTCGATTGCGCTAAAGGAGTGGAGGAATGTGCACTAATCTGAGCAGTGAGCTGGTAGTGAACTGGAGTGGTGACACCAGTGTTGCAACAAGGACGCGTATGTCTTCTGAAAACCAGATTGAGCTTCTCGAAAAGGAGGTCGATGCTTTCTTTTCATCGCTGGCGATCCGTCACTACCCAAGGAATCTCGCAGACTGGGCTGTCTTGACCAAAGCTGCGATTGAGGTACAACGGGCGGCCGACCCTGAATATGGGGGCCCGAAGCACAGAAACGCAACGATCAACTTTAGTCGGATGGCAGCCTTGCTGCTTGCAGAAGTCGAAAGCAAGGGGAATCAAAGCTTTGCCAGTCGGCGGTCGTTTCAGTGGAGCCCGCCCCTTGATGCTGCGACGAATCGAGCTCTAACAGAAGCTGACGGGTACTTCCATGCTTGGGCCAATTTTTCGTTTTGGCGCGAAAAACGTTTTAAAGCAGAGGCGATTGGGCGACTGGTGAGATTCACAACTGAGGAGTCTTCACGAGAGCGGCAAGTCAAAGCTTTTCAGAAAACGATACTGAGAAAGGCAGATCGGAAGCTTCCCGCTGACAGTCTTGCCCCTATGCCTCCTTATCGCATCGGGCTTTTCGAGAAGTTCATGGCTTCAGTTGGTGGTGCCAGGTCGAGGACCATCACGTATGAAATGCCTAGCGAGCTGTACTCCGAACTGTTTCCGTGGTTTCAGTCACAGTCGGAAATGCTCGTTCGCCACCGGGAAGAGGTTTGCTTGGGAGGTTATTCGATGAAACAGATAAAGGAATTCGTCGCCGCCCTTCAAACCGTGTGCGCAGTTCATGATCACCTCTGCTTCCTGGCCGCGCGGAGACGGCGGGAGTTCCCTGTCAATTCTGCTGTGCTTGTGAAGAAAGGGAGTGAATGGGTACGCGAATTATCAAACATCTCTGGCATGGACCCGCACGCTACAGGCGAGATCCTTGGGGATCTCACTTTCGGAGACCGAGTTCCCATTGACCTGCACTCGGAGCTTTTTGTGCCGCTAGACAAAAAGGGAGACTTTTTGGCAGCAGTACCACACTTCGGTCTTTCAGCCAGAGTCGACGAGAACCTGCTCCGGACACTGTCACGTACAGACAAGAAGGCATACGACACACTTAGCGAGATTAAGGAAGAGGAAATGCTGGACGAACTTCGGCTCGCATTGCCGAAGGCAATATCGGCATTTGGTCCGTACGAACTACCAAGAGACGCCAAGACCAACCTTGATCTTGTCATTGTGGACGAACTGGATTCGACCGTCTTGCTAGTTGAACTGAAATGGATTCGTAAACCGCTGTTCGCCAAAGAAAGGAACAGAGCAGACGGGGAGTTCCTCAAAGGTATTCAGCAACTCGGGAGGCTGAGGTTGTTTCTTGAAAGCAATCCCAGCTACCTCAAGGTTCGGGGCGCACTTTTGCGGGACCTTTCGGAATATTCGAATGTGCATTTCGCACTCGTCGGAAGGGACCACATGGTTTGGCCTGCGGTCGATCCTGAGTGTCTCATTGTCGAGTATGAAGTATTCAAGGAGCATCTGAAGAAGCTGACTGAACTGAACACCACTTTTCAGACGTTGAGCCAGTATGACTGGCTTCCCGTGGAAGGTGTCGACTTTGAGATAAGAATGGAAGCCGCAACTGTGAACGGAATAACAATAGAAGGGCAAACGTACCACATTCTTTAGCAGTGCGAAGCATCAAGTGAGTCCAAAACCAATGGCAGACACAACCTACAGCGTAATCAAGCCCGATAATGGCGTTCCGATCAAGGCTTGGACCAAGGGCGTTCCTCTGGAGGACGCTGCACGCCAGCAGCTTTTGAACGTCGCGCAGCTGCCGTTCATCTACAAGTGGGTGGCGGCGATGCCGGATGTGCATTGGGGCATTGGTGCGACTGTCGGGAGCGTGATTCCTACCCGCGGCGCGATCATTCCCGCTGCCGTCGGCGTGGACATCGGTTGCGGCATGATGGCCGTCAAGACTTCGCTGCATGCCAATCATCTGCCGGACAATTTGCACGGCATCCGCTCGGCGATTGAAAAGGGGGTGCCGCACGGGCGTACCGACAACGGGGGCAAGAATGATCGCGGTGCCTGGAGCGATGCTCCGGCGCATCACGCAGACGTGTGGACAAAGATGGAGCCGGCTTACAACGCGATCGTCGACAAGTATCCCAAGCTGAATCATGTGCAGCGCATCAATCACCTGGGGACGCTTGGCACCGGGAACCACTTCATCGAGGTTTGCCTCGATGAGAACGAGACTGTCTGGTTCCTGCTGCACTCCGGATCGCGCGGTGTTGGCAATCGCTTCGGCACGTTTTTCATCGAGCTGGCGAAGAACGACATGCGCCAGTGGATGATCAACCTGCCGGACAAAGATCTCGCGTACCTGCCGCAGGGAACAGAGCACTTCGAGGATTACGTCCGCGCCTTGCACTGGGCGCAGGACTATGCGCTGGCCAACCGCGATCTGATGATGCAGAACATGATCGCGGCGGTGCAGGGCTCGGGAGAAGTCCCGGCGTTCGAAGCCAATGTCGAGGTTGTGAGCTGTCATCACAACTACGTGACCTGGGAGCACCACTATGGCGAGAACGTGCTCATCACGCGTAAGGGCGCAGTACGTGCTCGTGAGGGCGACATGGGAATTATTCCCGGCAGCATGGGGGCGCGCTCGTACATCGTGCGCGGCAAGGGCAATCCGGAAAGCTTCATGAGCTGTAGTCATGGAGCCGGACGCGCCATGTCGCGTACGGAAGCGAAGCGCCGCTTCACGCTGGACGACCACGCCAAGGCAACCGCCGGCGTCGAGTGCCGTAAGGATGCGGACGTTATCGACGAGACGCCGATGGCGTACAAGTCCATCGACGCGGTGATGGAAGCGCAGCGCGATCTGGTGGACGTAGTGCACACGTTACGCCAGGTGGTCTGCGTGAAGGGGTAGACAGGAGAGGGCTGAAAGGCCCTCTCCCATAATCCGGGTGTAGAGTAGCGGCCACCCACATGTCTTGGGCACATGTCCACGCAGGTTCAACTCCTGCCACCCGGACCATTTTTGGTGCTTTCGACGCGAGACATGCGCGCCAGAGCTAGAGATTACGGACCCGTATAATTCGACCATGCTGCTGACGCTCACAACTACGTATAACCCGGCAACGGACTTGGGCTATCTGCTTCACAAGAACCCGGCAAACTTGCATTCGTTCGACCTGTCGTTTGGGAAAGCACATATTTTCTACCCCGAAGCGACCGCGGAAAGGTGCACGGCTGCCTTGCTGCTCGATGTCGATCCGGTTGGATTGGTTCGCGGCAAGCGCGGTCAGCATGAGGGCGGAACTCTTGATCAGTATGTGAACGACCGGCCATATGTTCTCTCTTCTTTTCTCAGCGTCGCCATGGGCCGCGCTTTCGGGACAGCCATGTCTGGCCGCAGTAAGGGAAAGCAAGAACTGGCAGACCAAGCGATGCCGTTGACGGCAACCTTGACGGTCGTGGCTTGCCGCGCCGGCGAGGGGTTGATCCGCGAGCTATTCGAGCCTCTGGGGTACAGCGTGAGCACGGAGCATCATCCGCTCGACGAGAAATTCCCAGAGTGGGGGGAGGGACCGTACTACTCTGTGAGCTTGACGGGGACTTTCCGCCTGCAGGATCTGCTCAATCATCTCTACGTGCTTGTGCCGGTGCTGGATGCTGAGAAGCACTACTGGATTGGCCAGGACGAGGTTGAGAAACTCTTGCGCAAAGGGGAAGGCTGGCTGGCGTCGCATCCACACAAAGAGGCGATCGTAAAGCGGTACCTTCCGCGCCAGAGGCAATTGGCAAGAGAAGCACTGGCCAGGCTAGCGGAGGAAGACAACCCCGATCCTGACGCAACAGAGGAAGCTCACTCTGAAGAAGAAACGAAAATGGAGGAGCCGATTCGGCTCTGGCAGCAGCGTATGGGAGCGGTGGTTGCTGTGCTTCGATCCGTCGAGGCGAAGCGCGTCGTAGACCTAGGCTGTGGAGAAGGGAAACTCCTGCGAGCCCTGTTGGATGAGAAGTCACTGACGGAGATCGTGGGTATGGATGTTTCGTACCGGAGTCTTGAGATTGCGAGCCAACGTCTGAGACTCGACCGGATGGCCACGAAACAGAAGGAGCGGCTGAAATTGATGCATGGTTCGCTGATGTATCGCGACAAGCGCCTGGCCGGTTACGACGCGGCCACGGTGGTTGAAGTCATCGAGCATCTGGATGCACCCCGGCTGGCATCATTCGAGCGTGTTCTTTTCGAAGCGGCACGTCCGAAAACGATCATCGTGACCACGCCCAACTGCGAGTACAACGTGAAGTTTGAAACCCTGCCAGCGGGAAAGTTTCGTCATAAAGATCACCGCTTCGAATGGACTCGGGAACAATTCCAGCAGTGGTCACGCCAAATTTCTGAACGGTTTGGATACGCAGTAAGGTTTCTGCCCGTAGGAGAAGAAGATCCCCAAGTCGGTGCGCCCACGCAAATGGGGGTCTTCAGCGTTGGTTAGAAGCTCAAACTCGACTCTCCACCTGATTGTGCCCACAGGAACTCAGATCGTTTTGCGAACAGATGTTTTCGTCCATGCTTCTCAGACAGAGTACCCCCGTGGCTCGGTAGCGGAGATCGTGCGCCCGCCGGATGACGGCGGCCACTCCTATCGCGCAAAGGTCACCGATGGAGCCGAGTTCAGCGTACGGCGTCATGAATTCTCAATACTGAAGCAGGTAAAGGCAGGCCCAATGGGCGACCCTGCCCACGTGTTGGCAGAGTACGACCTCTACGAAAATGTGATTTATAAGTGCGTGGTCGGTTCCCAGGCCTACGGCTTGGAACGGGACAGTTCCGACGTAGACCGACGGGGCATCTACCTAGCTCCCGCAGAACTGGAGTGGTCGTTGTACGGCGTCCCAGAGCAACTCGAAAGCAGAGAGAGCGAAGAGTGCTACTGGGAATTGAAAAAGTTTATGGTTCTGGCTCTTAAGGCCAATCCAAACATTCTGGAGTGCCTCTATACGCCGATTATCGAAAAGCGGACACCGATTGCCGACGAGTTGTTGGCAAGACGTGAGATTTTCCTTTCGAAATTGGTCTATCAGACCTACAACGGCTACGTGATGTCGCAATTCAAGAAGTTAGAGCAGGATTTGCGGACTTCCGGGGAGATTAAATGGAAACACGCGATGCATCTGATTCGGCTGCTGCTGGAAGGTGTGACGATACTCAGAGACTGCTACGTCCCCGTGCAGATCTCGGAGCACCGTGACACGTTGCTTGCCATCCGTGACGCGAGAATGACGTGGGAGGACGTGAATACCTGGAGACTCGCCCTGCATCGAGAGTTTGAAGAAGCGTTTCGCCTGACAAAGTTGCCTGATGAGCCCGATTACGCCGGGGCGAACAGTTTGCTGATAAAAGCGCGTCGCTCGACGGTCGGGGGTACAAGCGCGTGAACGAACAGCTGCTGCTTGCGGTCAAAGAACATCCGTATCCGCTCCTATTCGCAACGATCAGTGGAGCGCATCTCTACGGGTTTCCGTCGTCTGATTCTGACTATGACCTGAGGGGTGTTCACATCCTGCCCGCAGATGAAGTGCTTGGGCTGGGCTCAGTCCGCGACACCGTGGAGGTTTCCAAGAAAGAGCCTATCGACCTCGATCTGGTAACGCATGACGTTGAAAAGTTCTTTAAGCTGCTTTTGAAATCGAACGGATATGTCCTTGAGCAGTTGTACTCTCCACTCGTGGTACATACGACACCGGAGCACGAAGAGTTGAAATGGATCGGGAAGGGCTGCGTCACCCGCCATCACGCGCATCATTATTTCGGGTTTGCCGAGAATCAATGGCGGCTCTTCCAGAAAGGGGACCCGCCGAGGGTGAAGCCTCTCCTATATGTTTTTCGCGTGCTGCTGACGGGGATTCATCTGATGCGGACGGGGGTGGTGGAAGCGAACTTGAATAGTCTGAACGAGCAGTACAAGCTGGGTTACATACCGGAGCTGATTGAGCGGAAGATGCGGGGTGCCGAGCAGCAGACACTGGACGCGACTGAAACTTCGTTCTACGCCAGCGAGTACGATCAGCTTCGCAAGAGACTTGAGGAAGAGGCGAGTAAGTCCTCGCTCCCTGAGTCTCAAACTGTGAGAGCCGCTCTGAATGATCTGCTGGTTCGAGTGCGCTTGAAAACAGTAGGTGTTCTTAGAGAACCCGGCACGGAGTGTCCAGTCTGTCTGTTGCCCTATGCCTTTCAAGAACCGGGTGGACATGAGAACTGTTCTCAATGCGGATGGGAGGACGATCCGGTTCAACGAGCTTGTCCGGAAATGAGCGGAGGTGCTAACGAGCATTCGCTAGTGGAAGCAAGGGAGTCGTGGAGAGGCGCGAAAATCAGTCCATGAACATTACGATCCCAGAACTTTCATTGGTGGTACTCATCGGGCCTTCCGGCTGCGGCAAGTCGAGTTTCGCTCGGGGGCACTTCAAATCTACAGAGGTTCTCTCTTCAGACTTCTGTCGTGGCCTTGTGTCAGACGACGAGAATTCTCAAGAGGCGACGAATGATGCATTCGATGTCTTGCACTACGTCGCTCGCAAGAGGCTTGCTGCTGGTCGCCTGACCGTAGTAGACGCGACGAACGTCCAGCCCGAAGCGCGCAAGCCGCTAGTAGCGCTCGCTCGCGAGTTTCATGTTTTGCCGGTGGCAATCGTTCTGAACTTGCCAGAGAAGGTCTGCCACGAACGTAATCAGAGTCGGCCCGACCGTCAATTCGGCCCTCACGTCATCAGAAACCAATCCCAGCAACTGCGGCGTTCGCTTCGGGGGCTTGAACGCGAAGGCTTCCGTCATGTCTTCGTGCTGTCGAGTCCAGAGGAGGTCTCCTCGGTCACGATCGTGCGACAGCCGCTTTGGAACAACCTGAAACATGAGCACGGACCGTTCGACATCATCGGGGACGTACACGGTTGCTACGAAGAGTTGACCGCTTTGCTTGTTCAGCTCGGTTACAAGATCAACGAAGAACCGACAGCACCAAGTGTGACTCCGCCAGATGGTCGCAGAGCGATTTTCGTTGGTGATTTGGTTGACCGCGGACCCAAGATTCCCGAAGTACTGCGCCTGGTCATGAAAATGGTTGAAGACGGCACGGGGTTCTGCGTTCCTGGAAATCATGACATGAAGCTGATGCGGAAACTGAAGGGACGCGATGTGCAGTTGACGCATGGATTGGCCGACTCAGTTCAACAGCTCGATAAGCAGACTCCTGAATTCAAGCAGACGGTCATCAAGTTTCTCGATGATCTGGTCAGCCACTATGTGTTCGACGAAGGGAAGCTCGTAGTGGCACACGCCGGCATGAGAGAGGAGATGCAGGGACGCGGATCTGGAAAAGTGCGCGATTTTGCGCTCTATGGAGAGACCACCGGGGAGACGGACGAATACGGACTCCCGGTGCGTTACAACTGGGCGGCTGAGTATCGTGGCAAGGCGATAGTGGTTTATGGGCATACGCCGGTTGCCGAGCCGGAATGGCTGAACCGCACGATAAACATCGACACCGGGTGCGTCTTCGGTGGAAAACTGACTGCCCTACGTTATCCCGAGCGTGAATTGATATCAGTTTCTGCTGTCCGAACCTATTACGAGTCGGCCAAGCCGTTCTTGTCCCAGGAGGAAATGGCACCAGCGCTGACTGCGCAACAGCAATTGGATGACCTGCTCGATATCGAGGATGTCATCGGCAAGCGGATCATTAACACGCGGTTGCACCGCAACATCACGATTCGAGAAGAGAATGCGATCACAGCCCTGGAGGTGATGAGCCGATTTGCAGTAAATCCAAAGTGGCTCATCTACCTGCCGCCCACGATGTCTCCATGTGAGACCAGTAAAGGTGACGGACTGCTCGAACATCCTGAAGAAGCTTTTGCCTACTACCTGCACGAGGGCGTGCACAAGGTTATCTGCCAACAAAAGCACATGGGATCGCGAGCGGTTGTCGTTGTCTGTCGTGACGCCGATGCTGCGCGCAAACGGTTTGGAATTATGGAAGGCGAGGCAGGAGTCTGCTACACGCGGACAGGCCGCCGATTCTTCAATGACGCGCCTCTGGAATCGGAGTTTCTGGAAAAAGTCCGCAGGGCTGTAGAGGTGGCAGGCATTTGGGAGGAGATGAAAACTGACTGGGTCTGCCTGGACTGCGAATTGATGCCGTGGTCAGCCAAGGCACAAGAGTTGCTGCGGCAGCAATATGCTCCAACCGGGGCAGCGGCCCGAGCGGCTTTGCCGGTGGCGATTGCTGCGTTGAGAGCGGGCGCGGAGAATCATGAACTCTCAGCGCTGGCAGAACAATACCAACAGCGCAAGGAAGCCGCAGATCTCTATGTCGAGGCTTACCGACGATACTGCTGGACGGTGCGTTCTCTAGCCGACCTGAAACTGGCGCCTTTCCACCTGCTGGCCAGCGAGGGTTCTGTTCACTCCTTGAAAGACCACCTGTGGCACATGGAAACGCTTGCTCGAATCTGTCAGGCCGATACTGGCCTACTACTCGCCACACCCTTTCAAGTGGTGGATCTTACCGACAGGGCCGAGCAGGAGAAAGGAATCAAGTGGTGGGAGCAACTGACGGCAAGTGGCGGCGAAGGCATGGTTGTAAAGCCGTCGGAGTTTGTGGCTAAGGGTCGGAAAGGATTGGTACAACCCGCCGTGAAAGTCCGTGGACGAGAGTACTTGCGGATCATCTATGGCCCGGAATACACGCTTCCCGAGAACCTATTGCGGCTAAAGAGCAGAGGTCTGGGCGCAAAGCGGTCGCTCGCTCTTCGGGAGTTCGCTTTGGGATTGGAAGCGTTGGAGCGGTTCGTTCACCAAGAACCACTGCGCCGAGTTCATGAGTGTGTATTCGGGGTGCTTGCGCTGGAGAGCGAACCAGTAGATCCGAGACTGTAGTTTTTAGGCAGAATGCACGGCATGTTGTTCGCCTTCGTATTATTTGCCCGCTCGGGGCTAAACGCCTACCTCGACTGGCAGACCTGCTTCATCAAAATCCTTGCATTCAAAACCGCCAACGTTGACGGGATATCCGAGTTGATTTGAAATGATCCGGATCCGGCCGATCGTCTGATCGTCGCACTCATGTGTATGGCCATACACCCAGAGGGCCGGCTGGTGGGTCTCAATGATCTCCACCATGTCCAGAGAATTGAACGCCGGCGTGAGAGAGCCTCCCTTGTATTTGGAATTGGGATTGATGAGCGGTGCATTGTGGCTAATAACCACGCGTGGACCACTCAGATTCTTGCCCAACCAGTTCAGCAACTTCGACGCGAAGTTTTTATGCAGCACAATCGAATCTGCTGGGGTGAAGGGCGTTTCGTCAGGGTTATAGATGAGGCGGTAATCGTTCATTTGAGAGCGGGCGGTCTCCATCGCGCGCAAATCGCCGCCGTTGAAGTCCGTCCACATCGTGCCGCCGAAGAAATTGACACCCCCAATGCTGACCCCTTCATCAAGCAGCAGTTTCACATGCGGATGTCTGTCTTCGAGCCACGCCTTGAATCTATTGTCCTCTTCGTTCATTGGCCTCCGCGTGTAATATTCGTGGTTTCCCGTCACATAGAGGACTGGTTTCTTCCACTTCCGCAGAATCTGGTCGAGCGGCGCATAATCCATGAGCGTGACGATATCGCCTGCCAGGATCATGACATCTCCGTTCGCTGCCGAAGGCAACATCCAGCCCGAGCCAAATTCAAGATGCAGGTCACTGTAAGTAATGATTCTCATGCTCGTAAGAGAATGCTTGCTTGAACACGTCTTTCCCAGGTCCCAGACCCCCTCAGAGAGCGATTCGATTCAGCGCGGAGCCCGGTTCGTACAACTAGAAACCTGACATCCCCGGATAGCTGAATAATAAGCCGAAACGCGAAGACCAAGTGTCATGGCTCTTCGACCGGAAATGCGGTGTGAAGCGCGGCCCTGACACTGGCCGGTGCCTGAATGCTCGCTCACGATCCTTGTTCCATTAGTTTCGACAAGTCTTCACGCTTGATGTCCCACGTTTCGGTTACGCGCCATGGATCGCCCGTCTCTAATGCCGCGTACCATGGCCAGTATGAGTCGCTCACCGGAACATAGGCCATGACAGCGCCGCGCCCGACCGTCCTTGAATTCCCGCTGTACCACACGAGCGCGGTGCCTGGTGCAGCCGTGGCAGCCTTACGGAGTAGAGCACGATTGCTCGGCATTTGAGTGTGAATGGGCTTGCCGTTAGCGACTTCCTCATAGGTCGGGGCTGCAAAGCTTCGTTGCGATACAACTCTCGACGGCACGAAAGGTGGGATCCTGATATTGTCTGCAGGCTCATTGCGGGGCTTGTTCCAGACGCCGAGCGCCCCGAGCGCCTTGCCAGAAAAGCCAAGCCACTTCGAGCCGAACCAGTTGTTAATCTTGATCAAGACGAGAGTTTCAGGCAAATGGCGTCGAACAACTCCGTTCACCACCTGCCCGACATGCCCGATGAAGTCTGGTGCGTCATCGAATTCCGGTGTCATTTTCATTTGTATTGGCCATATGCACCGCCGATGCTGCAATGAATCTCGGCGGATCAAGAAATCTGGTGCCAGCGGAGAGATTCGAACTCTCAAACACCTGTTTCTAAGACAGGCTGCTATTCCAATTCGCACACGCTGGCACTCTGGTGCACAGGGGAGGATTTGAACCTCCGCGTCCCACTAGGGGAAACCGGGTTACAGCCGGTCCGTTTCGGCCGGGCTCACGCACCTGTGCAAACTTGGCGGAAGGTAGACGAATCGAACGCCCACCGCTCATCACGATGCCCTGGTTTTCAGGACCAGTTGCCGGCCATTCAGCAGTACCTTCCGCGTGGCGGAGAGTACGGGAGTTGAACCCGTTAGCCTCTTGCGAGAGCCCTTGTTTAGCAGACAAGTGCCTTACCGTCCGGCCCACTCTCCGTCGAAATTGTCAAAGAACAAAGAAATTCTGGTAGGCCCGGTGGGATTTGAACCCCACAAAAGGACTGCTCTTGAGGCAGTTGCGTATGCCAGTTCCGCCACGGGCCTGAAGCTAGAAATTGTGCAGGAGTTAATAACTCAGTCGGGATGGACTGAGTCGTAATGACGATCGAAATTGAAGCAGGCGCTTCACAACATCAACTTAGCATGAAAGTGTTCGTAGTGCACGCGCTTTTTCGGAGGCAGCCCTGGAACAGAAGGCCATCCCCGACCGATGCAGATTCGGCGCAGCAGGGGCTATTCGAGAAAAAACCGATTCGTTTTCCAAAGAGACACCATCCCTAAGCCTTCGGCTTAGGTCGGTGCAGGCCGTCCGGAGACTAGCGAACGCTGCTCGCACGAAGTCGAACAGCATTCGAGTCCGTTCGAATTGTGTCCGATTCTGATTCGAAAGGATATGAGTAATCTGAACTGCCACTTTAGATTACTCAACGCCCGCAACCAACCCTGTTCCTTTTGTGGTTGACACGCTTACGCAATATGCGTAATAATGTACGCAATATGCGTAACTCTTCCGTGCTGACTGCGTTGTTCCCACAGGTACGGCAAGGTGTGCTTGCGGCAACCCTTGGCCAGCCAGACAAGTGGTGGTATCTTTCGGAACTCGCCGGCCGTTTGGGCACGAGCCCGTCGAGCCTTCAGCGGGAGTTATCATCTCTGGTGGCAAGCGGAATATTGGCGCATCGTCGGGAAGGCACAAGGGCTTATTTCAAGGCGGAGACCCAGTCCCCAGTGTTCCGAGACCTGCAGCACCTGTTCGAAAAAACTGCAGGGCTGGCTCCGATCTTGGAGCAGATACTAAAGCCGTTTGGGAACAAGATTCAGAGTGCTTTTATATATGGTTCCGTGGCGCAAAGCCGGGAACATGCGATGAGTGACATAGATGTGATGGTCATTGGCAGAGCAGGTCTTGCTGACCTGTCTCCAGCGCTCCGCAAGGCGGAGGCGCGGCTGGGAAGAGAGGTCAACGTCACGGCCTATTCCCCAGAGGAGTTTCGGGAGAAAATCAAATCGGGCGACCATTTCCTTGGCGCCGTTTTACGAGGACGGAAACAGTTTGTGAAAGGAGGGCAGAGTGACTTGGACCAGCTTGTTGGCAAATAAGGAAGCCCAGAAACACAAAACCTCCAAGAAGGAATTAGACAATATGCGGGCCCTGATCGCCCGCGACCTAGCGGACGCGAGTCTTGCTGGCCTCTCAGCAGATCGGAGATTCGCCACTGCTTACAACGCAGCACTCCAGGCCGCCAACATGGCGATTGCCTGTGCGGGATATCGGATCATGAGCAAGGTGGGACATCACCGGGTGTCGTTAGAGAGCACAAAACTTGTGTTGGGCAAACCCGTTCACAAGTACGCCGATTATTTCGAAACCTGTCGGCGAAAGCGAAATACGATCGACTACACCTTCTCCAACGTTGCGACGGAGACGGAAGCAAAGGAGATCCTCATCCAGGCATCCCAGTTTTACAGCGAAGTCGAAGGCTGGATTACGAAAAATCACCCTTCACTGAAGAAGTAGAAATGAGTAGAAACGGCCACTGTTTGGACTGGGCGAACCCTCACGCACAGAAGTAAATCATCTCCCGTGCTACTATTCGCGTAAATCTTGTGCTCGACGGTTGACATATGCGATCTGCGCAACGCATTCGTTTGCTGGCCATTCTGCTCGTCGCAATCTCGACGCGTCTTCTCGCGA
>Ga0210400_10003945_pt1 | contig 12993 bp, 13 predicted proteins | sample IncBWH26MmetaG_FD_155456 | JGI IMG/M metagenome (GOLD analysis project Ga0210400, IMG submission 155456) | Forest soil microbial communities from Barre Woods Harvard Forest LTER site, Petersham, Massachusetts, United States - Inc-BW-H-26-M | ecosystem: Environmental > Terrestrial > Soil >...
GCTCGGCCCGGGGGCGGATACCGGCGTTGGGGGCGTGCTCGGATCGACATCGACCGATGCGCTCGGTCCTGCCGCCCCGGATGATCCCGGCGCACTGCCGGGCACGTCGACGCCAGCCTCATTTGCCGGCACACCCGCAGATCAGGGCCAAGTCGGCGTTGCCTTTGGCGTCAACGCCAATTCGATAGGGTCGAACACGACTACTGCCGGCGGTTTCAACGACGCGAGCACGAACGACGCGACCTATGGGACGGGCGCCCCCAGCGCGCTCAGCGTGTCCGACCTCGAATCAGATTTCGCTGGCCTAACCAATCCAGCGGAGGCCAATGTTAACGAGTCGACGAGTCCAAATCCGGACACCGTCGCAGCGCCTGCCTCAGCGGACACGCTGTCACTCGCGGATTTGGGAACCGTGGGGTTATCGGCCGATCCCGCCGAAGTGGCCAATGTCTTGGCACAAAACATTGAGGACAGTAAGGCAGAGAGCGCGGGTTGGGGTGCGTGGTCCGGGATGCCGAGCGCGTTGTCTACGATGGGACCGCAGCAGGGCGTTGCCGACCCAAACGCGGCCTTTGTAAATGAGTCCACGAGTCCGAATCCCGATTCGGACGCCCCGTTCGGGGCGGGCGCTACGAGCTTGGAGAGCACCACGGGCGGTATAACCGGGCAAGCGGCGCTGGGCGGACCAACGGGGTTCGCGGGCTTCGGAACTGGCGGATTCGGCGAAGGTTTAGGCCCGTCGGACGCCTTCGGAGTGCCGGCGAACGAGGCGGCCGTGAGCCCGCCGGCGGGCGTTGGGCTTGCAACTGATTTTGGTGACCCGGGATTCTCAGTCACCGACCCGTCAACCGACCAGCAAAGTGCGCCCGCAGCGGCAGTGGCGCCAGCGGATCCGGCAACGTTGATGTCGATGGTGGGAATCAGCCCGTTTGGCGTGGTTTCCGAGCCCGCAACGGCGCCATCGTATGGTCCGGGTATGTTCGGCAATCCCGCGCCCGCAAGCATCGCCGGGATCAATCCGACCGGTGGGCAAACAGGCGCGGTTGCCAACGCGCCCGCGCAGAGCACCGTGGGCGGCACCGTGGCTGACCTAAACGACGCCTTCAGCAACTTCGGCGCGTTCGATGTGTCAATCCAAACACCCGCCGACACTGCGACGCCCGCAACGCCAGGGCCTAACGCGACCACGACCACGACCATGACTCAGAACTCAGCTAACGCCCCCGATGCTTATTCGCCCGCGACGGCCACAAGCGCGCCAAGCGTCGCGGGGCCGAACGCCAGCACGTCAACGAGCATGGCGCAGAATTCGGCCGGCGGGCCCGGCGCCTACTCGCCCGGCGCACCGCCAGCAACCGGCGTTGGCGCGGGCGTTCCGGGCGATGTGGGGAATACAAATTACGGTCTGACGGGAGTCACCGCCACCGCCGCGACCGGAACCGGACTACAGGGGGGCGTGGGCGGCACTCCCGTTGATCAGGCGGCTTTCGCTCCCGGCACTCAGGGGCCGACGGCTCCGTTTACGGGTGCGCCGACTGGCGGCACCCCCGCCGGTCCGGCGGTAGCTGGCGGCGGCACCCCGGGCACCACGGCAACTCCCTCGGGCGGCCCGGGGGCGGCGGGACCCGCTCCCGCGCCCACCGGCGGCGGTGGGCCGCCCGGAGCACAAGCAGGAACGGGCACCGGAGGCGGCTTCGCTGGCGCCCAAGGCGGCACTGGCACTGCTCCGGGCGGCTCAGGAACAGGGACAGCCGGCGGCGCAGCTGGCGGCCCCGGCGGCGGCAACGCGGGCGGCGGTGGCCCGATCATTGTGCCGCCGGGCGTGACAAACGGCACGGTCGCGGCGCAAGGTCCGACTGCCGTCGCGCAAGCAATCCAGCAAAGCACGGCCAATTCCATTCAGGTCGCGGTAGCCAACGGCAGCCTTACGCAGACCGGCGCGCAGCAGGCGCAAGCGCTACAGGACAACCTCACCAACCAGTGGCGGCAGATATTCTTCCAACAGGGTGGCGGGGTGCCCGAACAAAATCCCCAATGGCCACAGGTGCAAAGTATAATCGCCAAACAGGTCAACGCCTACGTGGCGCAACTCGGTGGGCATACGTAATGGGCTTTGCGCTCGGTGGCTTTCTGCTTGCTGACGTTGCCGCCGAAGGCGCGGCCGATGTCGGCATTGCGGCTGCGGCCGATTTGGGCGCGGGTGCGGCGGCTGACATTGGCGCGGGCGTCGCTGCGGATGTTGGGGCCGGCGCTGCGGCCGATATCGGTGCAGCCGGCGCTGCTGATGCGGGAGCCGCTGGCGCGCTCGGCGCGGACGCGGGCGCGCTCGCCCCGGCGGCTGCGGATTTCAGCGCACTCGGGGCTGAGGGTGCGGCCGGCGCTCAGGGCGCGGACATCGGAGCTCTCGGCGCCGTCAGCACACCATCGGCGGCGCCAGCGGGCGGCCTCGGCGGTGTGGCGTCTCAGGCGGTCCCAGCGACCGGCGGCGTGGTGTCGCCCACCGGCGCGCTCGACCTCGGATCGCAGGACGTGCTTTCGCAGGCGGGCGGTGACCTGCTCGGCGGCAGCGATCCAGCGGCGCTCCCGGCCAATTCGCAACCGGCGTCGGCTTTTGCGGGCGATTCGCCTGGCGTCGGCTACAACACGCCCGGGGTTCCGGCCTCGTTCACCGGCGAGGCGCCCGTCAGCGGGATCGAGGGCGGCGTGGGACCGACCGGACAAGCGGGCGGCTTTCTGGATACTACCCAATTACCAGGGCAAAGCCTCGATTTCAGTCAGGCGGCCGCAGGCGGCGACGCGCTGAACGCTGGCGGTGCGCAAACCGCGCTGGCGCCCCAAAATGACCTGTCGTTCGGGCCGGGTTCCCAGATGACGACCGCGCCGACGACCGGAACAACCGGCATGGAGGGGGCAACATTCGCGGGGGCCACCCCGGAGACGGCCGCGCCGACTGCCACCGCGCCCGCCGCAGCGTCGCCCGCTGCACCCGCGACAGCCGCCGCTACCCCGGCGGCCGCTAACGCAGGCGGCGGGGCATTCGGCGGAACCGGCTGGGGCTGGAAGGCGGCCGGGCTGGCGCTCGGGGCGGCGCCGCTGGCGCTCACGCTGGCGAAGGGCGAGGCCCCGCTGCCGCCGCAGGCCGGTCAAGTGTCGAGCATCGCGGCGCAACAGCAGGCCGCGGCACAGCCGTTCATCAACAGCGTAATCGCCAACTCGCCGACGCTGACGCAGGCGGCGCAGCTTCAGCAGCAGCAGGACCAACTCACCAACCAGTGGCGGCAAGTGCTGTTCAATCAGGGTGTTCAAAATCCCGAGGCCGACTCGCGCTGGCCGCAAATCCAAGCGCAAATTCAGCAGCAAATGCAGATTCAGACGCAACAGATGATCCAAAGCAATTTGCAGGCGGCGCTCGGCTTCTCGGGGGCGGCCTCGAATAGCCTGCTGCAGGTGGCCAATCTTCAGGTGCAGCAGGATACCGCATTCACGAACGCCATCGCGGGCGCCACGAAGGCCCTCGGCACCGTCGCCACGCTCGGCGCCATAAGCGGGAAAACCTGATGACCGACGACGAGCCGTGGTACCGAACTATCTACCGAGTTCCGAAGGGCTCTGAGTCTGCAAACGAGCCTGTTGCGGGGTGGTGGATCGAATGTACGCTCTACGGCCGGACTTGGAAGGCGGGAATGGAGCCAGCCGAGCGGCGATGGTATGGCCCCTTCGACACCATGCAAGCGGCGTCTGATTTTCGGGATTCTGGGTTCCCATTGAATTAGGTGATTCCAATGCCATGGACCGACGCCGACATGCCGATCCCGCCCGTGCCGCCGGGCATGAGCATGGCGCCGCAGCCGTCCGCGCCGCCGCCCGCGCCCGTGGCGCCAACGGGCGGACAGCCCGCCGCCGCGCCGCCGCAGAACCCCGCATACGACGCCTTGATGGCTGGCGGCGGGCCACTCGCGCAAACGAACAGCCTGCTTGAGCAGAACCGCGCCGCGATGGAACCGAAACGCGCCGCAGCGGTGCAGGCCGGCCAGGACTACGCGCAAACCGCAGCCAATCCCCCAAAACCGCCACAGCAGGCCGCACCCGACCCGCAGCACGGCATGGGCCTTGAGGCGGCCGGCACCTACGTCATGGTCGCGACCGCCCTCGGGGCCATCGCGGGCGCCCTGACTCGCCGGTCGACCACGAACGCACTCGCGGCGTTCACGGGCGCGCTGGAAGGCGTCGCCCAGGGTAACAAGCAGGCTTTCGAGGAAAACAAGGCGCGGTGGGAGCAAGAGAACAAGCGGATCAACCAGCAGCTTCAGCAGTCGCGTGACGCCTATCTCGACATCCTCAACTCCAAAAAGATCAACTTCGAAATGAAGATGATGGAGTTGCAGCAGGAGGCGACGCGCCAGCACGACGACGTGGTGGCTCAAGCCGCTGCGCGGCGCGACATGATCACCATCGGCGGCTTGATCGACAAGCGGCAGGAATTCCTTGAGAAAGGATCGGAGGCTGTCGAGAAGCTGGACAAAACCTTGAAAAACCAGCGGGACATAGCCCAAATTCGCGCGGGTGGGGCAACGAACGCGCGCCAACTCGACGACGCCGCAATCCAAGCCAAGGTTGATCAGTTAAAAAAAGGCTTTCCACCCGCTGAAATCATGCGAGGACTCGGGCGCGCGGACATCGCCGAAATCAATAACCGATTTGCCGGCTCAGGTGGCGACGCGGGCAAGGTAATGGAGGGACGCCAAAACTACACGCGCGGGCAAGCGGCGGCGCGAGTCGGCGGCGGGATGGAGGAAAGAATCGACGTTGCGACAAACGAAATGAAAGCCGCGATTCCGCTAGCATTGGAGGCGTCGAACAATCTGCCGCGCGGGAATTTCGTTCCGATCAACCAGCTAAGGCAGATGGGGCAGCAGGCGACCAGCAACCCCGCCTTCAACGATTTTCTGGTCAAGAACAACGCCCTCGTGAAAGCCTACGGCCGCGCGATGAACCCCCAGGGTGTCCCGCGCGTGACTGAGAACGCAGAGGCGCGGGCTGATGGCATCCTGTCGAAAGCCATCAGCCGAGAGGCTTACGAAACGCAGGCGAAGGCGCTTTGGCAGGAAGCGCAAAACGTGCAAAAGGCGGTGCAGGCGACGCGACCCGGCGGACAGTCGTTGCCCGAACCGACGTGGGGAAGCGGTGCCGCCGGCGGGGGCGCCGTGATCAGATACGACGCGCAAGGGAACCCGATCTGATGCCCATTCAAGCGCAATCCGCTGATGGCCTCATGCACGAATTCCCGGACGGGACGGATCGTGCGGTGATTGACCGTACCATGAAGGCTTACGCCGCGAAGTCGGGCAAGGTTCCGTCGAAGGAATATGCGGGCGTGCCAGAGCGCATGTTGGCGGGCGCCGGCAATCCGGTGGTCGGGGCCGCGCGACTCGGCGCGCACTTGGGCGAAGCCGCCGGCTTGCCGATCGACGCCGCTGCGGTGGACAAGTTTGCGTCCGAGCGCGAGCGCAAAAAGAACGAGCGCACCGATCCGAACTCGCGTGTGCTCGGGATTGACCCGGCCGAACTTGCCGGGGAGATGCTCAACCCGATCAACGCGATTCCGGCGGCCCGGGGAGCCCAGGCGATCGGCGCTGGCGCGAAGATCGCCCGGGGCGCGGCGGGCGGCGCGCTCGCTGGCGCAATGGATCCCAAAGACGCCGGCACGGGCAACTACTGGACCGACCTCGCCGCAAAATCTGGCGGTGGCGCCGTACTCGGCGGGGGGTTGGGCACTATGGGCGCGGTGGGCAGCCGCGCGGTCGCCAAGGCGGGCGTGAGCGTTGAAGATATCGAACGCGATGCAGGGCGACTGTATCGCCAGCTTGAAAATTCGAACACGCGACTCGATGGCGGGCAAGTCCTCAACGTGATCGACATTATTGAGGGCCAGTTGCGCCAGCGCAGTTTCCGCCCGTTCAACGCGGACGGGACGTGGGCGGCCATGCAGGACCTTCAACGCGAACTCGCGGTGCCGGGCGGCGGCTTCCGCCCCGCCGACATGGCGGACCTGAAGGGCTTTCAGGAATTGCTCAAGAACGTGCGCGGCAGCGATGTCGACCAAGCGGCGGCTTCGTACGCACGCGATCTATTCGACCGCTACCTTACTCAGGTGCCGGTAAATCACGTTATTTCCGGAAACCCGCAACGCGACGCCCTCATTTTGCGCGAGGCTCAAGCCGACTGGCGCGGCGCCAAACGATCGGATGCGGTGGACATGTCGATCGAGCGTGCCGGTCGGCAGGCCAATCGGTCAGGTAGTGGGGCGAATCAAGAGAACGCAGTGCGGCAGCGTATTGACGCCATTTTAAATTCTAAAACGGAAAGCAAAAACTTCAGCGACGACGAACTCGCTACTATGCGCGAAATTGTCAACGGCACTAAGCCGATCAATGCCCTTCGGTGGCTTGGAAAATTTGCTCCTACAGGGCTCATCTCGTCCTGGCCCACCGTGGCGGCGGGAAGTGCGGGCGCAGCGCATGATCCTGTGACGGGCGCGGCGGTGGCGGCGGGCGTAGCCGCGCCGACGCTCGCCGCCAAGTGGGGCGCTGAGTACCTCACCAAAAACAAAGCGCGCGACTTGGCTGCGGGCATCCGCGCCAAGACACCGTATGCGCAGAACACGCCGCCACCCGCCCCGAGCCCGCTCGCCGTACCGATGCAAGCGCTCCCGGCCCTAGCGCCTGGCGCTGGCGCTGCGCTCAGTCAGGAGATGGGACCATGAACCCCCGCCCGGATCGGCCTCTGGGGCAGGGCGAGTGCCTGGCCGGTCGTGTACGCAGCAGGGCCGGCCAGGCATGACTAAGGCAGCGAAGCCGGCGGCCGACGCGTTCATTGAGCAGCTTGAGGCCGCCATCACCAAGACGCTCAAGAACCCGAAGGCGACGGCGAAAGACAAGAATCAAGCCATTGCCAACGGCATAAAATTGGCGATGATCAAGCACAGAATCTCACCCGACGAAGGCGACGGAGAATTTTTCGGTGGCTGACGCACAGAACGTGATGCCGCTGCCCCAGGCGCCGCGATTTCAGCCTGTGGTGGACCCGCCCGCTGGCCCGGCCGAGCACGATCTCACGCCGTCGCTGATCGAGATGGCGCGGGCCATCGCGGCGATCTGCGCGACTCGCATGCTGCTGCTGCTCGCCGTGCTGTTCTCGGGTGCGGCGCTCATCTGGACGATCTGCGACCCGACGCAGCTGCGCATCATCGGGTCGACCGCCTATGCGGCGGTGGTGATCTGGCCGCTCGTGGTGCTCAATTGGAGGCGCGGCTGATGTCGCTTCGCACCGGATCGGAGTGCTTGCATACGTTTTCGACGGTTGCATCCTCGATGGGCACCGTTGTTTTTAACATCCTTGCTGTGCCCAATCAAAAAATCTACCTGTATCGCATGATTATCACGATCGGTTCGCCCGCCGTTACGGTGCAACTGACCGACTTCCCCGCCGGCCCCTTGAGTCAGCCGTTCAACTTGGGGGCCAACGGCGCGATCACGCTGGATACGCCGATCAATTTCGACCCGTGGTATGCGACGGCGCCCGGCTCTGGCGTCGGCTTGGTGCAAAGCGGAACCACACCAATCGCCTGGGACATATGGTATCTGCAGGGGCCGTAAATCATGAGTGGATTGAGCGCATCACCGCCCCCGACCGCACCGCCGTTGGCGCTGGGGCCGCACGCCGACGCCCTGCTGACGCTCGCGGCGTTCGTGCAAAACCCGGAATATGCCGCTCGCGTGAAAGAGTTGCGCGACGCCGAGCGGGCGGCGACTGAGCAACAAGAGGCCGCACTGAGAGAGGCATCGCGAGCGCGCTCGTTGCTCGCTGACCATTCCCTCCGCGCCGCATATTTCGACCGCGCTTCAGCGGAGACTAGCAAGGCCCACACCCATGCGGCGAAGGAATTGGCGGCGCGGGAAACGGCGGTCGCCGAACGCGAGGCCGCAGTGAACGGGCGCGAGGCAGCCCACGCTCAAAAATCCCGGGCCGTCAAAGCCGAGTTGGACGATCGCGCCGCACAGCTTGACGCCCGCGAGGTGCGGCTTGGTCAACAGTCCAAAGAGTTGGCCGCGAGCCTCGCCGCGCATGAGCGCGACCGTGCCGCTCTTGACCGGAGGATCGCCAAGCTCCGCGAGGCTGCGCAGTGAGCGCAACGGTTCCCAATTCGACCGGTGCATTACCGACCGGTGCCGCCACTGCCGCAAATCAAGTGTCCGAGATTTCCGGGCTTGCCAATATTGCCGCCCATCAACAGGATGGCTCTCAAAAATCCCAAGTCTCACTTACTGTTGCCGGCACTGGGCAAATTTGGAGCGGCATCGGTCTTGGTGGCGGCAGTTATGCTGGTCAAATTGACATTTCCTCGATTGCGGGCACGCCTGTATCTGGCGGCGGCCCTCTCCCCGTAGAAGAAGTGGGAGCGGCGGCTTTCGCCGCAACGCAGGTGTCCGTAGGCAATACCGCGACTTTGATCCTAGCGGCGCGCACAGGCGCCCCCGGAACGGGGCGTCTTGCTGCTACGGTCACCAATATCGGCACGATTGATGTCTATGTCGGGGGGGGGTGGCGTTACTACTGGCACGGGTCAATTGCTCCCCGGCGTCAAGGGCGCGTCGTTGACGATCCCGACTACCGCCGCAATTTACGGCGTCGTGGCGACCGGCACGCAGACCGTTTGCGCCTTGGAGACGTTCTGATGGCCGCGCAAGGTTTGACGGTTCCGTTTCCAAACCCTTATCCGGGAACCATAACCATTGACCCGCCATATGCGGGATCAAGTGCCTTTACTAGCGCGCTGACGATCAACGCCCCATCGCCCCTTACGGGCTCCAGGTATATAGGCTTTACAGGGATTGCCCCACTTAGTGGCGAGCTAGAAATCATCAGCACCGGAACTGATGTAAACACGCTCGGCATCACCACGACGAACATCAACGGCGGCGCGATCATCACGTGTCGGGGGCCGGACACTTACTACACTGACACCACAACCGTTTTCGAACATTTCGCCTTCGGTTGGTATCCCCAGCAAACTAGTAAGGGCGCGGTATTCCTGGAAGCCTCCCGCTTCGACGGGGCCTTAAATCCGCTCATCGTCCCCCCCGAGTTTGTCATCTACCAAACTGGTGGCGTCGACCCGACCGGCGGCACCAACGTCGCCAATTGCGTGACGAACGGCACGACCGCTATCACAAGCGTAAACAACATGGGCGCCAATGGAACGCTCATCACCGGAACGGGAATACCGGCGGCTACGACGGTGGTTTCAGGCGGCGGCACCGGAAGCATCATTGCATCAAAGGCCGCCACAGCATCCGGCACGGTGACGCTGAACTTCTCGTCTCCGGTTTACGCTCAATACAATTGTGTTGATTTTTCGCCACAATCCGATCCTAATAATATAGATTTTCGCTCGTGGAGCGGTTCTCCAACTCTGTCAATTGATAGGGTAAATACGCGCGTTGGCATTAACCAGCCATTCCCAGCATACACGCTAGACGTTAATGGCGACGAGCAAATAGTTGGGACACTCCGCTTCAGCGGAGGCGGCACTATTTCAGGAGGCGGCGGTGCTGCACTGTCACTAACCGGGGGGTCGCACGTCGTGCAGCATTCCGCCGCCAACGCAAGCGGGGGGATTGAAATTTTAGTTGCAAACACATCGACGGGCGCAAGTGTTTTTTCAGAATACCTGATGACTACCGGTACGGCGAATTCGAGTGCGCTTTTTCAACTGTTAGATCAAAGCGGTTCTCCGCTTTTTCTTTTTGCTGTTGGAAGTGCCGTTGCGAACACGCTATGGCGCGCTCCACAATTTACTTTTCAAAGCCAGTCGGGCGGCGTGACGGTATTCGAGGTAGTGCCTTCGACGGGGGGCGATTTCCTTTATGTCAGCAACGGCACGACTGCCGGGGTGCTGTCATCGAATGCTGGCGATATTACCTTGAACGCCGCCACCGGCGTCACCAACGTGTCAGCGCTCAAGGCAGCCGGAAAGGTAACGACTGGCGCCGCGGTTGGTGACGTAGGGTACGGATACAACGCGCCGGTGACTGGCGCCACCGTGACGCTCGCGGCTACAACCTATCACCAGATAATCGACCCGGCTGGCACGATCGCGGCGCTTACCATCAACATGACGCCATCACCGTTCGATGGTCAGATGGTCGACATTAAGTTTTCCCAGATTGTCACTGTCCTCACCATATCAGGCAACGGCAATACGTTGGTCGGCGCACCTACATCAACCGCAGTAGGAACAAGCGTGACTGGTATCTATAGAGCGGCCAACACTACGTGGTATTTCTAGGAGGCCTATACGCACATGCCGCTTCCCGTCACATTTGGCACGCTCCCGGGCGGCCCCGGCAATCCGCAGTCGGCCGCGCTGTTCGATCAGCAGTTCGCGGCGGTGGGCGCGCTGACGGTCATCCCGTGCACGGCGGTCGGCCAGAACGCGATCGTCCTCACGCCCGCCGCCAACACGCCTGCTATCGCGGCGTATACCAATCTTGCGCCCGTGTTCACCTGGGTGCAGCCGCAGACGACGACCGGGACAGCGACCATCGCCATTTCGGGGTTCGGCGTGCTGAACGCCTACCGGAACAATGGGCAGACGGCCATCGGATCGGGCGACTTGGTGGCCGGATTTGCCTATCAGACGTTCGCGCTTTCGACGCTAAACAGCGGCGCGGGCGGGTTCGTGGTCGATGCGTTTTCCACGGCGGCGTCCGGCGGCGCGCTGCTGTCGGTTGTTGCTTACACAGGCCCTTCGCCCCAAACGATTGTCATTCCGGCGAGCGCCACTAAGGCCTACGTGTACATGTGGGGGGCGACGGGCGGTAGCGGAGGCATCAATGTCGGCGGCGAGACAACCGGGGGCACCGGCGCCGCTGGCTACCTCGAGAAGCTTCTGACGGGACTGACACCCGGCAACACGCTGGTTTTCACGTTCACCGGAGGCGGTGCGGGCGGCGCCAACGCAAATGGAAACGGCGGCAATGGCGGGGCGTCGACTCTTACCAGCGGCACGCAGGTAATTGCGACTTTGACCGCAAACGGCTCGAATGGCTCCCTTGGGGGCAATGGAATGCCGGGGACGGCGGGCGGCACCGCGACGGGCGGCGACATCAACGTCACGGGTCAGACCGGCGTGGGCAACACCGATGCCTCTGGCGCGCTCACGGGCGGGCGAAATTTCTACTCGGTCGGGGCTGACGGCGCGTTAGGTTCGGCTGCGGGAAACGCAGGAAATCCGGGCGGCCTAAAAGTGCAGTGGCTAACGTAGCCTCCTTGTGGTAGCACATCGCATGGACTTACACGTCTATTTTGGCGGCGAGCTCAATTCCAAGCTCGACCGCATCATCGCCAACCAGGAGAAAGACATGGCCGCCATCGACGACCTCAACAATGCCGTCACCGCGCTCGCAACCGGCTTCGCGGCGCTCGACACCGCCGTGCAGACGGAGCTCACGTCGCTCGCGACCGCGCTCAAGAGCGGCAACGATACCGCGGTGGCCGCCGCCGCCGCCAACATCTCGGCGATCACGACCAAGATGGCGTCCGATGCCGCAGCGCTGACCGCTTCCATCCCGGCCGCGACCACCGTGCCGCCGCCAGCGCCCGCCCCGACGCCGGCAGGGCCGCCCGCGACCGTGACGCCCCCGGTCATCGCCACGCCGCCCGTGACGGCGCCAACCGCAACCCCTCCGTCGACGCCGCCGGCCAGCGCCACCACGGCCTGACCATGCCGTCGTTCGCCGCGCTGGCGCCCACCTATGCGAAGCTGTGGGCAGAACTCGTGCCCACGGCAGCGCACGTGCCCGACCTCGAGAAGATTGGGCATGGCCTGATCGCGCACAAGGCGACCTACCAGACGGTTTCTCAGGCCGTGTGGTCGACGCCCACCAATTGGTGGGTCGTGGCGCTGATCGACCAGATGGAAGGCGGCGGCGGCGCGCGCACGCACCTGTGGAACGGGGATCCACTGACGCATTTCACCGTCAACGTTCCGGCCGGCATGCCGCTGGTTTCGGTGGTAGGACACGGGCCGCCGTTCACATTCGAGGAATCGGCCGTCCCGGCGCTCCATCACGACGCGCTCGACAAGGTGACGGTGTGGTCCGCCGCGGCGGTCGGGTTCTATTTCGAGCAGTACAACGGTTGGGGCTACCTGACGAAGCCGATCGTGTCTCCGTATCTCGCGTCGTGGTCGAACAAGTACACCTCGGGGAAATACGTTTCGGACCACGTTTACGATCCGAACGCCGTGTCCGGACAGCCTGGCGCCTTGACTATCCTCAAAGTCCTGATGACATTGGACAGCAGCATCGTCCTGGCCGGGGAGTCGACTCCCGCATCCGCACCAACCAAGCCCGCTCAACCGGCGCCGATCGCGCCCCCGAAGGAGATCACGCCCGTGGCAACACCGATCCCGGCCGGTTTATCGGCTATTCTCGTTCAGCTTTCGACGGTCACAAATATCCTCGAAACGGCGGTGAGCTATCTGCCCATGGTGGCGCCATTCTTCCCGCCGTTGGCGCCGATGGTTCCGTTTATCCCCTTTGCGCAAGCTGCGCTTGCGACGCTCGCCAAGATCGAGGCCGCGGGCGGTGACCCGACGCAGACAATCCAGATCATCGAAACGGATTTCGCAGGGATCAAGGCGGCATTCAATACCGCGATGGGGCACCCGTTGGTGGTCGCGACCACGGCTGCGGTCGCCAAAACTGGCCCGTGACCGGGTGCGGCTATGCCGTGGAGCGCGTCCGATATCTCGCAGGTATTGACCCCCCTCGGGGTGATCGTGACGGCGGTGGTGTCGGTCATCAACAACCGGCAGAACAGCCGAACCGCCGCTCGGGTCGAGAGTGTTCATGCCGCCGTTGATACTGTTAACGCTGCGACGAACGGCATGCAGGACAAACTCGTCGATGCCGTGAGGGGCGAAGCGAC
>Ga0210400_10003946_pt1 | contig 12991 bp, 11 predicted proteins | sample IncBWH26MmetaG_FD_155456 | JGI IMG/M metagenome (GOLD analysis project Ga0210400, IMG submission 155456) | Forest soil microbial communities from Barre Woods Harvard Forest LTER site, Petersham, Massachusetts, United States - Inc-BW-H-26-M | ecosystem: Environmental > Terrestrial > Soil >...
GACATCGCGGCCGAGCCTTTCTTTGCCCGTGCGCACGTCGGTCACGCGCCAGTGAGTCTCGATGCTAAGGTGATCTCCCAAGCGCGCGGTCAGCCGGTCCAACTCGACTGTCACTCTCACGATGGGTATGCCTGCATTGTCGGCACTCTTCGGCAACACCACAACGTCGCTGCGCCGCCGCTCGAGTCCCTCGCTCAAGGAGGCGGTCACCAAGTCGGCGAGCGGTGCAGCCCAGCGTTCGTGATCCATCACAGCCACGCCGTTGGGTGTGGCAATAACCATTTCGCTGCGATCGACCAGCGAAGGTACCGTGACGCGCAAGGTGACCTGGCGATCGAACTGCGATCGCGACTCTGCGATGGCAGCAGGCTGGGGATCCAGGACGTAGAAGCGATCCGGCTGCCGCGTAACGCAGCCTGCCAGCAGGAGGAGGGCGCAAAGACCGAGGCGTAAGGGTTTCATGGTGAAGTTGCCGGTTTGCCGCGTAGCAAGGATTCGGGATGGCGTTCGAGATAATCGACCAGGGCGCTGATCGATTTCGCGGCGCGGGATACTTGCAGCAGGGTCGAACCCAGATCATTCTCGAGCGGCGCATCCTGTCCCAGCAATTCCTTGGCGTTCTTCAACGCCGCTTGCGCTTCGGCCAGAGTCGTCTGCACTTGGGGTGCAAGATTGGTGTCGACGTTGTGCAAGAGCTGATCCGCGCTCTTCAGCGTCTGATCGAGCGAGTTCATCGCGCTCATCAGCCGCGCCGACAGCTGATCGAAAGGCACTTTGCTGAGTTTCTTTGCAATCACGCCGACCGAGTCTTGAATGTCTTCGAGGCTGGCGGAGATCGTCGGAAAAATCGCCGGCTGCTGGGTCCAGCCGACTTTCTCCATGGGGAGGTCGTGATGCATATCCAGAGAGACGAACTTCTGCCCGGTCAAAAGATTGCCGGTTTTCAGTTCCGCACGCAGGCCGTGGGCAACCAAGCTGTCGATCAGCGCGCGAGTGTCGATTGCATCCTCCCCGGCCCGTGCCGCGCGCTGCGTTCGGCCCCACAGCCTTTGAGGGTACAGATCGACCACCACGGGAAACGCCAGCAACCCCGAGCGTCGGTCGTACTCTACATCCACGCTCTTTACCTCGCCCACGGTGATTCCTTGCAGATCTACCGGCGCGCCGGGTGACAGACCGCGCAGCGTCCCGCCGAAATACATGACGAAGGGTCGAACCTCGGTTTCAGCGGGCCGCATCGCCCGCTCTTGATCATTGAAAAGCGTAAATGACGTATCCGCCGCGACCCGCGCGCTCGGGGCGCCCGGCAGAGTTCCAAACGCAACGCCACCTTCAAGAATCGACGCGAGCGACTCGGTGCGCAGCTTGACGCCGTCCGCGTTGACGGACATGTCGATGCCGCTTGCTTGCCAAAAGCGCGTCTGGTCGGTTACGTACGCATCAAAGGGCGAGTTGATAAAGACCTTGAGGGTGACTCCGGTGCCGCCCGGGTCCAGCGTATAACCCACGACTTGGCCTGCGGCGATGTGCCGATAGAATACCGACGAGCCGATTCCTAAGGATCCCAAATCATCGGCATGCAGAATGAATTCGCGTCCCGGCAGATTTGCCGTCACGATGGGTGGGACTTCCAGGCCGACGAAATGGTCGCGCTTCGCGGTCGAGTGACCCACATCGACGCTGATGTAAGCGCCGGATACCAACGTGGCCAATCCTGAGACGCCGGCACCGGACACCCGTGGGCGCACCACCCAGAAGCGGGTATCCTCGACGAGATACGACTCCTCGTGGCGATGGATTTCGGCCGTTACAATCACTTCCTTGCGGTCATCGCCGACGCGAATGTCGCGAACTTCGCCGATTTCAACGTCCTTGTAGCGCACCTTGGTTTTGTTCGCCTCCAACCCTTCGGCGTTCTCGAAGCGTATTTCGATCGACGTGCCCTGGGCCAATTTTTCTCGAATAACCACGAAGCCGCCGGCAAGAACCACAACCGCCGGAAGTATCCACACCAACGGCAGGCGTCCCCAGACAGATCGCGCCGGCACGGCTGCGGGCAGTTCCTCCAGGTCGGCATGCGGTCCATCGCTCACGGCGGCGTTTCCCACAACAATCGTTCATCGAATGTGCGCGCCGCGAACATGGTCAAGACCACGACGGCGCCGAATGCGAATGCGCCCCAGCCGACGGCGACGTACGCGAGAGTTTGAATTTGTACCAGCGCGACCAGCAACGAGATTGCGTAGACATCGAGCATCGACCAGCGTCCAATATATTCGACCATCCGAAATAGCTCGCTGCGTTGCTTTCGATAGCGTGGCGAGCGGCGCCATGCTGAAAAGAGTACCACGCTTAGTGCAATAATCTTCAAGAGCGGTACGACGATGCTGGCAATGAACACCAAAACCGCAATGGGCCATGATCCGGAATGCAGCAACACCAACACGCCGCTCATGATCGTGTCCTTCTCCTCATCGAAAATCGTGCGGGTGTACATCACCGGCAAGAGGTTCGCCGGTATGTACAAGACGGCGGCGCATAGGAGCAGTGCCGCCGTCAGCGCCAGACTGTGCGGCTTGCGTTGATAGAGATGAGCGTAGCATCGGGGGCAGCGTGGATATGCCACGTGCGACGCGCGCACCGTGGCGCGGCACTGCAGGCATACTAGCAGTCCCAGGCTCCTCCCCGTCGCGGGCGTCTTCAGGTGCGGCACCGGTCGACCCAATGCCAGAATTGTCCCGGGGTCGTGCGGCTGGTCAGAGCGGCCAGCGTGAGCATGAGCAATCCACAGGACCACAACGCCACGCCCGGAATTACGCGCGCGTAAGCCGACAGCCTCACCAGAGCGACCAAGGTCCCCAACATGAATACTTCCACGAAAATCCACGGACGTACCTGTGCGAGCAGCCTGAAGACGGCGTCCTGACCCGGCGCCTGGCGCGCACGCCGCAAGGGAATGAGCAGATACAGAAGGCCGGCAATTTGCAAAATCGGCCCGACCACGGTGGTGATGAACACCAGCAGTGCCAGGCCGACATGGTCTTGGGAGTAAAACGCACCGGCGGCGCCCACGAGCGTCGTCGCGCGAGTCGCGCCATTTGCGTGGATGACGACCAGGGGGTACGCGTTGCTCAGGAAAAACAGCACGAGCGCGCACAGTGCCAGGGCGATCGCGGTGTCAATGCTGCCGTTTTCCGGACGTTGTAACGGCGCCCGGCAACGGGCGCAGCGCGTGCTCTCGGACGCCGGCGCCATAGCAGCCTGGTGTGCCAGATCACACGACGGACAAACGATAACCGACGACATTTAGTGTTCTCGGATGGACTTCCGAGCATCTTGCCTTACGGCCGCTAAGGCGTCGCGTAATTCATCGATCCGATAGGGCTTAGGAATGATTTTGAGTGTTTGGGCTCCCGCCTTGCGCCGCGCCGCCTCGGCGAAGCCGCTGGTCAGAAGCACGGGCAGATTGGGACGCCGCCGCCGGATCTCCTGCGCCAGTTCAACGCCGTTCATGCGCCCCGGCATCATCACGTCGGAAAATACGATATCGACCGAACGGCGGTCGGCGAGTGCGCCAAGAGCCGCTTCGGCACTCGCGACACGGGTTGTGTCATAGCCCAGCTGACTGATCATCTCAACGGTCAATGCAGCGACTTCGTCGTCGTCCTCGACAACCAGCACTTGCGCAGCATCGGCCGGCGGGGTGTCGTCAGCGGCATGCGGCATGCGCTCCGCAGTATACGCCGGCGTTTTCACAGTACGCGGCAGGAACAAGGATACCGAGGTTCCGCGCCCAGGCGCGCTGGCGATGCGTACGACACCCCCTGAGGCCTTGGCAAACCCATGGGCCTGTGCGAGTCCCAATCCCGAACCACTGCCGATTTCTTTGGTGGTGAAGAAGGGCTCGAAGGCGTGAGCTAGAATCTCCGGGGACATTCCGATGCCCGAGTCCGCAATATCGAGTCTGACAAAATCGCCGGCAAGGTCATGATCCGCCAATGCGGGACTATTGCCGGCGGTAATTTCTATGATTCCGCCGTTCGGCATGGCATCACGCGCATTCAACGCCAAATTCAAAATCACCAGTTCGAGCTCGCCCGGATCGACTTCCACGCACCACAAGCGATCTGCAAAAGCGGTTCTAATTTGAATATCGCCTCGCAGGCTGCGACTCAGCAGCTCCTGCATGCCGCCGACCAGCCGCTTGAGATTCACCGCTTCCGGCTTCAGCGCCTGGCGTCGGGAAAACGCCAACAACTGACGGCACAGGCTGGCGCCGCGGTCGACTGCTTGTTTCATCGAAGCGAATAGTTGTTCGCGCCGCGCCGGATCGGTTTGCCGGCCGACCAATTGCAGGCCGCCCGAGATGACCTGCAGCAAGTTATTGAAATCGTGAGCGACCCCGCCGGTCAGTTGGCCGAGTGCCTCAATCTTCTGCGCCTGGCGCAGACGATCTTCCACCGCTCGCCGATGGGTCGCATCGGCGATCAAGCCCACGATTCGCGTCGGCATCCGGTCGACGTAGAATGTTCGCCCGGTCAAGTGTACCCACCGCGTCTCATTGCCGGCGCCGCGGCCTTGGCGTGCCTCCACATCGATCGCTCCGGTGAGCTCCGCTTCGGCGAACGCCTGGCGAACGGCTGCCCGATCTTCGTCCACAATGTGTGCGAAGGTCATGTCGAGGTCCCAGAACGACTGTATTTCGGCATAGCCGAAGATCTGGTCATGCCGGGCGGTGCGATGCACCGCGCCGGTCGACAGGTGAAGCTCCCAACTGCCCATGCCGGCCGATTCCAAGGCCACTTGCAAGAGCTCTGCTGTATCGGTCGCCTCGGAAGCCATATGAGACTGTAGCCAACAAACACCCAAGGCCGCTGTCGCTAGTCGGCTACGCCTCTTGTCAGAATTCGCCGATGCTATTTGTCGAATCTAAACGATGGATTATCGCGCCTGCCCGCAATTACCCCGCCAAGGCGCCGTTCAAAAGGGCGAAGGCGCAGGACCTCAGTGCGGTTTTGCGCCGGTCTCCATGAGTAATCGAGTGAAAAGATACAGCCTCGGGATGAGGCTGTTGAGGTCAATCCATTCATGGTCGGTATGGAAATCGCCTCCTACATACCCTAGGCCATCGAGGGCCGGCGTTCCTTCCGACATGGCGAGCGCCGATTCCGACGCGCCCCCATTGCCGGACAACGCGACCGTTTTGCCGATCTCCGCGTAAATGGCGCGCGCGCGACCCGCCAGTGCGTCGATCTGTGCATTCTCGGTCAAGGGCGGGAAGTTAGGATCGTGTGAAAGCGTCACTGTCGTGTCCGGAACTTGAGTGTTATGCGTGCCTGCCTCAAGTCTTGCGAGGATCGTGTCGAACTCCTCCGGCTTGCGGTAGCGAACATTGACCGTCGCCTCCGCCTGGTCCGGAATGATGTTGGCGCGTTCTCCGGCCCGCAAAACCGTGAGGTTAACCGTGATGCCGCTGCCGGAGACGGGGAATGCCCCCTGCAGGGCGCTGAGCTGATGCATCAGTTCGACGGCGGCATTGCGGCCGTCCTGGGGTGCCATGCCGGCATGCGCGGCGCGGCCTTTGACATGAATGCGGATGCTGGCCGAGCCTTTGCGCCATACCGTCAAGGCGTCCGGCGGATCGCCGGGTTCCATGTTGAATTCCACATCGTGCTCGCGGGCCAGGCGCCTGATCAGTTTAGTCGAGCCGGGCGAGCCGCGTTCTTCGCTGTCATCCAGCAGGAAGGTGATGGTTGCGAAATTCTTGAATCCCATCTCGTGCAGAATCTTCAACGCAATAAAGGCATTCACCACACCCGCCTTTTCGTCGCCCACGCCCGGGCCGTACGCGCGCTCTTTGTCCATGCTGAACGGCCTCGCGGCTGCAGTGCCCGGGCCGAATACCGTGTCAATGTGAGCGATGATGAGGATCTTGCCCTTGCCCGTGCCGTGAAAGACGGCAACCAAGTTGTCGGGCAAGCCCGGCGCCTCGGCGGGTTCGGTTCGCACCTCGGCGCCCAACTGGTTCAGCCGCGCTCGCAGCACTGCCTCGACCTTGGCGCCTCCCTCCACATCGCCCGTTCCGGAATCGATATTGACGATCTCCTTGAGCAGATCGAGGGCGACGGCGCGGTTGGCTTCCGCTGCCTGATATACCTTTTCGTTGCGGGGCGAGCCAGCGTTGGCGCTGCCCATCAGCATCGCGATCAAGGTGGCGGGCACGATGCTCCTTGCGACTCTTCTTCTGTTCACGCTCTTCTCCCGGTGGTTGAAGCGAAATTAGCACGAGCGGAGGCCGCCAGCCGCAATTTCGGCGCTGAGCGGCGTATTCCTGTTTACAATCTGCAGGAATCGCAATTTCAGGGGATAGGGGATGCAGGCATCGATTGGACGGCGTCAAATGTTGGCCGGAGCGGGCGCTGCTTTATTGCTCGGCGGCCTCGAAGGCTGCGGCACGCTTGGCGTCAGTCGCGTCGCGGATTCGGCCCGTTTGCAGCTCGTCCCGGTCCGAGCGAGCATTGACCGGATCACACGCATCACTGTTTGCACGCGGCCCTTTCGAGCGCAGGGGCCGCGCCTGGATACGGAGCAGATCGGCTCAAAGCTCGTCGTTCACAACTACGGTCACGGCGGCAGCGGCTGGTCGCTGTCCTGGGGATCGAGCAGTATCGCGACCGCCAAGGCCCTGGCAAACGGCGAGCGCGATATTGCGGTCATCGGTTGCGGCGCATTGGGACTGACCTCCGCCTTGCTGCTGCAGCGCGCCGGGGCCAGGGTCACGATTTACGCCAAGGAGTTGCCGCCGAACGTGAGATCTTCGTTGGCGACGGGCCTGTGGACGCCCGATTCGAGGATATGTCTCGAAGAAAATGCAACGCCCGAATTCAAGCGGCTCTGGGAGCGGATGGTCAGGGGCTCCTTTCAAACCTATCAGAATTTTCTCGGCCTGAGCGGCACGCCGGTCGAGTTCATCGACAACTACTTTGTATCCGACGAGCCGGCCGCGGCACGGCGCCGCGCCGTGGCGGATGGCCGGCCTCGATTTGCGGATCTGCAGCGCGAACTGGTGCCCGACTTGCTGACGCAAGCCGAGGATTTCGCCCCGGGCAGCCATTCCCTGGGGCAGAAGTATCTGCGCCGAAACTCACTGATGATGTTCAATCTCGCCTCGTACACGCGGTTGTTGCTGGGCGACTTCGGCGCCAACGGCGGCAAGATCGAAATCGCGGAATTTCACACGCCGGGTGATTTCGCCAAACTGCGCGAAAAAACCCTGATCAATGCCACCGGCTACGGAGCGCGCGCATTGTTCGGCGATCAATCGCTGACGCCGGTCCGCGGACAGTTGGCGCGTGCGATCCCGCAACCCGACGTCAATTATGGAATCTTCTACAAGGGTGTCTCGTTCGTGCCGCGGCGCGATGGTTTGGTCTTTCAAGTGGTCGGCGAGGATGACTACTACGGTTTCAATGACGATACGGCGGTGCCGGACCGCGCCGAAGCAGATCGTGCCGTGAATACCATCGCCGCACTGTTTAGCGGCCGACCCGCGCCGGCAGTTGCAACAAGCTAATCGACCGGATCTCGGAGGACAGCATGACCGATATCCGAATTATGAGGCATCGGCTTTAAACCTTTGGGGCAGCCAGTCCCTCTAATTCGGCATGATTCACACGCTGCAGCGAGTTTCAGCCATGGATTTGAGCAGTGAGCCGTCGGATACGATCGCCGCGGCCGCCGCCGGCGATATGGCTGCTTTTGAACGCCTCTATCGGCAGTTTTCGCCGCGTGTTTACGGTCTGTGTCTGCGGCTCACCGGACAGCGGGAGGCAGCCGAAGACTGTACGCAAGAATCGTTCGTCGCCGCCTGGCGTGCCTTGGGCCGTTTTGAACGGCGCAGCCGTTTCTCCACGTGGCTGCACAAGATAGCAGTCAATTGCGTGCTGTCGCGCCGTAAGGGTTTGCGCGTTGAATACGAGGTCGCCGAGTCCTCGGTGGGCCTGCCCGAGCGGGCCGATCCAGCCAGCGGTGCACCCCCGCTCGATATTGAGCGCGCCATTGCAGCTCTGCCCGATGGCGCGCGGCACGTCCTGGTGCTGGTCGGTATTTATGGATTTAGCCATGCGGAAGCCGCCGGTGCGCTGGGCGTCGCCGAAGGAACCTGCAAGGCTCAACTGCATCGTGCGCGCCAATTGCTGACTTCAACTCTTGGACTGGAGGAATCATGAACGATCGCCAACAAGAATCTCTTGATAGGCTGATCGGGAGTCTGCCGAGAGACGTAGCACCGCCCGGTAATTTGTGGCCGGGCGTCGCGGCCCGTCTCCAACCGCGGCGCACGCAGCCAATGGCCTTGGCCGCCGCCGTTGCGATTGCTGCCGCGGGTCTGGCCAGCTTCTTCACCTGGGCAGTGATTGAGAGCCAGTCGGTGCCGCGTGTCATTCAAAGCGTGGCTGCCACCGCCTCGTTTGAAGAGCCGCGCGATCCGAAATACGTGCTGGCACGCGACTCGATGGAAAAGACCTTTCGCGAGCGGCTGGCGCTGCTCGAGCCCGCGACTCGGGCAAAAATTGAATCCAGTTTGGCGGTCATTCAAAAGGCGCATGAAGACATTCGCAAAGCGCTGGCCGCCGATCCGCAAAGCCCGGTGCTCGAACGGCTTTGGGAAAGCACCTGGCACGAAGAGTTTGACCTCTACGACCGCGTCGTTCAGGCCACCCAACCTCCCATGACAAGGATTTGACAATGGCACACGTTCAATTCGCTCACCGGCTCACAAACCCCATCCTCGTTTGCGCGCTGGCGCTGTTGACTTTTCCCTGGTCGCTTGCATACGCTGCGACTTCCGTTGAGGAGCATCGTCCGGCAAGCCCGCAGGGCGCCGTGGAGATCGACAATGTCGCCGGATCGATCGATGTGCAAGGATGGGATAAATCCGAAGTCGCCGTGACCGGAACGATCGGCAAGGACGTCGAGCGCGTCGATGTGACGAGCGATGGCAACCGCACCTCAATACGGGTGGTACTGCCCAACGGCCATCACTGGGGAATGCGAGACGGGGAGGCGCATTTGACCATTCGCGTCCCCACGAACAGCTCGGTTTCCACGTCAGTGGTGAGTTCTGATCTTAGAATTTCGGCGGTTCGCGGCGCTCTGGAGCTGCGGGCGGTCAGCGGCAATATCACAGGCGAAAGCGGCGGGGATCTGCGTGCCAATGACGTCAGCGGTGATATTCACTTCACCGCGACCGCTGCCAAGAGAATCGAAGTGAAGGCAATCAGCGGCAGCATCGTCCTGAACGGCGGCAACGCCGATGTGGAAGCCAGCACCGTGAGCGGCGACGTGAACCTGACGCTGGGAACGGTGTCTCGCGGCCGATTCAAGACGGTGTCCGGCACCGTTTCCGCGACGCTTGCGGCGGCTGCCGATGCCCAAATCGACGGAGAGTCGGTGAGCGGGGACATCAGATTGGTCTTCGCGAGCGAGCCCATGGCGGATTTCAATGTGCAAACGCTCAGTGGCGATATCAACAATTGCTTCGGCCCCAAGCCCACTGAACCGCGGTACGGACCGGGCAAGCACTTGACGTTCAAGACCGGCGAGACCTCGGCTCGCGTGCATCTCACCAGCAACAGCGGCAATGTGCGCCTGTGCACGAAAAAATGAACGCTAGTGCGCCGCGGCCTCGCTGCCGCGGCGCGTGCTGAAAGCGGCAGACGGCGTGTCGGTACCGCGCCAACCGCCGCCCAGGGCCTTGACGAGCAGCACACTCGCGCTCATGCGTCTGAGTTGAATCGACACATTCGCGAGTTGCGCCTGAAGCGCGGTATTTTCGGCGATTGAGACTTCAAGGTACGTCACCAAGCCCGCCTTGTAGCGATATTGAGCCTGCTCCAGGGCCGTGGCCGTGGCTTGCACGGCAGCAGCTTCGCTGACACTTTCTTGCTCGAGTTGTCGCAAAGCCGCGAGATTGTCTTCGACTTCGCGGTAGGCGTTAAGCACGGTGTTGCGATAGTCGGCGACCTGTTCATCGTAGAACGCTTTCGCCTGAGCAGTTTGGGCACGATGGCGTCCGGCATCGAATACGGTCAAAACGCCGGCAGCCGGTCCCGCCGACCACAATCGACTGGGCGCAGTGAGCCAGTTCGAGGCGTTGCTGCTATCGAAGCCCGCCGCTGCCGCCAAGCTGAATACCGGAAAGTAGGCCGCGCGGGCGACGCCGATCTGCGCATTCGCAGCCGCGGTGCGCCGCTCCGCTGCCGCCACGTCGGGGCGCCGTTCCAGGAGCGAGGAGGGTAACCCGGGATCGATGGGCGGCGGAACGGCCGAAATGAACAGGGGGTTTGCGACCATATGAAAAGCGGATGGATTCTGGCCCAGCAAGACTGCAATCGCGTGTTCCGTTTGCGCGCGCTGCAAGCGAATGTCCGCGGCCTGCGTGCGGGCCGTTTCCAGTTGTGCTTGTGCCTGCGCGACGTCCGCGAGCGCGGCCGCACCGCCGTTGTAGAGATTCAGGGTGAGCGCCAGCGCTTTCGCATAGTCCTCAACCGTCCGGTCGAGAAGTTGCTGCTGGGTGTCTTGCGAGCGCAGCGAGAAATAGTCGCCGGCCAGTTCGGCGTGAATCGCCAAGTTCAACGTCGCGAGATCGGCGGCGCTCGCCTGCTGGTTTGCCCTCGCCGAGGCGACGGCGTTGCGCACCCGTCCCCAGACATCGATCTCGTAGGATAGATCCGCCTCCAGATCGAAATTATTTGCCACAGGTTGCGCACCCGGCGGAAATCGCGGGGAATTCACCGAGCTGCGCGATCGCGTCGCCGCGGCGCCTAAGCTGAGTGTTGGGAAAAGATCGGCGCGTGCAATGCGCGTGACCGCGCGTGCCTGCAGCAATCTGGCGTACGCGGCCTTCAAGTCCTGGTTGGCATCGGCGAGCTGCGCCTCCAGAACATCGAGCGCGGGATCCTGGAAGATCGTCCACCAGGCCCCTCGATCCTGCGAATCCGCGGGCTGCGCGGGCTTCCAGTCCCCCGACTCCTTGTACGCGGTTGTCGGCGGCGCACTGTCCGGAACCTTATATGCGGGCGCAAACGAACAGGCGCCCAGCGCCAGAACCGTGCAGAGCGTGGCGGCAAGCCGAGCTCTCATCAGGTCTTGCCGCCGGCCTTGGGCTGCGCGTCAGGAACGGCAATGCGCACCAGAGCCCCATCAGTGATGGAGTCGGGTGGATTGACCACGACTGTCTCATGCGGCGCCAGTCCGGAGAGCACTTCGATCGAACTGCCGAAATCGCGGCCCTGCACGATGCTTTTGAGCTTCACGTGCTGCTGGCCGTCCAACGTCGCTACTTGAAGTCCCGCGGAGCGGAATAGGACCGTATTCGCGGGAAGGCGCAGCGTAGCCGCGCTGGCGGGAAGCTTGAAGTGCACTTCGGCGTAGGCGCCGGGGAATATATCGCCCTGCGCATTATCCAGTTGGAGCTCGACTTGCAGGGTGCGCAGCGTTGGATCGAGTGCGTTCGAAGTGCGCACCGTCTTGGCAGAAAACGTCCGGTTGGGATGCTCGGAAAAGCGCAACTCAGCTTCCAATCCTGGCTTGGTTGCTGCCGCAAATGCTTCCGGCACACGCACATAGATGCGTAGTCGCGTCGTGTCTGCGATGCGAAACAGTTCAGTTCCGGCGCTCTGCCCGGCGTTGATCAAGGCGCCGATGTCGGTATTGCGAGCCGTAATGACGCCCGTGAAGGGAGCCAGGACGCGCTTGAATGATTCCAAGTCGTGCAACCGCGCCACATTCGCCGCAGCGGAGTCGGCTGCCGCTTTCTTGGCTTGGGCATCGCCGGATTTTTCATCCGCATCCTGCTTGGAGACCGATTGGGTGGCAAGCAACCCCTGCCATCGCACGTTGGTGCTGTTGGACAGGGATTCATTCGCACGCGCCGTCGCCAAGTCGGCCAGCGCCTGCGTCAACTGCTGATCGACCTCGGGTGTTTCGATTTGCGCCAACAGCTGGCCCTTGGTGACGGCTGTGCCGATATCGGTATTCCAGGACTTCAAGTATCCGTTGGTACGGGCATAGATCGGCGCCTCGATGAACGCCTGCACGGAGCCTGGCAGGACCAACTCTTCGCCCGTCGAACTGGGTTCGGCCGTTATGGTCGCGACGGTGGGTATGGCCGCCTCGGCGTTATCTTTCGCCAGTTCGGCGCGCGCGAGCACTCGACTCACCTCCCCCCACACACCGAGTCCGATGGCGACGATGAGCGCAATCCAGGCGTAGCGGCGGATCTTATTGGTTGGCATCGGCAGTCTCCGCGGGCGGCGATGGATGCACCAAGCTTCGCCCGTGAATCAGAGAAAAAACCGTCGGCACAAAAAACAATGTCGCAACGGTCGCAAATATGAGGCCGCCAATGACCGCGCGGCCCAGAGGCGCATTCTGCTCGCCGCCGTCGCCCAGCCCCAAGGCCATCGGGATCATGCCGATGATCATGGCCATAGCGGTCATGAGCACGGGCCGCAAGCGCGTGAAACCCGCCTGCAGCGCCGCTTCGAAAGCGGTATCGCCGGCGTTCATGCGCTCGCGCGCAAAACTGACCACCAGCACACTGTTCGCGGTCGCCACACCCATGCACATGATGGCGCCGGTGAGCGCCGGCACGCTCACCGTGGTGTGCGTGAGAAACAGCATCCACACGATGCCCGCCAGCGCGGCAGGCAAGGCGGTGATGATGATGAATGGGTCGAGCAGGGACTGAAAATTAACCACGATCAGCATATAAACCAGAATAATGGCACCCACCAGCCCGAGGAGCAGCCCGTTGAACGATGCCTTCATGGTTTGCACTTGACCGCGCACGACGATGCTTGACCCCTTCGGCAGATCCTTCTTCGCGCTGGCAATGATCTTGTCGATTTGCGAGGACACGTAGCCGAGGTCGGTGCCGTCGACCGAGCCGAATATATCGATGGCCGTCGTGGCGTTGTAGTGGCTCACG
>Ga0210400_10003948_pt1 | contig 12988 bp, 12 predicted proteins | sample IncBWH26MmetaG_FD_155456 | JGI IMG/M metagenome (GOLD analysis project Ga0210400, IMG submission 155456) | Forest soil microbial communities from Barre Woods Harvard Forest LTER site, Petersham, Massachusetts, United States - Inc-BW-H-26-M | ecosystem: Environmental > Terrestrial > Soil >...
GCGCAGGTTGATCAGCCAGTACTGGCGGGTAAGTTTGCGCAGCGGCGTGATTGAAAGCGTGATCAGCAGGAAGGTCAGGGTACAGTCGCCGGTGTTGTGGGTGATGGTCTCGATGGGATTGGCGCCGAGGGCGGAGTGGAAGGCTCTCCAGACCAGCCAGGCGAGGGGCGCGAGACAGGTCAGGAAGATTGCGGGTTTGAGGTAGCGGAGCATAGGAAAACCGGCGTCGGACCTCAGACTTCGGACCTCAGACGAATCTCCTACAGTGTCAACGCCGAGGTCTGAAGGCTGAGGTCCAAGGTCTGTGGTCTGAGGTCTGCCTTAAAAATTCTTTTTCAAATCCATCCCGGCGTAGAGGCTGGCGACCTGATCTCCGTAGCCGTTGAACATCAACGTGGGGCGCTTGCTGAACTCGCCGAGGCGGCGTTCTTTGGCTTGACTCCAGCGCGGGTGATCTACATTCGGATTCACGTTGGAATAGAAGCCGTACTCCGTGGGGGCGGAAATATTCCAGGTATTCAGCGGCTGTTTTTCGGTGAAGCGAATCTTGACGATGGCTTTCGCGCTCTTGAAACCGTACTTCCAGGGGATGACGATGCGGAGCGGGGCGCCGTCCTGATTGGGAAGATCTTCGCCGTACATGCCAAAGCAGAGCAGAGCCAGGGGGTTCATGGCTTCGTCCATGCGCAGGCCTTCGACGTAGGGCCACTGCAGCACACTGCGCTGCTGGCCGGGCATCTGGGATAGATCGTAAATGGTGGTGAATTCGACGAACTGCGCCTTGCTGGTGGGATTCACGCGCTTGATCAGTTCGCTCAGCGAGAAGCCGACCCAGGGAACGACGATCGACCAGCCTTCCACGCAGCGATGGCGGTAGATGCGCTCTTCGGGCGGGGCCATCTTGAGGATGGTGTCGATGTCGAGTTCCTGCTTCTTGTCGACCGCGCCTTCGATCTTGACTTTCCAGGGGCGGGTGCGGAATTTTTGCGCGAGTTTGGCGGGCCCGTCTTTGTCGGTGGAAAATTCGTAGTAGTTGTTGTAAGTGGTGACGTCTTTGTAGGGAGTGATGGTTTCGGTGGTGCTGAGCGGGCTCTTCTTGATGCCGTCGATTTTGTTTGCGGCCAACGCAGAGGTGGAGGGCGAGACGATTTCGCGCAGACCGAAGCCGGTTGCCGTGGCGGCTCCGGCGATCGCGGCTCCAGTCAGGAACTGGCGGCGATTCAGATATAAGCTTTTCGGCGTGATTTCGGACGATCGGATGTCTTCGGCTTTCTTAATGAGCATTGCGAACCCCAGTTATTTATACGTGAATCCGCAGCAGACGGATTCGTCCTGCCTCTATCTTCCACCAGATAAGACGCTGAGGTGAGGAAAAAGTTGCAAGGCCTGGGTCTGAAGTCTGAAAGCTCTATCCCAGGACTTCTCTTACTTTGCGCGAGAGGTTCTGCAAGGTGAAGGGTTTCTGCAAAAAAGCGGCGCCGCGTTCGATGGTGCCTTCGCTCAGAATCGCATCTTCGGTGTAGCCCGAGAGATAAAGCACCCTGGTTTCTGGACGCAGTTGCGCGAGTTGCTTAACCAATTCGCGGCCACCCATTCCAGGCATGACCACGTCGGTGATGATGAGATCGATTTTGCCTTGATGGCGGGCAGCGGCGGCGAGGCCGGCCTCGCCATTTTCCGCCGGCACTACCTGGTAGCCCTTGGCGGCCAGCGTGTCCCGCACCAGCAGACGGACGGAGTCCTCGTCTTCCACCAGCAAGACCGTCTCGGTGCCTCCCAAGACTTCCGGCTTCGCGGCTGGGACATGTTTCTCGGCAACGGCTTCGACGCGAGGCAGATAAATATGGAAGGCGGCGCCGCGTCCCTTTTCACTCTGCACCAGCACATATCCGCCGCTCTGCTTCACAATGCCATAAACCGTGGAGAGGCCGAGGCCGGTGCCTTTACCTTTCTCCTTGGTGGTAAAGAACGGCTCAAAGATTCGCGACTGAGTGTCCCGGTCCATGCCCATGCCGGTGTCGCTGACGGAGAGCATGACGTAGGGGCCGGGGCGGATGAAGGTTTGAGAGCGGCGGTGTCCCTCGTCAACGACGATGTTCTGAGTTTCGATCGCGAGTTTTCCGCCGGCGGGCATCGCGTCCTTGGCATTGACGACGAGATTCATCAGGACTTGTTCGAGCTGTCCGGCGTCGGCCCGGGTATGAGCTGCCTCGGGAGCGAGCCGGACGCTGAACTCCACGTTTTCGCCGATCAGAGGACGAAGCAGGCGATCCATGTCTTCCACAATCGTGTTCACGTCGACAACTTTGAGTTCCAGCAATTGTTTTCGACTGAAGGCCAGTAACTGCCGGGTCAAAGTGGTGGCGCGGTCGGAGGCCTGTTGGATGGCCTCGGCCTTCTCGCGCAGGGGATGATCCGCATCCAACCCGGCGAGCAGCACTTCCGCGTATCCGCCAATCACCATTAGCAGATTGTTAAAGTCGTGGGCTACGCCGCCTGCGAGCCGGCCGACGGCTTCCATCTTCTGCGCCTGGCGGAACTGATCTTCCAGAACGCGGCGGTCGGTGACGTCTTCGGCGATAGCCTCCAGTACATCGGCAGGTTCGTCGGCGCTGCTCACGGCCCGGCCGCTGATGCGCACGATGATGGCGCTACCGTCCTTGCGGTTCCACTTGACTTCAATACCGTCGAGGCGTCCCGACCGCCGGAATTCTTCATTCAGGCGCGTGTGCTCTTCGGAGTGCGCGAATACATCTTTCTCCGGATCGAGCAAGAGAACTTCTTCGGCCGATGCGTATCCGAGCATAGTGATGAGCGCCGGATTCACATCCAGGAATCTTCCTTCCAGACTCGACCGGTAAATTCCGTAGACCGAGCTCTGCACCAGAGAGCGGTAGCGCGCTTCGGACCGGCGCAGTGCCTGCTCGTTGCGCTTGATCTCAACCGCGCTGGCCAGCTGCCGGGCCACGAAGGTGAGAATCTCTTTGTCGCGCTCGCCATAGCGGATGTTTTTGGAATACGTCTGCACCACGAGCGCTCCGAAGGCATGGCTGTTGACCTTGAGGGGAACCCCCATCCAATCGAGGGAACGCGATCCATTACGCGCCACTTCGCCGCGATCCTCCATAGCTTGCAGGACTTCGGGCGTGGCCAATAGCGGCTGCGCCGAGCGTATGACGTAGTCGGTCAAACCCTGACCCATCTTTTTGGGAGTGGGAGCGGAATCCTGCTCATCGACGAAATATGGAAAGCTGACCAATTCAGTGGAAGGATCGTAGAGTGCGATGTAAAAGTTGCGCGCGTACATCAGCTCATCGACAATCCCGTGGACGGCAGCGAAAAACTGCTGCAGATCGTGAGCGCTGCTGCTCTTTTCGGCGACTCGGTAGAGCGCGGAGCTGAGTGCCTCGACCCGCTTGCGATCGGAAATGTCGTGGTAGCCCGCGTAGAAGCCCGCCATCTTGCCGTCGAGCAACAGAGGCGCACACGATACGGAGACATCGAGCAGGGTTCCGTCTTTTTTTCTGCGCTGCGTTTCCAGAGTGATGCGCTCGCCTCGGGCGAGAGCCTCCGTCACCCACCGCGACTCGGCTAACCGGTCTGGAGGCACCACCAGATTTTCAAGAAGCTGTCCCGCGATCTCGCTCGGCTGGTAGTCGAACATGCGCACGAAAGTTTCGTTTGCCCAGAGCACTCGATGAGAGCAGTCCGCGATACTCAAGCCATCGGGCAGGGCCTGGAACATCTGTTCCAGGAACGGCAATCGGGTTTCGGAATTTTGTTCATTGGTGCGGAAAGGATCGGGAGGCGGAGGCAGAGGACAGGAAGGTTGCGAGCACGATATGTTCGCCGGCGAGAAGGCGCCCTCCGGTTCCAAAAAAGCAGGCGGAGCTCCGCTTTCCAGGGCATGTTTGAGCCGGCTGGCGCGGGAAATGTCGGCCCGATCTGTTTGAGAGACACGTTTACCCACCGCGAATCGCCCCCTCGAAATGCGCGTCCAATGGCATGGTAGAACGCATGGTACCGAGTCGAAAGTTACGGGGGTAATCCCATTGTGGAGGTTCCGAACCGGGACGCTTGGACGAACCTTCGTAAGCTGTCTGCCCGCGTGCAGGCAATGAGCGGCGCGAAGGTTTCGCGCAGAGGAGTGCTGCGACGAGAGGAAATTCGTGTCGCAGACACAGATTCCGCGACGCCTCTATAAACACGCCAGCGCAGGAAAAGTTGCACGATCGTGCGACAGTGTCTGCCGGCTCGCGCGTGCATCTCTCATGCATCTCTCGTGGGGGCCTACGCATCGAATGAATTAACCAGGTAGTTAATTCGTAAAGATTCGTCAAAGGGTCGGAGGTGACCTCAATGACCGTAACAAAAATGAAGGTGACAAAAATGAATGCAACAAGAACAGATTTGGTCCGCAAATTGGTGGGCGCGTTTCTGACGATAGGGCTGATGGGCGCGATGGCGTTGGCGCAGTCATCGGCAGCGACCCGCTACGACAATTCGATTCAGACAACGGTGACGCAGAAACTGGCGTCGAAGAAACAATTCAGCGACGTGAAAGCAAGCGTGGAAGACGGGATCGTAACCCTTACGGGCACGGTCGATCTCTACCAAGCTAAACTGGACGCCGCGAAACTGGCGCGCAAGACGGCGAACGCGCAAGGTGTCCGCAATCTGCTGACGGTCGAGGGCCCGAATGTACCCGATGCGCAACTGGAGCAGAAACTGGCGACCAAGCTGCGCTACGTGCGGGTGGGTTATGACAGCACATTCGACTACTTCGCGCTCGGAGTGAAGGACGGAGTGGTAACGGTCGAGGGTCAAGATCGCACTGGGGTTGGCCGCGACGAAGCTCTCGCCGATATCGCCAACATGCCGGGCGTGAAGGACGTGATCGATAACGTCTCGCTCGAGCCGGTTTCGCAATTCGACGACGGGCTGCGTTTGCGGGCGCTGCAAGTCATCTATCGCGACCCGGTTCTAAGCAAGTATGCGATCGATCCAGCGCGTCCGATTCGCATTATCGTATCGAACGGGCACGTGACGTTGTACGGCTCGGTTGATACCAAGATGGACAAGGATGTCGCCGGAATCAGAGCCAACCAGCTCTTCGGCGTGTTCAGCGTCGATAACAAGCTGCAGGTCGAAGGAAAGTCGTAAGGGTTGATGTAGCGGTAGCAGGGAGGGCGCGGCTCGACACCAAACAGTGACGAGTCGCGCCTTTTTATTTCGGCGGCGTGTGCGCGAACGGCAGCTTGGTGTAGCGCACTTTTTCCACTTCGATGATCAGGACAACTCGTCCTTCCGGAGCACGAAACGGGAAGGGATTCCCAGTGTATTTGTGTGAAATGGAATCCACCGTTTTCAGGTCAGGATCGGGACGGCGCTCAACCACGCGGCCGCGAATCTGCACTTCTTCGTAGGGATTGGTGAAGTCCACAATCGACAGCGCCACTCGCGGGTCGCGTCTTGTGTTCTTGGCTTTGAGAGAGTTCTCGCCGGTACAGATGACGATGCGGTCTTCTTCGCGGCCGACCCAGACCGGCACGGACTGCGGGGAACCGTCAGGCATCAAGGTGGCCAGGTGAACGAAGTTGGGGCGGTCGATGAGTTGCCGGACTTCTGGCGAGAGCGTGCTGGGCATGACTTACTCCTCCCTTAAAACTTCAGGGTAAGCGGTTGATCAGCGAGGCAACGTAACCGGCGCCGAATCCGTTGTCGATGTTAACCACGCTCACGTTCGACGCGCAAGAATTGAGCATGCCGAGCAGCGCGGCCAGTCCTTCGAATGACGCGCCGTAGCCGACGCTGGTGGGGACAGCGATCACGGGGACACCTACCAGGCCTCCTACGACACTGGGCAGGGCGCCTTCCATGCCGGCGCAGACGATTACCACGCGAGCCCGAGTGAGGGCTTCGCGGTTGGCCAGCAGGCGGTGAATGCCGGCGACCCCGACATCGTAGAAGTGCTGGACTTCATTGCCCATGATTTCGGCGGTGACGACGGCTTCCTCGGCGACGGGGATGTCACTGGTGCCGGCTGAAACTACGGCGACAATTCCCTTGCCGTACTTAGTGGGATCGCGCTGCAGAACTATCGCGCGAGCCAGGTTGTGATATTCGGCGGCGCGAACTTTCTTCTTCACGGCGGCGAATTGTTTTTCGTTGGTGCGCGTGGCCAAGATGTTGCCCCCGTGTTTGGCGAGGCGGGCGAAAATCCCTGCCACCTGCGCCGGAGTCTTGCCCTCTCCGAGGATGACCTCGGGCATGCCCGTGCGCAACGCGCGGTGATGATCGACTTTGGCGAAGCCGAGATCTTCGAAGGGCATATGACGCAGGCGGGAGACTGCATCGTCGGGCGTGAGCTTGCCCTGGCGCACTTGTTCGAAAAGTTTGCGGATGGATTCGGGGTTCACGAAGCACTCAGCCGTCGGCATTCGGCATTGGGTATTCGGCCGGGGCGGAGTCTAGATTAGCATCTTGGGAACGATTGCGGACTCAGGCATGGGCAGCGCGGGTGAGTGGCCGGGACGCTGTGCGGAGTTTGGCGATCACTGCAGCGCAGACCTTACGAGCCAATCCGGGCTCATCGAGGTGAGCGAGAAAGAGGCGGCGCAGTCCGCTGGGCTTCACTTTGCCGGCGAGATAGGCATCGTAGATCTGATTGCCCATGCGATATCCCAAGTCTTGCGCAGCGGATTCAGACTTGGACTTCTCGCCGCGAATGGCTGCCTGCGCCATTTTTTCGCAGGCTGCACGGGATAGCGAAGAGTTGTCGTCGGGCGCCGGGCGCGAGGGACACAGCACGCGTGAGCCGAAATAGGCGACCGCGTGTTCGACTATGCGAGCGTAAAAATCGTCGTCGGCCGTCTTGCGGCTGCGTCTCGCAGCGCCGTCGATTCCCTGATTCGCATCACCGATGAGCCGGTGCGGCAATCCCTGACAGGCCTGATGCAGGAAGCGCGCGGCATCTTCGGCGGCGTGAATCATCTGGAATTCGCGGACGTAGAATGCATTCACTCGCGGCAGGTAAGCGCTGCCGCGCTGCTCAACCAAGGTCAGCATCGACTCTCGCTCTTCGTCCATGCTATTGCGCGACAGCAAGCGACGCAGCATGGCATCGGATGGCCCACCATAAACTTCGGGCAACAAGTCGACTAGAAACTTCGGCTGGGTGCCGTTGTGCGGGGAGTAGCGGTTGATTTCGAGGAAGCGCGCCAGGCTGTCGATCAGGTTGTAGAAGGTGGGCGCGAAGTCAGGGCTATCGTCGCAGCGGCTCCACTGGTCGAGAAACAGGCGGTAGCTTTCGTACTTTTCGAGCGGCGTCGAGTTGAATACGCACACGACATCGTCGTTGACGCGGACGGCTTCCACTTTTTCGGCGCGCTCTCCGGCGGCGCGCCAGTAGAGCGCGTCAATGTTCTGCAACACGGTGAGAACTTTTTCTCCGGGCATTTGCCGGCGTAAGGCAGCGGGGAGATGGCCGGGAGCGAGATGGGACTCGCCAAACAGCACGAAGATGACGGCGTTGGGATGGCGCTGGCGGATTTCGGCGATCTTGGCGGCGGCGTGACGGTCGCGGGCGCCGATCTTGCGCAGATCTTCGCGAGGCATGCAATCCAGACCGTAGACGCCCTCCGCGTGATCGCGGGCAGAGACCAGCAGTTCGTGAAATGGAGTCCAGTCGTATCCCCAGTCGAGGTCGAAGCGGATGCGCTGGCGAAGTTCGGTCTCGTCGATTTCGCGACGCCACCATTCGTCGAGAATGTGCTGGTCGCGGGCGAAGATGGTTTCGACGCCCAGCACAACAGGACGGTCCCCGGCAAGAGCACGCTGCTCGATCAGTGATGCGGCGTGGCGTTGCGCGGCGGGCAGAGCATGGTAGTCGCCGATGAGGACTATGTCGGCGGAGTGGAGTGCGTTCTGAATTTGCGGCGCGTCGAGAACCGATTCGTAACTTCGAAAGGCGGCGTTGAACTCACGCAGATATTTTCTGCGGTTGTGCGAATCCTGGGCGCGAATTTCGCGCTCCACGCCCTCGAGCGCGTGCAACTGGGCGGCGCTGCGGCGGGACCGGAGATTGGTGGTTGACGACATTTTCAGCTTCTAGCTTCTAGCTACTAGCTACTAACTTGTGGCTCTTACTCACCTTGACTTCTGCGACGCGGCCTCCCTATGCTCCTGAGCGGGATGAGCCATCCACCGAAGAATCTGACCATCGCGACTACTGGCGCGAGCGGGGCCATTTTCCTGCGGCAGCTTTTGCTTGCCGTGGCACGCGACGAGCGCGTCACGACGGTAAACTTCATCGCTTCCGACAGCGCGCTGCGCGTGATGGCCGAGGAGTTGGACATCAAAGGCCGATCCAATCTGGTGGGCCGTATCCTCGGCGACAGCGCTGCGCGCAAAATTCAGAGTTCCAAAATCATTCAGCATTCCAAGATCAAAGAACAATCGAACGCCGACATCGGCGCAAACGTGGCCAGCGGTTCTTATCCCGCCGATGCCATGATCGTCATCCCATGCAGCGTGGGCACTCTGGCCCGCATCGCCAACGGCGTCGCGTCGCAACTGATCGAGCGCGCGGCTGACGTCGCCCTTAAAGAGAAGCGTCCGCTGGTGCTGTGCGTGCGCGAGACGCCGCTCAACAAAATTCACATCCGCAACATGTACCGGGCCGCGGACGCCGGGGCGACCATCTTTCCGCTGATTCCGGCGTTCTATTACGGTCCTGCTTCATTAGATGAGATGGCGCGCGAATTCGCTCATCGCGTGCTGGCTCATCTGGGCCTTCCCCAGCCCGGCGCCTTCCGCTGGAAAGGCTGATGGATCAACAGCTTGGCCGCCTAGGGAAAACCCTCCCGCCTCTCAGTGATATCGGCATCTTGAAGCGAGGAATTTAGTGTAGAGAACCAAAGGTGCAGGGGGCAGATGCCCGGTGGCCATGTACGGGTGGGGAACTTATGAAGGCGGTCTGTTGGCTGGGACAGTGCTGACAATCTTCGCGACTTGCTTGTCGAGTTCCGCTTCCGGGATATCGCGGCCTATACTTCTGAAGCTTTGCTGAGCATTGAGCACGTATTGGCGAGACAGACTGCTGTTGCCGGCGCGTTCCTCAATCGCTGCGAGTCGCAGATAGGCTCGTCCGGTATCGATCAGAAGCGGCTTGTCGCCTTGGGCGCTGTGCAGTTTGCTCATTGACTGTGAGAATTGGGTAAAGCCCAGCTGGGCTTGACGGGCATGATCGGTATCGGCTTGGTCATACTGGAGATTGGAAAGCTCAGCATATCCCGTGCCAGCTGACATCTCCCTCCAGATTAGTACTCCGTCAATCCAGGTCCCTGCGTAGGAGCCGGCAATGACTCCAACCAGGAGACCCGATGACAGTGCCATGCCGCAGAGCTTCAGTGCTTTCATGCTCTCCTCATTTTTTCCCAGGGCAGTCGCAGGCGTCTATCCGGTTGCGGGCTTGCACGATCTCCCTGACATGCGCCTTTGAATAATCTTTCCAGCCCGCCTGCTGCAATGTGGTCTGCGCTTTTTGCATCCAGGTCTGGGAGGCGGGAAGATTACCGGCGGCTTCTTCGACCATGGCAAGCCGTGCGTAGGTGATGCCGGCCTCGACGTCGATGAGCGTGAGCGCCGCCGGATCGGTTGCCTGTGTCCGGCCCTCTTGTGCGGCATCCAACACTAAATTCAAGTATTCTCGACGGCGTTCTGCTCCGTATTTTGGATCCTGGAGCCTCGTGGCCGAGCCCATGTTGACGATCCACAGGCTCGCCATCGATTCGTAGGTTCTGAGAAAGGCTTTTTCTTCGGCCGTCCGGAAAGCGTGGAATTCTCGCACGGATTCGAACGACGACCCGAGTTCCCACCCGGCGTACAAGCCGAGTCCGGCGCCGACGAGGAACAACAGCCCAAAGAGTGCGGTCTTCTTGAACACGCGTTCCGCCTCCAAACCGATCATCGCTACCTTGCTATGAGCCGCCGTTATCTCGGCGTCAGAAGACTCTGAGTTGAGAGAGCTTAAGTCTAGAGGTGCGTCCGACCCCATCCCAGATGACTAACAGGCATGTACGGGTGGGGATAGTGGAGGCGTTGTCAAGGTTTCTCGGAGCCGGCTTTATGAAGAGATTTCCAAAGCGACGGTAGCTATTTATTGGCGTAGAATGCGGCAACTTCTAACAGATGGGTGGCTCATGTTTCCGACCAGACATCATTTCATCTTCGCGCTGGTTGTCTTTTCGCTGTTGATGACCGCAACGCTGCTGCACGCGGACGACCGCAATCCGCTGGCGGGCGATGCCAAGGCGGCGAAGGCGGGGGAGTATGAGTTCCGCATCAACTGCGCGCTGTGTCACGGGCTGGGGGCTCGCGGCGGAGGGCGTGGGCCCGATCTGACGCGGGCGGTGAAGAAGCACGCGCACTCTGACGCCGACCTGTTTCAGGTGATCAGCAACGGCATTGCCGGGACTGCGATGCCGGCGAATGGGACCAACGGGCAAGGCGTTGGGATGACCGATGAAGAGATCTGGCAGATCGTCACCTACATTCGCAGCCAGGAAGTGAAGGCTCCGGCGCAGGCGTTGGGCCATGCGCCGCACGGCAAGGATTTGTTTTACGGCGACGCAAATTGCTCGCTGTGCCATATGGTCGAGGGCAAGGGCGGGCGGCTGGGGCCGGAGTTGACGGCGGTGGGCGGGTCGCGGACTCGCGAGGCGATTATTGAATCGGTGCGCGATCCCAGCCGGCGGCTGGCCTGGGGATTGACCGAGTCGACGAAGGAATTTCCGCAGGAATACTTGAGCGTCACCGCGGTTACCGCGGACGGGAAGCAAATCAAAGGCGTGACTCTGAACGAAGACAGCTTCAGCGTGCAGATCATGGACATGAGTGAGCAGATTCATCTGCTGGAGAAAAACAAGCTGCAGTCGTTCTCGAAGAGTCGCGATTCGGCGATGCCGAAATATACGGTGGACACTTTGAGCGACAAGGAGCTTGAGGACATTGTGGCCTACCTGGTCAGCGTGGGGGAGAAATGACGGGACGCGAGGACGAGATTGGGGCGCGAAGTCATAACGGATATTTTCGGGCGCCAGCGCAACCGTGGAAGAGCGGCGCTTCAGCGCCGCGTCCACGCGCTATCACACCAGCGGGCTTCAGCCCCAGGAGTCCACAGGATCTCCCAGGAATAGGTCGGTCAAGTCCGAGTTGGCCGACTCCGGAACCGCCAAATCGAGTTTTCCGTCTCCGTTGAAGTCTCCGATCGCTGGCGAGCCCGCAAAATAACTTGTGTAGATGAGATTTCCGGGACCGTTAAAAGTACCGTCCCCATTTCCCGTGAAGATCTCAAACCACTGTTCTCCCGCATCGTATTCCGTTACATACAAATCCAGATGTCCATCCTGATTGAAATCGGCGGTCGCGATAGAATTGTTTCCTCCGCGAGCTTGATACGACCAGCTCACGTTGAAGGTGCCGTCCCCATTCCCCAGCAGCACCGTCACCATACCGCCGCCATCGATCACAACGAGGTCGAGCTTGCCGTCCCCGTTAAAGTCTCCGGTGAACGTCTCAAATGCAGCGCCGCCGTAGTAGTTCGTGTTCTTGATGGCCGGTTGGAAGCCTCCTTTCCCATTCCCCAACGACAGGTACAAGTAGGTACTATCTGTCCAGGCGACGTCCAGCTTGCCGTCGTTATTGAAGTCTCCCACCACGACGTTGGTCGCATTTGGAAAAGGCTGGCTGATCGCCATCCTGATCGACGATGATTTCGAGGTCACCGGAAAAAACACCACATTCGACGTTCCCCCTCCCGGCGCCGGATTGGTCACCGTGACCCAAGCCGTCTTGGCCCCCGACACGTCGGAGGCGTTGATGGTCGCCTTCAGCTGGCGGCTCGAAATCACTTCCGTCAGCCGCGGCGACCCGTTCCAATTCACCACCGCCGCCGAAGCGAAACCGGTTCCGTTCACCGTCAAGGTAAACGCCTTGCTCCCCGGCGCAATGCTCGCCGGAATCAATCCCTGGTTTACGAGCGGAACCTGCGCGATCGCACTCACCGCCGCAAGGACTGCCACCGCCGCGCCAAATAAGTAGCCCGATTTCATAGGGGGTCTCCGGCACTCAGCCGAAAGTCTAGTCTTAAAAGGGAAATGATCAAAGAACCGAAAAGGATGCCTCTGAAACTCAGGGGCCGGTGGCCAGTTCTAGCCGCGCTCTATAGCTTAATTCTTTGCAACGCAAAGTACTTGACACTGCTCGCGCGCGGCGTTACCCTATCTCTATGTTCGACCCGCGCCCTCACCGCTTCCGCCGTTTTCGCCGATCGGTCGGGCACGAGTCCGTCTCGCCCTCGCGCACCGCCCCCGAAGTCTTCGCCGACCTCCGCTTCATCCGCGACACCATGGAGCGCTCCGCCGCCTTCACCGCCGTCTCCGGCTGGGGACAAGTCCTTCTCGGCGTGACCGCCCTCGCCGCCGCCTGGCTCGCCGCGCAACAGAGCTCGCCGTTCACCTGGCTCCGCGTCTGGCTGGCCGAAGGCCTGCTCGCCGCCGCCATCGGACTCCTCGCCTGCACCTGGAAGGCAAATCGCCGCGGCCTGCCACTATTTTCTGGCCCCGCCCGCAAAGTCGCGCTCGGCCTCGCTCCTCCACTGTTCGCCGGTGCATTCCTGACCTTCCTGTTATTCCGTTCCGGCCTGCAGTCCGCGCTCCCCGCCACGTGGCTCCTGCTCTACGGCGCCGGCATCATGACCGGAGGCTCCTTCTCCGTCCCCATCGTCCCCGTCATGGGCGTCTGCTTCATGTTGCTGGGCGGCCTGGCCGTGCTCGCGCCCGCCCTGTGGGGCAATTGGTTCCTCGCCGTCGGCTTCGGCGGCCTCCACATCCTCTTCGGACTTCTCATCGCGAGGCGCCACGGTGGCTAGCCCACTCCCATCTCACCGCACGCCCGCGTCTCACCCTCGGGAAAAACATCGCGAGCA
>Ga0210400_10003949_pt1 | contig 12988 bp, 8 predicted proteins | sample IncBWH26MmetaG_FD_155456 | JGI IMG/M metagenome (GOLD analysis project Ga0210400, IMG submission 155456) | Forest soil microbial communities from Barre Woods Harvard Forest LTER site, Petersham, Massachusetts, United States - Inc-BW-H-26-M | ecosystem: Environmental > Terrestrial > Soil >...
TCGCATGGTCGCTGTGCTGGGTGTCGTTGTTCTCATAACCACTGCAATTGCGCAAGCGAGTGATCTGGAGCGACATCTTCACGATCAGTATCGCGGGAAGATATTCGTGATCCGGGGATTCTATTCCGGCGGGCGGCTGCGGTATGACGTGGCCGGCGGGTTCGAGGGCGGCGGAAGGGGCGGTGACTGGACAACCGATGGCGTTGTTCGAGTGGACTACATCCATGTTTCCGGACGAGCCCTGAAGATCAAGGCGAAGCGGTTGATGGTGGTTTCTTCCGGCCGCAATGGGTTGCATTTCGACGCCGAAGTTGCTTCCGGACAGAAGACGCTAGAGAAGGCGGTTGTAGTCGTGGAGCTTGAAGCTCGCATGGATGGAGATAGCACGGCGGAGAAAGCGAACGCGATCTTGTCGAGAATCTTTCTGACTTCCAAAGATAACTTCGCAGAAGCAGTCCCCGAGTATTGGAGATCATGCATTACCGATGGGTTATCGGGCAAGAATGAGAGTTGCCGCTTCTCAGCGGAGATGGCCGCTGTGCCTGGCATGGCGTCGCCTGTGGCCGTCACGCATTCCTCGGACTCGCCTTCTGGGCAAAACTGTCCGCCTGGGTGCGATACACCAGCTAACACCAGCACTCAGTTTCGCGTAGGACATGGCGTAAAACCGCCGAGGGTCATTTATCAGCAGGAGCCCGAATTCAGTGATCCCGCGCGGAAAGCAAAGTATCAGGGAACAATTACGATGGGGCTGATCGTGGACAAAGAAGGGCATCCGCAGAATATTCACATTCTGAGCCCGCTTGGAGCTGGCCTCGATGCCAAAGCTGTCAAAGCTGTGGAGACGTGGAAGTTTCAACCTGCTGAGAAGGACGGCGAGACGGTGGCCGTACAGATTGCGGTGGAGGTCGACTTCCACTTGTACTGAGGGATCCGGCGATCGCTTTGTAGGCGAGACCTGAAAACAACTAGTACTTCCGTAGGACTCCTATCACCCGCCCCTGCACATCCACCGAAGCCGCCGGAACGATGATCGGCTTCATGTTCACGTTCGAAGGCTGCAGACGGATACTGTCGCCCTCGCGGTAGAAGCGCTTGAGTGTGGCATCGGTCGACTCGACCAGCGCTACCACGATGTCTCCGTTGTGGGCGGTCTTTGCCTTTTCGACGAGTACATAATCTCCGTCGAGGATAGCCTCATCTTGCATGGAGTCGCCGCGCACCTCGAGCACGAAAACTTCTTTGGAACGCACGAAATCGGCGAGCGAGATGGTCTCGGGATTCTCAACCGCCTCGATCGGCTGGCCCGCGGCGATCCGCCCCAGCAGCGGCAGGACGACTCCCGTATTCACGCTCATCGACTGCTTCAGCTTCCCCTTCGGTGGCAGAAGGTCGATGGAGCGGCTGCGGTTGTAGTCGCGCGTCAGCAGGCCCTTCTTTTCCAGATTGGAGATGTGCTTGTGGACCGTGGCCAGCGAGTTCAAGTCCAGGCCCTGGCCGATCTCTTCGAATGACGGCGAGTAGCCATGTTCGGTGACGAAACGGGAGATAAAGTCATACACTTCGCGCTGCCTGCGGGTGATGGCCATGCGCCATTATTGGCGAACAGAAGGCGAAAAAGCAAGAGCATTCTGGGTTCGTCCCTGACGCAGACGGACAGCCGTCGTAAGAAATGTTATGCACAAGGGTACGAGCCCATGTGATTCTGGTCACAGACTGCGTCGTCTGTTACGGTCAAGCTTGGCGTGGAATGATTCAGAGGTCCATCGCGTCGGGGGTGCTGGCTACGCTTTGCTGGCTGAGCCTGCCGTTTGCGTTCGGGTCGACTCAGATGCCCACCGCGCAGAGATTCCAGCGCACGCCGCTCCCGATCACTCCTGCTGCCCGAGATCTCACCCCGTGATCACTCCGACTCTGTTCCTGGCGATCAACTCGACGGCCATGCCGTGTGGAGAGCAGCTTCCGTGCTGCGTCAGACAAGCACCATCGAACCCGTCGACCATGCCCGTCGAGACCAAGGCGATTCGGCCTGCTTCGGAGCGAGTGCTGGCCCTCATCACGGATATGCCTTCCTCCGGTCACGGCCGCAATATCGAGACTGCGGCGGTCAATTTCCTTTCGCCCCCTTTCGAACGAAGCACCGTCCTGCGGATCTGAGTTTTCTTTTGCGCCTGATGCATTGCACGAGCCGGCTGCGCATTTTCGCGGACCGCTCGGCTCCGTTTCCGGGCTCCAAGCCCTCTCACAAGTTTTTTCCTAAGGAGAACTTATGAAGTACAGAATGCTGGCTCTGATTCTTGCCCTGACCGTCGTTTCCTGGGCACAAACCGCAACTCAAACCACACCCTCAAACCCGCAACAGAGCACCGCATCAGAGAAATCCAAATGCGCATGCTGCGACAAGATGGCGTCGTCGGATTCGAAAGACGCCCACGCCGCTTGCATGGGTAAGCATGATGGAAAAGAGATGGCTTCTGGCTGCGCCGGCAAGGACGCGAAGTCCTGCTGCGGCGGCGAGGATGCCAAGTCTTGTATGAAGGACGGCAAGATGGCGGACTGCTGCAAAGGCAAAGACGGGATGAAGTGCGACCGCAAGGCCGGTAAGGATTGCGGCAAAGGTTGCTGTGGTTCGTCCAAGAGCGAGAAACCGGCCTGAGGGCTCTGCATACTGCTGAAACAGGCCCCAGTCAGTGGCTGGGGCCTTTTCTTTGCTGTCAGAAGCCGAGGGCGAGACGTCCTCGATACGGCCGGCGAGACCGTCGCACCCTCACATGTTTCTCGTGACTGCTGTCATGGGGCGCAGTTAAGCTTGTGCTGCTTATGAAGTGGTTCTCGCCGGTCGCCGCATTGATCGCAGGCTCCTTACTGTCTGCGGGATCTTCGAGCGCCCAGCAGGCTTGCCCTCAGCCTCCCGCGCTCGAACGAGTCGCTGGGAAGACGATCTTCACCGACCAGCAGGAGATCGATCTGGGCGACGCCATGGGCGACAGCTTGGCTCGCGAATTTGTTCTCATCGACGATCCCGCCCTCAGCGCGCATCTGGAGGATCTTGGGGCCAGGCTGGCGCGCTACCTTCCCCCCAACAATCTGCGATTCCGTTTCTTTCTCATCGACTTGCCCGAAGTGAACGCATTCAGCCTCTCAGGCGGCCGCATCTACGTGGCGCGGAAGATGGTAGCGCTCACGCGCAGCGACGACGAACTGGCCGGGGTGCTGGCGCACGAGATGGGCCACATCGTGACGCATCAGCATTCCATTCTTATGACCCAGTTGCTGAAGCGCGTGCTGGGAGTCACGCAGGTTGGGGACCGGGCTGACATCTACGACAAGTTCCAGCGCTTGCTAGAAAATGAACAGCGCAAACCGACTCATGTCAGCGGCGAGGGAGAAGGAGATCAGTACGTCGCCGACCAAGTGGCGCTGTTTGCCATGGCACGCGCAGGATTTGCCCCGCAGGCTTATGTCGACTTGTGGGATCGCTTCAACGTCACTCACGGCAAAACGGGAAGCTGGTTTACCGATCTGCTGGGACATACCACGTCGGAACAGAAACGTCTGCGGGAGTTATTGCGATCGGTTTCGATGATGCCGGCCGAGTGCGCAAAGATTACGCGCTCATCGTCGGCGGAGTTCGAGGCGTGGCAGTCGCAGGTGATCGCCTCAAATACTGGGATGCACACGGCGTCTCTTCCTGGCTTGCTGGTGAAGCAGAAACTGGCGCTGCCGTTGCGTCCGGATGTCAGCAATCTGCGTTTCAGTCCCGACGGGAAGTACGTGCTCGCGCAGGATGAGGGCGGCATCCACGTGCTTTCGCGCGATCCGTTCCAGTTGCTGTTCTTCATCGAAGCTCCCGATGCGGATAAGGCCTCGTTCAGTCCCGATTCGAAGTCGGTGGTGTTCAAGACGCCGTCTCTTCGGGTAGAGACATGGGACATTACTGGCCAGAAGCGGGCTTCGGTTCACGAGATCGTGCTGCGCGAGGGCTGCCTGCAGAGCACACTCTCGCCGGATGGGAAGTATCTTGCGTGCCTCGATAAGCAATTCGCGTTGCAATTGCTGGAGTCGGCGAGCGGAAAAGAGCTGGCCAGCAAGAAAGATTTTTTTCAGCTTCGATCGGTGAATTTTATTTTGCTGTTTATCCTCGAACTGGAGGGGAACTCGAACCTGCGGCTGGCGGAGATGAGATTCTCGCCCGACGGCCAATATTTTCTTGCGGGAACCAGCACGACGGAGTTTGCCTACGATCTTGCAGCGGGCCGCGAGGCTAAGATGCCGTCCTCGATCCGGAATGTGATGCACGGCGAGTTCACGTTCGTGGACAGTGAGCGCTTGCTCGGCCTCAATTCGTTCAACCCCGTGAAGTCTCCGCTGCTGAAGTTTCCGAGCGGGGAACATTTGCAGGATGCGAGGCTCTCCTACGCCTCGAATCTCGAGCCTACTGCAGACGGCAAATATGTAGTGATCGGTCCGCTGAAAACGGGCAAGCGTGGATTTGTCGATCCGGCGACTGGAAAACTGAATGGAATCCTCAAGGAAGACGCTGGAGACCTGTACAACAATACGGTGGTGTACGAGGAACTCGACGGCCGCATTCTGCTGATCGAGGTGCCTTCCGCAAAGATCCTGGCGCGGGCGCAGTTGACGCAGGCCCATCTGGGAAACAACCGCGCGATCGCGGTGTCGTCGGATTTCGATTGGCTGGCTGCGTCCACCGGGAGCCGGGGCGCGCTCTGGGACATACCGCACAATGCGCGCGTGCAGCATGTGCGCGCATTCAGCGAAGGATGGTTTGGCGATGACGATTCGTTTTACGCGGATTTTCCGGAGAAGGACAAACAGGAGCGCGCCGTAGTGGAGCTGAATAAACAGGGCGCGGCGTCTCGTGTGTTTTCGATTGGGGACCTGCTGGCCAGCCAGGAGGGGCCGTATTTGCTGGTGCGCACGCCCTCAAAGGACAACCCGTATCAACGCAAGAACTGGACGTACGAGTTGCGCGACTTCCGCACCAAGACGACGCTCTGGACGCGCCATTTTCCGCAGGAGCCTCCGTCCTTCGCCTGGACCCCGGATTATAAAGAGGTCCTGCTGGGCTGGCCGGTATCGAGCGGGGCGGCCCATGAAGCGCTGAAGCAGTTTCCGGAATTGAAAAGCTCAGCTGAAAAAGAAGACATGCTTTATGAGTTCGTGGATGTCGCCACAAACTCAGTCGTTAGCAAACTGCTGGTGAAGACGAACAAGTATTCGTTCTCGGTCCAAAGCGCAAACGTCGACCGCGATTGGGTGGCGTTGCAGGTGACCGGCGACCGGGTGATCACCTATTCGCTGGCATCGGGCAAGGCGGTGGGGCATGTCTTTGGACATTCACCGGTGATCTCGAGCGCGGGTGAAGCCTATGCGGTTTCCGCGGGCGAGGGCGAAGTGAATGTGTACGGGCTGGCCGATTCACGGTTGTTGCGCACGTACCGCTTTCCGGTTTCGATTGCTTACAAGAAATTCTCGCCTGATGGAAAACGGCTGTTCGTCCTGACGCGCGATCAGACGGCTTACGTGCTGGATTTGCATTCGACTCAGAAGCAGCCTTCGGTCACAGTGAAAGCGAGTCCGCAGTGACGCGTTGAGCCTTGAGAAGACGACCACTGGGGCTAAAGCCCGGCTTCACCTCGGTACGACGAACGCGGCCCTTGAAGGGCCGCTCTTCCACGGCTGTGCGTGGTTCTTCCACGATGTGCAAGATTCGTCTTGGGTTGTGCGACGTTCGCTCACGGCTGTGCGACAATCTTGGAATTCCAAATACATCGGGGGACTCGCGTGCACTTCCCAAGACTTGTTTTAGTCATCCTTTCGGTTAGTTGCCTGGCGACCGCGCAGAACGTGGTGCACTACGCGACCACGAATGCGAACGTGAAATATCTTTTCGCGACGGCGGAGCCTGTGCTGCATTTGAAGACAGGGGACATTCTCGACACCAACACGCTCGACTGTTTCGGCAACGGGCTGAAGAAGCCGGGCGATACGCTCGACATGGCGAAGGGGGACAATCCGCTGGCCGGTCCTTTTTTCATCGAGGGCGCGGAGCCGGGGGATACGCTGGCGGTGAAGATTCTCGATCTGCAGGTGGATGGCGACTACGGCGTGGGTGCGTTCTCGCCAGGATTTGGATCGATCAACTCGTCGAAGTACACGCCGGTGCTCGAGAAATCTCCGTGGCAGGAGCGGGTGTGGTTTTATCCAATCAATCATGCGGATAATACGGCGACGTTTAAGGCGCTCGATTCGGATTTCGCGGTGAAGATTCCGATGCGTCCGTTCTTTGGGTGCATCGGCGTGGCTCCGGCGAATGGAGAGGCCAGGAGTTCGATTGTCCCCGCCGAGTTTGGGGGGAACATGGATTCTCCGGAGGCGAGCGAAGGGAACACCGTGTACTTTCCCGTGAACGTGAAGGGCGGGCTGCTGTACCTGGGCGACGGGCACGCGGCGATGGGCGACGGCGAGGCGGCGGGGTCGGCGATCGAGGTACCGCTGAAGGCGCGCGTGCAGGTGAGCGTGATCAAGGGGCGCAAGATCGAGTGGCCGCAGTTTGAGAACGACGACGCGATCATGACCGTGGGCGCGTATCGTCCGGCGGACGACGCCGTGCGGATCGCGCTGACCGAACTGGTGTACTGGATTCATCGCGACTACGGTCTGTCGGAGATGGATGCGTACGAGCTGCTGTCGAAGGTCGCGAAGATCCACTTCAACGAGATGGTGGACCCGAACTACGTGGTCGTGGCGTCGATTGAGAAGAAGTATCTGCCGAAGAAGAAGTAGGGGTCCTGCGGGGATTGGGTCTCTCAGCGGTAGGTCGCAACCGGTCCCACCCCAAAGATGGTGAGCGTTCCGTCTGCCCACATTTTTCAGGAAAAGACACAGTCAAAATCCCCACCCTGTTCGCCACCCTGTTCGCCAAAAGGCGGCGTGACAAGGATGGGGCACCCGCTAAATTCCGAGGGCCGTTTCCCGCTATGGAGTCAGAGCGGACAACGTTGATTTGTCGGCGCCGGAGAAGCGCGTGGGCTGGGGGCGGTAGCCGTTGCGGGTCCGGACCTTATATTTCTTCAGTCGATCCCCCACCAGCCTTACGGTGACGGCGCGCCATCCGTTGTTCGGATTCGCTTTGGGGTAGTAGCTGAGGGAATAGAGATGAGCGAGATCATCGCGGATCGAGGCGAAGGCGCGGTGCTCATCGCGCCAGTTCCGGGCGAAGTAGGCTTTGCCGCCGGTGGCCGCCGTCATGCGGTCAAACACTGCGGTGGAGACGGGCTCGAGCCGGGCTTCCTGCGTACTGATCATGTAGATGGAGACGCCGGAGGATTGGGCGAATTCGGCTACGTCTTCGGGGGGCACGACGCTGGAATTGTCGGGGCCATTGGAAAATACGACGACGACTTTTCGGCCACGGTTTTGCGCAGCGTCCTTAAGAGTGAGCAGAAGCGCGTTATACAGGGCAGCCTGGTCGCCGGCAACCGTGGAGCGGACGGCCTGCAGTAATTGGCCGCGGTCGGCGGTGAGTGGGGCGACCCGCGAGAGATCGCGGCTGTAAGAATAGAAGGCAATCTTGTCGGCTTTGGCCAGCGAGCGAATGAATTCGGAGATTGCGTCCTGGGCAAACACGAAGCCGCGATACATGTAGTCGCTGGTGTCGAAGAGGACGAAGACGTTGGAGCCGCTTATGAGCTGATCGAAAGTCTGAGCCGGGACACCGTCAGAAGATCCGGCGGAGGAGTCCGGCAAGGGCGCGACGGAAGAAGCCTCCTGTCCGAGATCGTCCAGACGGTGTGCGGGTGCATCTCCTTCTGCAAAGGTGGCGGGCTTTTCCCTGATGCCATCTTCGTAAATGGCGAAATCACTGGGCTTGAGTCCGGTGATGTAGTTGCCCTTGTTATCGGTGACGGCCACGTTGAGCTGGACCATGTTTACGACAACGTGGATGTCGGGATTGTCTTGCGCCCGGGTCGCAGTTTCATTGACCAGGAACAATAGAAAAGAGAGTGCGGCCGCCAAATGAAATTTCCTTACCATGAGCGCGATTCCCTCAGGGGCTAAAGCCCCGCATTCTTTTGCGAACCCGAACGGCACGGCTAAAAGCCGTGCCCTATCAAAACCTTGGCCAACCCATCACCTTGGCCAACCCATCACAAACGATTTAAGAGACAGCTCTCAATGCTGAACGGCGCTGATTCGTTGCGGAGATCCCAGTTTGCCTTGCCGGAAGTCGGCTCCGGTCTCATGCATGGCACGAAGAAGCGCAGGCCAATCCTCGAAATCGGTAGCGAAGATTCTCTGGATCATGCTTTGCGTCAGCTCGGGTACCAAACGGTTCAACATCACAGGGGGAAGGCCCGCCTCATCGGCCAAGCGAGCCCAATACAAGTTGGGTGAATCCCAGCATTCCGGCAGGAAGCGGCTGGAGGATCCGGCGAAGGGCGGCATGGGAGCTACATTCAGCAGTTCAGGACCATAGTTCTGCGCCATGACCGGATGAGGGGTGCCGAAGTCGTGCGACAGGCGTTTCCAGTTGACCTGGTCGGGATGCTGACGAGTCAGTTCCTGCAGCTCCTGAGTTGACGTTCCCAAGGTACGAGGTTGCTCGGGATATTTCTGTTGGAATTCCGCGGCCAGGTAAAAGGTGTCGGCGGGCATCATCTGGGGAATGATGTTGGCGACGTTTCCCGCGCGCATTGCCTGCTCGATCCGCCGCGCTTGCTGGGGAAGGAGGCGGTTGGACAAGATCGCAAGCACGTTGGCGCGCAACGCTTCATCTTTTTCAGAAGCGGCAAGAAGCTCCTCGCCGGATTTCTGGTAGAGAGCGATGGCGTGCAACTCCGAGGGGCTAACGTTCCACCACCGCGGCAGGATGGCGCTGGTCAGCATGCCGGGAGTCATCTCACCCCATACGAGCGCTTGAACGCTGTTGGGCGAAATGAAATCCTGCTCAAGCTCCGCCAGCACGTAAGGGAGATCGGCGAGAGAGCCGACGAAGTGAGCGCCGCCGCCTGCAGGAGTTCCGCGGCCGAGAAGCACCGGGGCTTGCCAGAGGCTCGAGATTCCAGTAACAGATTCGCCGGCAAAATCATGGGAGCGAACGAAGAGCGGATTGTTGTGCAGGGCTTGCGCGCCGGGCGGTTCGTAGTAAGCGTAGTTGAGGCCGACGAGAGTGTCGCGGAGGAACGAGGCGAGTTGGCCTCGGGCCTCTTCGATTTGCGAGCGCGAGGCTGTTGGAGCTTTGAGGAGCTTGGGCAAGTCGGTGCGCATCTCCACATCAGTGTGGTGATTGTTGTAAATGCCAGCAGCCCACTGGGTTCTTTCACCGTTGCTGAAGATGGGGCGCGGCATTTCGAATTCGCGGGTTTGCGCCGCGAGCAGGACGACGTACTCTTCGGGATGCTTGCCGCGTTCTTTTTCAGCGAGTCCATCGCCTACCGACATGAGTGTATCGATCGAGACCAGGCGCTGATCATCAAGGACGGAGCGGATGCGGTTGGCAACTTCGTTGTGCATCTGCTTTCCTTGCGGAGTGGTCTGCGGAGGTCCGGCTAGCAGTTCAATGATGTCGTCCTGAGAGCCGTGCGGCTTGCCGAGAGAGACGCGGAAGATCTCTCCCAGGGAATTCCGGCCGGCGTCATAGAGATGACCTGCCGATCGAATGCCCGCAAAGGGGCGGACTACGCTCTGCCAGGATTCATCGAGGCGCGATGGCGGGATTTGTCCCTGACGGGCCAGGATCTGCCAGATTCCGACGCTTGCCTGGAAGGTGCCGAACGCGTTGGCTCGAAATGCCATCGGCGCATTGCTCAGGCTCTGCGCTACATCGAGGAATAGTGTGATCGACTCGTCGCCTAACTCCGGGAACTCGGAGAAGATGCGGTATTGATCGCTGTAGTCTTCGTACTTGCGCGCTAACAATTCGACGGTTGCAGGTGCGAGGCGGTGATCGGCCGGTCTTCTGCTGTCGATTTGGCTGAGCGCCATGTAGAGCTGAAGAAGATCGGTGTCGTGAGTGCGGGACAGGGCAAATAGCATTCGAACGAGGTCATCGGGATGAGCCAACTTGTCCGGTTTTGCCCATTTGCGAAGCACGTTTCGGTGATGGCCATCGAAAAGAATTCGCTTCCAGGATTCGAGACCTCCGGGAACCTGAGGCTGTCCCGAACTATCGAGCGGAAGGCGAGCGACAAGAAGCAACATTTCAGGAACGGGGCGGAACGTGCCACGGGTTGGCTTGTCGGAGGAATCGGTCGAGAGTAGTGCGCTGTAGAAAAATTTCAGGCGATGCGGATCCGTGAAATAGGCCTGCTGCTCGCTATTGGCACGGCAAAGAACATCGAAATAAGCGGCGAGCCATCCCTTGTCGCGGGCCAGCAGTTTGGAGATGAAGGCGGACGGATTGGACGGGGTTGCACCGACCAAATCGCTCCAGGAAGATTCCGCGGCCACCCCGCCCGGCACGCTGATTTTGCCGCTCGAAACGGATAGCTCCCGGCCATAGAAATCAAGAACGGCGGCGTAGGGGACCAGCTTCTGAAGTCCGATGGAGTGCTGCAAGAAGCCAGCCGTTTCCGGTTCGATCCGCGAGAGCGCCCAGTAGAGACGAGCCACTGCCGGATCGTTCAAAATTGTGTCGAGCAAGTCTCTGCTATTTTCGGTGTGGTTCTTTTTGCTCGCCATAGTCCACTCGCTTCCGGCAAACAGCACCGGCACAGCGGAAGGCGAGAAGGCGTACTCGAAGGCTTTTCCTCCCTGTAGCGTCCGCTCCAGGTCTGGCAGCGGGAATCCGGAATCGATGGTGAGGAATGCGCGTTCGGGATCGTCGGTAAGTAAAGCGGTGTCAGCTTTGCCGCAATCCGGACGAGTGCGGTATCCGAGGATATGCAGAAGCGGCTGGGCGTCGTCACAACCAGCAACACGGATGACCATGCCGTTGTGCGCCGCTAACTCGGTGAGTTCTCTTGCCTGCACGACATAACGCCGTAGCAAGATAAGAAACTCCGTAGGTTGACTGGAACCCTGATAGCCCTCGATAAAGACATTCCTGCTCAACAGAGGCAGGACTTCTTCGGGTCTGACCATCTGGCTGATGCCGGCCATGCGAAGGAAGGAACGCTCCGGACCGGGAATCGTAAAGTGCGCAGAGGCCAGCACCTGGTTTTCGGAAGGAGCCTGCGCGGCTCCAGTAGCAGGCTGTGAGTTATCGGGCGAGCCGGCCTGGATGCTGCGGGCATAGGAGGAACAGTTGAGAAGAGAGCACGACAAGATGCAGACAAAAAGAGGAGATTTCACGGCAGAATTCCCTCGGATCTGCTGAGACCTCACTTCACCTGTTATCGATCACGCGAGCAGGGTGACTTTGACGTGACCGACGGTTCCCGGAAAGCAGGCTTGGCGGGCCTTGCGCCAATTTCAATGCGGGAAAGATACTCCAGATTCTCCGGCAATCCAAGTTAAATTTAGAGATTTAACAATGTTGTTTTCTGATGGGGGTGGGCAGACATCCCGAGGTTGAAGGATTTGAGGGCTATCCGAGCTTTCATACAGTGAAATCCTTGGACGCCTAAAGCAAACACTCGATCGCAAGGCGGAAGAACTTGTCTGAATCGGTGACAAGGGAAGATAGGATTTTTAGAGATTCGTGCCGTTCGCGCCAGTACACGAATATCACTAGGTATTTACTCGACGTTGTCGGATTAAACCCAGAACGGCAGGACAGCATCTGAATCCTCGCTGGTCGATTTCCAATTCTCCGGTGGAGCAGCAATCAATTGTATGTCTCGCAGAATCCCGGTGTGTTCGCTCGCGTTCGTAGCGATCTGCGCCAGCACAGTTCTGGCATCCGCTCAGGTCACGTCCTCATCAACTGAATCAAACTCAATTCAGCCCCCGGCTTCCCCGGTCGCGTACGTGTACGTTTCCAGCGCACCGACGAGCAGCACGGGCCAGATCAACGCATACTCGGCGGCCTCCAACGGAGCGCTGACAGCGATTGCTGGTTCGCCGTTTCCATACGACGTGAACTACATGGCGGTCAATGGAGCATGGCTGTTTGGTGTGGCGAACGTGGACACTGACATCAACTCGTTCTCGATTGCGTCCAACGGGGCCCTCACATTCAAAGACACGTACAAGGTGACGAATCCCGGGGCCGCAGTTATAAGTGTGTACTTGGATCACACCGGTTCGACGCTGTATGCGGACTACTACACGACCAACAACGATTACCTGTCGTTCAGCATTAACCAATCCAGCGGACGACTGACGAAGATCGGCGATCTGGCGGGAGGCCCACGGAACAACACTCCGGTGAGCTTCATCGGAAATAACGTGTATGCGTACTCATCCAGCTGCTATCACTTCGATCAGGAGATCATCGGAGTGAAGCGCAACACGGACGGGACGCTCTCGTACCTGAACTCCACCTTTCCATTTCCCGCGGAGAAATCGGGCGGATTCTATTGTCCATGGAAGGCGGCTGCTGATCCGACGAATCATCTCGCGATTGCGATGGAGCCGCTGAATTCGAACTGGGGGACACGATGGCCTGTGGCAGTTGGCGTCTTACACAGCAGGCGCTACGGGGAATCTGACCACCAAGAGCACGTTCTCGAACATGCCAACCGTGCTCGTGGGAGCGGTGAACGACTACTCGATGTCGCCATCGGGGAAGTATTTAGCCGTTGGTGGGACAGCGGGGTTCCAGATCTTCCATTTCAATGGAGCGAATCCGATCACGAAGTTCACCGGGCTTCTGACCGGGAACACGATCGACCAGGTTTTCTGGGATAACGCGAACCATGTGTACGCGATCAGCCTGAAGGCAGGAAAGCTTTTCGTGTGGACTGTGACCTCGACCGGGGCGACGCGGGCTCCGGCGTCACCGCACTCGATTCCCAACGTGCAGAACCTGATTGTTCTGCCGAAGTAGCGATCTGGGTTTCAGTACGATCTGGGTTTC
>Ga0210400_10003950_pt1 | contig 12985 bp, 15 predicted proteins | sample IncBWH26MmetaG_FD_155456 | JGI IMG/M metagenome (GOLD analysis project Ga0210400, IMG submission 155456) | Forest soil microbial communities from Barre Woods Harvard Forest LTER site, Petersham, Massachusetts, United States - Inc-BW-H-26-M | ecosystem: Environmental > Terrestrial > Soil >...
CTGCGCACGCTCATTCAGTCCCTCGTCGGTACCTTCTGTCATAGTAGGTCCATATAACATGTTTGACGCTACCTAGCGCGTCCGGCCGAAGTCAAGCCCAGTGGGAGGGCTATAATCGATCATGCCTCAGGTATTTAAGTCCATCGCATTGGTGGGCAACGCCAAAGATTTGCGCGTCGCCGAATGTATGCTGGGCCTGGCCGCGCACTTCCAGGCCCGCGGCATGCCGGTGCTGGTCGACCCGAGCGTCGGTCTGGCCTTCAAGGCCGGCAGCGTTGAGCTCTGCCCTGAACAATCCTTCGCAAACCGCGCCGATCTGATCGTCGCCATCGGCGGCGATGGCACGCTCCTGTATGCGGCGCGGCTGGTGGCCGGTCATTCGGTGCCCCTGCTCGGCGTGAATCGCGGACGGCTTGGATTCCTCACCGACGTCAGTCCCAATTCCATGCTCGAGGATGTGGATACGGTGCTCGCCGGCGGCTACACAGAGGATCGCCGCTCGCTGCTGGCGGCGCGCCTCGAGAGTCACGACGGCAAGACGGCGCGCGCGCTGGCGCTGAACGATGTCGTGGTCAACAAGTGGGAAACCGGGCGCACCATGGATTTCGAAACGTCCATCAACGGCCGATTCGTCAATTCGCATGGCGGCGACGGCATGGTGATCGCCACGGCGACCGGTTCGACCGCCTACGCCCTGTCCTGCGGCGGACCCATCGTCGAGCCCGATCTCGACGTCTGGGTGCTGGCGCCCATTTCCCCGCACACCTTGAGCGACCGTCCCATCGTCGTGCGGGCCGGCAGCAAGATTCAGCTGCGCATGTCGGACCGCTTCGAGTCGCGTGCACAGGTGACCTGCGATGGCACCGCCATCGGCGACCTGGAACAGGGCGACAACTTGTACGTCGAGGCCGCCGATGCGCAAATCACCCTGCTGCATCCGCCGGGTTATGACTACTATCGGCTGCTGCGCTCCAAGCTTCATTGGGGCCGCGGCGCTCAGAACGGACAGACAGACGCATAAGCTGTGCTCACGCATCTTCAATTGCGGGACTTGGTTCTCGTCGATCAAGCCGAACTCGAGTTCGGCGGCGGCCTGACCGCCCTCACCGGCGAGACCGGTGCGGGCAAATCGATCGTGGTCGATGCGCTGCTGCTCATCGCCGGGGGCCGCGGGGCCGGTGACATCGCGCGGCAGGGCGCGGAGCGCGCCGAGGTCACCGCCAGCTTTTCGGCCCTGCCTCCCGGCGCGGTCAATTGGCTCAAAGACCAGTCGATCGATTTCGACGGCGAGCTCGTGGTGCGGCGGGTCATCGGTGCGGATGGCCGCTCGCGCGCCTACGTGAACGGCCAGGTGGTCCCCTTACAGGCGTTGCGGGAACTGGCGGAGTTCTTGATCGAAATCCATGGTCAACAAGAGTTTCAGCACCTGGTGAGCCGCGCCGCGCAGCGCGAGTTGCTGGACGAACGCTTGAGCGCGCCCGGTACGCCTGGTGCGCCCGGCCTGAAGCACACGGTTGCCGAACTCTTCGAGCGCTACAGCACCAGCCGCCGCGAATTCGACTCGCTGCGAAGCGCGGCCGAAAACCGCGACGCACGCCTGGATCTGCTGCGCTACCAATTGCGCGAACTCAAAGCCGAAGTGTCGAGCGTGAGTCAGATCGAGGAACTCTTTACCGATCAAAAACGCATCGCCGCGCGCAGCCGCTTGGGGGAAGCCGCCCGCACCGCCCTCGGCGCCTCTTACGAATCCGACGGCCTCAGCGCCCATGACCTGCTGGGTAAGGCGGCGGCGGCGCTGCGCAGCGTGGCGGAGATCGATGCGGCCCTCGGTGAGGCAGGCAAACTGCTCGGCGAAGCGGCCATCCTCACCCAGGAAGCGGCCGAATCGTTGCGGCGCTACCTGGATGATCTGGATATCGACCCTGCGCGCCAGGATGAAATTGAACGCCGCGCGGCAGCGCTCGAGGCGCTGGCGAGAAAGCATCGCATCAGGGTGCTCGAGCTTCCGGAGCACCTGGCTCGGCTGGAGCAGGAAGTGGCCACCCTGGACAATGTGCAGCTGAGCTTGGCCGCGCTCGAGAAGCAAGTGGCCGAGACCACCCGCGACTATCGCAGCGCAGCGCAACGCTTGAGCGATGCCCGCCGCACGGCCGCGCAATTATTGGGGGTTCAAGTGACCCAGCTCATGCAAACCCTTGGGATGGCGGGCGGCGAATTCGCCGTGAATGTCAGCCGCAGCGAGCAGGAATTTTCCGCCAACGGCAGCGACGAGGTGGAATTTCAGGTCAGCGCGAATCCAGGACAGCCGCTCAAGAGCCTGGCCAAGGTGGCTTCCGGCGGTGAACTGTCGCGCATCAGTCTTGCCGTGCAAGTGGCCGGCCGCGCCGCCTCCTCGCCGCTGTGCATGGTGTTCGACGAAGTGGACGCAGGGATAGGCGGCGCCGTCGCTGAAATCGTCGGCCGGCAGCTGCGTGAACTTGGCGAGCGCGCGCAGGTACTGTGCGTGACGCACCTCGCACAGGTCGCATCCCAAGCCCACGGCCAATTTCGAGTGACGAAGCTCAGCGACGGCAAGATCACCCGCACCGCCGTCAAGCCGTTGGGCGCGGCTGAACGCACCGATGAAATTGCCCGCATGCTCGGCGGAATCGACATCACGGACCAGGCTCGCGCGCATGCGCGCGACATGCTCGCCCGCGCGATCTCAAACGAGACGCCAAAGAAAAAGGGCTCGCGCGCCGCGCCGCGTTAGGAAGCCGCGCCGCGCGATAGGAAGCGCCGGCTTGGAAGCCGTGCCGCGCTAAGAATTCGTCTTGGTGCGCTTCTGATTGGAGCAGTTCGGCTTGCGGCAATGCCCGTACAGAATCAGCGCGTGATCGCTGATCTCGAATCCCAAGCGCTTGGCCACCGCGTGCTGGCGCTCTTCGATGCCGCCGTCCATGAACTCTTCGACTTTGCCGCAGTCAACACACACGATGTGATCGTGATGATCGCCCTGGTTGAGCTCGAACACCGCCATGCCGCCCTCAAAATGATGGCGCGTGACGAGACCCGCGGCCTCGAACTGGGTGAGCACACGGTAGACGGTGGCGAGGCCGATGTCTTCGTTGGACACCAGCAGCTTCTTGTAGATGTCTTCCGCGCTCATGTGCCGCGCGGACCCGTCGGCGAGGATGTCCAGGATTTTGAGGCGCGGCAACGTGACTTTGAGACCGGCATTGCGCAGGTCGTTGCTTTCGCTGGTCGTATCAGGTTTTAGGCGCTGCGGCATGCTAGGCCTTCCGGTATGATGGGCGTCGATTATCAATCATTTGGCGGCTATTCACCACTTTCATGAAAATAATTCAGAGTCTTGTTCTGGGATCCGCAGTGTCATTGCTGGCCTCGGGCTGTGTCTACCGCATCAACATTCAACAGGGTAATTTCCTCAATCAGGGCGCCGTCGATACCGTCAAAGAAGGGATGACGCGCAGTCAAGTCCGGTATCTGTTGGGCACACCCATGGTCGCCGACAGCTTCAACAAGGAACGTTGGGACTATATCTACTATCTCAAGAAGGGCCGCTCACGGCACGTGGACTCGCGCCGCGTCACCGTTTACTTCGACGGCGATAAAGTCGCTCGCCTCGACAAGCCGACCGCCGCCGAGGCCGCTGCCCAAGACGCATCGGCCGCGAAAATCAAGAACGGCCGGATTTACTGACGGCCGGACTTGCCAACGCGCTGGCCGGCGCTGCCTGCGCGTTGCCCGGTGCTGCCAACGCGTTTTCGTCGCGCAAGCTTGGGCTCTTCGACAAGCGGCCGGTAGATCTCGATCCGATCGCCATCCATGAGCTGCTGGTCTCGGCGCGCCACTTTGCCGAAGATCCCGACCGCGCAACCCGCCAAGTCGACGCCGAGGAAATCCTGGTCTGACGCGACCAGGCTCAATGCCTCTGCGATGGTCGCGCCGGCGGGCAGGTCCAGGGATTTGACCAGGCTGCACTGCGGTTGCGCATAGACGATCTCGATGCGGAGCACGGACAGGCTTCTAACCGTAGACCTTTTGTGCCCTCACCACGAAGGCATCCACGATGCTGCCGCACAGCGTTTCGAATATGGCGTTGAAGGCCGCCGACGTGAGGCGATTCTTGAACTCGAATTCCACTTTGAAATGCACGCGGCAGCCGCGCTCGCCAATGGCATCGAAGCGCCATGCGCCCTGAAGATCGCGAAAGGGCCCGTGCGTGAGGCGCATGTCGATCTGCGCGTCGGGAGCAAGCGTATTGCGCGTGGTGAATTCAGTCTGCAAGACCCCATGCGCGATTTTCAGCATGGCGATGCGTTCGGTCGCGGAAACATCCTCCACCCGAACCCCGACGCACCAAGGCAGGAACTCGGGATAGCGCCGCACATCGTTGACCAAGGCAAACATTTGTGCGGGTGTAAACGTAACCAGGGCGCTGCGCTCGACTACCTGCATGCGTACATTGTCCGGCAAAAGCGCGGGCGCCGCCATGGACTTGTCATGCGCTTCGCGCTTTTCATGGGCTGCTCGCTTTTCATGCGCTTCGCGCAACTATTGACGGGGCCGAGGCGGCCCCGTCCTATAATGTGGAAATGAAGACCGCCGAAAAACTGCCGCCCATCGCCGTCAACCGCAAGGCGCGTTTCGACTATTTCATCGAGGAGCGTTTCGAGGCGGGCATTTCCTTGATGGGCTGGGAGGTCAAAAGCATGCGCGCCGGTAAGGCGCAGATCGCCGAAGCCTATGTTTATGTGAAGAACGGCGAGGCATTCCTGTTCGGTGCCCACTTGAACCCGCTGACCTCCGCCTCCACCCACGTGGAGACCGATCCCACGCGCACGCGCAAACTGCTCTTGAACCGGCGCCAGCTCGATCACTTGATCGGCGCGGTGGAGCGGCGCGGCTATACGCTGGTGCCCCTGGAGCTCTACTGGAAGGCAGGCCGGGCCAAGCTCGAGATCGGTCTGGCGAAAGGCAAGAAGCAGCACGACAAGCGCCACGCCGAAAAGGACCGCGATTGGCAGCGCGACAAGGGCCGGATCATGAAGGCCATGCGCCGGTAGGCTCCTCGGGGCAATCACTGACGCCAGGGGCGAAAAAGCGTAAGCTAGGGGTTCGATTGGGGCCGACCGGTTTCGACATGGGTTGCGAAACTGCAGGTGCGTACCGAGGTGCAGGTTCCTCGTTAAACTATTTGCAAACTTATAGTTGCCAATCAAGACAACTACGCTCTAGCCGCCTAATCGCGGTTGAAACCTAGACGGCCGTGCTGATGCGAACGTTTAGGTGTAGCGCTCATCAGATAGTGGAGCACACGTGCCTGGGGTGTGTTAAACGAAAAATTACCGGGCTGGCTGCACGCTTTCCCTGCCCGTTGGGTAGCGTACGGTGAGAACAATAGACGTGGCTACGTACGTAGATCTTGTAGCGTAGGACTTATGGACGGGGGTTCGATTCCCCCCGGCTCCACCAATTTGGCGGCTGAAACGCGGATTTCAGACCGCCGGCACACCCCGCATAATCCCCTCCAGTCTCCTGGTCTGGGACACGATTGGGACACGATTCTCGCAGGCCATTCTGTGCAAACTTTGTTAGCTGGCAGTTAGCTGCTGTTCGGACGGCATTCCCTAACGCGCGCGTCGCTGCGATTGACGCGGGCTGTTAGATCAGGGGGTACATCGAAGGACGGAACCTGAAGGTCCTTCGGCTTGGCGGCTCTCATTGCGATTCCGCCCTTCCTGATCGGCTTTGCGGCACCTAAAGGCGGCACTCTAGGGTGAAGGTGCTTCGCGCCGGAAGCGCGCAACTTCTTGTAGAGTCTACGAAGGCCCAATGCGGCCGTATGTCGGCGATCGTTGGTCGTTGGCGACCACCATACGAATTCGACGAAAAGATAGACCACAGTCAATACCGAGCCGATCGCGACAAGACCTAGCATGACTTCTGAAGCACTCACGGAAAAAGATGCTAGACCTATTTTTGGCTAGCGTCTGGAGGCGGAAGGGGACACTGCGCGTAGGATTTTTCTCAAAGCGCTCAGGTCTTTCGCGCGCAGAAACAGGGGTAATTCTCGACGGCATCCGCTAGGCGCGAAGTCTCAGCGGCTCCGCCTATCTCTGCTCGATGAGCGGCCCGAGAGTGGGGTGCGCAGAAGACTGTAGGCGCGCTGCCGAAACTCTGGGATAGTGCGCCTGCACATGACTAGGATCGAAGTCCCCAATACCAGCGGCAGGCGACGCTCCGGGCGCTCTCGCGGCGCGGGCCGCTGGTTCATGATTTTGCTGCTGCTGGTGGTGGTCGGCAGTGGACTTTGGACTTGGCTGACCCTTGCGTGGGCGTATGCCGATGGCGAGCGAGCGGGCGTGCTGCAAAAATTTGTACGCCGCGGCTGGGTGTGCAAGACCTATGAAGGTGAAGTTGCACTGTACTACGGTGGGGGCCAGTACTTGGGACCTGGTTCCTCGCCGCAGCTGTGGGATTTTAGCGTGCGCGACAAGACCGTCGCGGAACAGCTCGGCAAGGCGGTCGGGCGCCGGGTGCAGTTGCACTACACGGAACACCCGGGAATCCCCACCAACTGCTTCGCCGACACGCGCTACTTCGTCGACAGGGTGACCGTCACCGACAACGAATCGGGCACAGGACCTGCCCTGCCCTCGGCGGCGCCGACGCCAACACCGGCCGGCTCCACGGGTGCCTCCTCAACTCCAACTCGGCCTCCACCCATCCGCTAGGAAAATTTGCGCATGGAGCTCGCGACTTGCTCGGCGATGCTCACGGCCGTACGCAGGGCCAACAAGCCGTCCTCGCCGCTGACCGGCGGCGGACCCCCGCTGGCGACAGCGTCCAAGAAGGCTTCGATCTCTGATTTGAGCGCGTCGCCCTGCTCGTAGGTGTTCTCGTCGATCGCGACCTGCGGCATGCCATCGGGGCCGACGCCATTGCCCTTGCGGATCACGGTCAGTATTTTTTGCTGCAAATCGAGCGACAGATAGGCATCGTCCTGGAACAGCCGCAGTTTGCGCTCGGTCTTCAGGCTCACGCGGCTCGCCGTTGCATTGGCGACGCAGCCGTTGGCGAAGCGCAGGCGCGCGTTGGCAATGTCGATCTCTTTTGAAAAAACGCTGCTGCCGATGGCATCGACCGACACGACCGGCGAGCGCACGATGCTCAAGATCAGGTCGATGTCGTGAATCATCAGGTCCAGCACCACGTCCACATCGGTGCCGCGATGCTTGAACGGCGCAAGCCGCGCAGATTCGATGAAGCGCGGGATGGTCAAAGTCGGCTGCACCGCCAGAACCGCGGCATTGAAGCGCTCCAGGTGACCCACTTGCAACGTACGCTTGAGGCGCGCCGCAATTTCGATGAGACCTTCACCTTCAGCGGTGGTCACGGTCATCGGCTTCTCGACCAGGACACTGGCTCCGGCTTCGAGAAACGCCTTGGCAACTTCGAAGTGCGAGGGCGTGGGCGTCACGATGCTCACGGCATCCACCTTTCCCAAGAGCTCGCGGTAGTCCTCATGCGCCGCTACTTCAAGTTCAGCGCCAACCGCGGAACGCGCCGTTGCCGACGGATCGGCAATACCCACCAGCCGGGAATTCGGCAGGCTGGCGTACTTTTGCGCGTGAAATCGGCCCAGGTAGCCGACGCCGATCACTGCCGTGCGGATCATCAAGGAGGGGCGTCTCGACGCCACTTGCTCTTGGCCCGATAGTCCTGACGCATTTGCAGAGTGGCCCCGCCGACGATGGCAAGTGCCACGCCGCCCAAACACAGCAGCCCGCGCCACACCGTCCACAGCCCGGCCGATAGCGACCAGAGCATCATGCCGATACACAAGATCGCACCCAGCACCATGAAGAACCACGGCTTTGCGTCGTACAGTGTCTGTGGCGTCCAGGAGCGCATGGCAGCCGATTCTACAGCGGCAGGCGGCGCCGCGGGATTCGTTTACAATTGTGCATGGCTTTGAATTTTGCGCGGCTCGCAGAAGAGCGCCCTTGGGCGGCGGAATTGATCGTGGCCGGCGTCGCAGTGTTCCTCGGGCTTACTGTGATGCCTGTGCTCATTTTTTATGCAGGCGTGGGGGCTTTGGGCCGCTTTGAAGGCGCCAGCCTCGGGCACCTGTATTCCAGCCTGTTCGAAGGCCTCAGGGAGGCTTCCGTTGCCTCCTGGGTGGTATTTCTAGGCCCCTACGGCTTATACCTGCTGTTCAAGGCGCTGCGGACCTGGTGGCGCGCCAGCGCCCGATTGAACTAAACGCCTTAGAGTTTCTCTCGGCTAAACGCTTTAAAGTTTTTCCCGATCCGGACGCTAACTTGCCATAAGCGGACTCTTTCCGCTTTTGCGCTGGAGTCGCGTTTTGAATTCCGAGATCGAAGCCCATCTTCGCCGAACCGTGAACTTCCCGTCGCCGCCGGGAGTGGCGACGCACATCATCGAACTGGCCCAAGATCCCGAAATTGAAATGGGCAAAGTCGCCAAAGCGCTCAGCATGGACTCGGCGCTGTCCAGCAAGGTGTTGCGCATCGCCAATTCACCGCTCTATGCGCAGCGCCGCAAGAGCGAGAATCTGCGCCAGGCACTGGTCGTGCTGGGACTCAATGCCACCCTGACCCTCGCGTTGAGTTTTTCGCTGGTCAAGTCGTTGCGGGGCGCGAAATCCAACGGCCTGAATTACAAGTTATATTGGCGTCGAGCCCTGCTCAGCGCGACCGCCGCGCGTGCGCTCGGCGATGCCATGCATCAGAGCCTCGCCGAGGAGATATTTCTGGCGGCGCTGCTGCAGGATGTCGGCATGCTGGCACTCGATCAGGCCGTGCCCGATTTGTACCGCGACGGCGAAAAACTACAACGCGACCACGCAGCGCTGGCCGAGCACGAAAAGAAACGCGTGCAGGCCGATCACGCTCACGTCGGCGGATGGTTGATGCGCACCTGGAACCTGCCGGAGCGCCTGTACCGGGCCATTGAGCATAGCCACCAGTTGGAATTCAGTTATAGCGCTCACCCCGCGGCCATATTTGACCGCTGCGTCGCGCTCTCGGGCCCGGTCGCCGATCTGTTCTTGCTCGATCCGGAACAGCGGCAATTCGCGGAAACCGCGCTGTGCGCCGAGCGCAGCCTCGGACTCGACCGCGTGGCGTTCGGACAGGTGCTCGGCACCATCGGTTCGATCATTCCGGAGACCGAAGCGATCTTCGAGTCCGAGTTGCTGTCCAAACAGCATCCGGATCTGATACTCGAGCAGGCGCGCGAGGTGCTGATGCTGCGCAGTCTGCACGCGCTGCGTGAAATCAATACCCTGCGCGCCTCCGCCGATGCCGCGTCCCCGCAGTCGATCGAGGTCGAGGAAGAGACGCGGCGCGATTCGTTGACGGGCGTGTACAACCGCGGCTACCTGGAACAATTCCTCGCGCGGGAATTCGAGAACTCGACGCGGCACAAGTGGCCCCTGAGCGTCGCGTTCGTCGATCTCGACAACTTCAAGCTGCTGAACGAAAACTTCGGACAGCAGGCGGGCGATCGCGTATTGCAGGCGACCGCGCGCATCCTGCGCGGCAACACCCGCGAGACCGATATGATCGCCAGATACGGGGGTGAGGAATTCGTGGTGGTGCTGCCGGCAACCGATGCCGAAACGGCGCACAACATTTGCGAGCGCATCGTGATGGCGTTTCGCAATACCGGACACGTGGTCGGTTCGCATCACGCCAAGGTCACGGTGTCGATCGGCTGCGCAACGCACGGTGCGCAAATCCAATTTGCCAACTATGCCGATTTCGTCAAGGCCGCCGACCAAGCGCTTTACACGGCCAAACTGCGCGGCCGCAACCGCTCAGTGCCCTTCGATCGGCAACTGAACAGCGATCGGCAACCGAACACGCCGCTCGCCAAGAGCGGCTAGAACGCCAAGGCACCGCGTCCATACACGAATTAAGTCGTCCTGCGCGGATCTTATGTCTCGATCGACTTGAACCGCGTCACAGTTTTGCGATGCCGTGCATACCTGGCTGTCGCAATTTGGGAACATTCGTTCTGCGGAAATATCACTAGAACATTGACGAGTGCATTGGCTTTTATTGATGAGGCGGAACGATGGCGAGCGACGATAGAAACTCGGGCAACGACGACACCAACTTCAGCTTCGCCGTGCGCGAGCTGCGGCAGGCCAAGGCGGCGCGAACATTGGCGCTCGATCCGGAACCCAAGAAGCCCTCCTACAAAGAGCAGGGCTCGGATCCCTACAATACCTCCGGCAGCTTCGATCGCACCAAGAACTGGACGCGCGTCGGCAGGCGCTAGCAGGCCGCGTTTTTCAACAGCCCGCTAGTCGTCCGGCGATGGATTGTCGCGGCGGTGCGACGCGCGAAACTCACTGTTTGGATACCAGCGCGGAAAGCGCTTGCCGTTTGCGAGGCGCATTCCGACCCGGTAGTCGAGGTTGAGGTCGGTGACCGCGCCGCCGACATCCCAGTCGGTGGAATATTGATCGCTTGGCTGGCGAAAGCGCCGCGCAAAATAATCGTCGATCTGCGCCTTGCCCCACACGGGGCCTCGCGCCGCACTGTCGATGCCTGCCTGTGTATAGAGCACCGGTACGCCGCGGTGGGCGAAGCTGTAGCTGTCGGAACGAAAATATCGCCCGAGCTGGGGTTCAGGTTCGGGATGCGCTTCGCGTCCCTGCAACAGCGCCTCGGCGCGCACTGCCTCCTCCAAATCGCTGTTGCCGTAGCCAAGGATGCTGACATCCCGGGTGCGGCCGCCGTTGATCAACATGTCCACATTGATGACTGCGACGGTTTGGCGCAGCGGCAGAATCGGATTCTCCACGTAGTACTGAGACCCCAAAAGATCGGGCTCCGCCGCCGTCGTGGCGAGAAAAGCGATCGAACGGTCGGGCTTCGGATCGGTGCGCTTGAAGGACTGCGCCAACGCCAGCAGCCCGGCAATGCCGGTCGCGTCATCCACGGCGCCGTTGAAGGTGTTGTGGCCGGCCCGCGCCGCATCGACGCCCAACGAGTCCCAATGGGCGGTGTAGAGGACGAATTCATGTGCCCGGCGCCCCGGCCACAACGCCAGCACGTTTTGCGAATTGAACGAGCGGATCGTATTGTGAAGCGTCGCATCGACGCGGATCCCCAGCGGCACCGCTTTGAATCCCGGGTGCGCCGCCGCCCCCGTCGTCGCGGCGAAATCGATTCCGGCGGCATTGAACAGCGCCCGCGCCGCATCGTTTTGGATCCAGCCTTCGATCGCCGCTCGACCGGCATTCGCATCGGCCGCGGGCGGCTCGAATCGTGCCCCGCTCCAGGTCGTCCGAATCGCATTCCAGCCGAACCCTAAGGCCGCGGCGTCGTGGATGAGCAGTATGCCTTGCGCGCCGTGCCGCGCAGCCTCCTCGACCTTGTAGGCATCGCGGCCATATTCGGTCATGGCGTTGCCCTTGAACACCGTGGGATCATTCGAGGCATATCCCGGATCGTTCGCCAGTACCACCACCGTCTTGCCGTGAACATCGAGATTGGCGTAGTCATTCCACGCATATTCCGGCGCGACGATGCCGTAGCCCACGAACACGAGTTCGCTTTGCGCAATTTTTATTTCCGGCACCGCACGCTTGGTCCAGATCACCATGTCTTTGCCGAATACCAGATTCCGGCTGCCGCTCGGGCCCGTCGCGATCAGCGTGGCATCGGCGCCGGCGCTGATCTGCACCAGGGGGACTTGCTGCACATAGCTCGCGCCGTTGCCGGGCTTCAGGCCCAGCCTGCGAAAATTCTCGATCAGGTAGGCGACCGTTTTGTCCTCTCCCGGCGTCCCGGGTTTGCGCCCCAGAAAATCATCGGAGGCCAACACGCGGACATGGTCGCCGAACGCGGTGTCGTCGATGTCGGTGGAAGGCGGCGGTTCTTTGGGATGCATGCTGCAGGCAGTCAGCCCCGCGACGATCAAAATCGACCAAAGACGCTTAAGTTGCATGGAAGTGCTCGTGACCGCTTAGCTGCGGCGCGGCCAATAGAGCAAAATCACGCCGCATAGGCAAATCCCGGTGGCGAGGTGCGCCCAGCCCCGCCAGGGCGTCAGGCGCGCCTGTCCGAGGAAACTCCCGGCGCTGGCAGCGGTCAAAAGGGAGAAGGATCCCAGGCTGAGTGCCAGACGGGGCATTTCGCGGGGCAGCTCCGGGTGTTCACCCCCCAACACCAGGAACACGATCAGGACGGTCCCAAGGCCGAAAGTGATCGATGCGGCAGATCCCAGGACAATGCCGATCAAAACCGTGAACGGACGCATATCCTCGGGCTCATATACACTTGCTAGGAGGCACGAGCTTCTCTAGCCTTGAGGGGAGTGGGGATCGAAGTTTACAGGAGAACGGCGACGGTGATACTCAAACGGATTCAAGCCACGCGCTCGCGATGGATTACCGGCATCGCAATCTGCGCGAGCGCAGTAGGACTCGCCGCCCTCCTGGGCGCCGCCATGACGCCGCCCGCGGCGGCGCCGGCGGCGGCCGCCACGGTTCTCGCCCCCACCGAACAGGAGAACTACGTCGCCCGGCGGGTCGCCGACATCATTGCGCACGAGCACTACCGCCGGGCGCCGCTCGACGATCATCTCTCGAGCTTGATCCTTGACCGCTATCTCGATGCCATTGATGGCGCGCGCAGTTATTTCTTCGCCAGCGACATTGCGGAATTCGAGAAATATCGCTACGAGCTCGACGATGCCATCAAGACCGGCGACGTCGAACCGGCATTCGTGATTTTCCGCCGCTATCAGCAACGCAGCCGCGAGCGGATGGCCTACGCCATCGATCTGCTCAACAAGAAGCCGGATTTCGAGGTCGACGAGTCGTTCAATTTCGACCGGGAAAAGGAACCCTGGCCCGCGAATGCGGCGGAGATGAACGAATTGTGGCGCAAGCGCGTCAAGAATGACGCGCTCTCGCTGGTAACCGCCGGCAAGCAGT
>Ga0210400_10003951_pt1 | contig 12985 bp, 10 predicted proteins | sample IncBWH26MmetaG_FD_155456 | JGI IMG/M metagenome (GOLD analysis project Ga0210400, IMG submission 155456) | Forest soil microbial communities from Barre Woods Harvard Forest LTER site, Petersham, Massachusetts, United States - Inc-BW-H-26-M | ecosystem: Environmental > Terrestrial > Soil >...
TCATGTCCCCGTCTCGCAATTCAACCGCCTCACGCGAACCGGTCGATGCACCCGAGGGAACCGCGGCCCGGCCGACGGCGCCCGAGTCCAGCACCACATCCGCTTCCACCGTTGGATTACCGCGCGAATCGATGATTTGGCGGCCACGAACATCGACAATCCGACTCATAACAATGATTCCTCAAAAGGTTGTTTCTTAACCGCCCGGTCCAACTCCGCCAGTGTGCGGAGTAGCGATGGCATGCGATCCAGGGGCCACGCATTCGGGCCATCCGACAAGGCCTCGGCAGGATTGGGATGCGTTTCCATGAAGATTCCCGCGACGCCTGCGGCAACCGCGGATCGCGCCAGCACCGGCACAAATTCGCGCTGCCCGCCGGAGGAGTCGCCTTGGCCGCCGGGCAGCTGCACCGAGTGCGTTGCGTCGAATACCACCGGGCATCCGGTGCCGCGCATCACCGCGAGCGAGCGCATGTCCGATACCAGGTTGTTGTAGCCAAAGGAGAATCCACGCTCGCACACCATGATGCGGGTATTGCCGGTCGATCGCGCCTTATCGACCACGTTCTGCATTTCCCAGGGCGATAGAAACTGGCCCTTCTTGATGTTCACCGGCTTGCCCTGTGAACAGGCAGCCACGATAAAGTTCGTTTGCCGGCAGAGGAAAGCCGGCGTCTGCAGAACATCGACTACTGCGGCAACCTCGTCCAATGGCGTGTCTTCGTGCACGTCCGTCAGCACCGGCACGCCGATCTGATCGCGCACCCGCGCCAAGATTTTCAAGCCGCCTTCCAGGCCGGGGCCGCGGAAACTCGAGCGTGAGGATCGATTCGCCTTGTCGAAGGAGGCTTTGAAGACGAAGGGAATCTTCAGCGCGGCGGTCATTTCCTTGAGGCGGCCGGCGACATCCATCACCAAAGCTTCGCTCTCGATGACGCAAGGACCGGCAATCAAGAAAAACGGGCGATCCTGCCCGACCTCGAAGGACGTCAGCTGCATGCGCTCAAGCGCTCATGCGGTGGCGCGGCCCGGCTGCAATGAGGCGCGATATTCGCGTGCCGCTCTGATAAAGCCGGTGAACAGCGGGTGGCCGTCTCGGGGCGTAGAGGTGAACTCCGGATGGAATTGACTGGCCACGAACCAAGGATGGCCGGGCAGCTCGATAAATTCGACCAATCCATCCGCTGAGAAGCCCGAGAAGCGCAATCCCGCCGCGGCCAGCTCGTCCAGGTAGTGATTGTTGAATTCATAGCGGTGCCGATGCCGCTCGAAGATCGATTCCTTGCCGTACAGCGCCCTCGCCAACGATCCGGGCAGCAGCTTGGCTTCCTGGGCGCCGAGCCGCATGCTGCCGCCCAAGTCCGACTTCTCGTCGCGCACCTGCTGGCCGCGCTCCAGATCCTGCCATTCGGTGATCAATGCAATCACCGGATGATTGGTGGCGCGGTCGAACTCGGTGCTGTTGGCGCCTTTCAGCGCCAGCACATTGCGCGCGTATTCGATGATGGCGAGCTGCATCCCGAGGCAAATGCCGAGATAGGGAATGCCGTTTTCGCGCGCATAGCGAATCGCCTGGATTTTTCCCTCGATGCCGCGGTCGCCGAATCCGCCCGGCACCAGGATGGCATCCATTTTTTGCAGCGCCGAAGCGCCCGAGCGCTCGATGTCCTGGGACTCGAAGTAATGAATATTCACACGGGTACGCGTTTTAATGCCGCCGTGCATCAGCGACTCGTTCAAGGAAATATAGGAGTCGCGGATCTGCACGTATTTTCCCACCATGCCGATGTCGACGACGGCCTCGGGATTTTGCCTGGCGGCGACCACCGCCCGCCACTCGGAAAGATCCGTGGGTGGGACGTTCAAGCGCAGCTTGTCGACCACGATGTCGTCCAGGTCCTGCTCGTGCAGCAACATCGGAATTTTGTAAATGTCATCCGCATCGACCGCCGAAATCACCGCGCGTTCTTCGACATTGGTGAACAGGGCAATCTTGCGGCGCTGCTCATCGGGAAGACTCTGCGAACAACGGCACAATAGAACATCGGGCTGAATGCCGATGCCGCGCAGCTCTTTGACGGAATGCTGCGTGGGCTTGGTCTTGATTTCTCCGGCACCGCCCAGGATCGGAACCAGCGTCAAATGCATATACAGCACTTTGTCGCGCCCGAGTTCCACGCCCATCTGGCGAATCGCCTCGAGAAACGGCAGCGATTCGATGTCGCCGACCGTACCGCCGATCTCCACCATGCAGACGTCCGAATCCCCCGCACCCATGCGAATTCGGTGCTTGATTTCATCCGTGATATGCGGAATGACTTGGACGGTCGCGCCTAAATAGTCGCCGCGCCGCTCTTTCGCGATCACGCGCTCGTAAATTCGGCCCGTCGTGAAATTGCTGTTGCGCCCCGTGGTGGTGCGCACAAAGCGCTCATAGTGGCCCAGATCCAAGTCGGTCTCGGTGCCGTCGGCCGTGACGAATACCTCGCCGTGCTGAAACGGGCTCATGGTGCCGGGATCGACGTTGATGTACGGATCCAGCTTGACCATGCTGATTTTGAGGCCCCGTGCTTCGAGAATGGCCCCCAGAGAGGCTGAAGCAATGCCTTTGCCCAGCGAGGAAACCACGCCGCCGGTGACAAAAACGAATCGATTCATAGTGAGTCACCGCCGATTAAACGTTTGCGTCCGCCCCACCATGAGCGGTTAGTCAAACGAAGCCAATGGGAACAATGGGAATTCGACGGGAGTTCAGATTAGCAGATCGGCGCGTGCCCGACAAATCCAATTAGGTCACGAGGGGGGCATTGTTCCACGCCAACCTGAACCCCGGCGCGTCTGCGGCCGCGCACCAGCCCGCATCCAGCCACAAATCGGCAACGGCGACTAATTCGTCGCCCGCAAACACCAGCGGCAGGGCATCGCGCATCCACGGCAGCACGCCCAGCGACTGACACAGATGCTGCACGGTTTGCGTTTTAGCCAAGGGCGCCGGCCTCAAGGTTTCACCTCCGTCACGCCGTCGCACGATGAGGGCGGCCGGCAACCGCTGCGCGTCAATGCCGCCGCGCTGCGCGATCCAGGTCAAATTTCCGAGCCGCGGCCCCAACTCGAGCGGCGTCCCCAATGCGCTAGGCCAAGGCGTTGCATCGGGCAGTCGCGGCGGGTCGGCTTCGGTAAAAAATAGTCTTTGTCGATAACGCCGCAGTGCGTTGCTGCCCCACACGACGGCGGGTTGATGGTCGGCCTCCGCATCGAATATCTGTCGCAGCGCTTCGAGGAGACGTGCCGTGGATGGCGCCTCCAGCCCGGCTTGGCTCAACCACAACCGCACCGCATTGATGCGCTTCAACGGCGACAGCGCCCTCAAGGCCGGGACCGACAGCGCATCGCCGTCGCGCAGACGCGCTACGTCGGCGCCGGCCGCCATCTCCAGAAGCTGCTGCGCCTCCGCCATGTGACGCGCCGCGCGCGACAGCGCGATTGCCGCCCCCGGCCAACGCTTCTCGATCAGCGGCCAAACGACGGTGCGCAAGTAAACCCGGTCAAATCGCAAGTCCTCGTTCATCGGATCGATCGATCCGGCCAGATGCGCGCCGAACCGCTGCAGCTCGCTGTGCGCCACGTCGAGCAGCGGACGCACGTGCCAGCCACGCCCAAACGGGCGGCAGATCGGCATTGCCGACATGCCCTTGACGCCCGCGCCGCGCAGCGCCTGCAGCAGCAGGGTCTCGGCTTGATCCTCGCGATGATGCGCCGTCAGCAGGCACTCGCGCGGCTGCATTTCGGCCTCGAGCGCCGCGTAGCGCGCATCGCGCGCCGCCGCTTCAATCGATGGTGCGAATTTTTGTTCCACTTCGACGGCAATGATCCGCAATGGAATGCCGAGGAGATCGCACAGCCGCTTGCAGCCTTCTCGGAACTCGGCGGCCGCCGCCTGCAAGCCGTGATCGATGTGCACCGCGCGCAGCGGCAGTGCGCGAAAGTCTTGGCCGAGCGCCGCGGCGGCGCTCAACAGCGCGGCCGAATCAGGACCGCCGCTCAAGGCCACCACCAGGGCGCTGGCTTCCAGCGGTACGGAGGCCTCGAGCACTGCGTGCAAGGCTGCCGCGGAAAAGCTCAAAGACAGGCCCTCAAAGGCAGGACCCTTGATTCAACCGTCGCGAAACGCGCCGAATCCGCGCAGGCGCGCCTGTCGCGCATCCAGCAGCTGTGTGATCGGTTGATTGCGCAGTTCCGCTAGGTTTTTGACGATGCTCTGCTTCATCGTTTCGGCCATCAGCTGCGGATCGCGATGCGCTCCGCCGTGAGGTTCCTTGAGAATTTCATCGACCAGCCCGAGCTTGTAAAGACGTTCCGCCGTGCCGCCCATCGCCTCGGCGGCGATCTCTTTCTTTTCGGTGCTCTTCCACAGAATCGACGCGCAGGCTTCCGGGGTAATTACCGAATAAACGCTGAACTGCAGCATGACCAAATGGTCGCAGACCCCGATGGCAAGCGCGCCCCCGGAACCGCCCTCGCCGATGACGATACTCAACACCGGCGCGGCCAGATGCGACATTTCGAACAAGTTGCGCGCGATGGCTTCACTCTGGCCGCGCTCCTCGGACCCAATGCCGGGATACGCTCCCGGGGTGTCGATCAGGGTAATGACAGGAATGCGGAATCGTTCGGCCATTTTCATCAGGCGCAACGCCTTGCGATATCCTTCCGGCTTGGGCATGCCGTAGTTGCGCCTGACCCGCTCCTTGGTATCCCGCCCTTTCTGGTGACCGATCAACATTACGGGCATGCCTTCGATCCGCGCCAGACCGCCGACAATCGCCAGATCGTCGCTGTACATGCGATCGCCGTGCAATTCATGCCAGTCGCTGCAGATCATCGAGACATAGTCCAGCGTATAGGGACGCTGCGGATGTCGCGCCAGCTCGGTGATCTGCCAGGGCGAGAGATTGGCGAAGATGCTGGTGGTGAGCGCTCTGCTCTTCGATTGCAGCCGCTTGATCTCTTCGGTGATATTGACGCTGGCATCGCCGCCGATAAATTTGAGCTCCTCGATCTTGGCCTCGAGCTCCGCGATCGGTTGTTCAAATTCAAGAAAATTCATCGCCATGAAGAAGTTTCCTCGCCGCGAACGTCATTTCGCGGACCATACACTAAATACCACCCGTCGCGCCCGACAAGCGCCGATAGCCGGTCCAATAGCTCGCGGGTCGGCCGCACCGTCCAGGCATCGGACAGATTGACCTTGCCGCTGTAGTCGGGGCGATTGATCGCCACACTCACGCCGCAGGGCCCCCGCAGGTAGGGCTTCAGCATTTGTTCGAAACGGGTCATGCCCGACGGGCCGTCGAATTCCGCGGGCCAGCGCAGCCAGAGGCGACGCGCAAAGCGTTCGCGCGCCCGGTCGATGTCCATCAAGGACTTGCCCTGCAGGCGCCAGGCTTCGATGAAGTCATCGAAACGCAGCGTGCCGTCGATGATCAGAATGGCGTCTTTGACCACGATATCGCGATGTTGTTGGAAAACTTCCTCGTACAGGCTGACCTCGAGGCGCGCGCTGCGATCATCCAAAATCAAGGTTACCCGATTGGGCCGACGCCGGATCTCCAGCACGAGGCCCGCCACGGTCGCCGGTTTGCCGGCCGACCAATTGCGGGCCCCCTCCACGGCTGGCGGCGGTTTGGGGCCGCCGACATCGGCCAGCCGCGAGCTCACCAAGAATTTCAAATCCGGCTCGTACGGCGTGATGGGATGGCCGCTCAAGAACAGCCCTAAGGTTTCGCGCTCGCCGGCCAAACGCTCCGCCTCCGACCAGTCCGCCACCGCGGTGTTCTCGGCGGTGCTCAATCCAAACAGATCGACCTGGCCCACGCTGATGGCGCGCGAGTTCTGCTCGCCTAAGTGCATGGCGCGTTCGAGTTCCGCGGTTAGCGATGCGCGATTGGGCCCGATCAGATCCAAGCTGCCCGAACGAATCAGAGCTTCCAAGACGCGCTTGTTCACCCTGGCCAAATCGATGCGCCGGCACAGGTCCGGCAGACTCTTGAAGGGGCCGTTTCTTTCCCGCTCCTCAATGATGGCCTCGACCGCGGAAGCGCCCACGCCCTTGATGGCCCCCATGCCGTAGCGAATGCTGTCGGGGCCGGCGACGCGAAATGCATAGACCGAAGCGTTCACATCGGGCGGTAGCACTTTCAGGCTCATGCCCGTGCATTCATCGAACAAGGTGACGACTTTTTCCGTCTTGTCCATGTCCGAGGACAGCACCGCCGCCATGTACGCCGCCGGATAGTGCGCCTTGAGCCAGGCGGTTTGATACGACAGCAAGGCGTACGCCGCGGAGTGGGACTTGTTGAATCCGTAGCCGGCGAATTTCTCCATGAGATCGAAAATGTGCGTCGCCTGCGCGTCGCGCACGCCGCGCGCCACGGCGCCGCTGACGAAAACGGAGCGTTGCTTCGCCATCTCTTCAGGCTTCTTTTTGCCCATGGCGCGGCGCAGGAGATCAGCGCCGCCGAGCGTGTAGCCGGCGAGAATCTGCGCAATCTGCATGACCTGCTCTTGGTACAGGATCACGCCGTAGGTTGCCTGCAGAACGGGCTTCAAATCCGGGTGCAGATAATCGACGGTCGCACCGGTGGTATCGTGCTTGCGCGCGATGAAATCCTCGACCATGCCGGATTGCAGCGGGCCGGGCCGGAACAGCGCCACCAGCGCCACGATGTCGCCGAATCGATCGGGCTGCAGCCGCCGGATCAGGTCTTTCATGCCGCGCGATTCGAGCTGGAAGACGGCCGTCGTCTTGGTGCTCTTGAGGAGCGCGTAAGTCGCGGCATCGTCCATCGGCAAGGCGTTCATGACCAGGGGCGCTTCGCCGGCCGCCGCACGCTGCGCATTGATGTCGCGCACCACCCAATCGATGATGGTGAGCGTTCGCAGTCCGAGAAAATCGAATTTGACCAGGCCCGCGGCCTCAACGTCGTCCTTGTCGAACTGCGTGACCGGCGCGCTGCCGCCCTCTTCGCAGTAGAGCGGCGTGAAGTCCGTCAAGATCGAGGGCGCGATGACGACTCCGCCGGCATGCGTGCCGGCGTTGCGCGCCAGCCCCTCGAGCGTGCGTGCAAGATCGATCAGCTCGCGTACTTCGGTTTCGCCCTCGTACAAACGCCGGAGCTCCTCTTCCTGCTCGAGCGCCTTGTCGAGCGTCATGCCGATTTCCAGTGGAATCAGCTTGGCGATCTTGTCCACGTAGCCGTAGGGGTGGCCGAGGACGCGGCCGACGTCGCGCACCACGGCTTTGGCGGCCAGGGTGCCATAGGTGATGATTTGCGACACGCGGTCGCGCCCGTACTTGTTGGCCACATATTCAATGACCCGATCGCGCCCCTCCATGCAAAAGTCGACGTCGAAGTCCGGCATCGAGACGCGCTCCGGATTCAGGAATCGCTCGAACAACAGGTCATGTTCGATGGGATCGAGATCGGTGATACCCAGCGCATAGGCGACCAGCGATCCGGCGCCCGAACCGCGGCCGGGGCCCACGGGCACGCCATTCTCGCGCGCCCAACGAATGAAATCGGCGACGATCAAAAAGTAGCCGGCAAATCCCATGGCGCAAATGACGCCCAGTTCAAGATCCAGGCGCGCCTCATAGGCGGCGTTCGCCGAGGAGCCGGGCGGCGCCGGCGATGCGCCCGGCAGTGCCGTCGATGCGCCCCGCAGTGCCGTCGATGCGCCCCGCAGTGCCGTCGATGCGCCCTGCAGTGCCGTCGAGGCCGCAAGGCGCGCTTGCAACCCGCGCCGGGATTCCTCGCGCAGAAAATCTTCGGTGCTCGAGCCGCTCGGCACCGGATAGGCCGGCAACATCGAGGCGCCCAGGCGAATCTCGAGCGAACATCGTTTGGCAATCTCAATCGTATTGGCCAGAAGTTCGGGCGCGTCCTGAAACAGCTGCAGCATCTCGGCCGGCGATTTCAAGTATTGTTCTTCGGAGTAGCGGCGCGGCCGGCTTGCATCCGCGAGCTGCGCGCCGTCGTGAATGCAGACTCGCGCTTCATGCGCTTCGAACTCCGCGCGCGTCAAGAAACGCACGTCATTCGTTGCGACCGCGCCGACGCCGCGCAGCTGGGCCAGTTCCATCGCCGCTTCCGAGCAGACTTGCTCACCGGCGCGGCCGGTTCGTTGCACCTCGAGGTAGAAACGATCGCCGCAAACCCCAAGCCAGCGCGTAAGACAGCGCTCAGCCTCCTCGTCGCGGCCTCGCGCAAACGCTTGACCGATGTCCCCCTCAAATCCTCCCGAGAGTACGATCAATCCCTGCAGCGCCTCGCGGCTCAACCAGCTGCGCTCCAGCATCGGCGGGCCACGATGTTGACCCTCGAGATACGAACGGGTCACCAGCTGGGTCAGATGCCGATAGCCCACGAGATTCTGGCAGAGGAAAACGATGCGCGACGGCGGCGCACGCTCGAGCGGTTCTCGAATCCACGCATCCACGCCGATCAGGGGCTTCACGCCGGCCGCTTGCGCTTCCTTGTAGAACTTCACCATGGCGAACAGGTTGCTTTGATCGGTGAGCGCAATGGCGGGCATCCCCGCAGCCGCAACCGCGGCCATCAAGTCCGGAACGCGCACGATCCCGTCGACCAGCGAGTACTCGGTGTGCAATCGCAGGTGAACGAATCTCGTCAAGGTTCGCACCGCAGGGCGAGGCGCACGGGCTCGAAGGAGCGCCGGTGCAGCGGACAGGGCCCGTGTAAACTCAACAGGCGCTGATGATCGGGAGTCGCATAGCCTTTGTGACTTGCGAAACAATATGCAGGATACACAGTATCCATTTGATTCATATAGCTATCCCTTGCCGTCTTCGCCAGAATCGACGCAGCGCTGATAGCGGGTTCCGTGACATCGCCATCAATGATGGCACGCGCCGTCAACACCTTGCCCAATCCTTGCAAATTGGGAAGCTGGTTGCCATCCACCAGCAGGTGATCAGGCGTCAGCGTCATGGCCAGCAAGGCACGGCGCATCGCCAGAAACGTGGCCTGCAAAATATTCAGCGCGTCGATTTCAACCTGGTCCGCCCAGCCGATGCCGAAACAAAGCGCTTCGCGCCGGATTTCGATGTTGAGGCGCGATCGTTCCTCTGGGCTCAACGATTTTGAATCGGCGACACCCTCGATGGGTCTGCGCGGCCGTAAAATGACCGCCGCGGCAACCACGGGTCCAGCCAGAGGACCGCGACCCGCCTCGTCAATGCCTGCAACCCGCCTCACGAGGACGCCGCCGGCCGGCGGGCGCTCAACAGATCCAGAATGGCTTGTGCCGCCCGGGTCCCCGCACCACGGCGCAACTCGGCGTGAATTCGCGCGAACTCGTGTTCCAAGGCGGTACGCCGTTCGGTATCGTCAAGCCACATCAAGAGCTCTGCTCCGATCGACTCGGGGACTATTTGGTCCTGAAAATATTCGCCGACGACGCGCCGATCCGCAAGTAGATTTGGTTGTGCAAAAAACTTCGATTTGACCAGATTGAGGCGGGTGAGCATCCAAGCCGTGATCGCGCCCAGGCGGTATACGACCACCATGGGCCGTTTGCACAGGGCCGCCTCCAAGCTTGCGGTACCCGACGCCACCAGAACGACATTGGCGGCGCTCAAGGCGGTCGTGGCTTGGCCCTCGATCAATTGGACCTCGATATTCGGCGCGTCGCGCTTCAGCACCCGGGAAAAGATCTGCCGCGTCGCAGCGCTTGCCATCGGCGCAATGAATTTGAGATCGGGCCTCTGGCCTGCCAGCCAGCGCACGGTCGCGGCAAAGTCGGCAGCCAAGCGGGCGACTTCGCCGCGCCGGCTTCCCGGCAAGAGCGCGACCACGCTGGCCTGTTGGTTCAGCCCCAGCGTGCGCCGCGCCGACTCGCGGTCGACGATTTCCGGAATGGCATCCGCCAGGGGATGGCCGACGAACTCCGCGCGAATGCCGTGCTCATCGTAAAAGCGCTTTTCGAAGGGCAGCAAGCAGAGCACGAGATCCACCGATTCGCGAATGCTGCGCGCGCGGCCTTGGCGCCACGCCCACACCTGAGGGCTGACATATTGCACCGTCGGGATGCCCGCTGCATGCAGGCGGCGCGCCACTCTCAAATTCGTATCCGGCGCATCGATGCCGACAAAAACGTCCGGCCGCTCCGCCAGGAACATCCGCTTGATGCGGGCGAGCAGCTTTGCGAGCCGCGGCAAATCGCGCAGCACGTCGAACAGCCCCATGACCGCCAGGGATTCGGCCGGCTCCCAGCTCTCGCATCCCGCAGCCTGCATTTTGGGTCCGGCCACACCGAAAAATTCGATGTCAGGCGCACGCCGGCGCAAGGCATGGATCAGGTCGGCACCCAACGTATCGCCTGAGGCTTCACCGGCCAAAAGCCCCACTCGCAGCGGCACGGGCATACTTAACGAACGATGCTGCGTGAGCTGTGCTTGATGAATTCGACGAAGGGCACGATTTCCGGCTGCGTCGCCGCCGCCTTTTCGAGCTCCTCGATGGCCGCCTGCAGTTTGAGACCGGACCGGTACAACAAACGATAGGCGCGGCGAATATTCAGGATTTGTCCGGCGCTGAAACCGCGGCGCTGCAGTCCGATGGCATTGACACTATGCGGTACGGCCGGGCGGCCCACGGCCATGATGTAGGGAGGCACATCGCGGGTCACGGCGGCGTTGTGCGCAAGGAAACTATACGCGCCTATCTTGGTGTATTGGTGAACTGCGGACAAGCCGCCCATCGTGACCCAGTCGCCCACCTCGACGTGGCCGCCGAGCGTCGCGCAGTTCGCCATCACGATCTGATCGCCCAACTGACAATCATGCGCCACGTGCGAATACGCCATCAGTAGATTGTCGTTGCCGATGCGCGTCACGCCCTTGTCGTGCGTCGTGCCGCGATTCACGGTGACGGACTCACGAAACACATTGCGGTCGCCGATCTCGAGGCGAGTCGGCTCGCCGTTGTATTTCTTGTCCTGCGGCGCATCCCCCAGCGAGGCAAACTGGAAAATCTTGTTGTTGGCGCCGATGCGCGTCGGGCCGTTGATCACGGCGTGCGGGCCAACCCAGCACCCTGAGCCGATGACGACATCGGCACCGATGACCGTGAATGGCCCAATTTCAACGTCAGCAGCGATGTGTGCTTGCGGCGATACCACCGCCCGCGGGTCGATCATCCGGCCGCTCCTGCCCGCGGCGCCTTGGTCTCGGGCGCGACCATGATTTCCGCCGACGCCACTTCCTTGCCGTCGACTTGCGCCAGACAACCGAACTTCCAAATACCCTTGAAGGAGCGCTTCAATTCGACCCGCAGCATCAGCTGATCGCCGGGCTCGACGGGTATGCGGAATCGCGCATTGTCGATCGCGACAAAGTAGAAACGCGTGTTGATGTCGGGCACGACTTTGGCGGTCTTGAACGCCAGAATACCGGCGGCCTGCGCCAGGGCCTCAATGATGAGAACACCCGGCATCACCGGCCGGTGCGGGAAATGTCCCTGAAAGAAAGGCTCGTTGACCGTGACGTTCTTGAGCGCCACGCAGTGTTGTCCCGCGACGCATTCCAAGACCCGATCAACCAACAAGAAGGGATATCGATGCGGCAACTGCCGCATGATCGCTGCAATATCCAATCTATCCGACTCCGACATCATTTCTCCTATGAATCCAGCCGCCGCAAATGCGCGACCATGCGCCGCCACAGTCTCGTCTCCACGGTCGGCATGCCGCTCGAATAGCTGCCTGCCTGTTTGATCGAGGCACTGACCAAACTGCATCCGGTAACGACGACATCGTCGGCGATGGTCAAATGACCCGCAAAACCCACCATACCGCCGATCATGCAGCGCTGCCCGATCACCGTGCTGCCGGATATGCCGGTGCAGGCCGCGATGGCCGTATGAGCGCCGATGACGACGTTGTGACCTACCTGGATCTGATTGTCCAGTTTGACCCCGTCCTCGACAACCGTATCGTCGATCGCGCCCCGATCGATGGTGGTGTTCGCCCCGATCTCCACGTCGTCGCCGATTCGCACGCTGCCCACTTGCGGCACTTTTACCCAAGATCCCGCGTTCTGTGCAAAGCCGAATCCGTCCGCCCCCACCACCGCGCCTGCGTGCAGGAGGCAGCGCTGTCCCAAGGTCACGCCCGGGTATAAGTTTACCCGCGACACCAGAACGGAGTCGGCTCCGATACGGGCGCCCCGCTGGACAACGCAGCCGGGACCGAGCGCGACGCGCTCGCCGATCTCGGCATCCTCTTCCACCACCACCAATGGGCCGATGCTTGCGGAGGCGGCGGTGCGCGCCCGGCTGCTGACGACGGCGCTCGGGTGGATCCCCGGCGTGAGGCTCACCTGCGGATGCATGAGCGTGGCAATGCGGGCATAGGCCAGATAGGGATTCGGATGGATCAATGCCGCGACGGGACTGTGCGCCGCATCCTCCGCGCTCACCACGACGGCGGTCGCTCTCGTCGTCTCCAATTGTCTGCGGTAGCGCGAGTTCGCCAGGAAGCTCAAACTCCCGGATTCCGCCCGCGACAGCGTCGCGACGCTTCGCACCTTGAGGTCGGGCTCACCGCGCAGCGTGAGCCCGAAGCGCACCGCCAACTCTCCCAGACTGAATTCTTCCTGCACCTAAGCACTCCTTAAGTGCGCTAGGTGAGGGCTTACTTGGCGCCCGGAGGCTTCGCCGGTGCGGCCGCCGGCTTCGGCACGCTCGCGGGCTTCGACTTCAGTACTTCCAATACCTGCGCCGTGATATCCAGCTGCGGCTTGTTGTAGAAGACGCCCTCGCCCAGCACCAGGTCAAACCCTTGAGCGCCCGAGTAGGTGCGGATCTCCTCCAGCAAGTAGCGTTGCACTTTGCCGAGTTCCTCGTTCTTCCGGGTCGACAGGTCATCTTGGAATTCGCCGCCCTTTCGCGAGAATTCGCGCTGT
>Ga0210400_10003953_pt1 | contig 12982 bp, 9 predicted proteins | sample IncBWH26MmetaG_FD_155456 | JGI IMG/M metagenome (GOLD analysis project Ga0210400, IMG submission 155456) | Forest soil microbial communities from Barre Woods Harvard Forest LTER site, Petersham, Massachusetts, United States - Inc-BW-H-26-M | ecosystem: Environmental > Terrestrial > Soil >...
GCTGATTTTTGTCGCGAAGGTTGAGCTGGCGTGTTGAAGCGCACGCATGGTGGGGGCGTGGACGCCTACGTTGAGAGTTTCGAGTCGATAGAGATTGCGGGCGGGATTTAGCAGGCGGTCGATTGCGTCGGCGTCGCTGCATTGCGATTCGGTCTGGCCGATTACGGCGCGGTACGCTTCGGCCATTACGCGCGGAGCGTTGGGAGAATAGTCGACTAGCTTCGACGTTTTTCCCGCTAGCTTAGCGTCGAATTCCTGCGCGAACGCCTCACCCGCGGAATTGGCGTAATTCCCATTCTGATCTGAGCGGTCGGCCCATTCGGGCATTTCTTCCAGCGGCTCGGTGCCGAAGCGATCGAAAAATTGCGGGTCGATGGCGCGGACCTGCGCGACCATTTCACCGATCACGGCGCGAGCTTCGCTCGGCGTGTCGGATGCAGCGCTCATGCGCCAGAGACGATGAAGCACGATGCCGGAAACCGTGTGCACCATCGTGGTAAACGCCGCGAGCGGGAGAACATAGCGAGCGATTTCGATGGCGCGCTTTTCGGCAGAGCGCTCAATTTTCTGGATGCGCTTGGGGTGGGACATGGGGCTGACGTGCCAGATGTCGCTAAGGATCTCGCGGGCATCGGTGACGAGGAGCGCAGAAAGCTCACGGTAATGCTGCCACGCGCGGGCGATGGCATGTTCGTAGATCGTGCGGCTCGCGGCGTCGAAAAAAAGCGACTCGGGAGGGATGTAGGCTTGTGCGCGGTCGAGGCGGACGTAGCGCTGGCTCTGTTGCTCGGAATTGTAGAAGGGATGCGCGTGAAGAAAAGACCACACGAATTGGCGGGAGATATTTTCCAGCCCGAATTCGAAATGCGCATGTTGATAGACGGTGTGATGGCCGCTGTAAAAGGTGGCGGCGCCGATGTTGAGGCGCTGCTTGTCCGTGATTTCTTCCGGGCCGATCAGGCGCGGCGCGTAGCACGTGCGAGCCGCGGCAATGGCGGAGTCGAACGGATGCGCCCAAGCGTTCCGGAGCGTGACACGGGGAGAAGCGGTCTCAACTAGCTCGCCGGGGAGCGGATTTTCAAACATGCGGGATTGCGCGGCCACTATGGAGAGAATTTAACACACGAGGACGCGGAGAACACCAAGAAGAGGAACGAGTGTAGTTTGAATTTGACGCGAGAGTAGCAGGGGCGCAGCGTACTGCGCCCTGCGAAGAACACTTTTACTTCTTGGCGGCGGTGGCTTTGGCTGCGGCGTCTGCGTATTTCTTCGTGAAGCGCTCGACGCGGCCAGCGGTATCCACGAGCTTTTGCTTGCCGGTGAAGAAAGGATGGCAACTCGAGCAGATTTCGACCCGCAGCATCTCGCCCTTGATGGTCGAGCGAGTCTGGAACGTGCTGCCGCAGGCGCAATGCACCGTCACTTGATGATAGTCGGGGTGAATACCGGGTTTCATGAGGCTCCATTCTGTCGCGTCCGGTCTGCACGGCAGGCCGGGCAAGAGCCCAACCACTACAGCCGCGTCGCTAGGTCGCGAAGCAATCCTTAATGATACGCGAACATTAGATGAAAGCAAAACGAAGGAAGCGTCAGGAATCTTGACCGCAGGCTGGGTTAGCCTTTGCGCGCACGCCATTCTTCGACGGTGATTTCCCAGATTTCCGAAGGAAAGCGGCCCGAGACGTAGTCGCGCTCTTCGGTTGCGACCAGGCGCATGCCCTGCTTTTCGGAGATGCGGCGCGAGGCAACATTGCCAAGGGCTTTGGGGGCGCGAAGAACGGGAAAATTGAGAGTGTTGAACCAGAAATCGGTTACCACTTTGCAGGCTTCCGTCATCAGGCCTTGGCCTCGCCACGCTGGGCTGAGCCAGAAACCCCGATTTTCATTTTCTTTTTTGCTCAGATCGATGCTGCCGATGATTTGGTCGGGATTGGATTTAAGGCGCAGCGTCCAATGCCACGCTTCGCCGCGTTCTTCCGCCGGAAGCGCCACGTTGCGAATGAAATGCAGGGCCCCGTCTGCCGGATAGGGCCAGGGTACCTGCGCAGCCAGATAGCGCACGATCTCCCAATGCGGAAAGAGTGCCTGAATCTGTTCGGCATCGGCGATCTCGAGGGGTCTCAATAGGAGGCGTGGCGTCTCGAGGGCAGGAGTCATGGTGTTTGCCATTGCGGACGGCTGCGGATTTGTCCGCGCTTGCCTTCAGAGTTTACACCTCTCCGCAGCGGCGAATCTGTCGAGAACTGCCTCGCCGCTTCGGCAAAGTGGACGGCTGGCGTATCCGAATGCTGTTGAGCCCGCGCCAAAAAAAGCGGCGTCGTCTGAAGATTATTTTCGTATGACGCGATAACTGGCGTTCGCGTTTGAGCGCCTCAACAATGCAATCAGAAAGGCAAAGCTCCAAGTACCGATCGCCGCGGAGCTCCCGCTCGAAGATGCGACTGAGGCGCACCGCCGCATCGAGCAGGGCCACGTGCTGGGGAAATTGTGCTTCGTGTACGGTAAAGCCGGCGCGAGGAACTTTCGCCACGCTCAGCACACCTCTGTTGTGACAGGGAAAAAGGGAAAAATCTGGCGGAGAGGGGGGGATTCGAACCCCCGGTAGGAGTTTTAGCCCCTACAACGGTTTAGCAAATTCCCGATTCCACCCGCTGTTGTTCGGAATCAATAGGTTACGTTCGGATGAGTTGCCTCATTGTTGGGCAAAGAGCCGCTGTTCGGGAGCAATTGTGCAGCTATTGTGCAACCAGAATTTCAACGGTTTATCATGCCGATGTACGCCCATCAGGAGACCAATGTCGCAGTCGGCAAAACAGGATTAGCTTCTGGCCTGGTGCTGAAAGCCCTCGAGAATGGCTACCGCTGCCAGTTCGTTCGCGCTCAAGATTTACTCGACGAGATGTATGCTTCTCTCGCCGACCGTTCCTCGCGCCGACTGGTAAAGCATCTGGCTCGCCTGCACATTCTTTGCATCGATGAACGAATTTGGCATCGTCCATCCGCACAAGGGCGCCCGTAGGTGCGTTCATCTTGACCCTTGACAGCCCGAGGCGTCCCAAAGAATGAAAACGGGAACGAAGCGAAACGAAGTCCAGTGAAGCTTCGTTCCTGCTGGCCGTTTTTTCGGAACAGGGGGCTTGGTGGTGGCTCGGCCTTGCGGATCGCGCAGCGGGGGCCCTTGAATGTGGACGGTGTGGCAGTGAGTGGCGGAGACGGCTCAGGAGCGCTTCCGCCATGGGCCGATTACCCAGGAAGTTGGGCCATTCGTCATAGCTGAAATTCGCGGTGATGCAACGTGGCGCTACTGGGTCATTTCTGGTGAGCGCTGAAGTCCTTTGGCAGCGGAAAGTGACTTGGCCATCGGTGAGGGAGGCTAGGCGATTTGGTTTCTGAATGTGACGCCAGCTATGAACGCAAGCATGTTCCATGCCTCGATTTATTGTTGGCAGAGGACTATTCATCGAAATCCTGATTGAGCCATTTAGGCATTAACTCCTGTAGTTGGCTGCGACTGAACGCAGCGCGGCCAAGGGGAATTCGGCCGAACCGGAACTTGGTTTCTGTGATCGGCAAGGTAGCGATGGATGTACGAGATGACCACGGATCCCTCGCCAACTGCTGACGCAACGCGCTTGATGGAGTTTGCGCGCGCATCTCCAACCGCATAGATGCCCGGCATACTGGTCGAGTATGGGCTTTCCTCGAATCCATCAGTACCTCCCGTCAGGATAAAGCCTTTCTTGTCGAGCTGAACTGTGCCAAATAACCAGCCCGTGTTCGGTTCAGCGCCGATCATCACAAAGACAGTGGAGATGTTCCTCGCAGTACGCTCACCTGTATCCAAGTTGACCCAGGTCACCCTCTCAAGGGACGGATCTCCCTCCAATGCAACAATCTCAGATTCTGTGTGGACGCTTATTCGGCTCGAGCTCTCGATACGGGAAACCAAATACTGCGACATCGTTTCCGCGAAGGAGGGTCGACGCACAACATGATGCACATGCTTTGCGATACCCGATAGAAACAACGATGCCTGTCCGGCGGAGTTACCGCCGCCTACAACGATAACCTCCTGGTCTCGGCATAACACGGACTCCATCGCGGTAGCAGCGTAGTAAAGGCCACGATTCTCATATTTCAGGTAATTTGCGACAGCGAGCTTACGATATTGAGCGCCAGACGCCACTACAACAGTGCGCGCGCATACCTGGTGACCTCCTTCCAGCGTTAGTTTGTGAATTCCGTCTAGTTGGTCGATAGTTGTGACGTCACGAGAGATGGCAAAATGCACACCGAACTTGAGTGCCTGCAGCTGAGCACGACTTGCGAGCTGTTGACCGCTGATGCCAGCAGGAAATCCCAGATAATTCTCTATCTTCGAACTCGCTCCCGCCTGTCCTCCAGGTGCTATCCCTTCTATGACTGTCGTACAAAGTCCTTCGGAGGCTGCATAGACCGCGGCCGCGAGTCCTGCGGGACCTGCTCCGACGACGGCCACATCGCAGATCATCTCGGGATTCGGCAGTTCGGTGATGCCCAGCTCATCTGCCAGCTCGGGAATGGACGGTCGTCTCATGATTCGCCCGTCAGAGAGTATGACTGCCGGCAGCAGTGCGCTATCGTGGTCAGCGCCCTCTGCAGGTACGTTTACGATTCTGTGCGGATAGTTGTTGCGCACGAAGAAGCGCTGAAGAAGCATCATCTGGTCGTCGCCGGCCGTTCCTTTCAGAACCACCCCGCTTGAAGCCGTCTTGACAATGCCAATCCGACGCCAGATACACGCCGCCACAATCACATTTGCTATGTCTCCCTCTGCGCGCATCAATCGCTTGAGTTGTGTGCCTGATATGCGAAGTAAGGTGCTCGGCACCACGGTTCGTGCTTCGACCACTGCGCCCTGGGAGTTGAGGAGGTTGAATTCTCCGGTGAAGTTATGTTTGTGGTGCCGAGCATAGACCTTGGCGTCCCCCTGCGTTGAAGGAACGAAGATGTCTACTTCGCCTTCGAGAACAACGAACATATCGATCCTGCGGTCACCATGGGTATACAACAGCGAATCAGCAGGAAAGGATTCACGGTTCCCATAGGCTCGAAGTCTCTCGACCATCTCTTCGGTCAACTCTGGGAAAGCCAGCTCCCAGCGAAAGTCGGATCCGAGCAACTTGAGAAAAGTATCCGCGATTGTTTCAACGGAGTTGCCGAGTGCGATTTGGTGATTCTCATTTTCCATATCGGTGTCTCAATGCGTGACTTTTTTCAACTACGCTACTGATCGCACGAGCTAAAACCATCGTGCGATCAGTAGGGATCAGGCTTTGACTGCCCCGTTGTAGAACGGATAATCCGTGTAACCCTTTGCCTCGAAAGTGTAGAACGTGTCGCGATCATAAGACGCGAGCGGAAGCTCTTGTCGGATGCGCCTTGGAAGATCAGGATTCGAAACGAAGTAACGACCGAACGATATTGCGTCAGCGTCCCCCTGCTCTATAGCTGCCGCCGCACTCTCCGGCTCAAAGCCACCGTTTGCGATGATCTTCCCCTTGAAGATCTTTCGTGCCCGTTGCGTGGCCACCGGAGGCTGGTCTTCCTTAATTATGAGGGACCCGCTCATACGGGGCTCGATGATATGCAGGTAAGCAAGACCGAATCGATTTAGAGCTTCAGCAACATGGGCATGTAACGCTTCTGGGTCGGAATCGGACATCGCGTTGAACGTTCCGTTTGGAGTGACGCGCACTCCTACTCGGTCGTTGGTCCAGGCGGAAACCATTGCCTCGACGACCTCAAAGAGGAGACGGGCTCGATTTTCTATGGAACCGCCATACTCGTCGGTTCGCTTATTGCTGCCGTCCTGAAGAAACTGGTCAATAAGATACCCGTTGCCTGCATGGAGCTCGACACCATCGAACCCAGCTGATTTCGCACGTTGGACGGCCTTGCCATACTCTTCCAGAACGCCAGGAATGTCAGATTTCTCAAGAGCGCGATGTGGGGAGGGCTGTATCCAACCAGTGGGCGTAGAGATGAGACGAGATGGATTTTGCCAGTATTCGGGGTCCACTGAAGCTGAAACAGGTGTCGCTCCTCCAGTGAGCGAGACATGAGAGAAGCGCCCTGGGTGCCACAGTTGCGCGAAGATATGACCGCCCTTCGCATGAACGGCATCGACGATCTTCTTCCATCCGTCGACCTGCGCATCTGAGTACATGCCAGGTGCACCATGCCATCCGCGAGTGGCGAGACTAAGTTGTGCGGCCTCGGTAATGATGAGCCCGCCATCCGATGTGCGTTGAGAGTAGTATTCCAACATTAAGTCGCCAGGGATACTATCTGGTTGGATCGCTCGTGAGCGCGTGAGGGGAGCCATGACGGCCCGATGTTTGAGGCGAGTTGAGCCCAGCTCTACCGGGCTGAACAACTGACTGGTCTTCGTTGCGTTCATCGTTGCATTCATCGCAGGTCTCCTTTGTACTTTGCGGTATCTGAATGTTGTCTATGCGCATAAGTGCAGCCGGCCACTGAGGTGTCGACCGGAATCTTCACACCGCATCGACTAAGAAATCTTCAGCTTCGTCAAGTCTTCCAGCCCCAGATTCTCGATCAAGCCGCGCTGGATTGGAGCAACCGCGTTATTGACCACATCCGATCCAAACGGCAAACCGACTACCATGCGATCGGGACGGCTACCCGCAGGTGTGGACACGATTTTCTCGATGGCCGTCGCGATATCCTGGGGATTCGGAGCATTCTCGCCTTGAAAGAGGGTGACAAAAGTCTTGAGAATCTTTCCCGGAATCTGCGCGACCTCTCCATACGACTGAGCAAGTTCTCCATCAGCCGGTTGCTGTGCAGCAGCGTACATGTTCGTGGGGTAAGCGCTTGGCTGGACAAGCACGACATCTACTCCCAACTGGGACAGCTCATAGCGGTAGCTGTCGCTCATTGCCTCTACTGCGTGCTTCGAGGCCCCATAGAGGCCGAAGAACGGCAGCGTTACTCGGCCAAGGATCGATCCCACATTGATCACGAGGCCTGCACGCTTTGCCCGTAGTACAGGTAGCGTCGCCCGAATGACCCGCTGAACACCGAACACATTAACCTCAAACAACTCGCGAGCTTGCTCCGAGGTGAATGCCTCCGTGATGCCCGCCGACGCCATGCCTGCGTTGTTAACCACGACATCAAGCTCGTTGTTCGATTTCTCGAGAAGCTGCGCGATGGCGCTGTCGACGCTAGCCTGATCAGTGACATCGAGCTTGAGAATCTCTATATTCTTCCCTCTGAGTTCGTCAGCGACCTGCTTCTTTGCACCATCAGTTGAACGAAAACCTGCGAATACCTTGTGCCCGGACTTTGAAAGGGTTTCTGCAGTCAGACGGCCGAAGCCGCTAGACGCGCCCGTAATCAGAATCGTCTTTGCCATCTGTGTCCTCCATAAACTCGTCATGCAATGCTTTCGCGTATGTGTTTGTCTGAAGCAAACACACGAATATGATGCGCATCGAAGTCTGAGCACACTGACAAAAAGAGGGCAAAAACTGCCAGAGTTATTGGCTAGACAAGGCTGTCCTATGTCCAAATCAGCGTCGCGTGTCGAAGCAACGAGGAATAGCCAGCCTGACATTCTTTCATGGCTACTGCGTGCTCAGTCTGGGGGAACACACATAGCGCCGGGCAATGGCAATGATCCTTTTCAAGTGGTAGATGTCAAGGATGTCGCTCGATTTCTGATCAGCTCCGGTGGAGCGGCGCATCACTGGAAGATTCAATCTCACTGGGCGCGTGATGAGCTTCCGCGAATTTCTTGCCGCCTCTAGCAAGGCGACAGGCTCAAATGCGGAATGGATTTAGATTCCAAGAGAGTTTCTTGCCAAGGAGGGGTCGTGGACTGGAATCACTTCATTGCGAACGTGACACGCTTGAGGTTTTAACCTCCAACTTCGAACTTCCTTCAGACAAACCTCGCGCTACGCTCTCCCCCGAGCTGAACCATTCACGTAAGGTCCAGCCGCGAAACTGCTTGCTTTTATGACGCTATTGCAGTTCCAACGAACTTTTCTTCGCCTGTCACTCCAGACCCTGCCTTCGGAGCACGGTCGGAGTTACATACAACACTGGCTATTTGTTGTCAGAGCTCGAGAATGTTTCCTGTTCGAGAACTTTGACTGAATAAGAGGTTTTCCAAATTTTCCGATCGTCAGTTGCCGTTGACTTCGTGCGGCACGATCGTACGCGTCGCGTTAGTTTGGCGACTCCCAGCCACCGCCAAAAGCTCGGAAGACCGCCACGGCAGCTCGGGCCGCACCGGCTCGATTACCGTCCAGTTGGTCCTGCGCCGACAGTAGCTCACGGTCTGCGTCTAGCACGTCCGTAAGGGTGATGGAACCTGCCCGGTAAGCCTCCTGCGATAGATCGCGAGCTCTCTGGAGAGACTGCACTTCACTTTGGAGCTCTGCAACATAAGCCTGCGTTTCTGCTAGCGTCGACAGAGCGTTTTCTACATCCTCAGCAGCGCGAAGAACAGCCTGACGATAAGTGAGCAACGCCTCAGCGTTTGCTCCACGCGCTTGCTTTACTTCCGAGTCGACTCTGCCGAAGTCGAACAGCCGCCAACGCAATCCTGCCACGGCAGCTGGCTGGAAAGCCGACGCCGTAAAGAGATGGCCCGAGTTCAAACTGTCGAAACCGAGAACACCGGATAGCGAGATTTTGGGATAGTAATCGGCGATGGCAACGCCGATCCTCTCATTAGAAGCGGCTAGCCGTCGCTCAGCCGCGATAATGTCTGGTCGGCGACGAAGTACATCAGTCGGTTCTTGGTTACCTATCGGCGGAACGGAGGGAATCGCAGCGCCGGTATCTAACTCCTGCGCATACGTCCCAGGCTGTGCTCCCATCAAAACATCCAATCGATTCAATTGCTTCTCGAGCGAGAGACGAAGGAAAGGAACCGTCGAGCGAGCTTGCTGAAGGAGCGCTTCAGCCTGTGCGATCTCACGCTTCGTTGCGGCGCCTGCCGCGACTCGGTTTTGTACTAGTTGTAGGAGATGTTCGTCGGTTGCGATCTGATCCTTCGCAATGGCCAGCCTTGCCTGGTAGCCTCGCACCTGAAGATACGCATCTGCCGCATCGGCTGCGATCATCACGCGCGTTCCGATTCGCTCCGCCTCCGCAGCCTGCACTTCGTCGCGGAAGGCGGCAGCGTTATGACGCAAGCCGCCGGCCACGTCAAGTTCCCAACTCGCCGCTCCGCCGATTGTGTACTCGTGTATGTCTCGCCGGAAAGTTGGGATGCCGCCAGCGATCGATCCCAGGTTCCCTTCAAGGCTCTGGCGTTCCGCTGTGGCTGATACACCAAGCTCACCCATCGGGTAGAGTTTGGCGCCAGCTCCCGCTGCCGCGGCGCGCGCTTGACTGACTCGCGCGAGCGAGGCCGCCAGATCCAGGTTCTGATTCAGAGCCCTCTCAACGATCGTCACCAGAATCGGATCATTGAATCCGGTCCACCAACGATCAATCGGCGTCTTTGGAGCATCCCTCGTTGGAGCATCGACGTGATTGTGGAATTGTGCCAATGCCGGTGCAGGAGCTTTGTATTTAGGACCGACCGAGCATCCCTCAAGAAGAAGACTGAGCAACAGGCCGCTCAAGCCTGGTTTACAGATTAAAGAAAATGCGCGACTCATGCGCTCCTCCTGCCGAGCTTGCGGACGATGGTGTAGAAGACAGGAGTGAACAGAAGACCGAAGAGGGTGACGCCGATCATGCCGAACAAGACAGCCGTCCCTAGCGATTGGCGCATCTCCGCTCCTGCCCCATGCGCGACTGCGAGCGGCGCTACGCCGAGGATGAAAGCAAAGGAGGTCATCAAGATCGGGCGAAGGCGCGTCTGCGCGGAGTGTACGGCTGCTTCTTCTGCTGCGATGTGGTCCTCATCTTCATGTTGTTTCGCAAACTCCACGATAAGAATCGCGTTCTTGGCGGCTAGTCCGACCAACACGACGAATCCGATCTGAGCGAGGATGTCGATCGGCATGCCTCGGGCATGAAGACCACTCGAAGATGCCAAGAGACACATCGGCACAATCAACACAATCGACAAAGGCAACGCCCAGCTTTCGTATTGCGCTGCGAGGACGAGGAATACGAACAGCGCAGAGGCTCCGAAGATCAACAGTGTAGGCGTTCCCTGCTGCTCTTGCTGGTGGGAAAGGTCGGTCCACTCGAAGGTGATGCCGGGCGGAAGGACCCGGGCAGCGATGTCCTGCATATGTTTCATAGCTGTGCCCGACGAGACCCCAGGCGCGCCGGAGCCCAGCACCTCAGCTGCGGGGTAGAGGTTGTAGCGTGGAATGCGGTAAGGCGCGGTACGTTCCTTCATCGTCGCCACCGTCCCAATCGGGACCATCTCGCCGCTCATATTTCGGACCTTGAGTTGAGAGACATCTGCTGGAGTCTGGCGGAACGATTGATCGCTCTGAGCGAACACTTGCCAGGTGCGTCCGAGATAGTTGAAGTCGTTCACATATTCCGGACCGACATAGAGCTGAAGCGTCGAAAAGACAGCGTCGGGCGTCACTCCAACCTTTTGCGCCTTTTCGCGATCGATGTCAGCGTAGATGGACGGCGCGCCCGCGTTGAAGAGAGTGAAGCTCCCGCCCAGCTCCGGATCTTTATTAGCCGCCGCGACGAGTCCATTGGTCGCCTTGCTAAGAGCTTCGGGTCCCAAGCCGCCGCGATCTTCGATCATCATCTTGAAGCCGCCCGCCGAGCCGAGGCCTTGGACTGGCGGTGGCATGATGACGGCAACCTGTGCATCCTTAATGCCGGCAAGCCGTCGTCTGACAGTCTGCAACATCGTCGCAGCATCGCCACCGGGAATGTGGTGGTTGTAGAGCGAGGGCAAGGCGAAGTAAAGCGTGCCCGTGTCGGAGGAGAACGTGCCCGTCGTCACGTCGAATCCAGACGTGGCGGAAGTATGCTCGACGCCGGGCGTCTTCAGGAGGGTATCGTTCACTTCGCGCACGACTGCATCCGTGCGAGCGAGGCTCGAACCCGGCGGCAACTTTACGATGGCGGCGAGATAGCCGATATCCTGCTGAGGGATGAAGCCGGTAGTCATCTTTGAGAACTGAAATCCAGTGAGTGAGATCAAGCCGACATAGATAAGCGCCATAATCGCCGCCGCTCGAACCAATCGTCCCGTAATCTTGCCGTAACTAGACGACAACCACTCGAAAGCTGCATTGAAGTAACTGAACACGGGCCGCATGAAACGGCGTAGGCCAACTGGCTTTTCGTGAACACCTTCCAATTTGTGTGGCTTTAGAAGGACAGCGCAGAGAGTCGGGCTCAGTGTGAGGGACACGAAACACGAGATCACGGTCGACGCAGCGATCGTGGTCGCGAATTGCTTGAAGAACAGACCGGAAATGCCCGAGATGAAGGCGGAAGGCGCGAACACAGCGCACAGGGTCAGAGCGATGGCAATCAACGCGCCGGACACCTCGTCCATCGTGCGATGAGCCGCGTCTTTCGGTGACATGCCCAGCGCCATGTTGCGCTCAACATTCTCTACCACGACGATGGCGTCGTCGACCACGATGCCTACGGCTAGCACCAAGCCGAACAATGACAGGTTATTGATAGATATGCCGAGCACGTCGAGGATAGTGAAACTGCCAAGGAGGGAAACCGGGATTGCGACGACCGGAATGATAGTTGCGCGCCAGTTCTGCAGGAAAGCGTAGACGACCCCGACCACCAGCGCGATTGCGATCAAGATCGTGAGTCGGACTTCCTCGATCGACCTGCTGACGAATTCGGTCGGGTCGTAGATCTTCATGTCGCTGATGTCGGACGGGAAGCTTTTCTTCAGCTCGTCGAACTTGGCGAGCACCTCATGCTCGACCTGGACAACATTCGATCCCGGAACTGCAAAAAACCAGAACGGGTTGGACGGATTGCGATCCGAGTAGGAGATGCTGTTGTAGTCGGCCGAGCCGAGTTCTACACGACCCATATCACGGATGCGGGTGACCCGACCCCGATCATCTGATTTGACGATGATGTTGCCGAACTGCTCGGGGGTTGTGAGCCGCCCCAAAACCTCGAGGCTGATCTGATAAGCGGAATTCGTGGCAACCGGAGGTTGATTCAGAACACCGGCCGACACTTGTGCGTTTTGCGCGCGCAAAGCGGTCACGATATCACTGGCGCTGATGTCATACGCCGCGGCCTTGTTGGGATCGATCCAAATTCGCATCGCAAACTGCCGCTCGCCGAGGGCAAAGATGCCACCCACGCCCGGGAGGCGCGACAGTTCGTCCCTGACTCGAAGAGTCATGTAGTTCGAGATATATGCGACGTCGCGGGTTCCATGGGGAGAGTAGGGGAAAATGCCGAGCAAATAAGCAGGGATAACCTTCTGAACCTTCACGCCGATGCTCTGAACGGGGCCAGGAAGCCGCGTCAAGGTATCCTGCACACGATTATTCGTGAGCATCTGCGCGACGTTCACATCGCTGCCGATCTTAAACGTCACAGTGATGCTGATGTTGCCGTCGCCTGTCGATTGGCTGGTGATGTAATCCATATTTTCGACGCCGTTGATGGCTTGCTCCAGCGGTGTCGCGACGGTGCGTGCGATCGTGTCGGCCGAGGCGCCTGGATAGGCTGTCGTAATCTGAACGGTCGGCGGAACGATATCCGGATACTGAGCTACGGGCAACGAAACCATTGCCGCTAACCCAAACAGTGTGATGAAGGCGCTGATGACTATCGCAAAACGCGGACGTTCGATGAAAAAGTGAGTTAGCTTCATGGCTCGCCTTACTTCCGCCCTTCATCTGAGGCGGGTCGGATCGGTCCCTTCTTCGGCGATACTTTGGATCCAGGCGTTGTAGTCGGAACACCCTCGACGACCACCCTGTCAGAGGCCTCCAGCCCCGATCGGATAACTCTCAATCCATTGCGGATCTCG